>JAAUYH010008454.1_pt1 | contig 26504 bp, 30 predicted proteins | sample 7278061 | NCBI WGS metagenome assembly JAAUYH01 (sample SAMN14350203, study PRJNA611818) | marine sediment metagenome | isolation source: surface marine sediment (0.6m) | place: French Polynesia: Moorea | collected 2018-08
ACTGTATGTATGTCTATTCCAAAAATGACAGAAATAAAGGACTGGGCTCCCAGTTGGTAAAAGAAGCAGAAAAAGATGCGAAGGCAAAAAATATGGCCGGCTTGTGCGTGATGACGAGTAAGGGCGCATGGATTACCGACAAACGGCTTTTCGAGATGAATGGTTTCAAACAAGTCGATAAAAGAGGACGGTTTGAGCTTATGTCCAAAAAATGGGATTTGGAGGTTCCGGAGCCGAAGTTGATTGATTGGACAACGCAACAAAAAAAATATGAGGGTTGGCACTTAGTTTATGCAGATCAATGTCCTTGGCACGAAAAATCGGCAGAAGCTCTGCTTAATGTGGCTGGCGATTTCGGGATTGATCTAAAAGTATCTAAAATAGAAACAGCACAAGAGGCAAAAAATGCTCCTTCTGGTTTTGGAGTGTTTAATCTTTTACATGATGGCAGATTATTGGAAGACCATTATTTAAGCGCAACACGCTTTAGAAATATTCTTAAAGCTGAACTCCAGGCCAATTAATACCGTTAAGACACAGGCCGAATAAAAGTTAGTTCGTGGCACGAATAAAAAAATTTGTACAATGAAAATAGTAAGACTCATTGGAGTATTCGCCATTTTATTGAATTTATCTTGTAGTAGTGACGACAATAATAATTTTCCTCCCGGTTCTAATTGTATTCAGGGACAGGGATTACTCGTTTCTGAAAGTAGAACCCTTGTTAATTTCCATAGTATAAACAGTTCTATTTTTGCCGATATCCTATTAACACAAGGCCCAATTGAAGATGTAGTTATTGAAGCGCAGCAGAATATACTTGATGAGATCAATACCCAGGTCGTAAATGGTGAATTGAGAATAAGCTTGGATCGCTGCGTTGACATCGTCCAAGCGGTTAAAATATACATTACAATTCCTGACGTCAGAAGCCTTACTACTACCGGCGTTGGAGATATTGTTGGTCAAAATCAATTCGACCTTACCGATCTTGAAATTACTTTAACTGGAGTTGGTGATGTTGAATTAGAGGGTATGACGAACATTTTAGACATAACATTAACTGGAGTTGGTGACATAGAAACCTTTGAATTAAACTCCAATATATGTAACGTCAACCTTACAGGTGCCGGAGATGTCGAAGTTTTTGTTGATAATGAATTGGATGTAATTATAACTGGAGTAGGTACAGTTTTTTATAAAGGGACCCCTTCAATTACTTCTAATATTACTGGTTCAGGCAGTATTGTTGACGCCAACTAAGTATAATTGCAAAATGAATGAAAAGAGAGGCATTGGTTTTTGTACGCTCATAACCGCAGGTATTCTTCTAGGAATCTTTTTAGTTATAGATCAAATATTCTCGTTAGAAAGTTATAACATCCGAGGTAAAAATATATCTTTTCCTTTAACGATTTAATTTATAATTAGTTATGTTTTGCGTGGAATGTGACATTTGTATAAGAACCAGAATTTATTAGTGAAATGAGCAATCAGCAAATTATTGACTGGCTTTTACAAGGAGATATATCGATACAATATCAAGTCCATCGTGATTTATTTGACAATGAACGAAAAGACTTACAAAATAGAATAGCTAAAGAAGGGTTCGGAGCCAAATTTTTATCAAAACGCTTGAACAACGGACACTGGGGCAGGAAATTTTATCAGCCCAAGTGGACATCTACTCATTATACACTTCTTGACTTGAGAAACTTATGCATCGCACAAGACCACCGACTTATTAAAGAATCCATTGAAATTATTCTTCAAAACGAAAAAGCAAAAGACGGTGGGATTTTGCCTATTGGTAAAACTCAGTTAACGGATTTATGTATTAACGGAATGTTTTTAAACTATGCCTCATATTTTAAAGCAAATGAACATGATTTAGAATCTGTCGTGGATTGTATTCTAGCGCAGATAATGCCTGATGGGGGATTTAACTGCAGGTCTAATCGATCCGTTGTAAAACATAGCTCGCTTCATACCACACTTTCAGTATTGGAAGGCATTACGACATATAAAAAAAATGGTTACAAATACCGCTTGGACGAACTCAAGTTCGCTGAACAGTCGTCCAAGGAATTCATCTTACGGCACCAATTATTCATTTCAGACAGAACAGACGAAATTATAGATACACGTTTTTTACAGTTATCATACCCCAGGCGCTGGCGATATGATATTCTGAGTGCACTCGATTACTTTCAGCACTCAAAGTCCTCCTATGACAATCGCATGCAACCAGCGATTGAAATACTGCTTCAAAAGCAGAATAAAAATAGCAGCTGGAATGTACAAGCTAAACATCCAGGGCAAGTTCATTTTGATATGGAAAAAGCCGGGAGACCAAGCCGCTGGAATACCGTAAGGGCATTACGTGTTATAAGATTTTTTGACATAAAAACTGGAGAAAATAGTTTAAGCTGATCAATGTCATTGTACAACTTAAAGAGATAGATTTTCTTTGCATAAATGCAAATGTTTTACGATGCTCTTGACAGTTATTTTATCATTGCTGTTGTTGATGCTAATCTACCTGCTACTAGCCCCGATTATTTTATACATAAATTCTTCTGACAACGATTATTATGTAAGATTACCGGGAATTTTAAAAGCTTGTTTATTAGCTGATAAAGAAGAAGTATTAAAAGTAAAAATTAAAATACTTTTTATGAGCTTTTATTTCTATCCATTACGTAAAGATAAAGCTCCAAAAGAATTAAAAAAGATTGAGGGAAGAGCTGCTAGGAAAAAGAGGAAACGAACGATGAACTTTAAAATGGGATTACGGCTTTTAAGGTCTTTTAAAGTAAAAAGGTTTTTTGTGAATATAGATACAGGTGATTGTATTTCCAATGCGAAGTTGTATCCTGTCTTTGCTTTTTTGAATTATAGATACGGTGGTTTTGCTATTAATTTTGAGAATAAGAATGAATTGATTCTCAAATTGCAAAACAGACCCATCTATATTATTAAATCATTTATTAACAAATAACAAAAACTACTATGGAATTACATTTTGATGAATTATTAGGAAAAATAACAGATTTTATTAAATCTGAGGCAAAAACCGATACGGTTGTCGGTGATCAATTTGATCTAGGAGAATTTAAGTGTGTACCTGTTATTAAAGTTGGTATGGGCTTTGGTTCAGGTGGTGGTGAAGGTACTGAAGCTAAAGGTAAGAGAGGTGAAGGCATGGGAGCCGGAGCAGGAGTTGGAATTGAGCCAATTGGTTTTTTAGTAACAAGAGCAGAAGAAATTTCATTCTTGGCGGCAGGTAAGACTAAAGGGCTTGCAGCTGCATTTGAAAAAGTACCTGATCTAATTGAAAAAATCGCCAAAACTAGACAAAAAGAAGAGGCTACTGCTTAGTAAACAGAAATTAGTAGTAAACTAGTCGGGCAAGTTACTAGTAACTTGCCCGAAGTATTTAAATCATAAAGAAAATATAAAAGAACAAATTAACCATGTATTCGTAATTGGAATATTTTCAACCCAGATTTCATTGGTTCTTACTCCTGGGCTGATTATTATCATTCTTTATTCCATTTTCTTTAGATAGCTTCGCTAATAGCAATCGATCAAATGAACCCATATGATACGAACCTTAAACTCAAAAGAAAACCTTCAGCTATTAAGTACTAATTATATCGGTTTCCTTTCGTATATCTACCGCAATAGACCTTTTGTCGTTCCTATTACCTATTTCTATGATAAAAAGAATAATGTAATTATTTCTTATTCAGGTAATGGTCACAAAATCAGGGCGATGCGAAAGCACGATCAGGTTTCTCTTGAAGTTGCGGAAATTGATTCTGTAAATGACTGGAAATCGATTCTTGTACAAGGCACTTTTAGACAGCTTCAAGGTAGTGAGGCGAAAGCCTATCTTCATGAGTTCTCGTTGGGCGTTAAAGACTTGGTGATTAAAAAGGAAGGGCGAAGTTTAGACTTCATTAGTGAATTTTCAAGCAAGATTTACAGAGATGATATACCGGTTATTTATACGATTAAAGTAGAAGAAATTACCGGTCGAATGCGAAAACGCTAAATACTTCAAGATGAGGTTTTCCTTTGGGTTCATAGTCTTACTTCACCCACTAATTACGATTTACTTACCCTCTTAGGGATGATATAATTCACAAATTTGTACATACTATTTACAAAAGGTAAGAACAGCAATACGCTTAGTACGCTAAATAAAACATGTCCGTTAGCAATTTGCCCTGCAATATTGTCCGAAGACAGCCATCGTACAAGGCTGGTAAATTGGTCGAAGAATAGCAATCCTATACCGATTGGAAATAAATTAAATAAAAGATGGAAAATTCCGGCACGTATGGCGTCCCTGGTGCCACCAATCACTGCCAGAAGAGTATCACTACAAGTACCTAATTCTGCTCCGAGCATAGCCGCCAGCGCTGCTGGAAGTTCGATTAATTTTTGCTTTGCTAAGGTAATTAGCATACCAACCGTAGCACTTGAAGATTGTATGATCAAGGTTACTAATCCTCCCGTAGCAGCCCCCGTTAGCGGGTCATTCATTGCTAACATCCAGTCGGTAAATAAACCGCTTTCTTTGAGGGGTTCGACAGAATTCTCGAGTAAGAATAATCCGTAGAAAAGCATTCCGAAATACAGCAGTATTTTGCCATTTCTTTTCAACTTTGTTCCTTTAGCCAAGAACCATAAGAGAAAACCTATTACCATAGGTATATAGGCATATTTACTGATATTTAGGGCAATGATTTGGCTTGAAGCTGTTGTGCCAATGTTGGCCCCCATAATGATTCCCATTGCATTTTTGAAGTTCAAGGACCCTGCATTGATAAACACAATGGTGATGATAATTACGGCAGATGAAGAATCAAGGGCAATAGTCGCTATTATACCCAGAAAAATGGACAAATATATATTTTTGGTATATCTTTTAATGTGTCGCTTAACTTGCTCTGAAAAGGCATCCTGCAATGTTTGTGACAGGCTTCTTATGGCAAATAAAAAAAAGATCAATCCCCCAACAAGTATTGGTAATATTGAAAAGAGTGTGGGATTGTACGCCATTACTATTGGTTTTGAAATCCCACCCTATCCCTGTAGGTAGGTAAGTCCCAATTGATCATTTCCTTTAAGAAAACGTCCACTTTTTCTACAATTAGGCGCGGTGTTATTTTTTTTGGGTTATAAACCCCTAAATCCATTGACTTTTTTTCCGGAGGAATATTTATCACATCGGGGAATACAATAAAAATATATATGTCACCACTATAGGACTGCGAGAATACCAATGCACCCCCAAGAATGAACTGGTAGGAAGGAATTTGGTTCGTACAATCAATCAGCTCAGGCGGAAAAGACTCCAAGGTAATGTTTACAGCTTCATTGCTATTGATCCAATCCAACTCTTGTACCTGCCAACCTATGTCATAATTTGCCACAACACTTTTCAATGTCTTAATGAGTAGAGGTTTCACATTGGTTTTCCAAAGCATTTTTTTCTCTACCACAGTTTCAATGGAAGTTTTATAATCGTTAATTCTTTCCTGTAAATGCTCAATTTTCATAATTATTCATTTTTTGCTTTTTCCCGTTTCGCCTTTCGTTCTTGTTTTCTAAAATAGCCTCTGGTTAAAAAATTATGTTTTAAGGCCTCCATATTTTGATTGAACTTGTCGGTTCCTTTATTAATATTGAGTAAGGTAGATTTAATGCTGTTAACGAGGGAAGTATCTTTTACGACATAGTTTAATGTACCCTGGCTTTCATTTAGATCATCAACAAAGGCATTTACATCTCGCACCAAGTATTCTATTTCAGAACTGCTGAGTTCAAGGTTGCTTACAATTGTCTTTAACTTTCTCCCTGAAACAGAATCGTTGAGTAACATTCCCAGTACCGTATCGTCGTCGTTTTTTACAGAGGTAATGATATTATTTAATTCATCAATAGATTTCGAAGCACTGTGACTTGCAATTTTCAAGTTAGTAATTGACTGTTTCAGATCTCGTGCCATAATCGTATCGTTTAGCAAGATGCCCAGGGTTCCCTTGCCCTCGGTCATAGCTGTCGTGATCTTCAACAGGTCAGAGGTCAAAATAGCTGCGTTTTCTGAGCTGACACTGAGAGTACTCAGAATATCATCGGCGCCTATTTTACTATATGACTCGATGGTGTCGCCATTACTTATTTGTGGAGATTTTCCATTTCCGGGAACGATGTTAACGATCATATTTCCTACCAGACCGTCGGAACCTATTGTTGCAATAGCGTCTTTTTTAATATGGCTAATAATCTTTTCGTCAATGCTCATTCCAACTTTTATAGTAGAATCATTGACCATATCAATAGCACTAACGGTTCCAATATTGATACCTGAATAGCGCACGTTATTGCCTTTTTGTAAGCCGTTAACATTCTGAAAATACGCACTGATGGTAAATGTTTTTTTAAATAGATGTTGCTGTTGACCGATGAGATAGACGGCAGCAACAAAGAGAGCCGTACCAATAATAACAAATAGCCCCAGTCGTAACCTTTGTGCATTTGTAGTTTTCATAGTCTTATCATTTACTGTTTAAAGAATGCCTTTACTTTAGGGTCTTTTAATTGCGATAATTCATTAAAAGTTCCTTCGGCGTAATTAGTTCCATCTATTAATAATATCATTCTATCTGCGATTACCCTGGCACAATCTACATCATGGGTAATGATCAATGATGAGGTACCATATTTTTTCTGGATGTCTTGCATTAAGATGATGATTTCTTTGGCTGTTATTGGGTCTAAACCGCTTGTTGGTTCATCATAGAGAATAATTTTTGGCCTTAGAATTAATGTTCTGGCCAGCGCTACCCTGCGTTTCATACCACCTGAAAGTTCAGACGGCATGAGATCAATTGCGTCAGCCAAACCAACATTTTCCAAAGCCTCTATAACCAAAGCTTCTGTATTTAAGGTCGTGTCGAACTTATTTTTATGTCGGCGCATCGGAAATTCTAAATTTTCACGTACCGTCATAGAATCGTATAAAGCACTGCCCTGAAATAAAAAACCAATATCAGCACGCAATTCATCTAAAGTCTCCTGCGTCAATGAGGTGATGTCTTTTCCCATAACAGTAATCGATCCGCTATCAGCTTCCATAAGTCCTACCAGGCATTTGATCATTACTGATTTACCTGAACCAGACTTGCCCATAATTACGAGATTTTCACCTTGATGCAATTTCATGTTAAAACTATTTAGAACATGGTTGTCACCAAAACTCTTGTATAGATTTTTGATCTCAAGAACAACAGTTGGCTCTTCATGATCTCTTTTTTCTGTTTTTATGTTTTTCTCGGTAATCATAATTCGTAAAAAATGTCTGCCACAAAAACGGCTATGAAATCAATGATAAATAACAAGAGCGAAGTAAATACTACAGCAGAATTCGCTGCTTTACCAACACCCGCAGTTCCTTTTTTACAATTGTATCCTTTAAAACATCCTACGAGTCCTATTGCAAATCCAAAAAAGAAGGATTTAACAGTAGCCGGAACAATATCACCATACTCTAATGAATTAAAGACCTGGTTAAAGTAGAGTTGAAATGATACATCACCTTTAAGGTTTTCCACCAAATACGATCCGTATAAGGCAATAGCATCACCTACAACGACCAGAAGTGGTAACATTAGCGTAGTTGCCATAATGCGTGTAACGACCAAATATTTAAAGGGGTTGGTTCCTGATACCTCCATGGCATCTATCTGTTCGGTTACGCGCATAGAGCCTAATTCAGCACCGATTCCCGAACCGATACGCCCTGCGCAGACCAAAGCTGTGATCATGGGGCCAATTTCTCGTACGATAGAAATACCTACCATTGAAGGCATCCATGAAACAGCACCGAACTCCATAAGTGTGGGACGTGTTTGCAGCGTCAAAACTAATCCGATAATAAAACCGGTAATGCCCACAAGCAGTAGAGAGCGATTACCCATATTATAACATTGACGTATCAGTTCTTTAAATTCAAAGGGGGCTTTTACACTTTCTTTAAAATAGCGACCGGCGAAGTAGGAGAGGTCGCCGATTTCTATCAAGAAGGTCCTTAATCTGCTATTTAAGTTGTTTACTGCTAACATACTAAGTACTTACACCATCAAAAGTATGACAAGACCTAAGCAGATAAAATGATAATCATCAGGGCTTAGAACTGATGAATATCATTGAGTGCAGCACCAGTGCGGGCTAACTTTATATGCAGAGAAAATAAAATTGTCAATTAGATCGTCAAAAAGAAAAAACGGACAAGTTTTTATTAAAAAACTTTCTCTATTATAGAAAATACCATGAAAACCACGTTACTCATACAAAATTTAAAATGCGGCGGTTGTGAAACCACGATAAAAAATAAACTGTCAAGATTACATGGTGTCAAGAATGTAGTCATAAAAAATGAAGAAGCCTCCGTCACTTTTGACCATGAAGATAATACTGATATCGAACTGGTGCAAAGGGTGTTATCTAAATTAGGATACCCACCGGCCGATGAAATGAATTCCTTAGGTAAAAAAGCGAAATCTTATGTCAGTTGTATGGCGGGAAGGATAAAGAAATAATATATTTATATTCAAAGCTTAGATTTCGGTTGTCAGTTCATTTTCTGTGCTTTGACCTTTACTCCAACAAGTCAAATTATAAATCGTAGTATCCGCAATATTCATTAAAGCTTCTTTAGTTAAGAACGCCTGATGGCCTGTAATGATTACATTTGGTAGTTCATTTAGTTTTTTAAACAGCATATCTTCCGGAATATTTTGGGAATGATCTTTAAAAAATAATCCGCGCTCATGCTCATAAACATCCATTCCAAGTCCCCCAATACTATTCTCTTCTAAACCTTTTATGATTGCTTCAGTATTTAGAACAGCTCCTCTTGCTGTATTAATTATGAACACACCAGGTTTCATTTGTTTGATAAGATTTGAATCAATTAAATGATGAGTTTCTGCAGTTAAGGGAACGTGTAATGTAATAATGTCTGATTGCTCACATAATTCAGATAAAGACAAGTATTTTAAGTTGTATGTATCGCACAGAGTTTGGTCTTCAACAATATCATATCCTAGTAGATTACATCCAAAACCATGCATGATTTTAACCATCACACTGCCAATAGCACCAGTACCAATGATACCGACAGTTTTTTTATTAAGATCAAATCCGGTAAGGGAATCGAGCTTAAAATTATACCTCTTAATTCGTGCCTGTGCTTTCAAAAGCTTTCTGTTTAAAGCAAGCAATAGACATACGCTGTGCTCAGCAACTGCAAAAGGTGAATAAGCTGGCACATTGGCTACTTTAATAGCAAGTTTTTTGGCCGAAGAAAGAGCCACATTATCGTAACCGGCTGAGCGTAACGCAATATGCCCCACACCAAATTGTTGTAGTTGTTTTAGAATTGAAAAGTCTGCTTTATCGGCTGAATAAATCGAAATGGCATCAAAATCTTTAGCATCTTGAACAGTATCTTCTGATAGCGATTTTTTATGAAAGATTAGTTTATGCTTATTGTTATTGGCGTTTTTTAAATAGGGTATCTCAAAAGCTCTTGCGCTATAGATCAGAGTCTTCATTAATAGTATAAAACAAATTAGACAGGTATCGTCAATAAAGGTACAGCACTATGAAAGCCAACTTTTTTTATCACTTTTTCACGGGTCAATCGTTCTAAAAATGTGTGCTCATATTTTGCCAAACAAATGATATCTACTTTGTTGCTCTGGGTATAATTATTAATTGTTTTGGAAACTGATTTTTCAAAATCCAATTCTTTATAAGAGACATCACCGTTTTTTAAGAGCTTTTTTACGAGATCAATATTTTGTTTCTGAGTATCGCTAAGCTCTTTTTCTTTCTTGACATGTAATAACTCCAGATCTAAATCGTGAATCAACAAAAGTTCGATTAATGGATTCAATTCTTGTGTAGTGAATGGTTTTTTAAGATCTGTAGCAAAGCTTATTAATTCGGGCTCCCTGTATTCATAATCCTTAGGCACTGCTATAATAGGACACTCAGTAATATTTTTAATAAGCTTCATGGTATTGCTTCCTATAAATGCCTCTTTCATACCACTGGCACCGGTTGTTCCCATGACCACCAGGTCGATATTATGCTTATCAATGAGCTCTTGTACAACGAGGTTAAGACTTCCATACTTCGAAAAAATCTCATATTCATGCTTATCATTCAATAAGTACTCGTTCAAGTAGGCTTCAATTTTTTCTAGACCCTTTTCGGAATCTTCCTTTAATACTTTATAGATCTTCTTTGATGCGCTGGTATGTAATGTTGCTGTAGCACCGGTTGCGACGACTTCATAAGTGTTTAAAATATAAAAGCTGCAAGGAATGTCATCGTAAAGGCGAATCGCATAGGTAAGTGCATCCCAGGCATTGTCTGAAAAATCGGTAGGTATGAGTACTTTTTTCATAAGTTTTAATTTACATTTTTGAAGGTATCACTAAAAACGGGGTTGTCAAATGAAAACCAATTTGATGAATTACAGGTTTAAAGAACAAATTCTCAAAGAATGAATGCTTATTATTGATCATGAGTAACAATTGTATATAATGATCTTTTTGAAATTCGTCAATGGCAACCGGTATTTCTTTATCTTGTACATGATAAAAAGCCTTTTTAAAAGTATCTAGGTGTGTTTCTAGTTTTTGTTGATTGTCGGTTTCAAGTTCATTTAATTCTCGGTGGTGTTGCACATGCAAAATATGGGTGGTCGAATTATGCAAACGCGCAATGGTTTTGAGAATAGCTAATTGTTTTTCAGTATAGTCTATTTTATAATCTGTAGGGAACAGGATATCTTTCGGTGCTTCAAAAAAATAGCTGTCAGGTATTGCCATAACCGGGCACACTCTTTTTTTAATGATATGAATGGTGTTGCTACCAAATAATACCTCTTTTAACCCAGTGGCCCCTTTTGTTCCCATGACGATTAGATCAATATTCAATTCATCAACCAACGCTTTGACTTCATCGGTAAATGTGTTGAATGATGAAATAGTTTCTATGGAGTGGCCTTCAGAGGCATAGTCTTTTTCCAGTTTCAACTTTAATTCTTCTAACTGGTCTACGGAGTTATTTCTAATAACATCTCTCACTTTTCCTAAGCCACCACCAACATTCATTTGAAAATCATAGTCATAAATAATTGGAGTATAGGTATTTAAAAGATGAAAGGTGCATTTTTCATTTTCAAATAATTTAAATGCATATTTAATGGCATTAAAAGCATTGTTTGAAAAGTCGGTAGGGAGTAAAATTTGCATAGCCACACAGTTTACGATTACTACGAAGCTAAGTTAGAGCTATCTAGAATGCAGAAAAATGATAAATATCAATCGATTCTTCTTCACTAGCAAAGAGCTTATTCGATGATTTCTTAATCTTGGCGCTTCTTAATACTAATCACCACGGTTTTAGATGCTGGCGTATTACTGGTATGCGCGACACTTTTAATTGGTACTAGTACATTTGCCTCGGGAAAATAGGTCGCTGTACACTTTCGCGGAATGGAGTAGGGTATTACCAAGAATTTCTCAGCCCGGCGTTCTTGACCCTTGAAATGACTTATCAAATCAACGGTATCTAACTTTTGAAACCCTAAATCATGCATGTCATGAGCATTCATAAACACAACACGACGCTCATTCAGTATACCTCGGTAGCGGTCATCTAATCCGTAAATTGTGGTATTGTATTGGTCGTGCGTCCTGATGGTCATCATCAAAAACTGATTTTCTTCCAATTGAATATCCGAAATGCTATTGACAGTAAAGTTGGCTTTTTGTGTGAATGTAGTTGAAAAATCACCTTTTCGGGCATTATTTGGAAGGTAAAATCCTCCTTTTTTCCGTACTTTTTGATTGTAATTATCAAAACCGGGAATGGTAGCTTCTATTTTTTCGCGAATCAGATCATAATTATTTCTCAGTGCACTCCAATCTACTTTAGAGTCTTTTAAAGTCGCTTCTGCCATGCCTGTGACAATAGCGGGCTCACTCAATAATTCTTGTGAAAGTGGCGGCAAATGTCCATGTGATTGATGGACAACACCCATAGAGTTTTCTACACTGACAAACTGTTCACCACTTTTCTGTAGGTCTTTTTCTGACCTTCCTAAACACGGTAGGATTAAGGCTTTTTTGCCATGAATTAAATGGCTTCTATTCAATTTTGTAGAGATATGAACTGTCAATTCACATTTGCGTAATGCTTCTGCCGTATACTCGGTATCAGGTGTCGCCGATATAAAATTACCGCCCATTGCAATGAATACCTTGGCTTTAGCAGAGTGCATTGCATTTATGGCATTTACAACATCATATCCATGTTCTCGGGGTGCCTTAAAGTCAAATTCTTTCTCCAAGGCATCTAGAAATGCATGCTTGGGTTTTTCCCAGATGCCCATGGTACGATCACCTTGAACGTTAGAATGGCCCCGAACCGGACAAGTGCCGGCACCTTTCTTTCCTATGCTTCCCTTTAAAAGTAGTAGGTTAACGATTTCGCGTATATTATCAACAGCATTTTTGTGCTGCGTCAAACCCATTGCCCAGCAAATAATTATCTTTTTGCTATTGGCAATCAAGTTGACCGCTTCTAAAACAAGATTTTTGTCAATTCCGGTACGCTCAATTAATTCGTCGGTATCATGCTTCTTTAAATCTTGAATTAAATCTTGATAGCCATGGGTCTTTGAATTGATGAATTCTAGATCAATTACATCCGGATCCTTTTCAGCTTTCTCTAAAAGCAGGATTAGTAGAGCTTTCAGTAAGGCGGCATCCTCATTGATCTTGATTTGGAGGAATATATCTGTCAGTTTATCACCTGAAAACCATTTTAAAGGATTCTGAGGGTCTTTAAATTGCATGAGACCTACCTCCGGTAAGGGATTAATGGTGATAATTTTGCCGCCGCGTTTCTTCGTGTCTTTTAGTGCTGATAGCATCCTCGGGTGGTTGGTTCCCGGGTTTTGTCCGATGACAATCACGAGATCGGTATGGTTAAAATCATCAAGGGTCACAGAGCCTTTACCAATACCTAGTGTTTCCGATAAGGCAGCACCACTGGATTCATGGCACATGTTAGAGCAGTCGGGTAAATTATTAGTGCCATATAGGCGTACAAATAATTGATATAAGAAGGCAGCTTCATTACTGGTTCTTCCGGAAGTATAAAATATAGCTTCGTTGGGAGAATTTAGTGCATTTAATTCCCTTCCAATAAGGTCAAAGGCATTTCGCCAGGAAATTTGTTCATAATGATCGCTGCCCTCATTTAAAATCATAGGATGCGTAATGCGCCCTTTTTTACCTATATCGTAATCAGATAGCTTTGCAAGCTCAGATACCTTATGCGTCGTAAAAAATAGTGGCGACACCCTGTTTTTAGTAGCTTCTTCTGCAATCGCCTTTGCTCCATTTTCACAATATTCGGCTAAAAAGGCTCGCTTCTCATCAGGATCGGGCCAGGCACAACCCGGACAGTCAAACCCATCTTTCTGGTTCATCTTTGCTAATAAACCAATGCCTTTTGCCAAGCCTGTTTCTTTACTGATATGCTTTACAGAAGAGCTGATACTCTTTAGGCCGGCTGCTGTTTTAGGAACTTTAGCAAGTTTTATGCCAGTTAGCTTTTCAGGTGGCTGGGCTGCCGTTTTTTTAGTGCTCATTTAAAGTGCAATATAATGTGGATTTGCATAAATAGTAGCTTTATCGTCACGGTTAAATCCAATTAGGCATATACCGAATTCTTTAGCATAATCGACTGCCAATGACGAGCAGGCAGAAACAGCTGCAATTACTGGAATCTTAGCTATAAATGCTTTTGATACGAGTTCATAAGAAACACGCCCACTGACAAGAATGCACGCCACTTCCTTTAACTTATTCGTATTTAGCAGGTCTCCAATTACCTTATCCAAGGCATTGTGACGCCCAATATCTTCTTTGATGCTCAGTAAATTTCCATTCTCAGTAAAGGCTGCGGTGGCATGTGAGCCACCAGTAGAGCGAAATAGAAGCTGCTCCGATTTCATGCTGTTAAACATCCTCTTAATAGTGGCTAAACCTAATTTTCGTCGTTTCGTCAGCACATCGCCAGAAAGTTCCATATCACTTAGTTGCTGCTTACCACAAATCCCACAAGAGGACACCGAAAGTAAGGTGCGTTTGTTTAGGTAGCCTTTGCCAAGCTTCTCTTTTGGGATGACGACATTTACCACTGAAAATCCGTTTTCCTTTTGTTCTATAGTTGCTAATGATAGAGGAGCTACGTCTTTATAAATGTCTTCCGCAAAAAGTAAGCCTCTGATCAAGCTTTCGTCGTCCCCGGGTGTTCGCATCATTACTGTATAGGCTTCGTCGTTTATGTTTATTTGCAAAGCGGCTTCTACCACAAGATCATCATTGACCTTGTCACCAACTAATTTTTTCGCTTTTATCGCTTCGTAAACTGAAGACTGCATACTACAATTTTTGGTAAAGTTACACCTTTTCACAGATAAGCACAATGCGCTTGTTGTTTAGATCTGTTGTAAAAAAAACGTAATCATTACCCCCTTCTTTTATTCCGGTTTTTTTACGGATTTGCGCAACCTTTTCAGGGAAATTGCGTGTCGTGAAATTTGCTTTTTTACTGGGGATGAATCGTTTTAGTGACTTTTTATCATAACTGAGCTGATGTTTAATTATAAAACGCCTTCCTGGGAATTCTATTAGTTTATTAGATGTATATAAATGACTGTTTTTGTGAAGTTTAAAAACATTTAACTGACTTGAAACTTCATTGAAAAATCCAGCTTTTAGAATGGCCGCATTGGGCTCATATAAATAGGATAGTGGTACAGAAAAGTCGGGCTTTACGTTTGCATTAAGTGCTCTATTGAAATATTCAGTAGTGTTCGTTTTAATGTTAGCCGTTTTAACCTGAATTGAATCCGTATAGCCTTTATGGAGGATGAATAGTAACTCTTTCACCTCATTATCCAGAGCCACTATATGCACTTCGCTTACAAAGTTAAGTTCATTGACTGCATTTGAAATATCAAGTATCGGTGAGGCTTTGATCAAAATAGCATCTGAGTGCTCAAATAAAAATGATAAAACCTCAGGAATATTCGGCAAGCAGTCGCTCAATAGGAAAACTTTGCCTTTGGCCTCATTTCTTCTTGACGGATCAACATATATCCAGTCATAGTGTGGGTTCTGGGATTTTAAATATCCTAACCCATCTTGTGATATGGTATGGATAGAAGCGTTTAACTGTTTGAAATTGTGAGCTGCAATTTGGGAGAGCTCATAATTCAATTCACAATGGGTGACTTCCTTGAACCGTTTCGAAAAATAAAAGGCATCAACACCAAAGCCCCCGGTAATGTCAATAATTGAATTCCCAGACAATAACCCAGACTTATAGTTGGCAGTAGCCCCTGAGGAGCTTTGCTCAATATTCAATTTGTTTGGATAATAGATATTTTCAGTTTCAAACCAGGTTGGCAGTTTTTTTTCACAGCGCTTTTTAACTTCTATTTGCGCTGCCAGCTCTTGAATGGTAATACCATCAAATGGACTACCTTTAAAAATAAGTTTCGTGAGGTCAGTTTTTAGATGCTCATTAATGAAATCTTGAACATCTTTATGTAAAATCTTTGTGTTCAACCTTATAAATCCTTGGTCAGTGATTTTACAATTTTGTTTTCAGCTAAAAACTCTTTTAAAATCACCTTAATTGCGGTATACATGGGTACTGCGACGATCATTCCTGTCACGCCAAATAATATCCCTCCTATAATTATTGTTAAAAAGATTTCGAGCGGATGTGATTTCACACTTTGAGAAAAGATAAAAGGTTGGCTGAAGAAATTATCCACTAACTGGGCAATAACATAACCGATCATAACGTAAATGGTAGTTGGGAGTATTTGGGTCTGAAAGTCCTGATCTAAATGGCTCGTCATTGTTAAAACCAACATTAAAGCACCGCCAATCAAAGGCCCTACATAAGGAATAAGATTCAAGAGCGCACATAAAAAGGCGATAACCAAGGCATTATCAACACCAAAAATTAACAATATAATGGTGTAGAGTACGAATAGAATCGTGATTTGTGTTACCAATCCGATAAAATAGCGCGATAATAAATCCTCAATCTTTTCAAGTGATGCGGCAAATCTATCCTCTGTTTCATCAGGCACGATGACCATTAACCCATTATGTAACAAACGACTGTCTTTCATAAAAAAAAATGCGATAAAAAGAACCGAGACCAATCCGATACTTAAACTACCCACAGCACCAATGACATCGTTCAAAAGGTTTGGAATCGCCTTAAAATTTGAAAGAATATCTATACTCTTCAACTGTTCAAGTATATTGATACCATGTGATGTGAAATAATCATTGGCCTGGTTAATTAATTCTTCTATTCTAATTTCCAATTGCGTAATATCAAGTAATGAGAGGTTGCGACCTTGTTTAATGATTAGCGGAATAAACATAGAAATTAATCCAAATAACATTCCTAAAAATAAGACCATGGTGCTCACTACCGCTATGGTATTCGGGAATTTTAACTTACGCTTTAAAAAACGGATAATGGGTCTTGCAATCAATGATAAAACGGCCGCTATAACGATATAAATAATTACCGAACGTACCTGGTATAAAAAATAAAGCAATAATCCAATGCCCAGAATAATCGAAAGTGCCCTGAGAATACCGTTGCTGATTGTTCTTGAGTTCATACCGATAAATATACTTGAATTTCTGAAATAAGGAAGCTTTTTGATTTTGGCTATATTTGAAATTCCAAGCAAGAAATTGAATATTTCAAATGACATACTGTTCTTTTATGGCTGGTGGCAGTTTTCTGTTTGCCTGTTCGCCTTTGTAGCATTAATGGCCATTTGGTATCATATCGGAAGGCGCCAGGGTGATTTCGGACAAGTATGGCTGGCCCTATCTGTTTTGTGCTGGAGTATTTCCGGGGCGTTAGAAGTATATTATGCCCAAAGAGTGTTAGTAGATAGTTTTATGCTAGACGGATGGCGCAGCATTTTGTCACTATTTAATAGCTTATTTATATTATTAGCCTTACCCTGGTTCCGTTACTTACCTAAACCTGTTGAACACATTATTAAGTCTAAGTACTGGATATATATTATCGGACTTCCATTTCTATTTTCATTGCTACCCACATTTAGTAAAATGCTATCGGGTAAAACCTTGAGTTTGATTAGCGAATTGGATGTTTATTATGCTTTCTTGACCTTGGGCTTTTTAGGATTTGTATTATGGGAGTCGTTTGCAAAGCGCCGTTTGAAATTATTGGCCTGGCTTTCCACAGTGACTGTTATCATCACTTTAATTGCTCAGTTGTACAAGCTCACCGATGCTTCGATTAATTTAACCTTGTTTTCAGCAATTTTTAAAACTGCTTTGATCATGCTATTTTTTGCCCTGGCTTTGAGCTGGGTCAAAGAATTAGCAGAAAATGTGATTCCTGATGCAAAGGATTTTCACTTAAAGTTTATGAAAATAAAGTCCGCGAATGGTAAATATCAGCATTTGGTAACCTTAATAGGTTTACCGGGTGGTGAGCGCAAAGTAAATTTGACACCCGCAGGCTATGAATTATTTTTGAAATTTGCTGTACGGAAAAAGGAATCCGGAAATAATTGGTTAGAAATAAAACCTAAAAACTTTGACCTGGCCAGATCCTATGACATCAATGATTATAATGAGATCAAACGGTTATTAATTGCATTACTTGATGGTGTCTTTGGCAAGGAAAATTGGACCCGAGATCATCATCTGAATCCATTAAAAGCTTCACTTTTTGAAATGTCGGAAAAGCGGGAACGCAAAATACGCTTAGCCGTACCTCCTGAGAATATTTCTTTACCATCGCGCACCTGATATGAGATCTGTTTGAGTTTGAAATGATGTCTTGAATCTCTTTCAGAATGTAGATTATGATTGTTTTGTCAGTAGTCCTTTTACTGACATTTTTAACTTTTTTCCGACTTTTTATCTGGTTAACTAATTGATGGGGCAAATTGCGGTCGAATCAATATTCAATTGCAATGGATTTAAAACGTACCGTACTCCTATTTTCAGCATTTTTTTTGACCCAAACTATTGTTCATGCACAGTCTAAGGGATTAGATGAGCAGATCAATGATGCCTTTATGCCTGTAGCCATCTGGTGGGAGAACCTCATTTTTACTGAAATCACCATTGCCGGGTTCGGAATTCCAATAGTGCTTATTCTATTGCTGTCAGGTGCCCTATTTTTCACTATTTATTTCGGATTTGTGAACATCAGGCATTTTCCAACTGCCATTCAGGTGGTACGAGGTAACTATTATGAACTTGAACGAATAGATAGGAGTTTAGAAGTAAACGTTTATGAAGTAGAGGGCGACCTGGTAGATACGATTAAAGATGAAAGCCATCATGGTGAAGTCAATCACTTTCAAGCTTTGGCGACTGCAGTTTCTGGAACTGTTGGGTTAGGAAACATTGCCATGGTGGCAGTAGCCATTTCCATAGGCGGACCCGGAGCCACTTTTTGGATGATTTTGGCCGGATTACTAGGCATGTCTTCTAAGTTTGTTGAATGCACATTAGGGGTCAAGTACCGAGATATCGATGAGCAAGGAAATGTCTTTGGAGGCCCGATGTATTATCTCTCCAGAGGATTACAGGAAAACGGATTTAAACATTTCGGTAAGCTTTTGGCTGTAGTTTTTGCTCTATTGTGCGTCGGGGCCTCGTTTGGTGGGGGCAATGCCTTCCAAACCAATCAAGCTGCGGCACAGATTATTTCCCGATTCGGCATCGAAGGATCAGCTTCCGGGAGTTTGATCGGTTTCATTTTTGCCATTTTCGTAGGGATAGTCATCATTGGAGGTATCAAGCGTATCGCAAAAGTTACAGAGAAAATTGTACCATTCATGGCAGTGCTTTATGTGGCGGCTGCATTATTCATTATTTTTTCAAATTTTAACTATGTCGATGATGCCTTTGGCTTGATCTTTAAAGAAGCATTTACACCAAGAGCGACGATTACTGGTGGATTTATCGGTGTGATGATACAAGGATTTAGACGGGCCGCATTCTCAAATGAAGCAGGCGCCGGTTCTGCCGCCATAGCACACTCTGCGGTAAACACCAAATTTGCGGCCTCAGAAGGATTGGTAGGCTTGTTAGAACCTTTTATAGATACGGTTGTGATCTGTACCATGACAGCGATAGTGATTATCATGTTTAATGTTGATGGTGCTTTTGTCTATGGCGATGTTGTTAATGGCCAGGCCCTATTAGCTGATGGGAGCAGGGCAGGTGGGGTGAATCTCACTTCCATGGCCTTTGACAATGCAATTCCGGGATCATCCTATGTACTCGCTTTTGCTGTTGTTTTATTTGCTTTTTCAACAATTTTATCATGGTCGTATTACGGTTTGCAATCATGGAAGTACTTGTTTGGGAGGGGTAAATGGACAGATTTAACCTATAAGATCATCTTTTTGATTTTTACCATTCTTGGCGCCGCGGTAACATTAGATGCCGTGATAAAGTTTTCGGATGCTATGATCTTGGCTTTGGTATTTCCCAATATGATCGGGCTGTTATTTTTATTTCCGAAGGTACGAACAGAACTATCAAATTATCTAAAAGCTATACACACGAAGTTAGGAAAACTCTAAGGACGCTTTATTTAATAAAAAAAAGCAGAAATCCTTCGCCCACGCCTGATAGGTTAACTTGGAAGGATGCACACCATCACTAAAAAAATCAGTAGGAGCATTGTTTAATTGCAGGCGCTCGCTCCATCCTTGTATGGTAATAATATCATCGTAGTAGAATACCTGCTCCCTTGATGCCACCAAGCGCTTTAATTCTTCACCAAGTATTTCCACAAGATTTCCAATGGTGAATTTTATTAATCCCGTGAAGGCCGGGAATTCCTTAATGGGGGGCATATTGGTAAATGCAATTGGAGTGTCAGGGAATAAGGCCCTTAACTCATCAATGAGTTTAGCACTATCTTGTTTCCATCGCTTGGGCGTGTTTAAGGTAAATGCATCATTACCACCGAGCCCGATAACGATCAAGTCTGCCTGTTCTTCAGTAATTTTCGGAAGTAGTCTTTTTCGTACTTGTCTTGCCGTATAACCACTTCTGGCATACACTCTCCAACTGACTGTAGTTTCCAGTTGGTTAGCCAGTTCGGAAGCAAAAGTACCAGCAAATCCTTCACTGTGGGTAGCAACACCTACACCTGCCACTGTACTTTCCCCAAGAATCAAAACGTTTAATTTTTCATCGCTATGTTTTTCAACAAGACCTTCAGGTTCCCTAGCTTCGGGTAATTTTGGAACACTTGAACGGATACGTTTTCCGTCAAGGTACATAAAAGGTAATAAGGGTAGTGCTGCAATGGCCCCAAACGTATACTTTAAATTCATAATTATTGGAAGCTTATAGCATCTATTTCCAACGAGAATGGTCCTTCTTTCTTATCATTGAGCATGATCCCGATTCTTATAATTCTTTTGAGATTATCCGACGGAATTTTCTTTCCGGTTTCTCGTCCTAAAATAGTTTCGTTAAAATCTGATAATTTGAATGTAAGCTCTTGCCAATCCTCAGAAGCAGACTGAAATTTGTGATTGTAGCTGGGCCGGTAATAAACATCGTTGGTATTCATCCGTAGAGCAAATATTCTATCTTTACTTGTGCTTCTAAACTTAATTTTTACTTCAGAATAGTTTGATAGATCCAGGCGTTGTCTTGCGCTTCTTACTGAAGCAAAACCACCATTATTTTCTAAGGAGACTTCACCTTTAAAAACCATGCTTTTCTGGTTCAAAGTGATAGATGAAGAAGACAGACCTCCCATAACCCCATCATTGACTACATACCAGTCTTGTCCGCCAGTCTCTTTTCCGAAATCAATTGTAAATGATTCTGTGTTCATAGCTAAAATGATCGTTAGTACAAGTATTGAAATTAATAATTTCATGGCAATCAATTATATAAGAAGATGTAGTAGTTCAGGGAAGTGGCGATACACAACCAAATCATGTATGGAGCGAGTAATAACCTATATTGTTTTGTTGTTTTTCGAAATGCTACGAAATAGTAAAAAATAAGAACGGTGAGTAGCGCAATTACTACGAGTCCGAATAAAATTAATTGCTGATTGAAGAAAATAAAATTCCAGCTAACATTAAAGGCAAACTGTACCCCGAACAACAGCCAAAGCGTCAGAGATGTTCTCGTAATAAATAGCTTGGCTAAATAAATGGAAAAACAGATCATAATAGTGGTCCAGGCCATGCCAAAGGCCCATCCGGGGGGTGTCCAGGGGGCTTTGTTTAAATTCAGGTACCAGTCAGTCATCGGACCATTATTCATCAATAAGGTTCCAATTGCTAGTCCACCAAAATTTAAAATTAGAAAGATGACGAGCAGTCCCCAGAATTTCATGTCCGGAGGGCTTCCATCTTGTTGAGGATTGCCTCAGCTTCAGCGTAAAGAGTATCACTTTCCGATCTGTTGATCGCCGAAACCTGATACCAGCGTTTCATCAGTTTCTCATATTGCTCCTGCAATTTTTCCAATTCTGACTTCTTTTTAAATAATCCAAACATAGTACTAAATTTTAAAACTTACGATTCCACAATCTAATTCAAAGGTTTGCCCGGAAATCGAACGGCTGTCCTCGGACAATAAAAAGGCTGCCATCGAAGCTACCTCCGAAGGCTCAAGGTATTTTTTCAACGGATGACGCTCTACCATTTTCTCTTTCATAGCATCATTTCGCAAAATCTTTTCCGCCAAGCCTGTATCTGTTATGGTAGGCGCAATTGCATTGATTCGAATGGACGGAGCGAATTCAGCCCCCAGTGACTTTACAAGACCTTCAACGCCTGATTTTGCGGTTGCTATACTGGCATGATAAGGCATTCCTAATTTGGCGGCGACTGTACTGAACAGCACAATTGAAGGATTGCTACCTTTCTTTAGTGCTTTTAAAAAATGCTGAATCGACTTCACCGCTCCCAAAACGTTAATTTCGAAGTCCTCCTTAAATTCTTCTATTTGCAACCTGGAAAACGGCTTTAAGTTGATACTACCAGGACAATAGATGAGCCCGTCCAGCGTATCCACTTCTGGCAATTGATCATGAAGAACATCAAGGCTATGATGTTTCAAATTCGCATGCGAAATAGAAGGAGAGGTTCTGCTTATGTTGATTAGGGAAGTATTTTCAACGAGTTGTTTAAGCAGAGCCTCTCCAATCCCCTTACTGCCTCCTATAAGTGCAATAGTCCTCATTACTACACCGTAGGAATAATATTTAAACGTTTCTCAACCTTACGTTTGATCACAGTCAACCGTTTCATAATGTCCATAAGATTCGCATCTTTTGTTTTTTTATAGATTTCGTTAATAGCCAAAATCAATTCTTTTGCTTCACGGCCTATTTTAATTCGATCACTCGTTGTAAGAGATCTTAATTTTCGCTTTTCAAATTCTAATGCTCTGTCAATTACGTTCATAACTATGCGTTTATATAATTTTGTAATTCCTGTATTTTGCGCGGGTCCATAAAACTGCCTCCATAGAAAGAGGTTACCGTAGCAGAAGTTTCATCCTTGATTCCTCGAGAAGAAACACACAAGTGTTTTGCGTCAATAATTACTGCAACGTCTTCTGTATCCAATGTTTGCTGTAATTCGTTAGCGATTTGGTTCGTTAAGCGCTCCTGAACCTGCGGGCGCTTGGCATAGTACTGAACAATTCTGTTCAGTTTTGAAAGCCCAATTACCTTACCTGAAGAAATGTATGCTACATGCGCCTTTCCGATAATAGGTACAAAGTGATGCTCACAATTTGAGTAGAAAGTAATATTTTTCTCCACCAGCATCTGGTTGTATTTGTACTTATTGTCAAAAAGCGCAATTTTTGGCTTATTATTTGGATTCAGCCCTGAAAAGATTTCATCTATGTACATTTTAGCAACTCTTTGAGGAGTACCCTTAAGAGAGTCATCAGTAAGGTCTAAGCCCATAACATCCATGATCTTCTCGAAATATGTAGCAATTTTTCGCTTTTTTTCTTCATCTGTTAACTCAAAGGCATCTTTTCTTAAAGGTGTTTCAATACCGGTTGAAAGGTGATCGTCACCTATTTCTTCGAACGAGTAGCCGTTCAAAGGATTGTTGCTTTTTGATTTTGTAAGTACGTCTAGTAATTCCATTTAAGTCTTTTTTTCGTGCTGTCTTTAACGCAAAGCACGTTACCGTTTTGAGATGTTATTGTGAGTAATTTGTTTTTGTCTTGAGCATTTAAACCTGCCTTTGTCAAAGGATCTTAATTTCGAGTGCTTTGTCTTTCTACCTTGAACACGCTTGCGCCACAGGTTGAAACTGCTTCTCTGTAATTCCCTACGCATCAATTGAATGACCTCTTGTTCCTTCAAGTGAAACTGCATATATATGGCATCAAACGGTGTGCGATCTTCCCAGGCCATTTCTATAATTCTGTCTGTATGTTCCATTGTTAGCTCCATAGTCTATATTGACATTGTCGGCGATCTGAATTCAAAGTCATATTTGACTTTCAAATCTAAAAGCTTGTCAAAAAACTTCTTATTCTCTTTAAAAAATTGATTTCTGGAAAATCGTATGAATCGACCTTGGGCATGAATACTCGAGCCATCGCTTTTGTAAATTACCAATTGGTAATAGGGGATAGCCCAGGTGAACGTCTGTAATCCTTTGTTTATTCGTATCAAAATGCCACCAGGCCGCAATTCGATGTTGGCGTAGTTGATATCTGCTGTAGTATTCAAATACTGCTGCATATTAACACTTACCTCTTCGATGATCATACGTTTCGACCCAACACCCCTTATTCTTAATGCTTTGAGCATAGAAAAAGGACGGCCAACGAGATCGTTCATAAACTCAACATCGTCTGAATTATGATATGTCGTGTTAAAGATCATGACCCAAAGGTAATTATGTTTAAGTATTAATTAAAATAATTAAACAAAATAAAATGTTAAAATTTGCATTATTCACCCTCGAGCATCCTTTTTCTGTCCTTCAGGGTGTGCTTGGACAGGATGCGTTGATTTTCTTTGCGTACGTCTTTGTCCTTTTTCATATTCCAGAGAATATCACTGGCCTTTTTTCGGGCTTCTTTTATATCCACGATAGGATAGGGGTAATCTTTACCTAATCTGAAGTCATAGAATTGCTGCTCTAGTGGCGTCATCAAATAAGGTTCATGGATAAATCGAGTCTCCAACTTGGCGAGTTCTGGAACCCATTTTTTAATAAAAGCGGCATCGGGATCTTGCTCAATTCCGTTCTTAGTGGGGTTGTAGATACGCAAATTATTAATTCCGGTTTCACCAGCCTGCATTTGGAGTTGTGGAAAGTGAATACCAGGTTCGAAATCCAGGAATAACCTTGATAAATGGGTCGTTGCATCCTGCCAGGGCTGCCACAGAATATGTGTAAAGAAAGATACAAGCATGGCACGCATTCTAAAATTTAGATAACCTGTCGTGCGTAAGCACCGCATACAAGCGTCTACCAATGGAAAACCTGTTTGGCCATCTCGCCAGGCGCTTTGATAGGACTCTGAAATACTTTTTTTGAGTTTATGATATCCTTTGTTGACACTAGCTTGCTCCATCGTATATTCCATTTCAAATTTTTGTATGAAATGTGCTTGCCAGCGCAATCGTGATAAGAATGCTGATAGATGCCTTTTATACTTTAGAGAATTTTTTACTTCTTGACCTCTCTGGTAAATCTGACGAACAGATACGTTACCCCAGGCCAAGTATGGTGAAAGCCTGCTACAACTTTTTCTGGAATGATAAGGTTTAGAAATGTTGTACATATAGTCTTCATGCCGTTTTTTAAAGAACGAATTGGCATATTTTAAGGCTGTTGTGGTTCCTCCTTTTTGAAAATTAGGGTTGTAGCGCGTATTGATAGATGGTGTATTGAATTGAGCTTCCAGTCCTTCAATTTCTTTGGTATCGATTAACTGTTCGTAGTTTGGGTCAAAAGTCAATATGGGTTGATTCATGTAGTGTGTCCAACTTTCAAACCAGTCTTTTCTATTTTTTAATCCCCGTCGCACACCATTATTGATGCATTCGACCCATTCTATTAGATTATTGCGGCAGAAGCGTGCAAATTCTTTATCTCGGTCGTAGGTAACCAAGAGACCGGTTTCCTGATGCGAGAAGATGGTCTCAATAGTATAATAGCTTAGCAGCTTTTTGAAGGCGCTGATAAGCTCAGATTCAATCACAAGTACCTTTGATTGAAAACGGGCTAGTCTATGGTTCAAGTCTACCAATGATTGTTTAATAAAGTTAAAATGACGTTCGCTATAATGTGGGTCATTAAGCAGTAACGGCTCAAAAACATAGATAAGTAAGCATCGCTTTTCTTGTTGAATAGCATTGAAAATAGACTCGTTGTCTACCAATCTGAGATCTCGTTTTAACCAGACTATATTTATTGTTTCCTTTTGCTGCATTGGTCTAATGATTCTAAAAAATTTTCAGCATTCTGCAAATGCCTTAGCTGCTTTGCTTTGTCCATTTTATTAAAGGTTCTGATCAGCATGCTCAATCTTGGATTACTTAGAAAAAAATCTCGATGTTTATCCATGAATCGCCAAAACAAACCATCCCAGATTTGTTGCCAACTGCCTTTTTTAAAGTCACTCATTTTTAAAACATAATTGCTACTGCTGATGTAGGGCTTTGTTGACATAATACCGCCGTCAGCGAACAAGCTCATACCATAGACATTGGGAACCATGACCCAGTCATAAGCGTCTATGAATAGTTCCATGAACCATTGATAAACGTCGTTTGGATGAAATTCACAGAGCACCATGAAATTTCCTAACAGCATCAATCGTTCAATATGATGTGCATAGGCAGTTTTCATAATTTTCTTGATGGTGATGTCCACCGGTACAATACCAGTCGTACCAGCGTAAAATGATGCTGGTATTTTCCGCTGATGATTCCAGAAATTTTTAGTACGTTCCTCGGTTCCCTTTACCTCATAAACACCCCTTATGAACTCACGCCAGCCCATGATTTGTCGAACTAAGCCTTCTGTTGAGTTGACAGGGATGTCTTTTTCTTTGGCGTATGAGGTTATTTTTAGCAGCACATATTCGGGTGTTAGTAACCCAATATTCAGCAGAGGTGATAACACACTGTGGTTTAAAATACTTTCGTTTTGAACAATAGCGTCTTCGTAAGGGCCAAATTCTTGAAAACGGTGCTCAAGAAATTGTTGCAGCCAATCTTCGCTTTCTTGAAAGGTGGTTGGGTAGAGGGGGTGTTGATTTAAATGACCA
>JAAUYH010069858.1_pt1 | contig 26496 bp, 25 predicted proteins | sample 7278061 | NCBI WGS metagenome assembly JAAUYH01 (sample SAMN14350203, study PRJNA611818) | marine sediment metagenome | isolation source: surface marine sediment (0.6m) | place: French Polynesia: Moorea | collected 2018-08
GCTTTAGCTGGCATTAGCAACAATCAATTCAACATCTTGAGGAAGAGAATGACCCATTTCTTGATACTCTTCCTGAATCATAGAAAAAACATTATCTAATTCTGCCCTTGCTGCTGCTGAAGTTTCGCCCCAAGCATGGCATCCTTCAATTGCAGGAACATATGCAACAAAAGTGTCATTATCATCAGGGCGAATAACTATTGTATAATCTTGCAGAGCTTTCATGATTTACTCAATCTTGTAATTAAGTTTGTGCTTCCAATTATAAAATTTTTGATCGAGAGACAGTAAATCGATCGCGCCATACATCACTCCATGATCCGTGTTTTTTAATGGATAATGGACAATTGGCAAGGGACAATTGTGTACAATCAAGACGCGATTGCCAAAACTTTCCACCCCGAAAACTTATGCGCCTAAATCAATATAACAGCGATCGACTTTATAGTTAGTCTTTTGATTGAATATAAATAATCCCTATCTTGTCTTGCTAGAATTCTATGATCTAATCGTCTTAATTTACGTGAATATTGAGCAGTTTCAGCAAAATCAAATGAAGTCAAAATTAGCTAGGGTAGGAGTAGAACCCAAATTGGTAACAATGGCAATTACCGTACTACCATCGCCCCAGTTATTATTATCATCGTAGAGTAGTTGATTCGTATCAGTAGCATAAGCAAAATCATCACTACTAGAGTTTATGATATTAGCTAATGTATCTATAGTAATCTCTGGGTTAGCATCTGAATAGTCACTAGTACGAATTTGGAAAACATCTCCCTCATTAGCATTAAAATCAGTTACTACATCAACTCCTCTATTGTTGAAACGAAACCTATCACCACCTGCGCCACCAGTTAAAGTATCGTCTCCACCTCTTCCAAATAAGAGCTCGTTTCCTTCTCCACCAATAAGCTCATCGTCTTGTCTCCTTCCTCTAAGAGCATCATTACCGCTACCACCTATAATTTTATAAGACTCTCTACCAATAGGAAGAGTTATTTTAATCTCATCTGAAGATGCTGCTTTATTTTTACTTGTACTACCAACCTCAAAGATATGGGTTGCACTACCAGTGGCTTCAGAAGATATCACAAAAGTATCTGTATTACTGGGAAGTTCGTAAGTGTTAATCTCTCCAACACCAAAGGCAGTTAAAGTTCCATTCTCATCTACAGGTGTCCCATTCCGCAGTCGCCAAGCTGTCCCTTCAAATCCATTATTGCCAACAGTTGCTCTACCGAAGGAAGTTAAGTTGATACCTGTTGCTGTAGTTGGCAGAGAAATTGATAGATCTTCTGGAGTATCATCTAAATTATTATTGTTGATAAGATCGATAAGATAGTCAGAAAGAGAATCTGAGTTTCTTGGTGCATTTATCCTTAAATTGGATGTTGCTGTTTGTCCTGAGATAGTGATAACCATATGAATCAACTTTGAGAGTTAACACTAGTATTTATATTTGATTGTCATCAACTTGTATATAAGTGATAACAACTAAGTCGATCGCTTAGTATTAAAGGGATATAGGTATTTCCACTCGTACTATCGCTATTTTCTTTTTTTTTACTCATGTTAATTTTTAGTTATCTTTTGCAACTATTTTTGATAAACTTTTATAAAGCGTAATTATATTTAACATAAGAAGGAAGCAATAATTCAATGGGCGACAAAGACTTTTTCCTTAGTCCAGATGATTCACAAACCATGGGTGACATCAACTATATGCGTAAATCCGTTAGAGTAAGAAGAACTTTTCCTAAAACTCTAAAAAATAAAGATGGTTTTGCTATAGAAAAAGAAGTGTCTGCTACAGACGCTCGCGATGGTTCTTTTAATAGTAACGGAACATTTAATTCTGTTACTAATGGTAATGGTTTTGCTAATGGCAACGGTTTTACTAATTCCCAAACTAATTTTAAAGCAATGCCGGAAGAACCAAAAGCCTTACAATCAGAAGAAACTGCTAGTACAGAACAAACCGCTAGTACAGAACAACGTCGTCAAACAGATACTAATCTCGATATGTTCCGTAACATGGCTCGCAATATAAAGAGAAGATAATAGCTTTTATTATCTAATCTAAATTTAAAGGGTGTGTATTAAACACGCCCTTTTTTGCGGAAAAATAAATGAACTGGAAACAAATAAACTAGTGCGATCGCTCAAATTAACTTTCATAATCATTCCTTGACACAAAATTATCTCTTTACTAAAACAAATAATGTGATAGCGATCGGGCGAAGCCTGGCACTGCGCGATCGCAATTTTTCTAGACACTAAAGCTTGCAAATAGAGCATTAACCAGCTATAAAAGAGCTTAAACTGTTAAAATTATTCTCTAAATGACCTATAGCCTTAGAATCGCCGATATACCCACTAGTGAACGTCCTCGCGAACGATTAATTGCTTTAGGTGCTAGAAATCTTACTTCAGCAGAACTAATTGCCATCTTACTTGGTACGGGTCAAGGGAAAGGAAAGCTATCCGCTATAGGTTTAGGGCAGCATATTTTACAGCAACTCAGCCAACACAAAAGAGACCCCCTAGATGTATTACGAGATGTGAGTCCTAATGAATTAATGAAAATACCTGGTATTGGGCCAGCCAAAGCCACTACTATAGTAGCAGCAGTAGAACTAGGTAAACGAACTTTTCAATTTAGACCAAACGAACGAGTTTCTCTGGATAATCCCGCAGCAGCAGCAGCAGCTTTAAGTCACGATTTAATGTGGCAAAAGCAAGAGAAGTTTGCTGTACTTATGTTGGATGTAAAAAACTGTTTAATTGGTACTCAAATTATTACCATTGGTACAGCTACTGAAACTGTTGTTCATCCGCGAGAGATTTTCCGTGAAACCATCAAACAGGGAGCAACTAAACTTATCGTTGCTCACAATCATCCTTCAGGAAATTTAGAACCTTCTCAAGCAGATATCAACTTAACCGAACAATTATTACAAGGAGCAGAGTTTTTAGCTATTCCTCTTTTAGATCATTTAATTCTAGGTAATGGTGATTATCAAAGTTTAAGAAAGTTGAGAGAAGGGATGGAGCTATGGCATCGTTACCCTCAAGGAGAATAATTTAACAAAAAGAAAAAACCACTCTGTATTGAGAGTGGTTTTGGTAGGTTTTATTTTAAATTGCTAAAGCTATTTAACAATTCCTTGAACAGATGCTAGTTCAGATTTTGAAAGTTGTAATCCTTGAGCATAAATGTTGGAATTATTCTGAGCAATCTGAGTATAAGATTGACGGACTTGAGCATTTACTGCCACAGTTGTCGCATCATACATTCCTGTCGCCATCTTAGGATAAAGTCCGACACCAATAATTAACACTAAGAAACAAGCAGCAATGAATATTTCACGGGGTTGAGCATCATTGAAATATGAATCACTAGGCATGTCGCAACTATTGCCAAAACAAGCTGCTTCCTCATTATTAGACTCTTGGGAAACTGCATTACCCATAGCACAAGCACTGGTAGCTTCATTCCCATAGAATAATTGGCGCAGCATGGAGAGTAGATAAATAGGAGTCAGAATTAAACCTACCGCAGATAAGAATATGATTCCAGTGCGGAAAGAAGAACTGTAGATATCGCTATTACTGAAGCCAACAAATACGGCAATCTCACTGACAAAACCACTCATACCAGGAAGTGCTAAAGATGCCATTGCACCTGCGGTAAAGAGAGCAAAGGTTTTAGGCATTGCTTGACCTAAGTTGCCCATCTTATCCAAAATCATAGTATGGGTGCGATCGTAAGTTACTCCAGCTAGGAAGAACAACACAGCAGCAATTAAACCATGAGATAACATCTGTAGCATTGCTCCACTAATACCTAAATCAGTAAAGGAGGCAATACCTAAGAGGACAAAACCCATGTGGGAAACAGAAGAGTAAGCCAGACGACGCTTCATATTGGTTTGTCCAAAAGAAGCAAATGCACCATAGATGATGTTAACTACACCTAAAACAACGAGAATGGGGGCAAAGTAAACATGAGCATCAGGTAATAAACCTAAATTCAAACGAATTAATCCATAACCTCCCATCTTTAACAATACACCTGCCAAAATCATGGAGATAGGAGAAGAAGCTTCGCCGTGAGCATCTGGTAGCCAGGTATGAAGAGGGAAGATTGCCAGCTTAACTCCAAAAGCAATTAACAATCCAGCATAGAGAGGTAGTTCTAAAGCAAGAGGATAATCTTTAGCTGCTAAAGCTACCATGTCGAAAGTAATTGGTCCTCCACCATAGAATGCCATGGTTAAACCAGCCACTAGGATGAAGATTGATGCCAAGGCAGTATAAAGTATGAACTTCATTGCTGCATAACGTCTTCTTTTTCCACCCCAAATAGAAATCAGTAAGTAGACAGGAACTAACTCTAACTCCCACATGATAAAGAGTAAGAGGATATCTTGAGCTACAAATACCCCTATCTGTGCAGCATAGAGAAGCAGCATCAGAAAATAGAATAAACGAGGCTTGCGATCGACTCGCCAAGCAGATAAAATGGAAAGGCTGGTTACAAAACCAGCTAGTAAAACTAATGGCATTGAGATACCGTCTACAGATACTGACCAGTTAAGGCCCAACTGGGGTATCCAACTATAACTCTCTGCCATTTGGAAACTACCAGTAGTAGCATCATAGTTTTGCCAAAAAGCGTAACACATTAGTGCAAAGTCTATAAGACCTACGCCTAACGTATATAAGCGTAACCTTTTCCCGTCCTTGTCAGGTATTACAGGAACAATGAAAGATGCCAGTAAAGGCAAAACTATTAGTGTCGTAAGCCACGGAAATTGTGTACTATTCATCGGCAATTATAGTCCTAAATGCAATTTACATATAAATAAAGCAGTTGATACTAGGCAAAGAGAAGTAATTATTCTTGCTCACGAGCAAAATCATTTACCATGCCTGTTGGAGTTATTGGGTACTAGACCCTTTAATAAAAGCTTGCTATGATGCCAAAACTATGCATCTATAAAATTCTTTGTACGGTTACTTGATTTTGTTTTGTAACTTTTCTTTATATTATGTTGCTTCAGGGGACAAAGTTGGGACAAAAAAGTGATATTCTAGATAAATTATTTTTTGCCTACAAAAAGTCAAATATATAGCCTGGAGGCAAACACCTTAAGTGTTTTGACGACGAGTATTACGCCAAACATAAGGAGTCTGATCGTGTACTCGTCTAAATTGACGAATAAAATAGGTAGTGCTTTTATATCCAACTAATTCTCCGATTGTCCCGATATCATTTTCTGTATTGAGCAATAAGCGACGTGCTTCTAGCATCCTTCTTTCTCTAATTAACTCTAACGCAGTATTTCCCACTAATTGACGCAGCAAACTCGCAAGATAAGTAGGAGAAAAATTTACTTCTTGAGCAATATCTTTAAGAGAAATTGATTTTTTGTAGTTGCTATCTATATATTGAAATACTTGACTCAAGATAGGATGTCTTTCTCTAGTGAGATCATCTTCTTTTTCTTCTTGAATTATCCGAGCAAGATTTACTAATATTTCTGTTAGATAAGCTCTAGCTACTTGTTTATAACCGAATTGCTTGTTATTCAATTCTGAATGCAGTGCCTTCAGGCATTGGCACCATAAAGGACGATATGATGGGGGGATATTGTAATAGTGAGTATGTGCTTCTGTTTCTGAGAATTTTACAAAAGGTATTATGAGAGGATCCTTGAACCAATTTAGGGAAGAGTCAGCATCCCAATAGTAAGGATTAACAGCAGTTGTGGAAAAAAATACTATCCAGCCTTCTGCCTGAGAAAATAATTTTCCTTTGTGCAATTTCCCAGATGGTATGGTCAATAAATCTCCCGATTTAACTTGTCGAGTAATTTGCTGTTGCTGATATTGACCTTCATTTTCAAAATAAATAAGTTGTAAATAGCTATTGTTACTTACTTTGAATTTATCTAGGTTATACTCACCATCTAGTCTTTGAATAGATATCTCTGGGTGTTTCTTATCTACATACATGAAACGAAGTAGAACTAATCAAAACAATTTTTTAGGTTTTTGTATATTCTTGAAAATACTTACTGAAAATCTCAAAAATTAAAGAGGCAAAATACTTGCCTCTTGCTGATCTGTCTTAGGAGTAATCTGCTTTAATTTCTTTGCAGAACCTCCTAAGAAAACCCCAACACTAGTCGTCCATTTCTTTTAAAGTAGCTACAGTAGAAGCAGAAATCTGACTTAAATAACGGAAAATCCAGAATTTTGCCACCGTATCCATAATAACTGGTACTGTAGCAATAAATAGTGAAATCATGCTTTCATTCGCAGCAACCCCGATATGATTTGCTAACCATTCAAGCACAACTTCCCAACCATGAGTTGAGTGGAAACCTACAAATATGTCTGTTACTAGAATAATTGCAAAGGCTTTGGCACTATCACTAAGACCTGAAACAATATTATCTATGAAAGATTTGAGTATATTAATCTCATTTCTGCGAATTAGCAGCACTGCACAAAATGCCACAAACCCAACTAAATCAGCAAAAATATTACTAATAGAATCTATCTTCTTAAAATGGAATTCTTCAGCGATTTCATTAGCTTTTTCTTGAACCTTTTCTTCCAGTTGTTCTCTTGTTAAAGGAGGGGCTGCTTTTAGCATTTGGTTCATTTTTAACTGTTCTTCATAAGTACCAAGCTCGCCCAAAGCTTCTTCTTTCCATTCATGGTTTAATTCTTCAATACCAACAACTTCTTCACCACGAAAATCTGTAACAATAGGTTTGATAATGAAATTTTTAGAAAGTTGTTGGGTTATTATTGGCACCACTATTAACAGGATTAATAGTCTAACCCCAATAAGAGTGATTTTCTTGGAACGGCGAAATTCATCAACTATTTCTTGTTCTGATTGATTACCCCCAAGGTCTTTTTTGATCTTACCTAAAGTCTTTCCCAGAGAAGAAGATAAATTTCCTGTGTTGTTAAATACCGAACCTAAGTCTACCGAGCTACCTTTACCTTTTCTAATCTGATTAGACTTTCCTTGGTATTTATTGACAGGATTAACATCAACAACTTTAATACTAGGTAAGTTGGAGTTTTGATTAGCTGGATTGTTATAGTTAACTGCGCCAGGGGATGAAGTAGTCATGGCAGAGGAATTAGGAGCCATAGCGTACTTAGCCAAAATTCCCTCGACAAAAATCAGTTTTTCTACATAGTTAGAGCTAAGTTGATTAATTGCTGCACCATCATCGTTAAACTCTTTGGTTTTACGCTGAAGAATTTCCAAATTTTTAACTATATCGGCTTCTAAAGAAGGATGAATGTTGCTACCTTCTCCTAGAATTTCAATAGGAATTCTATTTTGGTTAAAGTGATTATCCTCAATAACCTTAATCTTAATTGCAGCTTGATAAGCTTCTTCTAAAGCTTGCTCACCATTACCGAAAAATTTAGAGAAGGGTGAACCTTTTTTTCTGGGAAATATAGATGTCATAAGTTAACAAATAGTAAATTTACAATGATTCTTACTAGCTCTATCTATTCACTTGAGGATTGCTTAGATTAAGCGATCTAAATTCTAGTCAGGAAAAAGACTTAGATGTAATCAAAATAATCACTGTCTCTCAAGCTTCCATCCAGCTTTTTGATTTATAATTAATGTCATATGGTAAATTTTCACATCGCACTAGCTATATTCCTCCTAACTGGATGGAAAATATATCTATTTGCATAATTTAAATACCATTAGCTTTTAAGTTAATCAATCTAAAGTAACAAACTCGGGACAAGAAGGTAAAAAATTGGAAACAGGGACTATATTTTCGAGAAAGTTGATTTTGTCTAAATGTCTAAGAGGTCATTTACTCTTTGGAGTTTACACAAGAGCATAAGTCATATACTATATAAGGAGGTGAGTATATATAACTACTATTTTTGTTTACTGTTTTTTTACGTTTTTATCATAAAGTACTCTTGATTTAATAATCTGAAGAATAAATTATAATATCCTGTTTGCAATGGCTTCGCTTCCTTAGATCTGGGAAGAGAATCGGCATCGTCTCGATAAAAAAACTGCACCATGCCCTCAAAAAAGGTAGTTTCTGTTTTTTATGAGTCAAATTTCTAGCCACAAGAAGCTACTAACGGTTATGGAGGAGAAAAAAAATTAAAATATGAAACTGTTATTGGTTGAAGACGATTGGGAAATTAGCGAACTTCTGGCAGAAGCGTTGAGCGACCAACATTACACTGTTGACATAGCTAGTGATGGGCAAGCTGGGTGGGACTTTATCAAAGCTTTTGACTATGACCTAGTTTTATTGGATTGGATGTTACCTAAGCTAGATGGAATTAGTCTTTGCCGTAAGCTAAGGGCTCAAGAGTACCAAATGCCAATATTAATGTTAACGGCGAAAGATAGCAGTACTGCTAAGGTACAAGGCCTAGATGCTGGTGCAGATGATTATGTTGTTAAGCCTTACCGTCTAGATGAACTATTAGCTCGTATTCGTGCGCTACTACGTCGAGGTAATTCTAACCTCCCTCCTATTCTTAAATGGGAAGATTTAAACCTCGATCCTAATACTTGTAAGGTATCATATAATGACAAAACCTTAAAAATAACACCAAAGGAATATCGTTTATTAGAACTTTTTCTCCGCAATGGAAACCGAGTACTTAGTAGAAGTGCTATCTTAGAGAATCTTTGGTCGTTTGATGAGCCACCTGATGAAGATGCTGTTAAAGCGCATATTAAGCGTCTTAGACAGAAACTAAAAAGAGCTGGAGCACCTAATGACTTTATTGAAACAGTATATGGATTGGGCTACCGCCTCAAGCAAAAACTCTAGCCAGGGATTTCCTTATATACGTAAACGTTTGCTCCTTGGTTATTTAGTAACTATAGGAGTTGTTTTTGGTACTTCAACTGTCTCTTTATACATATTTTTTACTCAAAGTCTCAATCAGCAATTAAATAACAGACTATTGACTCTTGCTCAAGCAGCAGTTCCTAGCTTGAATGTCGTTAAAACGAAAAGTCGTGAAAGCTTAGGGAGAGATCTACCTTGGCGTAATCTATTTTCTAGAAAAGACCAAGCTTTAGAATGGTTTGATCCAGAAGGTCAACTTTTAACTACAGAAGGTAATGTCCTTCATCGCTTACCCTTAGCTGGACAGATAGTCTCTTCAAATGTAGGTGAAGGTGCACCTTTATTTGAACAACAAGATAAAGTGAGATTAGTGACCATTGCTGTCTATACTAGTTCCTCTAATGAAAGAATTCTCAAACTAGAGGGTTTTATCAGAGCTAGTGAATCTACAGAAAATATAGAAGATACCTATAGTAATTTTCTTCAAGCCTTAGTATTAGGTAGTATATCAGGCTTTTTTGTGATTTTTGTGAGCAGTATTTATCTTACTCAGCAAGCACTCAAACCAACTCAAGATAGTTTTCAACAGCTAAAACAGTTTACAGCAGAAGCTTCTCATGAACTTCGTAACCCCCTAACAAAAATTAGCTTTGCTGCGGATAATTTACTTAGTCATCCAGAACAATTTCGTAGATCCTCGGAATTGAAAAAGCTGAGAATTATTAAAAGCTCTACGGAACAGATGAAACGTTTATTGGAAGATTTACTTTTTTTGGCAAGAACAGATTCTTTGCCCAATGAAGTAGAGTTAGAAGGCTCAATTGTGTCTCTAGATGAACTGTTTAAGCCTTTAGTAGATCATTTTAAAGCTATTGCGGAAACCAAAAAAATCACTTTTCAAGCAGATTTAGCAAGTGGTTTAACCGTCAGAGGGGATGGATCTCAGTTAAGTCGTTTATTTTCCAATCTTTTAGAAAATGCTTTTAAATATACGGATGTAGGTGGAAGTATTTATTTCTCTCTAGAAAAAGTTCGACAACAAGCTCTCATTTCAGTGCGAGACACTGGTATTGGTATTGCCTCTGAATACCTACCCTTTGTCTTTCAGCGATTTTGGCGAACAGAAAGAGCAAAACAAACACAAGAAGAAGGTTTAGGCTTGGGTTTAGCGATCGCCGAAGCGATTGCTCATAAACACCAAGGAGAAATTTCTGTAGAAAGTCAGAGGGGAATAGGTAGTTGTTTTCGAGTTTACCTACCGTTAGTTTGATAATCTGCTAAGATTCTGCTTAAGTTTGGTGGAAAATCATCAAGCATAATTATTAAAAATTAACCTTAAATAATCTATATTTTTTCTGGTTTTTTACTTTTTGTCCCTAAATTGTCCTCTTTTACTCCCGAGTTTGTCACGTTCTATGATTTATCTTTTTATATAGACGAAAGAGAGTGTATTGGGCAATTAACAAGCAGTTAAAGTCTCCAATAAGATTATGCTAGCAATTGTTTTATGGTATTTTTGTCCAGAAGCTTCACCTCTTTAGGGTGGAGTAATGGTACTCAAGAGCGATCGCAATGAAAATTAAGCCTTATAGAGACTATATCAAAAGCAGCCAGCTTTCTATGTTTTTTTGAACAATAGTTAGCGAATTTAAGGTTTCCCAATCTAATTTAATATTAGACCATTGATCTATGTCATTAATTACCATATCAACCCAATTTATTCGCCAAACTTTCCCGTATATACGTAAACGCCTGTTGTTTACCTATATTATCGTCATGACAATTATTTTAGGTACAGCGGAAACCGTACTATATTTTTTTCTCCTTCATGTTCTTCACCAACAGCTAGATCATGAATTGCTGACCTTGGTTGAAGTGGCAGCCCCTAGTTTAGATACTGTTGAGATCATAGGAATTGAAAGCTTTGAACATAATTTATCTTGGCGGAGTTTTTTCTCTCAGGAACAACAGAGTTTGGAGTGGTACAGTGCAGACGGCTCACTTTTAGCCAAAGAAGGAAATCTTGCTGTAGATTTACCTTTGTCTTTAAACCCAGTCAAAGAAGAACCAAATTTTCCTCTATTTCAGCAAGATGCCAATATTCGTGCTGTAACTATTTCTGTATATGAGAGCAATTTAGATAATACCAATTCTGTTTTAAAAGGATACATTAGAGCAAGCGAATCTACCTTAAATATACAATCAACTTTTAATAAACTAAGACTGGGTTTGGGTTTGGGCGGTACTACCGCCCTACTCTTGGTGAGTATAAGTAGTATTTATCTAACTCAAGAAGCCGTTAAACCGATCAGACAGATGTTTTTACACCTGGGGCAATTCACTTCTGACATTTCCCATCAGCTACGTACTCCTCTGACAAGAATTAGTATGGCTACAGAGATTATGCTTACCCATAAGGACTCTATTCAGCCTGCTGATGCTCGCAAGCTAACTATCATCAACAGTGCTACGGAGCAAATGAAACGGTTGATAGAAGATATGTTGTTTTTGCTTCGGAGTGACACTTTTCCTAATTCTACTATGTTGGGAAGGAAAAAAATTCCCTTAAATCAATTACTCCAGGATGTAATTGGTGATTTTGAGCCATTGTTTCAAGCACAAGGGATTAAGTTTCAAGCCAGGTTAGCTAGTAATACCTTAATAAAGGGTGATTCTTGTCATTTACATCGTCTCTTCACCAATATTTTAGACAATTCAATTAGTTATGCTAGCCGAGGAGATACAGTTCATCTGTATGTAGAAAAATACAAGCGTAAAATTATTATCTGTATTCAAGACACTGGTATGGGTATAGCTTCAGAAGATCTTCCCCATATTTTTCATTGTTTTTGGAGAGCAGAGATTGCTAAACAAAAACGAAAAGATAGTTTTGGATTAGGTTTAACTATTGCTCAAGCTGTAGCTAAACAGCATGGGGGCAATATCTTCGTGACGAGCAAAATAGGCTCTGGTAGTTTATTTAAAATTGTTTTACCTATAGCTTAGTATTTTTTTTTGACAGCTTGACAATAGTTGTATTTCTAATCAGATTTAGACACAACGAGTCTTTTTCTTAACGATGCTGCCCTGCGTTTTGCTGTACTATTATTAGATTCATAATTTAAAGCTTGTTCGTAGGTTTCTAAAGCTTTAACAGTCATTTGTTTCCGTTCGTATACATTACCCAAGTTATTTAAAGCGATCACATATTCTGGGTAGAGTTTCAGGGCTTCTTTATATTGACGGATGGCAATATCATACTGTTCTTGGGCAAAATAAGCGTATCCCATAGCGTTATGGATTAAGGCTTGGTTTTCTGGCTCGATATTTTTTTCTGCTTTCAAGGCTTTTTGAAATAAGCCAATGGACTGAACAAACAATTTTTTATCAAGGTAAAGGCTACCAAGCTCATAATATTCTAGAGCAGTTCCTTTCTCTTGTTTAAGTTTTTTCTGGAGACGAGAAAACACACTTTCTGAGCGCCGAGTTTTGATGATTTCTATGAGAATAACGATGGCAGCTATAGATAATAAAACTAGTAAGATGACAAGATAAATAGCAGGAAGTTTTTCATTCATAGTTATTTATTATTGGTTATTATTAGGTTATTTGGTTGGTTATGACTTAGTTAGGGTAATCCCCAATATTCAATTCTCTCTTGCAACCATCCTGATTTTCGCCAACGAACGATCGCTTCTCGCACTTGTTTTCGCAAATCTTCATATTGGATTCCTTTTGGCATAACTACAGATAAAGGCTCTCCAGATAATCTATCTGATAATAGTTGATATTGAGGGTATTGTTGTATCCAGCCAGTGAGAATACTTCGATCGCCAGCAAAGGCAGAAGCTTCATTGTTTTCTAAAAGATTTAGTGCTTCTTGATAGGATTGTACCCCAATTAGTTGGGCGTTGGGTAGCTCATAACGAAGGATTGCAATGGTAGATGAGCCTTGTAACACAGCAATTTTGGCTGTACTTAAGTTTTCTTTACTATCTATTAAGCTATTTTTAGTAATTAGTCCTGTACTATCAAGATAATAGTAAGGGCTAAAGTCAACAATTCTAGTGCGAGGAATGGTTGCTGTGACTCTAGCGATCGCTATATCTACTCGATCTTCTAATACTGCTTGTAAGCGTTCTTGGTTAGTGACAGGTTTGAGAACTACTGCCCCAGCATCACCTAATAATTCTTCAGCTAAACGATGAGCTATATCAATTTCTAAGCCAACTAAATTTCCCTGTTCGTCGCTAAAACCAAGAGGACGGACATTGTCTTTAACTGCCACAATTAATTGTCCTCTTTGTTTGATCTCTGCTAACTCAGCAGTTTTAGCTGATGGTGATTGAATGATGGCGATTGTTAATAAACCAATAAAAGTAGCTAGAAGAGATAACTTTTGTTTAATCATGCGATCGCATTTATATTCTATATATAAACTAATACCATTATTTGATGTAATGAAAATCAAAGCCATTATTCATCCAGCAGAAGAAGGCGGGTTCTGGGCTGAAGTCCCTGCTTTTCCTGGTTGCATAACCGAAGGAGACAATATGGACGAATTAATCAATAATCTTCAAGATGCGATCGCTGGTTGGTTAGAAGTTGCTAATGAAAGCCAAAAAGCAGATTCGACGGCAAAAGAGATTGAAATTGTAGTATGAAGTCAATTTCAGGTAAAAAGTTGTGTAAAATTGTTGAGAAAAAAGGATGGATTCTCAAAAAAATTACAGGAAGTCACCATATTTACGTAAAGTCAGATGAAAACAACATACTTTCTATTCCCGTGCATCGTAATCAAGATTTAAAGAGCGGAACTTTAAAATCAATCATGAAAATAGCTCAATTATCGCAAGATGATTTGTAACAGAGACAATTTTTGTTTAATCAGGCGCTCGCGCTCATTTCTGACAAGAAAATTTTTACTTGATTTGGATGTTGTAAGATAACAATTTCTTTTGAGTTTTGATGTTGGTTCAATCTAGATAGAATTTGTGGTCGTCTTTGTTTAGGATAATTGTAAACGTATTGTAAAAATTCCCAGGTTATTCTTTCTCTGCAACCATCAGCCATATCTTCTCTCACTCTACCTCTATATTGCAGATATCTTTTAATGATGCGCCACAAACATAACTCACGAGGAAAATCGAGCCAAATGATTGTATCTGCTGCTTCCAGTCGTTCATCCATAGTACGACCGTAGTTACCATCGATAATCCAGCGAGCGCCATTGAGCAACTTTTGATGTATTGTATCCCAATCATTTTGGGGAGTTTCTACCCAATTTGAGTGCCAGTAATAAGAATCTAGATGAATAATTGGTAGAGCGAGTTTTTGTCCTAAACTTCTAGCTAAAGTTGATTTACCTGCACCACTAGAACCGATAATTGCGATACGCTTCATAACTTTGCCTTAAAAACGCGTAAAACTCGGCTTATGAAAAAACCGAGTTAGATCGGATATGCAATTTTTAGCTTAATCTTTACCAAATTAATTTGCTTGACTGGCTGCTTCTACAACTTTACCGAAAGCCTCAGGATCGGTCATTGCTAATTGAGCTAGCATTTTCCGATTTAGTTCAATATTAGCTTTTTTGAGCTTGCCAGTAAGCTTGCTATAGCTCATACCGTGTAACCGTGCTGCTGCATTAATTCTGGTAATCCAAAGGCGACGGAAATCTCTTTTGCGTTTACGGCGATCGCGATAGGCATTCCTTAAGGCTTTCATCACTTGCTGATTAGCAGTACGGAATAGCTTGGAATGGGAACCACGAAAACCCTTAGCTAATTTAAGAACTTTTTTACGACGTTTGCGGGCAACATTACCCCGTTTTACTCTTGTCATAACTAATATGTATGATATTTACTTTTATATTGTTGACAACTCTATTTACTAGTTTGTACATCTAACAGTACAGTTACTCTTATTTAGATGTAAGGCAACATTAGACGTACATTTTTTTCATCAGCTTCATGAACTAAAGCAATATTAGAGAGGCGACGGCGGGTTTGTTCAGAACTCTTATGGTACAACATATGGTTCTTGAAAGCTTTACGCCGAAAAATTTTTTTACCGCTACCAGTGGGACGAAAACGTTTAGCAGCAGCTTTACGAGTCTTTAACTTGGGCATAGTTTATGTTGAATTAGACACAATTTATCATTATACCCTGTTTGTCTAGAAAATAAAGATAATGAATGCACAATAGTAGAATTTAACTACTCAAGATCTATAAATAATCAGCAGTTACCGCATTTTGAGAAGACTCTTACTATATCTAAGTAAATTTCTGGTAAATTTGTTGGTTGACTACGTCACAAGTAAGTACTTTTACCTATATAATCTTTATATAAGCTTCATGAAGTTTACGTGAACTTTTATTTTCTTTTCCCACCCTGGGAAAAAGCATTGTCAGAAAACTGGATTATGGCTGGATACAACCCACTAATTTACTCTCCTAGCATTCATTTATTTGCCTTTCAACAACAAACAGAGTTTTTTTCGCAGAGTTCTAGTTCTTTAAAATCTTTGTCCCCAGAATGGTCAAATCGTAAATATAGTCAAATACTAAATCATTTTTATGTAGGTCAGAAAATAAAATCAGATTATAATAATCAAGATTCAATCGAGCAAAATTACCATTCTCAAGTACAAAAGTTTTTAGGGACAATTAAAATCCAAGAAACTTTAGAATTGATTCAGGGAGAAGCTTATCCTATTAAGATAGATAAAAGTCATATTATTTCGCTAAAGCTTAATAGACTTGGGAGCGACGCTAACCAAGAAATTAATGTAACTAAGTTAGCCTATTTTAATCCTAAAAATTGTTTTTCACCCCAAAATATCAACACTAACTTGGGTCAGACTATTATCATTACTGCTTTAGTAAATCCGAGAGCAAGTAGCCAACTAGAATCATTACAGTCTTTAGCAAAGAGTTGCTTATCTGCTTTTGCTTATTTATCAGATAATTCGCAAAGAACCGTCTTGATTGATTCAAGCATTATTGATAACGGCTATGTTTTTACCTATTACTTACCTGGACAACCTCGTCAGTATAATCAAATTTCAGTTTGTTTATTTTTCCGTCAAGAAGATCGGGAAAATTTTCAAAAATATCATCAGCAACTAGCTAAATTTTTGTTATCACTTCATAAACTAACTTATATTCATCAGCATAGTAGTAGATTACTCAAGTTAGCTTCTTATCACCTAGGTCAACTAAAATATTATCTCCAAACTCTCAGTAATAATCATATAACTCAAGTTCGATTCAATAAATTGGAAACGCAATATCAAACTCTTTCTGAGGACAAGGGAATAACTCACGATTGGCACAAAAATAATTTAGCGGATATCAACAAAAAGCCCCTAGCAGTTTTAAACCGAGTCTGAGTTCAAATTTATAATTAAAAAATACTAGAACCGAGTACTAGTATTCAACAGTAAGATAGAAAAGCATCTATTCTGTTCACTGGTACAACACAGATGAAATTTTGGCAACAATCTTTGACCAAAAAAGTTGCTAATTATTTCCTGTTTCTGTCTCTAATTACGGTAGGGATAGTAGGGAGTGTAGCTTACCTAAGAGCTAGAAATGCTCTTCGTGCTGCTGCTTTCGATCGACTGAGTGTTGCTGCTACTCTTAAAGAAGCAGAAATTAACCGTTGGTTTGAAGATCAGCAGCGAGATTTTTTGCTCACTACTCAGTTGCCAGATATCCAAACTAATTTAACTACGCTGTTAGACAAGGAAATTGCTCGAGAAAAAGACTCAGCAGCTTATAGAAATCTCCATCAATATCTGCTACAAGTAGCTAAAATCAAGCCAAATCTGCGAGAAATTTTTATTCTCGATCGCAGCAATAAAATTATTTTATCGACTAATAAACAAAGAGAAGGAGAATATGAAATCTTAGCCAATACTACCTATGTAGAAGAAGTAAAATTGGGGGATAGTTTTGCTCCTATTTTTTATGTCTCACCATTTACTGGTAAACCGGCTGTTACCCTAGCTAAGCCAATACATAATCAGCAGGGCATTCGTCAAGGGATATTACTAGTCGATCTTAATCTAGAGCGGATCGATCGTATTGTTAGAGAGCGCACTGGTTTGGGACAAAGTGGTGAAACCTATTTAGTTGGTTCTCTAGTGAGTAAAAATTCTTTTATTTCTAGAGATAGTGACAATAAAGAAGAATTTCCTGAAGGAATTAGAAGTCCTGGTATTGATACAGCCATGCGTGGCATTAGTGGCTATGGACTATATCGTAACTATAAAAATTCTCCTGTACTTGGTGTTTATCGTTGGCTCAACGATCAAGATTTAGCTTTACTGGTAGAAATCGATCGGGATGAAGCTTTTTCCCCTGCGCGTCAATTAGCAAGTAATATCATCGCCGTAGGACTAATTTCTGTATTTGGCTTATTGTTAGGGATCAATTGGTTATCCCGACAATTATCTCTGTCTCAGCAGAAATTAAAAGATTATAGCCATCAATTAGAAGTAAAAGCCAAAGAAGCAGAAACTGCTAACCGCGCTAAAAGTTTGTTTTTAGCCAATATGAGTCATGAATTGAGAACACCTCTTAACGCTATTCTAGGTTTTGCTCAATTAATGGATCGAGATGAGAAGATTACCTCTCAACAAAAAGAGTCTCTTGCCATTATTAACCGTAGTGGAGAGCATTTACTTAATTTGATTAACGATGTGCTGGAGATGTCAAAAATTGAGGCAGGACGTATTATTCTCAATTCAGAGCCTTTCGATCTCTATCAGTTACTACAAACTATCAGAGAAATGTTTCAAATTAGGGCTGAGGAGAAACGGCTTTCCTTGAATTTTATTTTAGCTCCAGATTTACCTCGTTATATTGTCAGCGACAGTCGCAAATTACGCCAGGTAATTACTAATCTTCTCAGTAATGCTGTCAAATTTACTCATACTGGAGGAGTAACCCTCAGAGTAAAAACAGAGCAAACAATCAGTAATACTGAGAATACGGCTGTCAAACTTTTAGTTGAAGTAGAAGATACAGGAAAGGGTGTTGCTGAAAATGAAATGGGTCAACTATTTCAACCTTTTGTCCAAACCTTGGTAGGCATTAAATCAGAAGGAGGAACTGGTTTAGGGTTAGCTATTAGTCGTCAATTTGTGCAGTTGATGGGAGGAGATATTCAGGTTAGTAGTAGGTTAGGTAAAGGTTCTACTTTTTATTTCGATCTCGAAGTCTTGTTAGCGGGATCGCTAGCTATAAATAATTTGTCTAGCCCAAAACGAGTTATGGGCGTAGCTCCAGGGCAACTCTTATATCGTATTTTGATAGTAGACGATCGCCAGGAAAATCGGGACTTATTGACACAATTATTGCAAAAAGTTGGTTTTTCTACTCGTACTGCCAGTAATGGTAAAGAAGCAATCTCTCTTTGGCAAGAATGGCATCCTCATCTAATTTGGATGGATATTCGGATGCCCGTGATGGATGGATATATTGCTACCCAAAAGATTAAACAACTACAACAACAAGAACAGACAGAGCCTACATTTATTATTGCTTTAACTGCATCCGCCTTTGAAGAACAAAGAGCAAAAATCTTAGCAGCAGGTTGTGACGATTTCGTTAGTAAGCCTTTTCAAGAACAAATTATTTTTGACAAAATGAGCCAGTATTTGGGAGTGAAGTATGTATATCAAGAAGTTACTAACGTATTGTCATCTGCCATGACAGAAAGCGAATCTGTTAATCTTCAAGATTTAAACTGTATGTCTTCAGAGTGGATATCCAAACTCTATCATGCTGCGATCGCTGTTGATGCTGATTTGATTTTAAAATTAATAGAACAAATTCCCCCAAACTACAGCAATTTAGCTACAGCTTTAGGGGAATTAACTCATAGTTATGATTTCGATCGCATTATCGAATTGTGTGAAACAAAAGAAGAACAGAAATTATCTAGAAGCTAATTCTGGCTCTTGGTTCACTTGCGCCAATCTTTCCCGATCTTTTCGGCGTTTTTTGGCATAAAGTTGAATGCTAGCAACCATCGCAATAACTAAAGCAGCAATCAACCAGGTAGTTAGGTCTAGAGGTAAACTATTTTTAAAGACAGCTAAAAGAACAATTACCACTAACAAAACTGTAGGAGCTTCATTTAAAGCTCTAAATTGCTGCCCTGTCCATTGGCATTCATCTTTTGCCAATTTCTTCATGATACGTCCACAATAGTGGTGATAGCCCAATAAAAGTACTACAAAAGCCAACTTAAAATGTAGCCAACCAGACTTAAGAATTTCTGGTTCAGTAGAAATTAAACCAATTGCCATCGCCACTGTTACCAACATCCCCGGAGTAGTGATGATGTTGTAGAGGCGTTTTTCCATTATTTCATACTGTTTTTTCAGTATAGTTTGGGCTGGTTCTGGTTCTTGAGCAGCTTCAGCATGATACACAAATAAACGTACCAAGTAAAATAAGCCCGCAAACCAAACGACAACTCCGATTAAATGAAATGCTTTAAACCAGTAGTAAGCCATAAAACTTTTTTCTAAAATCATTTACTCACTACTAACTGAGTTTATCGGTTTATGGAGTTGCCAATCCCGATCGTCAATAAAATTTTAAATATTATTTAAGTATTGTCGATCGAGCTACCTTTTCCTCAGTAAATACAATGATGAGTGGCTTAGCACAATATCCTCACACATCAAACAAAAATCTAAACTTAATACCTTTTTTACAGCAAGCTACTTAGAAGACAAGGTAGTCTGAAAGATAAGAGACTCTTCAGATAAGCTCAATCCTATGATACAAAGAACTTTCGGTGTAATTGGTTTAGCAGTAATGGGAGAAAACTTGGCTCTCAATGTAGAAAGTCGTGGTTTTCCCATTGCTGTATATAATCGCACCAGTGGCAAAACTGACACATTTATGGCAGAAAGAGCCAAAGGAAAAGACGTTAAAGCTGCCTATTCCCTAGAGGAATTCGTGCAAACCCTAGAGCGTCCCCGCAAAATTTTAGTTATGGTTAAAGCAGGGAAACCAGTAGATGCAGTTATCGAGCAACTCAAACCACTGCTGGATGAAGGAGATATGATCATCGATGGTGGTAACTCCCTCTATGAAGATACAGACAGACGTACCAAAGATTTAGAATCTACTGGACTTGGTTTTGTTGGGATGGGAGTCAGTGGGGGTGAAGAAGGTGCCCTTAATGGTCCTAGTCTGATGCCAGGAGGAACAGAAGCAGCCTACAAAGAACTAGAACCAATTTTAACTAAAATTGCTGCTCAAGTTGATGATGGTCCTTGTGTTACCTATATTGGTCCTGGTGGTGCTGGACACTATGTCAAAATGGTACACAATGGCATTGAGTATGGAGATATGCAACTCATTGCTGAAGCCTATGATGTACTTAAAAATGGCTTAGGCCTAGATCATGAACAGCTACATGAAGTATTTGCTGAGTGGAATACCACCGATGAGTTAAATTCTTTTTTGATTGAAATTACCGCAGATATTTTTAAATATATCGATCCCGAAACGAGTTTACCCTTAGTAGATTTAATTCTGGATGCTGCTGGACAAAAAGGGACAGGACGTTGGACTGTAGTTAGTTCCTTAGAATTAGGCGTGCCAATTCCCACTATGTATGCTGCCGTTAACGCTCGTGTTATGTCTGCCTACAAAGACGAACGAGTAGCAGCATCTAAAGAACTAACTGGCCCAATGGGTAAATATGATGGAGATAAGCAAGCCTTCATCAATAAAGTAAGAGATGCTCTCTATTGCTCTAAAATGTGTTCCTATGCTCAAGGAATGGCACTTTTAAGCAAGGCATCAGCAGAGTTTGGTTTTAACCTGAATTTGAGTGAATGCGCTCGTATTTGGAAAGGTGGCTGTATTATTCGAGCCGGATTTTTAGACAAAATTAAATCAGCATTTGTTGAGAATCCCGATCTACCTAATTTACTATTAGCACCAGAATTCAAACAAACTATTTTGGATCGTCAAACTGCTTGGCGAGAAGTATTGGCTGTTGCCAGTAATTTGGGTATTCCTGTTCCTGCTTTTAGTGCTTCTTTAGACTATTTTGATAGTTATAGACGTGCTCGCTTGCCTCAAAATCTTACTCAAGCTCAAAGAGATTATTTTGGAGCCCATACTTATGAAAGGACAGACAAACCTAGAGGTGAATTTATTCACACTGAATGGACACAAATAGATTAGATTTCTTCAAGAAAGCTTAGATCTTTCGATTACTTTAACACTGTAGAATTTTAGGTGGGCAATGCCCACCTTTACTTTTTCCACACAAATTAAACAATAGTTATTGCTAAACTAGGGCAAAATAATAAATTCGCGTAACCTATCTGATTGTAGTCTTATCCATTAATTATTAAATAATTTATTAATCTTTATCTGAAAAATAAAATTCTTCATTCAAACATATGTGGTTAGATAAAAATCAAACAAAAGAAAAATTTTTGTTCAATACTATCCCTGCCAAAAAAAAACATACTGCTCGTAATATTGTTTTGGCAGGTGGAGCTTTAATATTTTTAGGAAGTTTAATGAGTGTAATCTGGGTACAGATGCAACAAACTACAATTAAAGAGAATGCTGCTAAAGCCCAAACTTTATTTTCAAAAAACTCCACTGAAGCCCTAGTTTTAGCCATTCATACTGCTGGTCAAAACGATCGCCTTACTAAAATACTACCCTGGACAAAAATATTAACTTCGGTTCAGTTAAGCTTACGCCAGGCGATCGATGTAAGTAAAGAATCCCATCTCTTTCAGCATGATGAAAGTGTTCACTCAGTTGCCTTTAATCCCAAGGATAAAAAAGTGATTATGAGTAGTGATGGTAATGGCATAAATTTTTGGTCAAAAGAAGGCAAACCAATTAGCCAGATATTACCAAATCAGAATATTAACTTAGTTATCTATAGTCCTAATGGTCAAACTATCGCAGTTGTAATCGATCATCGGATTATTAGACTATTAGATCGAGAAGGGAAGTATCTTGAAACTTTTCGTGATAAGAAAGGGGAAATAATTTCTCTTGCCTTTAGTCCTAATGGTAAATATCTCGTTAGTGGTAATCAAGATACAACTTTAAGATTATGGGATTTAGAAGGTAATCTAATTCTTACTTTACGAGGGCATGAAAGGAAAGTAGACTCTGTTATGTTTAGCCCTGATAGTAATTATATTCTTAGTGGTAGCCATGAAGATGGAAGTGTAAGGTTGTGGGATTTAAATGGTCAACAACTTCAAGCTGTTTCTATCGGTAAAAATTTACTCACTGCGCTTACTTTTAGTCCTGATGGAGAAACCATCATTATTGGTGGTAGAGACGGCAAAATAAGACTTTGGAACATCAATGAGCATCGAGTACAAACTTTATCTGGGCATAAAAAAAGTGTTAGCTCAGTTGCTTATAATCCTGATGGTCAAACATTTGTCAGCAGTAGTTTGGATAATACTATACACCTATGGGCGAAAGATGGTAGTCTTCTGCAAACATTGCAAGGACACGAAGAAGAGGTTAAATCCGTTGCTTTTAGTGCGGACGGTAAGCAGATTATTAGTGGTAGCAAGGACGGTACAGTTAGACTCTGGATAGGGGGAAATTGGCAAGATTGGCTTAGTGAAGGCTGTAATCAATTAAAAAATGATCCTGTGCTCGCAGATCCCCAGACTAAAGCAGCAAAAGGAGCTAAACAAACCTGTCAGCAATATATAGTAAAAGATGAAAGTGTAGCTCAATCAAAAGATCAACCAGCTAATTCTGATAGTTCTGGCTCTAAAACTCCTGAAGTAACCAAAAATCCTGAAGTTACTCAAGCTTCCGAAGTGGCTAAAACTCCCGAAGTAAAAACAAATTCTGAGGTAACCAAAACTCCCGAAGTAACTAAAGCTCCTGAGGCAACAGAAACTCCTGAAGAAACTAAAGCTCCTGAGATAACTCCAGAAGACTTTCAACCAACAGCAAAAGCACTTGCTAAACATTATCATCATCGGGGAAGTGATCCTGCTGAGATCAAACTGATTGAAAAGTTTAATCAAGTAATTAATAATCCTGCTACCAGTAAGGTTGATAAAACCAATGCTTACATTAATCGAGGGGTTATCTACTTTAGAGATCAAAAATATGAACCAGCGATCGAAAGTTATACCAAAGCTATTAATACTGCTTCCGATCGACAAATGGTGCAAATTTATGTCAATAGAGGGATTGCTTATTTATCTTTGCATGAACCAAAATATGAACTAGCCATACAAGACTTAAATCAAGCCATCAATATCGATCCTAAATATTTTGATGCCTATGTAGAACGAGGAATTGCTTTTGCTAGTCTAGGTCAATACGATCGAGCAATAGAAAATTACAATCAAGCCATTGAAATTAACCCTGATAATCCTGATGTCCATTATGCCCAAGGTTTTACTCTAGCTTTAGAAAAAGATAAACGACAAGAAGCGATCGAAGCTTATCGTCAAGCTGCCAAGCTTTATGAGCAACAAGGAAAAAAAGACTATGCTCAGAGTGCCTTGACAAAAATTGAGGAACTACAAAAGTAGAATTGTCTTGAAAATAGAATTTATCAGTTCTAAGTTAAATGATAGTTTATGATATTTTGGGTAACTTAGACGCACAGATAGTAATTAGCAAATAAATGCGGGAAATAGAAGTAATAGGAATTGGTTTAGATGGTGTAGCTGGATTAACTTTATCAGTACAAAAAATCATTACTCAAGCTACTGTTTTAGTAGGAAGTAATCGCCATTTAAATCATTTCCCCAATCATCCAGCAAAAAAAATTATTCTCAATGACTTGCAAAAAAATATTAAAGAGATTCAGCAACTTTTAAAGCGCAATGAGCATATTATTATTCTTACTAGCGGTGATCCTTTATTCTTTGGTTTAGGTCGTTTACTATTAGAAGAATTTCCTCATGAACAACTACATTTTTATCCCCATCTTAGTTCAATTCAATTAGCCTTTAGTCGTCTTAAAATTCCTTGGCAAGATACCCAATTTATTAGTGTTCATGGCAGAGATGTAGATGAGTTAATTAAAGTCTTACAGCAGGGAAAAGAAAAAATCGCTATTCTCACAGATAAAATTAATAATCCTAGCGCGATCGCTCGTCTCTATCTTGCTCTTAATTTACCTATTGAATATACTTTCTGGCTCTGTGAAAATTTGGGAGATAAATCAGAAAAAATTAGTAGTTTCAATTCAGAAGAAATTAATCAACTAGCTAATTTATCCGAAACAAATTTTGCTAATTTAAATATACTAGTTTTGTTACGAAAAAATACCAATAATAGTACTTTCAATTTTAATAACCTTCCCATTTTAGGATTATCAGAAAAAACTTTTAAGACCTTCCCCGATCGACCTGGTTTAATTACTAAAAAAGAAATTCGTTTACTTATTTTAGGGGAATTAGCTTTGCAAGCTAAGCAAACAGTATGGGATATTGGTGCAGGAACTGGTGCTGTGTCTATAGAAATTGCTCGTTTGTGTCCTAATTCTCAAATTTATGCTATTGAAAAAACGGCAATAGGTATTAGTTTAATTGAAGAAAATTGTCAGAATTTAAAAGTTGATAATATTCAGCCTATCTGTGGTAGTGCAGAAAATATTTTACAACAATTACCTTCTCCAGACCGTATTTTTATTGGCGGTAGCAACAGTAATATAGTAGCTATTTTAGATATCTGTAAGCAAAAAATTGTCCCTCAAGGAAGATTAGTAATTGCTTTAGCTACCATAGAAAATTGCCATCAAGCTATAGACTGGTTTAAACAAAATAATTGGTATTATAGTTTACTACAAGCGCAGATATCTCGTTCTATTCCTATCGGCACACTGACTCGTTTTACACCTTTGAATCCAGTAACAACTATTACTGCTTATCCCCTACATCTAGATTAGACATCAGTTACATCTACTTATTAAGCCTTGCCAATAATTGATTAAAAGAAGGAAGAAGAGAAAATATATTTTCTTCCTCCTACTACTAACTATCAATAACAACCCTAATTAGATTGTGCCTGATGAATCTAAACTATATAGATTAAGGACTAGTTTGGGTTTGACTTGCTTGAGCATTAATACAGCTATGCATTCTTAAAGTTGCAGCAGCAGCATAATTACGACCAGCAGAAGTATTCGGATAAAAAGCACTACCCGTTTCATTTAAAGGAGAAGCTACTCGACAATAAGCAGACATTTGCTGAATTAAATTTGCACCCCAATGATTACTAATATCAGAAAACTGTGTTCCTTGCGGAGTTGTCTTTATTTCAGCCGACATACCTCTCTCTACTTGTACGAACTGGGCTGCTTGACGTAAAACTGCCATTAGTTCTGCTCTCGTTACTGGTTTGTCTGGTCTAAAAGTACCATCAGGATAACCACTGACAATTTGTTTTTGTTTTGCCCACTCAATTTTGGCAGCACTCCAGCGAGAAGGAGCAACATCAGAATAAGGTTGGGCTGTAGCTTGGGTTGGAGGTTGAATTTGTAGATCTGGGACAGTATCTAAAGCTCCAATTACCATAGATACTAGTTGTTCTCTAGTTAAAGGCTGTTGAGGACGAAAAGTGTTGTCTCTAAAACCAGCAATGAATCCTAAAGCAACAGCTTGCCCAATTTCATCTTTGTAGATATCGTTAGCTACATCAGGAAAACTAGGAGGAACAGGGGCGGGAGGAGGAGTAAGAGGAATATCCTTAGCAGCAGCGATCGCCTGGCTATCACCACTAAAGAAAACATGACCTAATACTTTGCCATCCACACTTTTTTTAGTAAATTGCCACCCTGGACTAAGATATATTCTTAAAAAATCTCCGCCACTAAGACCGAAGGTATGACCAATAACTGTTCTGGAGCGATCTTGACGATTAAGAGCAACTAGCTGTAATTCTCCATCTCGCTCAACTAAACTAAGGAGATAGTCTTGACTAGTATCTTGACCATCTAAGCGAACAGAATAACCATTACTATCGGTAGCACGACGACAATGTCCAGTAAAATCAAACGTTGTCCAAACAGGATCGATAATTGTTGGTTGAGTGCCTCTTTCATTCCAACAGTTATCTTTCTCTAGAATTTGTTCAACTACTACTAGATTGTATTTATTACCTCCAAAAGGGGCAGCCACAGCTACAATCTGACTTTGAGGCATATTTTCTTCACTAGTAATTGCTGCTTTAGTTGGTAAGAAAGAAATTAAACTGGTAAAAGTTGCAGTTAAAACAGTTGCTATTTTTAGAGATCGTCCTAGCTTCATAATATTTGGTTATTACTTTAACGATACGATTAAAGCCTATATTGTGACGATCATCCCACTTACACGAGCTAATCTTTATCTTTTTTTTACCTCGATCCACTCTTTCTGCTTAGGCGATCGGCATTTATTAATTTTACAAAAGAGAAAAAGACCTTCTCTCGAAAGGAAAGAAGGTCTTTTTGCTAAAGATTAACCTGGCACTGAGCTATTTTCCCAGGAAGCTACCCTCCAAGTATCTTCGCCGCAACAACGTTTCACTATCGAGTTCGGGATGGAGTCGAAGTGGGACCATTGCGCTA
>JAAUYH010022178.1_pt1 | contig 26485 bp, 29 predicted proteins | sample 7278061 | NCBI WGS metagenome assembly JAAUYH01 (sample SAMN14350203, study PRJNA611818) | marine sediment metagenome | isolation source: surface marine sediment (0.6m) | place: French Polynesia: Moorea | collected 2018-08
CGCGCCGGTGCCAGAGGCGTCCGCGCTGCGGTTCAACGGTTCACGCTGCGATGCAGGATTGCCAAGTCCCAGGAATAAGACAATTGCCGCCAGAAGGGCGATCACGGCCGCCATGAAGAACGAGGCTATGAACCGATAGTCGCCAACCACCATCAGAAGCGCGAACGCGACGACGAAAATCGCGACGGCAAAAACCGCAACCAATCCAAACGAATTAGGCGAGTGTTTCGTGGACATTTTTCATAGCCTCCCAAGTGCTTGGCACCAACTCTGCACATGCCGAAGCGTCAATCAAGGGGAACTATAGAGTGTCAGCGTCAGTATACGTCGCCGTCGTCCACACGCTTCGAGAACTCGGTAGCGCCGCCCGCGGCCAGGATGCCCGCCTGCTCGACCCATTTGTCGCGGGTCACGCGGCCCTTGAAGCCTTCGAGGTTCGCATCCACCCAGGCCACTTCCTGTGCTGTCCAGGCGGCGATCTGATCGAAGTGCCAGAAGCCTAGACGGTTGCAGAGCTTTTCGAGCTTGGGACCGATGCCCTTGATTTGCTTCAGGTCATCCGGCTTGCCATCGCGCGCGGCGTCAAGGCCCGTAGGTCGCGTCCCTTCGCCTGTGCCCTCGTGCACACCGTCGCCGTCATAGTCGGGCGTCGATATTGCGGCGCCTGTCGTGATCGTTTCTCCGGCTTCGGCCGCCGCGCCGGCACTCTCCGGTGTGTCCGCCTCGGCTTGGTCCGCCGCCTCTGCGACGGCCCCCACGTCGGGTCTCGCCGTGTCTTCCGCCTCGGCCCGGGCCTCGATGACGTCTTCCCGGGTCTTGGCGCTCGCCGCAGCCTCCGCATCGGTTTCGACCGGCGTCGGCGTCGAGGGCGCGCCCGTCCCATCGCTCAGCCATGGCGTCACCAAAGGAACCTCGGTCCCGTCGATGCGCTTGACCGTGTCGCCGATCTCGACCGCCAGGGCCGCGCTGGCGTTGTACCGGGGCTTACCCGCCTCATACGCCTTGAGACTGGTCAAACCGCCCGCAGGTTCCGCAGCATACCGCCCGTTCTGCGGACCCGGCACAGGCACCTTGCCGGCGGCCAGTTCGTCGATGATCTCGGCAAACCGTTCGGTCGTCAGATCCTCGTAGTAGTCCTTGCCGATCTGCGCCAGGGGCGCGTTTGCGCAGGCGCCAAGGCACTCGACCTCTTCCCAGGTGAACTTGCCGTCGTCCGACAGCATGTGCGGCTTCGGCGCGATCTTTTCCTTGCAGACAGCGATCAGGTCCTCGGCCCCGCAGATCATGCAGGACGTGGTCCCGCAGACTTGAATATTCGCAACGCTGCCAACGGGTTGCAGCTGGAACATGAAATAGAAAGTCGCGACCTCCAGCACCCGGATATAGGCCATATCCAGCATCGCCGCGACGTGCTCGATCGCCGCCCGGCTGACCCACCCTTCCTGTTCCTGCGCGCGCCACAGAAGCGGGATCACGGCGCTGGCCTGCCGCCCTTCCGGGTACTTGGTGATCTGCGCCTCGGCCCATGCCTGGTTGGCCGCCGTGAAAGCGAAGCTCTCGGGTTGGTCTGGGTGAAGTCTGCGAAGCATGAAACCCTCGGGTTGATTAAGTCAGAAGCCGCCGCCGGACGCGGAGCTAGTAAAGAGCCCGATCACCTCGGGCCCCTGCAACAGGATGGCGGCCACACCAGCGGCAAAGGCGACGCCGTCGAACAGGCTGCGTCCGGCCGACCGCAGGCCGACGCGTTTGGTCGGGTCCTGAAGCGCCGCCGCCTCGATCGACTGATGAACCTCGTCGCGCAGCCGTTCATTGAAGTACTTCAGGCTTTCCTGGTTTTCCTCCAGGCTCATCTCGCCGTTCTGTTCGATCCACTCGTCGATTTCCTTGGCCAGCATGGATTGCTTAACGCCCATCGCGACCAGAAACCGCTGGAACGTCGAAAGCCCGTAACGTGTGATGCCAATGTACAGCAACAGAAAAATGGCGGCCAAGACCGGCATCGCCTCCATAATGAAACTCAACGTCCAACTCATTGTTCAACCACCCTTTTTCAAACAACACTAGCAATAAACTGCGCAACTCTTCATGCAAAGAAAGTCACGAACCGATCCGCCATTGCCGCGACGAACCCGACAACAGCGCGCGCTGACGCCCCCACCTCAGTCCGCCAGAGAAGCGGGCTCACGGCGCTTGGATACCGTTCCTCGGGGCACTTGGTGATCTGCGCCTCGGCCCAGGCCTTCTTGGTGGGCGTGAAGGCGAAGCTTTCGGGCTGTTCGGGGTGGAGGCGGCGGAGCATTTATCGACCCATGATTCCTGCAATCACAAATGAAGAGACGACGATGAAGCCAGTCCCTGACGCCGTGCCGATCAGAACAGCGCGAACCTCGGACTGGACGGCACGCGCAATTGTTGCCGCAATGAAACAGCCGAATATGGCCGCTCCCAGCATCAACAGCCCGGCAAGCGCCGCCGCTCCGCCCATGTCGACCATTACCGATCCACCTCACCAAACACGATATCCATCGTCCCGATGATTGCCGAGACGTCTGCCAACTGGTGCCCCGTCGCAACGTGGTCCATCGCCTGCAAGTGCAGGTACCCCGGCGCGCGGATCTTGGCGCGGTAGGGTTTGTTGGTGCCGTCCGCCACCAGATAGACGCCGAACTCGCCTTTCGGTGCCTCTACGGCGGCATAGATCTCGCCCGCAGGCACGTGGAAGCCTTCGGTGTAAAGCTTGAAGTGGTGGATCAGCGCTTCCATCGATGTCTTCATGTCCGTCCGCGACGGCGGCGTCAGCTTGCCGCGCGCCAGCACGTCGCCGGGTTCATCGCGAAGTTTGGCAATCGCCTGATGAATTATCTTCAAGGACTCGCGCATCTCCGCCATCCGGCAGAGGTACCGGTCGTAACAATCCCCGTTCCGGCCCACTGGGATCTGGAAGTCGAATTCGTTGTAGCACTCATAAGGCTGCGCGCGCCGCAGGTCCCAGGCCATGCCCGAGCCGCGGACCATCACGCCGGAGAAGCCCCAATCCAGCGCCTCTTCCTCGCTGACGATGCAGATATCCACGTTCCGCTGCTTGAAGATGCGGTTTTCCGTGAGCAGCCCGTCGATATCGTCCAGAACTGCGGGGAATTCGTTCGCCCAGGTTTCGATATCGTCGATCAGCTCAGGCGGCAGGTCCTGATGCACCCCACCCGGACGGAAGTACGCCGCGTGGAGCCGCGCGCCACAGGCGCGCTCATAGAAGACCATCAGCTTTTCGCGTTCTTCGAAGCCCCACAAGGGCGGCGTCAACGCGCCCACGTCCATCGCCTGCGTCGTGACGTTCAGCAGGTGGTTCAGAATGCGTCCGATCTCGGAATATAGCACCCGGATCAGCGAGGCGCGGCGCGGAATCTCGGTGCCCGTCAGCTTCTCGATCGCCAGACACCAGGCATGCTCCTGGTTCATCGGCGCCACGTAGTCCAGCCGGTCGAAATAGGGCAGGTTTTGCAGATAGGTGCGGCTCTCCATCAGCTTTTCCGTGCCACGATGCAGAAGCCCGATATGCGGGTCGCAACGATCCACGATCTCGCCATCCAGCTCCAGCACCAGACGCAGCACGCCGTGCGCCGCCGGGTGTTGCGGCCCGAAGTTGATGTTGAAATTCCGGATCTTCTGTTCGCCCGTCAGGGCGTCTTCGAAATTGCCGTCTTTCATGCCACTGCTCCTTGGGCCCATTGCTGGGGCGTCCGTCCAAGTGCCGCCTGTGCGGCGTCGTATTGCGGTTCCAGCCAGGCGCGCGCGTCACGGCGCTGCGCCGTCGTCATCTCGATTGCCGTGCCTTCGTAGATCGGGGCGGGATTGCCCTTGATGCGCGCAATGCCCAGAAAATCGCAAATGCGATCCAACCCATTCGCGCCAATCATATCCTCGAAGACATCCACCAAAAGTTTCGCCTTCGGCACCGCCGCGCCCAGGCGCTTCAACGCGCCCGCATAGTCCGAGCGCATGGCGATCTGATCCTCGCGCCCCTTCAACGTACGTTTCAGGATATGCGCGCAAGCCTCCGCCTCGACCCGGCCCTCCTCGTCGCGCCGCCCGGCCATCATGCGCACATGGCTCCAAAGCCGCTCCACCGGGTCGCGGAGTAGATAAAGAAATCGTACATCGGGCGCCATCCGCGCCATCTCGGCCAGCCGCTCTTCCGGCAGAAGCGCATAAGCCGGCGTCATCTCACCGACGACAGAACGCGCCCCCGCGCCGTCCCGCAAATAGGCCAGATAGGCGTCCACATCCGCGCCCGCGCGCTCCAACACATCCATCCAGGCCCCGCGATCAGCCAGCCGCGCCGCCTGCTCGGCCGAGGGCGCATGCCCTGTCAGCGCCAGACGCTCCAGCATCTCGGACTGTTGGGCACCGTGCTTCTTCAACTCCTGCTTCAACCGCCCGTTTTCCAAGGCGTTGAAATAGTGAAGTTCCTTGATCGCTCGAAAATGACACTCGGGATGACCCGCAAGCTGCTGGTGCAGCCAGCTTGTGCCCGCCTTGGCGGCGCCGACGCACAGGAACACCACGCTCATGCGCCGCGCCCGTCTATTTCGTCCTTGAAGGCGATGATCCACAAAAGCACCAGCGCGATCGCCGGGATGACCGCCAAAAGCGCGAAGTACGGCGAGATCCCATAGCGCGGCAACAGCTTCCAGAACGGCACCACGACCAGCACCGCCACAATCAGGAACCAGATGAGGTTGCCGCCCATCATTACTTGGCCTCCGCTTCCGCCTTGTCATCGCCCGGCAGGACGTATTCCGCGCCTTCCCAGGGGCTCATGAAATCGAATTGGCGGTATTCCTGCACAAGGCTTACGGGCTCATAGACAACGCGCTTTTGTTCGTCGTCATAACGCACCTCAGTATATCCCGTGGTCGGGAAGTCCTTCCGCAGCGGATAGCCCCTGAAGCCGTAGTCGGTCAGGATACGCCGCAGGTCCGGGTGGCCGGAGAAGATGATGCCGAACATGTCGAAGACTTCGCGTTCGAACCAATTGGCCGAGGAATGCACGTCCGTCAGCGAGGGCACAAGATCGTCCTCGCGCACCGCCGCCTTCAGCCGGATGCGATGGTTCCGGTACATCGACAGGAAGTGGTAAACCACGTCAAATCGCGCATCCCGCTCGGGATGGTCAATCGCCGTGATATCGACCAGCGTCGAGAACATGCAGCTGTTGTCCGTCTTCAGAAACTCGACCAGCGAAGGGATCAACGACAGCGCCACCTGAAGCGTCAACTCGTCGTGGGTGACGTCCCAACTGACCACGCAATCGGGGCGCTTGGCTTCGATGTGTGCGGCCAGCTCTCTCAGGGCTTCCGACATGGGCGCCTCCTAACGGGTGATTGTGCCGGTACGGCGGATTTTGCGCTGAAGCTGGAGGATGCCGTACAGAAGCGCCTCGGCCGTCGGCGGACAGCCCGGCACATAGACATCCACGGGCACGATCCGGTCGCAGCCGCGGACCACGCTGTAGCTGTAGTGGTAATAGCCCCCACCATTGGCGCAGGACCCCATAGAGATCACATAGCGCGGTTCCGGCATCTGGTCGTATACCTTGCGGAGCGCCGGCGCCATCTTGTTCGTTAGCGTCCCGGCCACGATCATCAGATCCGACTGGCGCGGAGAGGCACGCGGTGCGGTGCCGAACCGCTCCAGGTCATACCGTGGCATGGCCGTGTGCATCATCTCGACCGCGCAGCAGGCAAGCCCGAAGGTCATCCAATGCAAGGACCCGGTCCGCGCCCAATTGATGATGTCGTCGGTCGAGGTCACAAGGAAGCCCTTGTCCTGCAATTCCTCGTTCAAGGCGCGGGTGGCGACTTCAGGGTCCGGTCCGGCAGAATTTGGCGATGTGGCAACGCTCATGAGCTCATCTCCTGTTGCCGCGGGTTTATCTTGTCCGCTCTGAAGGGTCAACGCGCGAGAGGACGCCGAAATGCGGCAAATCGGTCAGTTTTCCAAAGTATTACCAAACCGTGAACGCCTGCCCGATCAGGCATCGATTTCGTACGATGCGATGGTTACCTCGACCCAATCGGCTGCCTCCGCCCAGCGTTCCAGATGGGCCAGTGGCAGATGGAAATCAAAGATCGCGCCGCCCGCCACCTGAAACCGAACCGCGCAACGCCGATCGCCAAAGCGCCCCCGCAGACACGCGATGACGACCGCGCGGCCCCGCGCATCCGTTCCGGCAAACTCCAACCGCCCACCGTTTTGCAGTACCTCGACGTCCACCGTCTCGCCCGCAGGCACCTCTGCCAGCGATCTTACACCCTCCGGCACCCAATAATGGCCCGCAATATGCAAGTTCACCGCCGTCCCCGGGGCGACGGGGCCGGGTTCCGAAGGCGTAAACCTCAAACTCGTCCGGGTCGCCACCGGCGCGCGGTCGGCCGGGATGCGATAGACCGCGTCCCCCACCACGAAGTCATGGCCGCTGATCCCGCCGCTCCTCAATGCTTCGGCGAAATCCGTGCGCGGCAGGCACGTGCCGATCTCACCCAGAAGCGTGGGCCGCCAGCCCTGCTTCCGGATCGACCAGTGGTAGACTTCGAAACCCTCGCCTGCCCGGACAACCAACCCCAGGTGCGGATTGAAACGCCCTTTGTGCAGCGCAAAGAGACCAAGCTGCCCGACGGTGGTGATCTGCGTCGTCCGGGCGTCTCGCGCCAGACACCAGGGCCGCCCGTCAGCCCGCGCACCGTAATGTCAGGGATCAGAACTTTCCGTGCAGCGATTGGACAGAGCGCGCCCAGCGCTCGGGCAGAGGGCTACTCCCAGTCCATCGCGCCTTTCTTCCACTCATAGGCAAAACCCAGAGTGAGCACGGCCAGGAAGACCATCATCGACCAGAAAGCGGCGTCGCTCAGGTCCCCGAAGGCGACGGCCCAGGGGAACAGGAACGCGATCTCCAGATCGAAGATGATGAAGAGGATCGAGACCAGATAGAACCGCACATCAAACTTCATCCGCGCATCGTCGAAGGCGTTGAAGCCGCACTCATAGGCGGAAAGCTTTTCCGGATCGGGATCCTTCGGCGCGACGATCACGGCGGCCAGGATCAGGACCAAACCCAAACCCACTGCAATGCCAAGGAAAATGAGGATCGGCAGGTATTCTCGCAGCAGGTCTTCCAAAGGATGAACTCCGGTCCAAATTCGACCCCTGATTACTGCCTTGTCCGCGGACGGTCAACGTCCATATCGCCACAGGATGCCGGACGACCAAGACCGGGAAACACACCCTTTCCACAACCTCCGTTGACCGGTGCCAGCCCAAGGGCTAACCAGCGCCACACACAGGAGCGGAACCCATGTTCTTTTTTGTGACGCGCATCGGCTGATCTCTTTGACTGCCTTGGTCTTCCAAGGCCGCCTCTTGTCGTTCCCAATAGTTCCCGAAAGGACCCGCGCGACCCGTGCGGGCGCGCTCACATGTATGTCCGTTTCGAAACCTTCGCCCCATGCGCCGAGGCGCGTGGCCACACCAGCATCTTCCAGGCCGCATTGGACCTCTGGCAAGATGTCGATCGCGCCGAAAGCTGGCAGGCCGACGCGCTGCGGCGCGAACTCGACTGGTTCAACGAACACCTGGACGCGCCCGAGACGAACGCCTTTTGGTACCGGCCCAACCGCAAAGCCGAGGTCAGCGGTCTCTGCTGGTTTCGCGACAGCGCAGAGCAGCACGTCTCTCGCGCGCGCTTCATGGCGTGGCTGCTGGATGAGTTGGCCGTCCCGACCCGCGCGCTCTGGGCATGCGACCCCGGCCGGATCCTCTGGGCGGACAACGTGCAGGTCATCGCCGCACCCGCACTTGGCTAGCCTTGCGCGACGCGACCGCCCTCGATGATCCTCTCGTTCACCTCCAGCCAACGCGCCCGATAGGCAAAGCGCGCCGCCCCGGCCACGTCGTTCTGAAACGCCGCGTTGACGCCCGCGCCGACGGCGGCGCCCACAAAGGGCGCGACCTGCGCGATCTTGCGGGTCGAGAGGTTCACGCCCAGTGTCGCCGCCACGCGCTGCGTCGCGGCCACGGTGCCGGTCGTCTGCCCGGTCAGCCGCACGATCTTCTGCCAGTCGCCTTCGTTCATCGCGGCGCGGCCTTCGGCCAGCCGTTCGATGGCGTCGGCACGTTCGTCGCGGCTGTTCGCGCCCGCCAGTTGCAGGATGTCAAGGATATAAACCCGTTCGGCTTCCGTATCGGCCCCGAACCCATAGCTCAGCCCGATCAACCGCACCGTCCGAAGCGCCAGTGCGACCGTCGCAGGCACGTCGATGGCAAGCCCAAGCGCACCAAAGGCACCGGCGGCCCCGCCACCTGTCACCGCATAGCCCAGCGCCCAGCGCCGCACCTCGACCACGGCCTCGTCACAGGCCTGCAAATCGGAAAAGTCGTGCTGTATCGCGGCTTTGCGGATGGAGCTGGAGGCAGCCCAATCCGCACCGCGAATGGCCGCTTCGATGATCTCGGGCGGGATCAGCCGGTGCGTCAGAAACCCGATCGGCGTCGCCAGCGACCGCACCGCTCGAGGCAAGACGGACGGAGGTGCCGCGCGGAACGCATCCTGCTCGCGCAACACGGTCTCCACGTAAGGCGTTGGCACAAGTTCTGTCATTGAAACCCCTCCCGCACGGCGCGCAGCTCAAGCGTGCGCTCGGCCGTCATTTGCATGCGGCAATCGGAAAAGGCGATGTTCCGCATCGAACCCGACCCCCAGGTCGCATAACTCAGCCCGCACTCGGCATCCCGAAAGGCGATCCAGGCGCGCTGCGCATCGCGAAGCGCCTCTGCCCGCTTGGCAAACTCGGGGAAATAGACCGCTTCATCTTCGTCCGCCGCCTTGGCCCAGGCCATCGTGGCCTTGTATTCATCGTTCAGGAACCCGTCCCAGACGTCTGCCTCGGCGGACAGACAGGACGTCATGCCAAGCGTGCTGTGCCCGCCCTCCTGATCGTCCATGCAGGTCTGAGACATGCGGCCCAGGCACTCCAGCCCCGCGCCGCCCGCGTAGCAATCCGTTAGGATCGCGCCAAAGGCGTTAACCTCATGTTCTGTCGCCCATGCGCTTGGCCACGCAAACGACAGGGCCAACACGGCAAGGACGTTCAAACCGCGTACCATACGCCAGATATAGGCACGCGGTCGCCAAATCGCACCCGCTCCCGCACCCATTTTTCGAAAACGCTGTGTTTTGACCGCAGCCGAACAGGACAAACGTGGCCCCTTCACCCGTTGCGTTTCATTTTAAATCAGATGTGCCATGCCCGCCTTTCAGCGGGCACGATCACCGTCATCCTGCCAGATAGGTGCGGAACCATGCGACCATGCGCTCCTCGGCAAGCTTGGCGGCGGCCTCGTCATAGCGCGGCGTCGTATCGTTGTGAAAACCGTGGTTCACACCGGGGTAGATGTGGACTTCATAGCGCTTGTCGTTCTCTTCCATCGCCTTCTGGAAAGGTGGCCACATTGCGTTGATGCGCTGGTCCAGCGCGGCAAGTTGGATCATCAAAGGCGCTTCGATCCCCGCCACCTGCTCGGCGTCCGGGAACGACCCGTAAAACGGCACGCCCGCTGCCATCTCGGGATAGGCCGCGGCCAATCGGCTGACAACGCCACCGCCATAGCAAAAGCCTGTCGCGCCGACCTTGCCGTTCGTCCCCTCGAGCGCTTGAAGATACTCGAAGCCTGCGAAGAAATCGTTGAGCAGGGCCGCCTGATCCAGCGTTCGCTGCATCGTCCGACCTTCGTCGTCCGTGCCCGGATAGCCACCAAGCGAGGACAGCCCATCCGGGCCCATCGCCACAAAACCGGCCTTCGCAAGGCGTCGAACGACGTCGCGAATGTATGGATTGAGGCCCCGGTTTTCGTGGACGACAAGCACGGCAGCAGGTGGCCGGTCCGGGTTGATTTCGGTTGGCCGGACGAGATAGGCCGTGATGTCTCCGGTTCCGTTCGGGCTGGGGTACACGATATCCTCGCCTTCGATGTCAGGATCGTCCTCTGCAACTTGCTGAGCAAGCGCGTAGTTGGGCGAAAGCGTGCTGAGTATCGCTGCCGCCGTCAGACCGCCCACCGCCCACTTGCCCGCGCGGTCCAGGAATTCGCGTTTCGTAATCTTGCCGTGTGCGTAGTAATCATACAGGTCAAGCAATTCCTGGTCGAAATCTGCCGCCGTCAGGCGGCGCGGTGGTGTATGTTTGTTCATGAGAAATATCTCCCTGCTGGATTCTCCAAACCTAACCCATTTCGCCCAACCGCGCTGTGAGTTTTCCTTGATGCCGTGAAAGAGCGTGTCTTCGCATGCGCGGAACTGCATGCTGATGCAGCACCAAGGGGCATAGAAGTCACGCGGGGGCTCGTTATAGTGCAATTACCAGCGCATCTCACGCGCCCAGAAGAGACCGACGGGATTGACGAAGACACACCATCCGAACGACGCCGATGAATTCCAGCGACTGCAGGCCGGGCTCGCAGACCAGTATCGACGGGTTTTCTCCGATCGCACGGCAACGCGCACCGTTCTGGTCGTGCCCAGCCTGACGCTCGATCAGGACGTGATGGCCAAGATCACTGGCATCACCCATTACGAAGAGCGGATGCTCTGCCTGCTGCTGCTCCTTCGCCTTCCCCATACTCATGTCATCTTCGTCACAAGCCAGCCCGTGCCGCCTGCGATCATCGACTATTACCTGCAACTCCTCCCCGGCGTCCCGCGCGAACACGCCCTGCGACGTCTTACGATGCTTTGCTGTTATGACGGGTCGCCTCAGCCGCTCACCACGAAAATCCTCGAACGCCCCCGCCTGATGAAGCGCCTCCGCGAGGCCATCCCGGGCAGCAGCACAGCGCATATGACCTGCTTCAACGTCACCGACCTGGAACGGCGTCTTGCCGTTCAGCTTGGTCTGCCCATCTACGGTTGCGATCCGGATCTTTCCGATCTCGGCTCCAAAAGCGGCTCGCGCGAAGTCTTCCGCGAGGCTGGCTTGAGGGTGGCCGAGGGGTTCGAAAACCTCTCCGATATCGACGATGTGGCCAATGCGCTGACCGAACTGAAACAGCGAAACCCGGCCCTTCGCCGGGCAGTCGTCAAACTGAACGAAGGCTTCTCCGGCGACGGTAACGCAATCCTGAACTTCGACGGTGCGCCAAACGGGCAAGCCCTTGGCGGCTGGATCCGCCAGCGCCTGCCGCACCTGAATTTTGCCGCGCCCGCCATGAACGTCGACGACTACACGGCCAAGGTGGACACGATGGGCGCGATCGTCGAGGAGTTCATCGAAGGCAAGGTCAAGCGCACCCCGTCCTCGCAATTCCGGATCGACCCGCTAGACAATCTGGAAGCGATCTCGACCCACGATCAGGTGGTCGACGACCAATCGGGCCAGATCTTCCTCGGCTGCCGCTTCCCGGCGGACGAGGCCTATCGGCTCGACATCCAGGACCAAGGCCTCAAGGTCGGCGAGGTCCTCGCACGCCGCGGCGTGCTGGGCCGGTTCGGCGTCGACTTCATCTCTGTCAAAGAGGCGGACGGCTGGCGTCACTACGCGATCGAGATCAACCTTCGCAAGGGCGGCACGACGCATCCCTTCCTGATGCTGCAATTCCTGACCGACGGCAGCTATGACCCGTCAACGGGCGGCTTCACGACGCGCGCCGGAAAACCCTGCCACTACTACGCCTCCGACAACCTCGAATCGCCTGCCTACAAGGGCCTCATGCCCGAAGACCTGATCGACATCGCGGTTGAACACGGATTCCATTTCGACGAAGCGAACCAGGAAGGCGTGGTCTTCCACCTGATCGGCGCTCTCTCCGAGTTCGGCAAACTCGGCGTCACCTGCGTCGCCGGGTCCGCCGAAGCGGCCGAACGTCTTTATCTTGAAACCGTCCGGGTGCTGGACAAGGAAGGCCAACGCTAGGCCCGACAACGATGCGTTTTAGCGGCGGATATGCCGCAAGACCTTCGGATCGACGCTGGCCGCCGACAACAGCCCGCCCCAAAGCGCTCCGGGAATGCCCGGGCTTGCCACGTCTTGACCGGTCAGGAAAAGACCCGGGATCGGCGTCCTGGCGCGCAAAGCGTCGCACATCACACGCTCCGGTGTCACGTCCAGCCCATAGAAGGCGCCCTTTCGATGCCCGGTGAAGCTGACGGTCGAAAGCGGCGTGGACAAATCGCGATAGACGACAAGCTTGGCAAGGTCGGGGAAGTGGCGCTCGAACGCAGCCATCATCGTCGCTTCGGCCCGCCGTTTGAAGTCCTGATAGTCATCGCCACGCTCGCCCGGGGGAAGGTCCGCCCATTTGGCGACGGTCGACCAATCTGCCCAGGCCAGCAGTTGCCCCATATGCTTCTGCTTTGGCCCCGGGTCGTGATCCGGGTTCTTGAGCGAACCGAAGGATGCCGTCATGTGGGGTGGTTCCCCGTCTGGAGCATGCGTCCAGACGACATCTGCATCACCTTCCGGATAGAACCAGTGGTTGGCCTTGGTCGCGCCAGCGGCCTCGATATCGCCTTCGAAACCCAGAAACATGGTGAAATGCGCAATGCTGGACGGAAGCGCACGGATTTCCGCCATCCAATCTTCGTGTCCGCAGTCTTCCGGCAGCAAGGTATCGATGGTTTCCCGCGCGCCTATGTCGGAAATGACGACCTTTCCCCGGATCTCCTCGCCATCGCCGGTCTTGACGCCCACAACCGTGTCACCTTCGAAAACCAGCCCATCGACGCGGGTGCCCGCGCGCGCCTCGCCGCCGTGTTTGGTGATCGTCGGAATGATATGATCGGCATAGGCGGCAGCACCGCCAAAAGGGTACCAAGCCCCGCTCGGCAAGTAAGCACCGGCAATCAGGGCATGCATCGCGAAACTCGCCTTGCTCGGCCTCCCGCCGTGATCCCCCCATTGCGCCGCCAACACGGCAGCCAGTTCCGGGTGGTCAGTTATATCGTCGATGACCTCCTTGGTCGTGCGGGCGCACCATTTCTCCAGCGTATGCCGGTTCCACCAATCAAGCAGGTCGCCTGCGAACTCGGGCATCGCGCGCGTGGGGAAGATCTTGTAGATCGCATCGCGCCCTTCGCGAAGCGCATAGGACCACGCCTCGATTGCCTCGATCTGGTCGGGATAGCGGTCCTTCAGGTCCCTTTCCTGCGCCTCATAGGGGCGCGAGAGCGATATCGGCTCGGCCGATCCGATATACACATGGTCATAGACCGACCCCAGGGAAACGAAATCCATAGGCGTGTCGCAGAGCCAATCGAGCAGGCCGCGCATGCGGTCTTCCGGGGCCATTTCGCTCAGGTAGTGAACGCCCACATCCCAGGTAAAGCCGTCGCGGGAAAAGCTGTGCGTCAGCCCGCCAAGCGTCTGATGCTGTTCCAGCATCAACACCTTATGTCCCACCTGCGACAGTGCGGCGGCAGCGGCCATGCCGCCCATACCCGACCCGATCACGATGGCGTCCCAGTCTGTCTTTTCAGCGTCAGTCATTTCCGATCTCCTTCGCATCGCCCGGGACAATGTCCCAAACCTCCACCACCCGCCCGTCGACAAAGCGCCAGACGACCACGACCTCCACGGCAACCTTGCGGCCTTCGAACGTCAGCGTGTTCTGTGAGTGCACCACCACCAATTCGTCGCCCACGGGCGTGACCGATTTGGGATGGATCTCGAACGTCCCTTTCGACCTCTGGCCGACGGCCTCGAAAAAAGAACGGACGCCGTCCAGGCCGACGTAATCGCCCTGAAGGTCGGGCAGGTTGGGATTGGCGTAGTGCCAGACGACATCTTCGGCGATCAGGTCCCGCGATGCCGCGAGATTGCGCAGATCGAGACGTTTCAAGAGCGCGACATTTGGGTGGTCTTGGGTCATATCTGTTCCTTCGCGCTCAGCCCGAGGAGTTGGTGAAATGCATTTCTGTCTATGGCGAAACGCAAACACATGACCGAAGCGCTCACATTGACCGGCGTCAATTTTGGGCAAAGGCCGCGACTGTTCCACGGTCATGCCGACGCGCGCTTCGCTCACAAAGCCTTAACTGCCCCGCGCGGCGAGGTGTACAATTCTGAAATCCGACCCTCTCGCGTCTGTACAAAACGTACAACGAAGCGGTTTAGGCGAATGTACATGTGACGGATCGTTTAGAAATCCTGACGAGGTGTTTACGGGTCGTCCGCAGCGGTCTCGGCAACCGCGCGGGCCTTCAGGTCCTTGCGGATCACCTTGCCGGTCACGGTCATCGGCAGCGCCTTGAGAAACGCGATTTCTCTTGGATATGAATAGTTTGCAAGACGGCTCCTGACCCAGTTCTGAAGCTCCACCGCCACTACATCGGCCCCCGCCTTCCGCACGACATAGGCTTTGACGATCTCTCCCCGGACCGGATCCGGCTTGCCAACGACGCCGACAGTGGCAACGGCTGGATGGGTCAGCAAACAATCCTCGATCTCAGCCGGTCCAATCCTGTAACCACCTGAATTTATGACGTCATCTTCGCGGCCAACAAACCGGATAAACCCGTCCTCGATCACCCCCCGGTCGCCGGTGATCAGCCAATCACCTCGGAATTTCTCCCGTGTTTCCATGGGCTTCTGCCAATATTCCAGCATCATCGAAGCTGCGCCGCGATGCACTGCGATATCGCCCTCGGCATCGGTTTCGCGCCCCTCGGCATCCACCACCGCGACCTCGAAACCCGGTACCGCACGCCCCAAAAAACCGTTTCTTGGCGGGAACTTAGCTGCGCAAGAACTGGCCACCATGTTGCATTCGGTCTGGCCGTAGAACTCGTTGATCGTCACCCCCAACGCTGTCTTTCCCCAAGCCAGCATCTCGGCACCCAGCGGCTCACCGCCCGACGCGACCGAACGAAGGCCTGAAATCCTTGCATCCTCCGCCTTCAGCATCCGAAGGGCCGTTGGCGGAAAAAACACATTACGGACAGAGGCTTGGGCAATGATCTGGGCACAACCTTCCGCGCTGAATTTCGCCAAGCGCGCCGCCACGACGGGGACGCCCAGCGCAAGCCCCGGCATCAACACATCGAAAAGCCCGCCGATCCATGCCCAATCGGCCGGCGTCCAAAGCACGTCTCCCGGCTCACCAAGAAAGTCATGGCTCATCTCGACCCCCGGCAAGTGACCGGTCAGCACCCGATGCCCATGAAGCGCGCCCTTCGGTTTGCCAGTTGTGCCGCTGGTGTAGATCAGAACGGCAGGCGTCTCGGGACCCGTTTCCGCCGTTGCGCAGGTCTCTGGCCGGTCGGGCAAGTCGTCTTCCGTCAGTGCCACAAGGTCGAAGGGGGCGACCGCCGCACGCCCTGCCTCGTCCGTCACAACGACACGTGCGCCACTGTCCGCCAGACGGTTTTCCAGCGCATCGTGTTGAAAAAGAGTGAAAAGTGGAACTGAAATCGCCCCCATCCGCCAGGCCGCGATATGGGCCGCTGCCAAAAGCGGGGATTGCGAGAGCAGAATGCCCACACGATCCCCACGCCCGACATCTCGGGCCTCCAACGCGGCTTGCACACCCCACGACAGGGCTTGCAACGCGGCATAGCTAATGTCGTGGCGCGCGGCATCTGAGACATCGACAATGGCCGTGCGCTCGGGGTCTTCTGCAGTCCACCGGTCGCAAACCTGCGTTGCCATGTTGAGTGATGACGGCAATTTCCAGCGAAACCCGGCCATTAGGCTGTCATAGTCCTTGCCCGAGGCGAGCGTTCTAGGGTCGACCGTCACTCGTCCCGAAGCTGGCAATAGGCCTCGGTCGAGCGGCCCGCCAAACAAGCCCGCATCTCGTTCGTCAGCAGCGCCAGTTCCGAGATCTGACAGCCCAGCGCGGCGGCGTCATAGCTGATCTCGGCACGCGATTCGGCAACCGCCTTGCACTTGTCATCGACAAAGCGCGGCCACCCAAGCATCAAGCCAGACAGCTCTTCCATGCCAGCCTCCGACAGCCTCGACAGCACGTTCGTTTCGGCTTCGATTTTGGCCGATCGCCAATTCTCGCGCTGCTCTGTCAGACAGCTCAAGTGAGGCTCGCTGCCAACCTCCTCGCCCGCGCAGGGGGCGAACATGGCGTTCAGGCAAGTGTTCCACTCTGTCGTGGTATCCATCGACGCAAAGCAGTCAAGCACTTGATCTTGCGTGGATTCCGCGCGCGTGACGGTTGCGAGAATGATCGCAGAGATGACCAGCAACACCCAGGAAAACAGACGGAGCGTCATGGTCGAAGCCTCGACCCAGCAATGGACACGCCAGCAAAAACAAAGAGAAGCATTCTCTTTGGACCCCCAAACCCAATTAAAAGCTGCCCCTTCGAAGTCAGATTTTCGTTGAAACAACTCCAGCCTTAGAAAACAGACACGGATTCGGCAGAACAATCAAGATGATGCTGGAGCTAGCTAATGGTGGTCAACAGTTCACGCCCAATGAGCATACGGCGGATTTCCGAGGTGCCCGCACCGATTTCCATCAGTTTGGCGTCTCGAAATAGCCGGGCGACCGGATGATCGGCCATGAAGCCCGCGCCGCCCATGGCTTGCACCGCCTGATGGGCCTGTTGCATGGCAACTTCACTGGCATAGAGACAGCAGGCCGCCGCATCCTGGCGGGTCACATCACCCCGGTCGCAGGCCTTCGCCACCTCATAAACGTAAGCCCGCGACGAATTCATCGCGGTGTACATATCGGCGATCTTGCCCTGCATCAGTTGGAACGAGCCGATGGGTTTGCCGAACTGCTTGCGCTCGACCATGTAAGGCATCACTTCGTCCATGCAGGCCGCGATGATGCCCGGGCCGATTGCCGCAAGCACTGCCCGTTCATAGTCCAGCCCGGACATCAGAACGGCGCTGCCGCGGTTTTCTTCGCCAAGGATATTTTCGAACGGCACTTCGACATCCTCGAAGATCAATTCGCCCGTGTTAGAGCCCCGCATGCCGAGTTTGTCGAAATGGGGTGAGGTCGAAAACCCCGCCATCGTCTTCTCGACAAGAAAGGCGGTGATGCCCTTGGAGCCAGCCTGAGGGTCAGTCTTCGCATAGACGACCAGCGTATCGGCATCGGGGCCATTGGTGATCCAGTATTTGGTGCCATTCAGCCGGAAGTGATCGTTCCGCTTTTCGGCCCGAAGCGACATGGACACCACGTCCGACCCTGACCCAGCCTCGCTCATCGCCAAGGCACCCACATGTTCGCCCGAGACCATTTTCGGAAGATACCTGGACTTTTGCTCGGGCGTGCCGTTTAGCTTAATCTGGTTGGCGCAAAGGTTAGAATGCGCGCCGTAGGAAAGCGCCACACTTGCGCTGGCGCGCGCGATTTCTTCGACGGCAACGACATGCGCCAGATAGCCCATATCCGCGCCGCCATAGTCCTCTTCGACCGTGATGCCCAAAAGGCCCAGTTCGCCCATTTCCGCCCAAAGCTCGGACGGGAATTCGTTGGAGGTATCGATCTCCCCCGCCATCGGGCGCACGCGTTCCTGCGCCCAGCGGTGCACCATGTCGCGGAGCGCATCGATATCCTCGCCCAAGTCAAATCGCATGGTGGCTGTGAACACGCCAAGGCCCTCTTCAATGAACGATCGTTCACTTGTAGGGCGCAGGGCTATTTGCGTCAATTGTGATCGTACCGGATTTACCCGGCAAAACAGGTTTCATCACGGATTATGCGTGCAATGACTTCGCAGTCCTGCAACGTGAAGGTGAGCGGCAGGCGCATATCCAGCAATCCGGCCAGCACGCTGTCTGTGCGCGGCAAGAGTGGGCGGTCGGCATATGCCCAGTGCCGGTAGGTCGAGGTGAAACCGTGGGCGCGCTCGGCCCCAAACCATTTGAGTTCGACACCGCGCGCTGCACAGCGCGCGACGAAATCCGCGATCCACGGCCCGCGTTTATCCGGCATCAGGAACTGGAAGGACGAGCCGACGCGCTCCAGCCCCGACGCACGATCGATCAGGTGCAGACCAGGCGCGCCCCTCAAAGCATCCTCCATCGCATCGTGAAGCGCGGCCCAGCGCGCGACCCGGTTGGGCAAAAGCTCAAGTTGAGGACGCAGGATCGCGGCACGCAGGTTGTCCATGCGCCCGGACACGTTGGGCGTTTCATCACGGAAAGGTTCGAAGACAGACGCCTCTGGCCCGGCGCCGTGGCGTTCGTAAAGCATGTAGCTGCCCGACAGAAGCGTTGCCCGGGCCGCGACATCGGCGTCATCGGTGATAAGCAGCCCACCCTCGCCCGAATTCAGGTGCTTGTAGGTCTGAGTCGAATAGCAGGCGATTTTGCCGTGACGCCCTGAGATGCGGCCCTGAGCGGTCCCGCCCATTGTGTGTGCGCAATCCTCGATCACCACCAGACCGTGCGCCTCAGCGACGGCCATCAGCTTGTCCATGTCCGGCTGGTGCCCGCGCATGTGGCTGAGCATCAGGACTTTTGCCCCGGATTCCCGTGCCTTTGCCACCAGATCATCCAGATCGATCACAAGGGCTTCGGTGGTCTCCACAAAGACCGGGCTTGCCCCTACGGCCGCAATGGCTCCGGGCACCGGTGCGAGCGTGAAGGCATTCGTCAGGACAGGTTCGTCCGCCGCGATGTCCAGCGCACGAAGCGCAGTGGCCAGTGCATAGCCGCCGGACGTCACTGCGAGTGCGTAATCCGCGCCGGTGTAGGCGGCGAACTCCCGTTCCAACAGCGACGCCTCCCCGACCTCATCAGCCGCCAAGTTGTAGCGATGAAGCCGCCCGTGTTTCAGCACCGCCGTCGCGGCCGTGATCGCAGCGTCGGGCATCGGCTCTTGTTGGGTGAAACTGCCTTTGAATTGAATGGTTTCCGCTTCGTCTTTCATAACGACCTTTCCCCCGATCAGCCGATAAGCCGCCCCGTCACCTCCATCAATGCATCATAGTGCGGCAGGATGGCATCCGGGCGCAAGCGGTCCACGCCTGCGCCTTCCGGACCGAAGCCCACAAGGGCAATCGGCACGCCGGCTGCACGCGCGGTCTTGGCGTCGGTTTCGGTGTCGCCGATCAACATCGAGCGCGTCGCATCGCCGCCGGCCAGTTCAACGGCATGTCGGTAGGGAGCCGGATCAGGCTTCCGGACAGGCAATGTGTCCGCACCGATTAGCGAGGCGAAGAGACCCCGAACCCCAAGCCGGGTCATCAAAACCTCGGCCAGACCGGCGGGCTTGTTGGTGCAGATACCCACAGCGTAGCCCGCCTCCAAAAGCGCCTCCACCGCCGCTTCTGCGCCGGGATAGAGCGTTGTTTTCACGTCGATATGTGCCTCGTAATGCTTCAGAAACGGATGGTACTCACGGTCGACATCCGCCTCGTCCACCGGACCCAGACGGGAAAATCCAAGCCGCAGCATCGCGCGCCCGCCGTGAAAGGCGGTCAACTGATCCTCTGTTTCGTCAAGCATAGGCCCGTGGCCGAGCGCCTCGAAACAGGCATTCGCCGCCGCAATCAGATCGCCGCTGGTGTCGGCAAGCGTCCCGTCAAGATCGAAGATCACCGTTCTTTTCATCCTCGAAAAATTTTCCCAGTCCCTGTAATGTCCAGCAACAGAATTTGATGCTGGGTCCGTTTCCATTTCCTTTGGACCGGGCTTTATTGTGTAGCAAGTGAAAAGGACAGTTGTTCGAGCAGATGACCACCAACGTTCTCCTTCTCGCCGCCGGCGAAGGCTCGCGGATGCTGTCCGATACCCCGAAGGTTTTGCATGAATTGGCGGGCGCGCCCCTCTTTCAGCACGCGCTGAGTGCCACCGCCGATCTGGACGGGCGGCGCGTGATCGTAATCGGCCACGGCGGCGACGCGGTACGCAAGGCGGCGGATAAACTGGATGAACGCATCCTCTTTGCCGAGCAGACCAAGCGTTTGGGCACCGCGCATGCCGTAACCACGGCGGCAGAAGCATTGGCGGGCGCTGGTGGCGACACGCTTATCCTTTATGGCGACACACCATTTATTCGCGCCGAGACGATCCGCGCGATGCAGGACATGCGCTCAAGCGGTGCCGACATTGTCTTTTTAGGGTTCGAAGCGGCCGATCCCGCGCGCTACGGGCGCTTGGTCAAGGACGGCGACAGGCTGGTGAAGATCGTCGAGTATGCCGACGCGTCGATGGAAGAACGCGCCATAACGCTCTGTAATTCCGGCGTTGTTCTGGCCGAAACCGAAACGCTTCTTCGTCTGGCCGCCGCCGTCGGCAACAACAACGCGGCAGGCGAATACTATCTGACCGATCTACCCGTCCTTGGTGCCTCCGAGGGCATCGTGACGAAAGTCGCGATCTGTGACGAGGCCGAGACGCTCGGCATCAACTCGCGCGCCGATTTGGCCGAAGCCGAGGCCGTGTTTCAACAGGCGGCGCGTACCGCAGCGCTCGAAAACGGGGTCACATTGGTGGCCCCTGAAACGGTGCATTTCGCCCATGACACTGTTCTGGGCCGCGACGCGGTGGTCGAACAGTTCGTCGTTTTTGGGCCTGGCGTCACAGTGGAGTCCGGGGCGCGCATCCGGGCGTTTTCGCATCTGGAAGGCGCACATGTAAGCCGCGGTGCGATCGTCGGACCCTATGCCCGTCTTCGCCCCGGCGCCGAGCTTTCGAACGATGCGCGCATTGGCAATTTCGTCGAAGTGAAGAACGCCCAGATCGGCGAGGGCTCCAAGGTCAACCACCTGAGCTACATCGGGGACGCGGCCATCGGCGACGGCAGCAACATCGGTGCGGGCACCATCACCTGCAATTATGATGGGGTCTTCAAGCATCGGACCGAGATCGGCAAGGATGTCTTCATCGGCTCGAGCACGATGCTTGTGGCCCCGGTCCGCATCGGCGACGAGGCGATGACGGCCTCGGGCTCTGTCATCACGAAAGACGTGCCAGCGGGCGACATGGGCGTCGGGCGAGGGCGGCAGGAAAACAAGAACGGATTTGCACGGAAACTTTTTGCGCGTTTGCGCGCTGCCAAAGCAGCAGAAAAAGGGTGATATCATGTGTGGGATAGTTGGAATATTGGGCGATCACCAAGCCGCGCCGGTTCTGGTAGAGGCGCTGAAGCGGCTGGAATATCGCGGCTATGACAGTGCCGGGATCGCGACGATCAACGACGGTGCGTTGGACCGTCGGCGCGCGGTTGGCAAACTGGCGAATCTGGCCGACTTGCTTGTGCGCGATCCCCTGCCCGGCAAGTCCGGCATCGGCCATACCCGCTGGGCCACCCATGGTGCTCCCAGCGTCGGCAACGCGCATCCCCATCGCTCGGGGCCGGTTGCCGTCGTGCACAACGGCATCATTGAGAACTTCAAAACGCTCCGCACCGAACTGGCGGACAAGGGATACGACACCGAAACCGAAACGGATACCGAGACCATATCGCTTCTCTGCCAGAGCTTTCTGGATCAGGGGCTGGCACCCCGCGACGCCGCCGAACAGACCATCGCGCGGCTTGATGGCGCGTTTGCCTTGGCATTCTTGTTCGATGGCGAAAGCGACCTGATCGTCGCGGCTCGCAAAGGCTCGCCGCTTGCCGTCGGTTGGGGCGACGGCGAGATGTATCTTGGCAGCGACGCCATAGCGCTGGCGCCGCTCACGGACCGGATCACTTATCTGGAAGAAGGCGACCGCGCGGTTCTGACCCGCGAAGGGGCCGAAATCTGGGACCGCGAAGGGCGCCCCGCCAACCGCGAGATCCGCCAGATCCAGATCGACACGACGCGCATCGAAAAAGGCGGCCACAAGCATTTCATGGCGAAAGAGATCGCCGAACAACCGTCGGTTCTGGCCGACGCGCTGGCGCATTATGTCGACGATACGGGCTTGCAGCTGCCGGCCAATGTCCCTGATTTCGCGCACGTCGATCGCATCGTGATGGTCGCTTGTGGCACCGCCTTCTATGCCTGCCAAACGGCCAAGTACTGGATGGAACAGTTGGCGGGCGTACCGGTCGAGGTCGATATTGCCTCGGAGTTCCGCTATCGGAATCCACCGATTGGCCCGAATACGCTCGCGATCTTCGTCAGCCAGTCCGGAGAAACGGCGGACACGCTGGCCGCCCTTCGCCATGTGGCCGAGAAAAGCCAGATCCTGTCGGTCGTGAACGTGCCCGAAAGCTCGATTGCGCGGGAAAGCGACATTGCGCTGCCGATCCTCGCGGGTGCCGAAATCGGCGTCGCCTCGACCAAGGCCTTCACCTGCCAGTTGCTGGTGCTCCTGGTACTGTCGCTGAAGGCGGCAGCGGACCGGGGCTTGCTGGACGAGGCAAGCCTCGCGGCACACATCGACGCGCTTCGCAGCATTCCCGGGTTGATGTCACAGGCGATTGCGGCTTCGGACCAGATCGAGGCCACGGGCGAGAAACTTGCCGAAGCGCAGGATATTCTCTTTCTTGGCCGGGGACGCATGTTCCCGCTGGCGATGGAAGGCGCTTTGAAACTGAAGGAAATCAGTTACATCCACGCCGAAGGCTATGCCAGCGGCGAGTTAAAACACGGCCCCATCGCGCTGATTGACCGTTCGGTCCCTGTCATCGTGATGGCACCGGAAGACGAACTGTTCGACAAGACCGTGTCCAACATGCAGGAAGTCATGGCGCGCGGCGGCAAGATCGTTCTGGTGACGGATCGGAATGGCGCGCGCACCGCGGGCGACGGGGTTTGGAAGATCATCGAAATGCCGGATGTGCCGGACGTGATCGCACCGCTGATCTATGCCGTCCCGGCGCAATTGCTGGCCTATTTCACCGCTGTCGCCAAAGGCACAGATGTGGATCAGCCGCGCAACCTCGCGAAATCAGTCACGGTCGAGTAACCCGGCTCCCCGTAGAGGGCGCCGGAAACCGTGATTTCTCTGGACCGATTTCTTACAATGAAATCGGCCCTTTCGAAAACGCTCAAGCGTTGGTGCAGCTCACCGATTTGCGGATGTAGTGGCAGTCGTACATGCGGCCGCCCACCCTGGCCTTGTACTCGGTTCCGACAAGCGTTTGCTTGAAGTTGCCAACCCGCACGTTCCGCGTGCTGGTTGAGAAATACTTGGCGGTTTCAACCGTCACGTTGGCGGCCGTTGCGTCCGAATTGACCGTTTCCGTCGCCTGTGCACAGGCCGATACGGCCAGAACAGACAATAATACCAATCCCTTGCGCATGTCGTGATCCTTTCACGCGAAGCCCCGCTGACGCGTTTGGATCAGGTGAGTTTGCCGATACTAAGGCGAAAGGGTGACGCGTTTAGCCGCCCGTGTGGCTCATGTGCCGCGACATCTGGCCATCGGCCTGCTGGCGCGAGTAGTCGAAGTCATGCCCCTTCGGCTTCCGCGAAATGGCGTCACGAATGGCCGCCTCTAGCAGATCATCGGCTTCCGAGGCACGAAGCGGTGTGCGCAGATCGGCGTTGTCTTCCTGGCCCAGGCACATGAACAACTCACCGGTGCATGTCAGCCGCACACGGTTGCAGCTTTCGCAGAAGTTATGCGTAAGCGGCGTGATGAAACCGATCTGTTGGCCCGTTTCCTGCACTTCCACATAGCGCGCGGGCCCGCCCGTCCGATGTGCCAGATCGGTGAGTCTGAACCGCTCTTCCAACTGGCCGCGCAGGTCTTTCAGGCTCCAGTACTGGCCGACGCGGTCCTCATTGCCCAAATCGCCCATGGGCATGACCTCGATGAAGGTCAGGTCCATGTCGCGGGAGGCGCACCAGGCGGTCAGATCGAACAGTTCTTCTTCATTGAAGCCTTTCAGCGCGACCGTGTTAATCTTGACCCGGAGCCCGGCCTTTAGCGCCGCGTCGATGCCCTTCAGCACCTGCGGCAAACGTCCCCAGCGGGTAACGCGCGCAAATTTCTCTTCGTTCAGCGTATCGAGCGACACGTTGATGCGTTTCACCCCGGCGGCCACCAGATCATCAGCGAAACGCGCCAGTTGCGAACCGTTTGTCGTCAGCGTCAGTTCCCGAAGCGCGCCGCTGTCCAGATGCCGCGTCATCGAACGGAAGAACGTCATGATATCGCGGCGCACCAAGGGTTCGCCACCCGTGATGCGAAGTTTCTCGACGCCCATGCGGATGAAGGCCGAGCACATGCGGTCCAGCTCTTCCAGCGTCAGAAGCTCCTTCTTCGGCAGAAAGGTCATGTTTTCCGACATGCAATAGACGCAGCGGAAGTCACAGCGGTCCGTCACCGATACACGCAGGTAGCTGATCGGGCGGGCAAACGGGTCAATAAGAGGTTCAGCAGCCATAGCGATGGGATGTTATGGTGCGCGAAGCCTTGCTGCAAGCCCCGACGAAAGTTGATGCCCGGGAAAGCTCCGGTTATCTAGAACCCCATGCGCTATGCTCTTTTGCCAAGCCTTCTGTTGCTCTCTGCCTGTGCTGTCATCGAACAGATGGAGCGCCCTTCGGACTTTGTCCCGGAGGATGCCAGCTCGTCCACCGAAACAGGTGCGCCGCCGCCTCCCCCCAGAAACGCCCGAACGGTCGAACAGTTCGACACAACCACCGCGGAACAACGCGCCGAGGCGACAGCCGTATCGACCGGCGGCACGCTTCTTGGCGAAACAGTGGCATCCTTGGGCGATGCTGCCAGTCCCGGCTTCTGGGTCGAAACCGAGCTGGTCACGGAACCGGCCATGGGCCGCGTGGTCAACACGGCGAACGGCAAGGGTGTCGAGGTCGAGTTGCGCCCGTCGACCGGCGGCTCGAGCCGCGTGTCATTGGCCGCCATGCGGCTGATCGAGGCGCCTCTGACCGACTTGGTAACTCTGGAAATCTTTCGGAACTGATGTCTCAGCCAATCTTTGTGCTTGTCCGCCCGCAAATGGGCGAAAACATCGGCGCGGCGGCGCGCGCGATGTGGAACTTCGGGCTGGACCGGATGGCAGTTGTCGCGCCGCGCGACGGCTGGCCCAACACCAAGGCCGTCGCCATGGCGAGCGGCGCGGGGCGGCTTCTGGACGAAGCGCGGCTGGCTGATACGACCACGGACGCCATCGGCGATGCGGCCTACGTTTATGCCACGACCGCAAGGCCCCGCGATCTGACGAAGGACGTCTTCACGCCAGAAGCCGCGATGAGGGATGCCGCGAGCCGTGTCGCGGCGGGCCAGCGCGTTGCCGTTCTTTTCGGACCCGAACGCGCGGGGTTGGAAAACGACGACATCGCGCGCGCGAATGCGATCATCTCGGTTCCGGTGAACCCCGACTTCCCCTCAATCAACCTCGCGCAATGCGTCCTGCTCACCGCCTATGAGTGGCGTCGGCACACGGTCGATACCCAAGGCAAGGTTCGCGCTTATGCGGGCACCGAGCCGGCGGAAGCGATAGAGATCGAGAAACTCGGCGATCACTACGAAGACCGGCTCGATGCGGCGGGCTTCTTCTTTCCACCTGAGAAGGCCGATGGCATGAAGCAGGTTCTGCGCAATCTATGGTCCCGGATGGATCTGACCCGCGCCGATGTGCAGGTGCTTCATGGCATCATGCGACAGATGGTCCGCTGGAAAGAACGGGGCGATTGACTGGACCCATCGCCCCTGCGCCCCTAAGTTCCGCCTGCGAAACGGAAGGACGCCGCCGATGAGCCAGAAACGCAGCATCTTTGAAGAAGTTGACAGCCCGGACGCCGCGCGGCCCGCGCCAACTGCGGGCGTGATTGACACGGCGCGGCGCGGCGCGCGCGGCGCCATCCGTGGCTGGCTGATGCTGCTCTTCGCACTAGTCGTTTGCATGATCGCGGTGGGTGGGCTGACACGGTTGACCGATAGCGGCCTTTCGATCACCGAATGGCGCCCTGTCACCGGCGCCCTGCCCCCGCTTTCAGCAGAAGACTGGGCGTCAGAATTCGAGAAGTACCGTCAAATCCCCGAATACCAGTTACAGAACAAGGGGATGAGCCTGGAAGAGTTCAAGGTCATCTATTGGTGGGAATGGGGGCACAGGCAGTTGGGCCGGGTGATCGGCCTTGTCTGGGCCGTGGTCTTTTTCGGATTCCTTCTGGCGCGTCAGATACCGACCGGCTGGACTGTCAGACTGCTGATCCCCGGCGTTCTTGGTGGCGTTCAGGGTGCGATCGGCTGGTGGATGGTCTCCAGCGGACTGACCGGCACGATGCTGGATGTCGCGTCCTACAGGCTCGCGACCCACCTTGGGCTGGCTTTTGTGATCCTTGGACTTCTGGCGTGGTACATCCTGAAGCTTGGCCGGTCCGAAGCGGACCTTCTGCAGGCCCGCCGCAACCGCGACGCCAAGCTCTTTTCCATGGGCACGGGGCTGATGCACTTCGCCTTCTTGCAGATCCTTTTGGGAGCGCTGGTTGCGGGAATCGACGCCGGGCGCAGCTACAACGACTGGCCGCTGATGGGGGGCGAATGGCTGCCGCCCGAGCCGCTGTCGCTGACACCCATCTGGCGGAATTTCTTCGAAGACGCAGGCCTCGTGC
>JAAUYH010112287.1_pt1 | contig 26463 bp, 21 predicted proteins | sample 7278061 | NCBI WGS metagenome assembly JAAUYH01 (sample SAMN14350203, study PRJNA611818) | marine sediment metagenome | isolation source: surface marine sediment (0.6m) | place: French Polynesia: Moorea | collected 2018-08
CACCGGGTTGAAGGCATCGAAGACCAGGTAGTCGCCGTCGACCGTGAAATGGACGGTTTCGATCTGCAGAAACGATCCACCAGGCCCGGCAACCGCGACGTCGTAGAACTCCTGCAGGATGAGGTTCGTATCGACGACGTAGATGTCGTTGGTCGGATTGAAGCTGTTGTCGGGGTCCAGGCGCGTGATCGCGACGCGCGTGCCATCCGGCGAGTAGGACGCGCTGTGCGGGTCCAGCCCGTCGAGCTGATCGCGGCCGAAACACACCTCGGCATCGTCGAACTGCGTCTGCATGAAGCACACGTTGAAGCCGCGTTCGGTGAACGCCACGAGATCCCCCGCGCCGGTCACCGACGGCCGGATGACGATGACATCGAGCAGGCTGACCGCCTTGCCGTTCGCGCCGTCGCCGGCGAACTCCCGGCGCGCAAGGCAAAAATCGCCGCCTTTGAAGATGTTGCAGTCCGAGAACGGGTTGGCCCGGATGAACATGACATGATCGGTGCCGGCGGTCCCGCCGTAGCAGCTCGCCGGACCGGGCAGCGGTGTCACGGTGACCCCCGCCGGAATGCCGGCCGACACCGTGGCACTGGCGAGCAATGCACCGAAAAAAAGGTGTTTGAGACTTTGCATGACGCCTCCTTTCTATCGCCGGCGCGCATACGCACGCCGGGCATCGGAAGATCTTGTGTGCGTGTCCCAATCTTGCCGGATTACGGGCCCGGACGCATCCGGATTCGAAAGTCCCTCGCTGGGCGCCGCCCCAGCCGCCCTCGGAAGCGCGCTGCGCTACTGGCGTCTCTGCGGCAGGTCGTCGCCGATGGTGTAGTAATCGCCCTGATCGGCCACGAAAATGTGCTTTTCGAGCCGTGTTCCGGTCGGCGCTTCGAAGCAGCCCATCGCCACGGCGATCGAGTCGCGCCCGACCGGATCCCAGAACAGGAACGAACCGCACACCGAGCAGAAACCGCGGCGCACCTTGGGCGACGACGAATACCAGGTGACCTTGTCGTCCCCGAGCACGGTGACGGCCTCGCGCGGCAGGTCCGTAGACGCCCAGTAGTGACCGGACTGCCTGCGGCACTGCGAGCAGTGGCATGCATCGGGCGGAGTGAGGGCGCACGAGACCTCGACGCGCACCGCTCCGCAGAGACAGCTTCCCTTGTGCATCCGTCGGTCCTCCGTACGGCGATTGCTACACCCGGACGCGAGCCGGATCAGCTACCGTCCTTGACCTTCTCGGCCAGATCCTCGGCGCCTTTTTTCAATTCGCTGGCCGTGTCGGTGGCGCGATCGGCGAAGCCCTCGGCGGCATCGCGGGCCGAGTTCAGCGTATCGACGGTGCCTTCACGGACGTTGTCGACAGTCTCGCCCACGTTTTCCATGGCGTCTTCCGCTCCGGTCTTGGCAGCGTCGATGACGTCGGTCAGATTGTCGGAGACATCGCCTGCCGTCTTCCTGGCCTCGTCGATCGTGGCCTCGAAACCGGTGCCCGCCTTCTCGGTCGTCTCATCGGCATTGTCGCAGCCAGTCAGTATCGAAACCGATATGAAAGCCATTAGAAACAGACGGTTAATCATTATCTTCCCCTCGGGACTTGGTTGGTTCGCCGTCACCGTAGCGATGCGGCAGTGCAAAATCAACGCGTAGCCGAACCGCGACAAACTTGTTCACAGGCCATAAGGAGAAGTACGTACTTGATAATCATTCGCATTGGCGCTATACCTTCCGTGCAGCTATGAAGCAGGAGACGTGGTCTTGATCGTTTGCGTGTGCCATCGGGTATCCGAAGCCGACATTCGCGAAGCCGTGCGCGAGGGCGACCGGTGCCTCGACGCGCTGGGTCGCCGTCTGGGCGTCGGCACAGGCTGCGGATCGTGCCTCGACTACGCGCGCGACCTGATCGACGAATCCGGCCACTCGGGGCCCTCCTTCGGCTATCCGGCCGCCGTCCCGCTGCCGTCGCCGGCCTGAGGTCGAGCGACCACCAACACAAACCCCTTCCTGAATCCACCGCGTCGGCAGTAAGCTGTGCCGACAACGCATACTCACGCCCGGAGACTCCATGAAAGGCGACGACACGACGATCGAGCACCTGAACAAGATCCTCAGGAACGAACTGACTGCCATCAACCAGTATTTCCTGCACGCCCGCATGTTGAAGGACTGGGGCATTGCGAAGATCGCCGAGTACGAGTACGGCGAGTCGATCGACGAGATGAAGCACGCCGACAGCCTGGTCGAGCGCATCCTGTTCCTGGAGGGACTGCCCAACCTGCAGGACCTCGGCAAGCTGCTGGTGGGCGAGAACCTGCGGGAGATCCTCGAGTGCGATCTCAGGATGGAGCACAAGGCCATTCCCGACCTGCGTGACGCGATCCAGCACTGCGAACAGGTGCGGGACTTCGTCACCCGCGACCTGTTGCAGTCGATCCTCTCGAGCGAGGAGGAACACGTGGACTGGCTCGAAACGCAGTTGGAACAGATCGAGCGGATGGGCATCGAAAACTATACGCAGCTGCAGAGCGCTACTGGCGGCTGAGCCCAACAAGCCTCCGCGCGGCGACTGCAGCCTGCAAGCCAAGCCGGCGAGACGAGCCGGCCGACCTGTCGTCAGCCGATCAAGGGGGACCCGATGTTCCGATTCCGACTTGCCACGCTGTTGCTGGCTGTATCACCGGCGCTGACCGCCGCCGATCTCCCTGTCACCGACACCACCGGGTGCCTGGATGGGCCGATGGCGCAGTTCGGCCGCTACATCGGCAACTGGAGCATCGCCGACTCGTCCCTGGCCCGGGACGGCTCCGGCTGGTCCGAGGGTGCGGGCGCCAACTGGGATTTCGTGTGCGTGGGCGACGGCGCGGCAGTGCAGGACTTCTGGATGCCGAACGGCGGTCCCGTCGGCACCAACCTGCGCACCTACAACACCGACACCGGTTCGTGGGACATCGCCTGGGCGGTGAAGACCAAGCCCGGCTTCGCCCACATCACGGCCAGGCAGGACGACGACGGCAACATCGTCATGCACTACAAGAACCCCGTGCCGGATCCACCGCGGCGAATCACCTTTTACCCACCCGACGAAGGCGGCTGGAACTGGACCATGGAGTTCAGCTTCGACGGCGGCGACACCTGGACCGAGGTCTACCGGATCAGGGCGACGCCGCGCCGCTGACGGGCGCTACCGCGACACCGTCCTTGAACACGCGTCGGATGCGCCGCGTGTTCGCGATGTCCTGAAGAGGATCGACGGACAGCACGAGCAGGTCGGCGGCCTTGCCGACTTCGACGGTGCCGCGGTCGTCGAGGATCCCGAGGGCGTCCGCGCCATTGCGCGTTGCCGCCACGATGGCCTCCATGGGCGTCAGGCCGATGTCGTGGACCAGTATGGCCATCTCGTCGTGCGTGTGCGGCAGCGTTTCGTTCTCCCGCGGCTCGAACCAGTCGGTGCCCGTGGTGAGACCGACGCCGCGACGGTGGGCCAGCCTGGTCGCCTCCTTGCCCCAGCGTGTGGCCTCGGCGGTCCAGGCCGCCTCTACGTCCGGCGAATAGGTGTGCATCTCGGCGAATACATACAGCGTCGCATCCAGGTACACGTTGTTGGCGGCCATGCGGTCGTACAACCGCAGCAGGCGTCCATCGTCGGCGGGCGTGGTGCGCCAGGGCGCCTTGGTGCGCGCCTCGTAGCTGTCGGGCATGCGGTCAATGGCCTCCCACACCAGGTACGGCGCATGCGACAGCGAGCCGATGCCGGCGTCCACCAGGTCGCCCGGTCGCGCCGGGAACACGGTCGCGTGCGCCCAGGTGCCGAGGCCCTGGGCCCTTGCCTCGGCGATCATGCGGGCCGCATCCGCACGGGCCAGATCGCCGTAGAGCTTGAGACCCCCGGCACCGGCCCCCTTCGCCTCGGCAACGGCCAGCCGCTCATCGAGCGTCGGCGTCACCGCCCGGGCCCATGGCGCCTCACCCACGGGATAGCCGACACCGAGCCGCGCGATTCTCGGGTCGGCAAAGAGCGTCGGTCCGCCGACTACAGCCGATGCCACAACCGTCGGCCCGACGAATTCACCACTGGCCCGGGCACGTGCGATGTCCTGCAGCGCACGCACATCGCCGCCCATGTCCCTGACCGACGTGACACCGCCGCGCAGCGCCTGGGCGAGTATCGCGGCGGCTGCGACGCGCGTATCCGGGAACCGTGCAACGTGCACATGCGTGTCGATGAGGCCGGGCATGACCACTGCGCCGCCGAGATCGAGGCGTTCAGCCGCCGCGTCGACCGTGTGAGAGGTACCCGCTCCGGCGGGCACGATGGCGGCGATTCGGCCATCGTCGACCACGAGCGCGTCAACGGCGCGCGCCTCGCCGCCGGTGCCGTCGATGAGCACCAGGTTCTCGAGCACCAGGACATCGGCGACGGCAGAACCGACAACCGACAGGCACACCACCAGCCCGGAGCTCAGGCGCCGCAATCGGGTCATAGGTGCACATCCCGCCCGCCGTTCATCCGGGCATGATAGGCGATAATCGTCAGACCCATGCAACACGCCTGCCTGCGCTTGTTCAAGCCTTCCCGTGGCCGGGCGTGCGTGGTAAGAAGAGTGCGCCCGTCGATGCGCACATGCCAGGAGGCCACAACGTGAACGACTCATTTCCCGCGCGTCTTGTTGTCGTCGCGATCGCGACGCTCCCGTTGGCGATGCCGGTTGCTGCTGCCGCCGCAACCGCCCTGCCGGGGCTGCCGAAGATGCACGAACTCCGGCCGCAACAGGATGCCGCCGAAGCGGCGTTCTCGGACGGCGACTACGAGAAGGCGATGACCGTTTTCAAGGACACGCTGGCGCCCGCCGGCGACAAGTACGCGCAATATATGGTGGGCCACATGTTGCTGAATGGTCTCGGCGCCGACGCCGACCCGGTTCTCGGTGCCGCCTGGTTTGCACTGGCCGCGGAGCGCGGCGACACGGCCTACGAGTCGGTGCACAACGAGGTTCTCGGCCAGCTCGATGCGGACACCAGGCGCCTGTCCAGCGAGCTGGCTTCCGACCTGTTGGCCACCTACGGCGACTGCGCGCTGGTGAAAGGCGCCATGGACGAGCGCCAGGCGCAACTCGACGATCCCGCCGCCCTTGCCGCTCTGTCCGACGACGAACCGCCACCGCGCTTCGGACCGAGCACGTACACCGAGCGCGGCCCCGCCAAGCCGCGAGAGCTGAAGCGCGACATACGCAAGATGCAGGACTACCTCGACAGCAACTGCCGCTAGGCGTCGTCCGGTGCATGTGCGATCGTGACGTTTATCGTCGCGCGCGACGCCGACTTCCATGCCGCTCGTGAATGCGGGCGGCGGTATCCCGGAACCCGGTGGAGCGCCGCGCGCCGTAGATTTTCCCCTTCGCGACCCTCGCCGCCGCCAGGTGATCGACGATGGGCGCGGGATACCGCTTGCCGAGCACCTTGCCGCTGTCCGGCCACTTCCAGGGTTCGTGGATGAAGCCGTCCGGGATGTCCGCCAGTTCCGGTAGCCAGCGGCGCACAAAGACGCCATCCGGGTCCTGGTCGTAGCCCTGCTTGACCGGGTTGTAGATGCGCACGGTGTTGATGCCGGTGGTTCCGGACTGCATTTGCACCTGCGGCCAGTGAATGCCCGGCTCGTAGTCGGTAAAACACCTCGCCAGGTGTTCGCCGGGTTTGCGCCAGTCGAGCCACAGGTGATAGCTGGACACGGCCATCAACATGGCTCGCATGCGGAAGTTCATCCACCCGTCGTGCTTGAGCGCGCGCATGCAGGCGTCCACGAAGGGCAAACCGGTTTCTCCGTTGGCCCAGGCACCCAGCGTTGCCGTGTCGGGCTCCGCCGGACGCAGGCCTGCGTACGACGGGTGCAGATCGTCGAACTCCAGGCGTGGTTCGTCCTCGAGCTTCTGCATGAAGTGGCAGTGCCAGTGCAGGCGGCCGGAAAAGGACCCCAGGGACCGGCGCCAGTCGTCGCCATGACCGTCGGCGGCGGCGGTCAGCTCTGCGCGCCGTTCCCGGGTCGCGTGCGCGATCTCGCGCATCGAGACGGTGCCCCAGGCGAGAGGCGGCGACATACGTGAGCAGGCTGTCCAGGCCGTGTTGGGGCTGGACATTTCCGACTGGTAGTACTCCCCGCGGCGATTGAGAAAGCCGTCGAGCGTGTCGAGACCCGCGGCGCGACCACCCGCCTGCCGACCCGGGCACGGGTCGGGCTCGAGGCCGAGGTCGCGATCGGTGGGCAGGGCGCCGGGATCGATGGCCCGCAGCGGTTTCACCGCGACGGGTGGCGTGCTCGGCCGCTGGGCCATGGCACGATTCCAGCGGCCGGCCCATCCGTCGCGAGACTGCAGTCGGCGGATCACGCCACCCTGCGGCGGCTCGCGCCAGGGGATGCCGTGCTTGCGACACCAGGCGCCAACCGCCCGGTCCCGGCGGTAGGTCCAGTCGTTGCCGGTTTCCTGGTGCGACCACAGCGCTTTGATGCCGTGCGACCGCCGAAAAGCCTCGAGGACCTCCACCGCATCGCCCACCCGCACGACCAGCGGCTGGCCAAGGGCGCCGAGCGCCTCGCGCAGTTCTGCCAGCGATTCCCGGGCAAAGGCCCACTGGCGTGCCGAGGCGTCCGGCTGCTGCCAAAGGGCGGGCTCGGCGATATAAAGAGGCAGCACCGCGCCTGTAGCGGCGGCGCGGGCGAGGGGCCGATGGTCGTGCACCCGCAGATCGCGCTTGAACCACACGACCGTCAGCGCGTTCGCCGTGGCAGCATCTCGTGAGGTGTCCATGGACGCGTACTTTATCGACTGATCGAGGTAATGTATAGTTTCTTCCTAGACATTAATTGAACATTAAGCCACTCGTGGATTTCACCGCCCACATGAACGCCGGCCTCGCGGCTGCCAACTGGATTGGAATGCTGGTTTTTCAATCCTCTGTCGACGCCCCCGCTGAAACAGGCGCCGGCGATCTAGCCAGCGTTGCCGGTCCGCCGGGAGCCTGACGCCGTGCCGAGGAACCCGACAGCCGGCGACTGGGCTGCCCTGATGGCACTCACGATCATGTGGGGCCTGTCCTTCGCGTTCACCGAGATGGCACTCGAGTCCTTTCCTCCGGCGGCCATCGTGGTATCGCGAACGGCTGTCGCCCTGCTGGTGCTGGTGCTTGCGCTCAAGGCCCGCGGCGCCTCGCTCGCCGGTCGCAGCGCGCGGTGGTGGCTTCAGATCGCCGCCATGGCGGCGCTCGGCACGCTGCTGCCGTTCCACCTGATCGCGTGGGGACAGCAGCACATCGACTCGGCGACCGCGGGGGTGCTGATGGCCGTGATGCCCCTGTTCGTGCTCGCGCTGGCGCACCGCTTCGTCCCTGGTGCGCGGATCACCGTGGTCAAGGCACTCGGCTTCCTGGCCGGCTTCCTCGGTGTCGCGCTGGTCATCGGTGCCGATTCGATACGCCTTGCCCGCGACAACCTCGAGCTGTGGGGCATGATCGCGGTGCTGGCCGCGGCCTTCAGCTATGCCGCCAACGCCGTGTACGCGCGGAAGGTCGATCCGGAAGACCCGGTCGCCACCTCCGCCGGCATGATGTTGCTGACTGCGGCGTTGTCGCTGCCGGCGGCCGCCTTCGACACCTCGTCTGTGCATCTGCCCGTTACCGGCCCTGCGGTCGTCGCCATCCTGTTTCTGGGGCTGGTCAGCACCGGCATTGCCAGCGTGCTGTACTTCCGGATCATCCAGGGCCCGGGGCCTACGTTTCTCTCGCTCATCAACTACCTCATCCCGGCTCTGGCCGTGGTGGCCGGCGCCGTCCTGCTCGGCGAGTCCCTTTCGATCCGTACCCTTGTCGGCCTCGGGCTCATTCTCGCGGGCGTGGGTATCGGTGAATTGCGTGGACTGACCGCGCGTCTGCGCACCCGCTCGCCCGCGGTTGCCGTCCCGGCCGACGACGCCGGTTGAGCCTCTCGCCGCGCCATGCCGAACGCATCCGATCACGACCTGGCCGCCCTCGCGCTCCCCGAGTTACCGTCCGTCGCGTGGCAGCGGCTGCGCGGTGGCGTGGCCCGGGGTGCCGATCCATTCCACACGCCCGTGCTGGCCACCATCGGTCCGGACGGCCCGACCCAGCGGACCGTGGTGCTGCGCGCTGCCGATGAACAGGCCCGGCGTCTCGCCTGCCACACCGACCGACGCTCGCCGAAGATCGCCCACGTGGGCAGCGACAGCCGCGCCTCGTGGCTGTTCTACGATCGCAAGGCCAAGCTGCAGGTGCGGCTGACCGGCCACCTGTCGATTCACACGCGGGACACCTACGCCGACGAACGGTGGGAGGCGGTCACGGGGCGTGGCCGCGCGTGCTACCGTGCCGCCGCTGCTCCGGGCGACATCGTCCCGGAGCCGCCCGTCACCGCAGCGCCACCGGACGACGACAAAGCGACGGCCGATGCGCGCAGCCGCTTCGCCGTGCTCGCCTGCCGCATCGATCGATTCGAATGGCTGTTTCTGTCCGGCAAGGGCCATCGGCGGGCGCAGTTCGTCTGGAACGGCGACGCGTGGCGCGGGGACTGGCTGGCACCCTAGCGGGTCGGGCCGATTGCGGCAGCGACGCTGCCAGCGTGCACGTCAGTCCGGCTCGCACAGGCGCAGCACGTGCGCCTTCATGGTGTCGTCGACGGCAATGTGGCCGTCGAGGCAGTCCACGATGGCTCGCGCGGCCGCGCGATTCTGCCGATAGCCCGGCATCAGGCCGGCCAGGGTCTCTGCCATGGCGGGGAAACGGGCTTCGAAGCGCCTCGCGGATACGAACGGATCGTGATCCTCCGGACGAGGCTCGCCAACGACGGCGAGCAGTTCCACCAGGCGCTCGACCGCATGCACCTGGATCAGCCGGAAGGCGGCCAGCCGTTCGCCGCGGCGGTCCCGCTGCAGGCCGACGTACAGATTCGTCAGCACCTCGCCCGCCAGCCAGTCGAGGTCGGTGCTCGGCTCGGGCAGCGGAACGACAGGTGTGACGATCAACACGTCGAAACCCTCGCGTTGCCACACCAACCGGCCGGGTGCGTACGGGATTCGGGCGAGTTCCGCGGGCTCGAACACGGCGAATTCGCAGAACACGCCGTCGTCGTAGAGCAGCTTGTAGCCGTCCACGGTGTTTCGGTAGGCGTAGGCCACCGGCGCGATGTCCGCAAGCCAGCCGAGGTCGTCGAGGAAAGCGGCTTTGGCGCCCGGCTCGACGATCGCGAAAAAATCCAGGTCCGAGCAGTCGTCGAGCCGCTCGGTGTCGCGGCCCACCGACCCGAGCGCGAGCAGGGCCTGCGCCCGACCCGATTTCGCCAGTGCGGCGCCGATGGCGTCGAGGCGCGCCAGCAACCGCTGCTTCGCGTCTACCATATGGACGTCACGCATAGTCGCCTCCAGTCATCGGTAATCGTGCCGGCCGCTCGCGCCGGTCAGTGTGAACAGACAGCGGCTACCTGTACAGGTGCCGGTCATCGCGTTGCTGTCGGTTCCCGCCTGGGCGATAGTGATCGGCGTCCGGTTGCCGCAACTCATGGAGTCCACGCCGATGGCGAACGCCCCCTCCTCGAACACTGACACCTGGCCGTCCCTGGCATTCAGCGACTGGCGCGAGACGGCGAACACGCTGCACATGTGGACGCAGATCGTCGGCAAGATCCGGCTGGCGCAGTCACCGTGGGTGAACCACTCGTGGCACGTGACGCTCTACGTAACGCCGCGGGGCATGACCACCGGCACAATTCCCCACGGACGGCGCACCTTCAGTATCGACTTCGACTTCATCGAGCACCGGCTCGACCTGCGCGCGAGCGACGGGCAGTCGCGCGTCGTCGAGCTGGTGCCGCAGGACACCGCCGACTTCTACGCGGCCGTGATGCGTGCACTCGACGCCATGGGCCTGCCCGTGACGATACACGGCAGCCCCAACGAGGTGGAAAACCCGATCCCCTTTGCGGAAGACCGGGTGCACAACGCCTACGACCCGGCGGCCGCGCAACGATTCTGGCGCGTGCTGCAGCAGGTGGATCGCGTGTTCAGCCGGTTTCGGGCCGACTTCCTCGGCAAGACCAGCCCGGTGCATTTCTTCTGGGGCAGCTTCGACCTGGCGGTGACGCGCTTTTCCGGACGAACCGCGCCGGACCATCCCGGCGGACTGCCCAACATGCCCCTGTGGGTGGCCCAGGAAGCCTACTCCCACGAGGTCAGCAGCGCGGGCTTCTGGCCGGGCAGCGACGCGGCCCCGGCGCCGATCTTCTATTCGTATGCCTACCCGTCACCCGACGGCTTCGGCGCCGCGACGGTGGAACCGGATGCAGCCGCCTGGTCCGACGAGCTGGGTGAATTCGTCCTGCCGTACGACGCCGTCCGCACGGCCCCCGATCCCGACGCGGCGCTCATGGCCTTCCTCCAGAGCACCTTCGACGCCGCAGCCCGCCTCGCCAACTGGGACCTTGCCGCCATCAAACGCCGCCACTTCCCCGACTAGGGGGTCGGACCAGCGAATACACTGCATATGCTGGTTCGCGAACGCTTAGAATCCGATTTCGAGCGCTTAGATCCCCGTTTTGCCCCCGAAACCGCGATCTAAGCACTTACCCGGCTGTCCAGGGCGGCAATTCAGGAAGTCACGGCCAGTGTCGCCTTAGCCGGCCGTTTCGGGGTCGAAATCGCGATCTAAGGCTTCGAAACGGGGTTCTAAGCGCCAAAAACACTATTTCTACAGACTATTCGTTGGTCCGACCCCTATCTGTGGGCGACGTGGCGGTCGGCGAAGCCGTAGAGGGCGGTGAGCCAGGTCTTTGGCAGCCACCGGCGCCGGCCCGAGGCGCTGACGCCCTTGGCGGCGACGGGGATTTCTTCGATCGCGGCGGCCGCCTCCTCCATGGTCTTGCGGCAGAGCTCCGGGTCGGCGCGCAGGCGTTCGGCCAGCGCGCGTTTCTCTGCCAGCGTTTCCTCGGTGACGTTCTCGTCGAACGAGTGGAGCCCGGCGATGTGGAACTGGTGTTTCTTGAACATCCGGTAGATGTCCTTCACGCGCGCCATTCGCAGTTCCCGTCCGATGGTGTAGTCCTCGAAGCGCCCGTCCATCGCCAGCAGGCAGGTTTCGGCCAGGCAGGCGTAGGCGATGCCGGGCGGCAGACCGATGTCGTAGCCGAAATCGATGTCGCCGGGAATCAGCACTTCTCCGCTGTCGATGACCAGCACGTCCGGACGCACCGCCGCCTCGGCCGGGCTGATGTCGTGGGGACGCGCGACGTCACATACGACCGCCCCGGGCTTGCAGCGCGAGATGTCGACGACCCGCTGGCCAAAGGCCGACGTGGCCGTAATGACGAGGTCGCAGTGCGGCAGGTGCTCGGTAGCGCGCGTACCGATGACCACGCGGGCTCCGGGCGTCTCGTCCTGAATGCGTCGCTTCAGTTCGATGAGCCGTTCCGGCTCGATGGAGATGAGGATGACGTCGCGCACGGCCTGCGCGATGAGCCGCGCACACACGGCGCCGATGGAGCCGGTTGCGCCCACGATCATGGCACGGCCGTGGGTCAGGTCGCCGGACCCCATGCTGATCATGGCCTGCTTCGCCGCCTCCAGCGTGGCCGACACCGTGAGGCTATTGCCGCTGGTCACCGCGATGTCCGATTCCGCCGCCACCGTCTTGCCGGCGTCGCCCACCACGCTGGTGAAGGCGCCGAGGCCCATGATGCGGGCACCGCGCCGCTCGGCCTTGCGCGCGACGGCGGTGAGCTTGCGGTAGGTCGACCGAACGCCGCGCTTCATCATCTGCCGGGGCGTCGCCGACAGCGCGTACAGGTGCCCCTCGACGCGCTGCCCCGTCACGGGTGACTTTGCGCCGGTTACCCGCGACAGGTACATCGGTGGCATGAAAGCGGCGCACCACTCGACGAGCGAATCGGGCAGGTAGCGTGTCCAGCGAAACGCGGGATGCGCGTGGATAAAGCGCACCGACAACGGGTGGATGACGAACGCGAAGCGGTTGATGCCCGCCTCCTTCGGTTGCAGGTAGCGGATGCCGGGCTTCCAGTCCAGGTCGGCGATCATGTCGAGGTAGGTATCTTCAGTGAGCGGCAGGTTGCGGTCGGCCCGCAGCGACACCAGCACCGCCTCGATCACCGCGGCCGAGTGCCCGGCGAGGTCATTGTCCGGGTCCAGCGACGGCATCATTGTGACCAGGATCGACGCACCGCGATTGCGAAAGTCGTCGACGTCGTCCTGGTCGGCGCAATCCACCACGATGGTCTTGCGCGCGAGGTCGTCCGGCGCATAGCGACGTATGGTGCGTGCGTCGCCGGCGATGATGTCGGCGCGCCGGAACATGCCGGCGTGTTCGTGTGCTTCGTGCGGCGTCGCCTCCGGCTGCAACCGGTCCGGCGTGGCATCGACCAGGGTCTTGAGAATTGCCGACGCCGATTGCTGCAGCGTCTTGCGTGCACCGACGCCGGGAAAATCGGGCAGCCCGAAATAGACGACAGGATCGGCGTAATGCACGCTGGTGCTGCGCGCCGACAGGGTCTGCGTCAGCCCCTGGTGGTTCAGGCCGGGACACATGAGCGTGCGCTTGCGCGAAAAGATGCCGGGCTGGTCGCGATCGGCCAGGATGATGCCCCAGCGTTCGAGGCCCGCGCGGATTCCGTGGCCGTCGACCACCGGCGTCGAGCCGTTGACCTTCACCACCCGGTCTGCAAAACGATGTCGCACCGTGGCGTTCGCCAGCGACATCGACATCGGCCAGCCTTCGAGGCCGACGGCATCGAACTCGCCGGCCCGCTCGCCGATCAGCGCGAGCACGCGCTCGGGGTCGGCGTCGCATCCGATCGTCTCCACGCGGACTTCGCCACCGAGGAAGCGCACCGTCTCGGTGGCGTTCTGTTGGCCCGGGGTGAGTATCAACACGGCACGCGATGCCGCACTGGTGGAGCCTGGACTCATGGCACGACCCGTCTACCTTGAAAGGACACGTGCCCCTGACAATAGCGGGTTTCGTCCGCGAATCGGCTCAGGGAATATACCTAACCCGGCGGCGACGCCGCCGGGAATTCGCGACTGTGACGGACTCAGCGACCGACCGCCAGCACCCGACCCTGCTCGCTGTCGGTCAGCAGGTAAAGGCGGCCGTCGGGCCCGGCGCGGACATCGCGGATGCGTTCGCCCAGGTCTTCGAACAGGACCTCCTGGGACGTCACGCGGCCGTCGCGCAGCTCGATGCGTCGCACGGACTTCTCGACGAGCGCCGCCACGAAGAGGTCGCCCTGCCATTCCGGGAACACTGCGCCGCCATACCAGGCCATGCCCGCAGGCGCGATCGAGGGCGTCCAGTGCACCAGCGGCTGGCGCATGCCGGGTCGCTCCGTGAACGGCGAGATCTTCGCGCCCGAGTAGTCCAGGCCGAAGGTGGTGACGGGCCAGCCGTAGTTGAGCCCGGGTTCCAGGACGTTCAGCTCGTCGCCGCCGCGGGGCCCGTGCTCGTGCAGGTACACGAGCCCCGTGCGCCCGTCGACAACCAGCCCCTGGGGATTGCGGTGGCCGTAGGTCCAGATCTCGGGGCGCGCGCCGTCCCTGTCGACGAAGGGGTTGTCGTCGGGCACCGTGCCGTCGTCGCGAATTCGCACGGTCTTGCCGAACGTGTTGTCGAGCCGCTGCGCCTGCTCGCGGTAGTCGAAGCCGTCGCCTGTCGTCACGAGCAGGCTGCCGTCCGGCAACTGCACCATGCGGCCGCCGTAGTGCACGGGCGTGTCCTTCGTCGGCGCGGTGTCGAACAGGACCGTAACGTCGGTGAGCGCATCATCGACGAGGCGCGCCCGCGCCACGCGCAGCACGTTGGCGTCCGGGGTCCCATGTGCGTAGGACAGGAACAACGTGCCGCTGCGCTCGAAGTCCCGATCCAGCATCACGTCGAACAGGCCACCCTGGCTGCGCTCGTAGACCGCCGGGACACCGGCGATGTCCGCGACGACCCCGCTGCCGGGTCGCACGCGCCGCAGGCCGCCGCCGCGCTCGGTGACCAGCATGTCGCCGTCGGGCAGGAAGGCGATGCACCAGGGAAACCGCAGGCCCTCGGCAACGGTTTCGATGACCGGTGCGCCGCCGGCCGACGCCGCCTCGTTGGCCGACGCCGCTGCTTCGGCACCGGCATCGGCGGCAAACGCCGGCGCGCAGACCAACGCTGCCAGCGTCAACACAGCGACAGAACGATCGGCGACCCGCGCCATCGGCATCCCCCGGGGTTTCGAACGAAGGCCACATGGTAGATGATTGCCGGGCCGCTTGCCCGTGGAGACATCGTGAAAGCGTTAAGGGTCGTGTTCGCCTTCGTCGCCTGCGTTCTGATCGCCGAAGCCCTCGCTGCAACGGCGTCCACGCAGTTCGTGTTGCACGAGCTGGCGCGCCTGGGCGTCGGTGTGTCACTGGCGGAGCGGCTGGATACCACCGCCCACGACATCATCGGCATGTTGCCGCTGTTCGGCACGGTCATCGGCGTGGGCTTCCTGATCGCCTTCCCGATCGCCTGGTTCCTGAGTCGCCATCTGCCGCAGTGGCGCACGCCGCTGTTCGCGGCGGCCGGCTTCTGTGCCATCGCGGTGGCCCACGTCGTGATGAACCAGAGCCTGAGCATTACACCGGTCGCCGGCGCCCGCAGCAGCCTCGGACTGATGGCGCAGGGCCTGGCGGGTGCCATCGCCGGTTTCCTGTACACGCGCCTCAGCCCTGCGCATCACGGGTAGTCGCTCAGCTTCCGGGCGAACCCTCCCGCGCCCGGGCATGGCGGGCCAGGAACGGCAGGCAGGCGTCGAGCACCCTTTCGGGAGCCTCCACCTGCGGATAGTGCCCGATGCCGTCCAGCTCGACGACGTCCGGTTCCGGCACCAGTTCCCGATAGCGGGCCACCATGTGGGCACCGGACACGGGGTCGTCCAGGCCGGCGATGAGCCGCACAGGAACGTCGGTTTCCTGCAGGGCCCCGACCCAGCGGCTGCGATACGCCTTGCGCTCGTCCATGTAGCGAATCAGCCCGCGCATGACCCGCCTTCCCGTGCCGTGTTCCACCAGCGACCAGAAGTCCGCCAACTCGGCGTCCGAAGGCTGGGTGGCGGCGCCGAATATGGCGCGCATGCTGCGGTCGAATTTGCTGCGGTTCATCAACCGCGTAACCAGGCCGCCAAGGGGCCCGGCCAGCAGGCGCTGGACGAGGCGCGCGCGATGCGTTTCGGGAAACAGGCCACCGTTCAGAAGACACAGGCTGTCGATGGTCGCACCCATCGTTCGCGCGTTGTGGCGGGCCAGCAGCTCCTGCGCTACCGTGTCGCCGTAGTCGTGCGCGAGCACGTGGCAGGTGTCGACGCTGCGGTGGGCCAGCAGCGCCTCGCACACGTCGGCCTGAGCGGCGATGGTGTAGCGGTGCGGCCAGGGCTTCGACGAAAACCCGAACCCGAGCAGGTCGCAGCAAAGCACCCGGTAGCGAGCGACCAGCGGCTCCAGGATGGCATGCCAGTCCCAGCTCGCGGTCGGAAAGCCGTGGATTAGCAACAGCACGGGCCCGTCACCCGCCTCGCGCCAGTAGATGCGCTGGTCGCCGACGACCAGGAAATGGCCACCGTCCCGCCAGGCGGCGAGCGGTTCAGAAAGGGCGGGAGCGCGTGTCGATGCGGACATCGACACGCAGCATCGTCGGGATAGCGCCCGTCGTCAATCCCAGAGGTGGCTGTCTTTCTCGATCACCTGCGAAGGCGTGCCGACGATCAGCGGATCGGGGCCGTGCACCACGCTGTGGTCCTTGCCGGGATACTCGAAGCTGGCCAGGAAATGCTGCATGCAGTTCAGGCGCGCACGCTTCTTGTCGTCGGACTTGATGATGGTCCAGGGCGCATCGGCGGTGTCGGTGTAGAAGAACATCGCTTCCTTCGCCGCCGTGTACTCCGGCCACTTGTCGCGCGACAGCTCGTCGATGGGGCTCAGCTTCCACTGCTTCAGCGGGTCTTTTTGCCGGGACGAGAAGCGCTTCTGCTGCTCCGCCTGGGTCACGGAGAACCAGTACTTGAACAGGCGGATGCCCGATCGCACGAGCATGCGCTCGAGATCCGGCACCTGGCGCATGAACTCCAGGTACTCCGTGGAGGTGCAGAAATCCATCACGCGCTCGACGCCGGCCCGGTTGTACCAGGAGCGGTCGAACAGCACCATTTCGCCCCGCGTCGGCAGTTGCTTGATGTAGCGCTGGAAGTACCACTGCCCCTTCTCCGCGTCGGTGGGCTTCTCCAGCGCCACGACGCGCGCGGCACGCGGGTTGAGATGCTCCATGTAGCGCTTGATGCGGGTCTTGTAGGGATACTGGCCCTTGCGGAACAGGTCCCGGATCTGATCCGGGCTGTGCCGCATCTCGCTGAACAGGTGCGCCGCACTGAACGACTGGCGCTTCTTCTTGCGCGGCGCGGCCTTCCTGGTCCGCGCCTTTGAGGCGGCCGGCTGTGTAGCGTCCGCGGCGGCGGCCGCCGGCTTGGGCACATCGCCCGGAGGGGGCACCAGCTTCGGGCCTTCCTTCGTCTCGGGCTGGTCTGTCGTATCCGCGGCAAGTGCCGCGGCCGTGCTTTTCGTGTCGGTTGAATCGTTCACAGCGCTGAATCCCTGAAAGTGACTCTATCGTTCCGGACAGACCGGCCGCAGGCTTTCATTCTAGGAGAGCCCAGGATCAGGAAAAATAGGTACATGTCGCAACCGGCGCGCCTTCGTACGGGGTCTTCGCAGGCTGGGCCGGTTTTACGTAATGCTGCACCAGCGCCGAATCAACGCGGCCCATTCGAGCCTTATGACGCCTATGCCTTGACTCGAACACCGCCATCCTCTATCCAAGGGAGATTACAAGCCGCTTGCCGACGGGCCGGCGGCACGAGAACAAGTACCGAGAGGGATCGACGTGGCGGACTCCACACGCAGCGGCACAGTGATCGTGCCTTTCCTGCCCCCTGTCCTGGCCGGCCTGGCAGCGATCGCCCTGGCCGCCTCGGCCATCGCCGCGCCGGACAACGCCCGGCTGCGCACGATGCCCGGAGCCGCCGCAGACAGCGTACCCGCCGGCACGGGCGGCGAGACTGTGCAGCAGACCGCCGGCGGCGGCACCTGCGGCAACGGCGCACCGGACGCCGGCGAAGCGTGCGACGACGGCAACACGACCGGCGGTGACGGTTGCAGCGCCACCTGCACCATCGAACCCGGCTTCGACTGTACAGCCGCGCAGGCCGGCGGCGATATCAACGCCATCGCCGACGGCGGTTTCGAGACAGGCACGCCCAACCTGTCCTGGACCGAGGCCTCGGCGAATTACGACAGCCCCATTTGCGACCCGATCTCCTGCGGTACTGGCGGTGGTACCGGCGCCAACACGGGCGCCTGGTGGGCCTGGTTCGGCGGCGTCGACCCGGCGGACGCGTCGGCAACGTTGCCCGAGTCGTCGTCGGTCAGCCAGTTCGTCACGATCCCGTCCGGTGTCACCACCATGACGCTGGCCGTGGAGAACACGGTGTGCGACGGACCGGACGACATACTGGAACTGTCCATCGACGGGCAGGTGCTGCTCACCGTGACCGGCAACGACGCCAACTGCGGCGTGGTCGGCTACCGCACCGAAACCGTCGACATCTCGGCATACGCCGACGACGCCGCCCACGAGCTGCGCCTCGACGCCCAGACCTTCGGCACCAACGGCGACGTCACCAACTTCTTCGTCGACGATCTGTTCATCGATGCCGGCGACCTCGCCCCGCAACCGAGCGTTTGCACGCTCGTCGCCGAGACCTGCTATGCCGAGGACTTCGATCCCGCACTCGGCGGCAACCTGGGGTCCGTCGGCTGGAGCACCTTCACCGGCGACACCGACGCCACCGGCGCCCTCTGGGGCACGACCGACGACGCGGTGTGTGGCAGCGGCGACGGCTTGCCGGGCAATTTCACCGGCGGTGTTGGCGACGCGGCGTGCGTGGACTCGGACGTCGCGGGAAGCGGTCAGACCGACACCTACCTGTGCTCGAGCACCATCGACCTGGCCGAGGCGACCGGTGCCACGCTGAATTTCCTGTACAGCTATCACACCTTCGGCGAGGCCGACGTCGACGACCTGTTCCAGGTGCTCGTGGGTACGACGGCGCCGGATGCGACCTCGGTGCTGACGTACACCGAGGTGCTGTTCAACAACGGTGCCGACCAAGGCACGCTCTTCGACCTGCCAGGCGCAACCGAGTCCATCGACGTCTCGTTGCTCGACGGCGCCGCGTCGGCCTGGGTGTGCTTCCGTTACGGCGCCGACTTCGACTGGTACGCGCAGGTGGACGACGTGTCGGTCACGGCGACGCCCTGCAGCCTGCCACCGCCGGACACCGACGGCGACGGCATCGACGACACCGTGGACAACTGCACCACCTTCGCCAACGCCGACCAGACCGATACCGACGGCGACGGCCACGGCAATGCCTGCGACGCCGATCTCAACAACGACTGCGGCGTGAACTTCGGCGACCTGGCCGAGCTCAAGGCCGTGTTCTTCCCGCTTCCGCCGGACCCGGAAGCGGACTTCACCGGCGACGGCTTCGTGAACTTCGCCGACCTGGCGCGCATGAAGCAGACCTTCTTCAACGGCGCGGAGCCGGGCCCTGGGCCGAGCGCCGCCGGCTTGTGCTCGGGGCCGTAGCCCGGGACCTGCCCGCGGCGCCGGTTCGCCGTTAGAGGTCCGAGCGGCTCGCAACAGCGAGCCCGACCTACCGTATTCGGGTGACGCGCGGAGGCCGCGCTTGCGCTATAACTGGGGTCATCGAGGCCGCACGGACGCCGGCGCAGCACCCAACCCATGCGCAACCGGGAGACAGCGATCATGACGCGACCGTCGGTGCTCATCATCGAAGACGACACGCCCACGCGTGCGCGCCTCGCCGACGCCGTCGGCGCCACCGACGACCTCGAACTCGCCGGTGCCGTCGGATCCTGCGATCAGGCGCGCGCGTTCCTCGCCGCGAACGACACGCCGTCGGTCATGCTGGTGGACATCGGGCTGCCCGACGGCAGCGGCATCGACCTCATCCGCGAATCGCGCGCACTGACACCGCCACCCGAAGCCATGGTGATCAGCGTCTTCGGCGACGAGCGCCACGTCGTGTCCGCCATCGAGGCCGGCGCAACCGGCTACCTGTTGAAGGATGCAGCCAACGTCGCCGATTCGATACGCAAGCTGCTGCAGGGCGGTTCACCGATCAGCTCGTCCATCGCACGCCACCTGCTGAAGCGTTTCCGGGGTCCGGACGCAGCGCCGGACACGCAGGACCCTGCCCTGCCGTCGCTCACTCCGCGCGAGACGGACGTTCTCAAGCTGGTGGCCAAGGGGTTTACCTACGCGGAAATCGCGGGGATGCTCGACCTTTCGGTGCACACGGTCACGACGCACGTCAAGAACACCTATCGCAAGCTGGAAGTGCGCTCGCGCGGCGAAGCCGTGTTCGAAGCCGTGCAGCGCGGGATCGTGGAGATCAACCGCTGACCGTTTCCGAGGAGCGCCCGGTACCCGGCACGGTCGCATCGCCCGTTGCGGCCGACACGGCCGTTGCCCCGACGCTTTCGCCGGCACGAGCCAACGTCTGGCGCGCCGCGGTGGCAACGGCTGCGGCGATCGCCGTGTTCGCCGCCATCGTCGCCTTGCACCACGTGCCCCAGGCCACGAGCGCAACGGCAATCGGCAGTGCCGTGCGCGATACGCTTGGCTCCCTGCCCCGCAACGGCGCGACCGGTGCAGAGAACGCGGTGACCCTGCCGGACCGATGGCGCGACGACTGCGCCGCCTGCCTGCGCGTCTCCTACGAGGTGCTGGTTCCCGGACCGGCCACGGTGCTGTACGTGCCGCACGCCGCGCAGTCCTTCGCCGCCTACGCACAGGGCGAGCGACTGCCCGGCACGCTGAAGAGCATCGGCAGCTTTTCGCGACCCGATGGCGACCCGCAGTTGCTACGGCTCCCGACCGCGCCGGGCACCCAGTCGGTGACGCTGCTGCTGGAGGCCGATTCGCCCGGACGCGGTTCGCTCGGCGTTCTTTACGCGGGCAGCCTGGCCGACGTCGTCACGCACTACCGGCTGCGCCACCTTTTGCGCACCGGTGTGCCGCGCCTGTCGCTGGTCTTCTGCCTCATCGTCGGTCTGCTCCTGATCGCGCTGTGGGTGCAGCAACGGCACCGTGCCGAATACGGCTGGGTGGCGGCGCTGGCACTGGTCTGGGGGCTGCAGACGCTGCCGTCCATCGCCATGAGCGGCCCCGCGTCGACGATGGCATCGACACCGGCGGCGCGCTGGCTGGAGGCGGGGATGCTGGCACTCGTCGCCGCGCTCACGGCCCATGTCGCGGCGGCCGTCGGCGGTGCGCGCCACGGCTATGAGCGGACGCTGTCGATCATCGCCGCCGCGAGCATCCTCGTTCTCGGGCTGGTGGCCGCGATGGCGCCGGCGCTGTTCGACGCGGTGTTGCCGGGCTGGCGCCTCCTGTGGCTGACGGCGCTGGCGCTCGCCGTGCTGCCGCTGCTGGCGGCCATGATCGGGCGACCGGTGCGCGCCCCCTGGCTGGCGTTTCCCGCCGCGGTGGTCGTGCTGTTCGCCCTGCGCGATGCGGCGGTTGTGTCAGGCATCCATCGATCACTGGACCGCGACACGCTGTATTTTGCGGCGCCCGTCTTTCTGGGCTGCCTCGCCTGGCTGCTGCTGACGCAATTCATCGACACGCTGCGGTCCACCGAAGCGATGAACGTCGAACTGGACCGGCTCGTGCGCGAGAAAACCGAGCACATCGAAAACCAGTATCGTCGGGTGCGCGCGCTGGAACGCGAACGCATCCTGGCGGACGAGCGCGAGCGCATCATGCGCGACATGCACGACGGCGTTGGCGGTCAGCTCGTTTCGGCCATTGCCATGCTCGACGGCGGCCGCCCGGAGCACCTGCGCGGCGCGCTGAGCGGTGCGCTCACCGACATGCGCCTGATGATCGACTCGCTGGAATCCATCGACGACGACCTGAACGCGGTGCTCGCAATGTTCCGCGACCGGGCGCAGCCGCTGCTGTCGGCGGCCGGCATCGGCCTGACATGGCGGGTCGAGGACCTGCCTCCTGTAGCCGGCCTCGGCCCGTCGAGCGTGTTGAGCATCCTGCGCATCATGCAGGAAACGGTGACCAACGCCATCAAGCATGCGGGCGCCACGACGGTGGTGGTGGCGGCTCGCGCCGTCGATGGCCTGGACACGGTCGAGATTGCGTTGAGCGACGACGGCGCCGGCTTCGACCCGCAGGGCGAGTCCGCCGGCGGTCACGGGTTGCGCAACATGCGTGCCCGGGCGAACGCGCACGACCTCGGCCTGACGATCGATGCAATCGCGGGCGAGGGCACGCGGGTGGTCATGCGAGTGCCCGTTACCGGCTCTCCGCGACGATGATGCCGGCCCGGTAGCAGAAGTCTTCCGGGGCAGGGGTGCGACAGGCATCGGGCGGGCCCAGCAGGTTCCACAGGTCGACGAGGCCCATCGCCTGCATCGCCTCGACGAAACGCGGATCGTCCCGGTACGGGCGCACGTTAGGTTCCCACGCGTACAGATTCCAGGTCTCGTAGCGCTCGTCGATCATCGTTTGCGTTGCCTCGAAGGCCAGGTCCAGCTCGCCGATGACCACCAGCTCGGTATAGAACTGGTCGAGCCATTCGGCGGACGCGTCGTCGACCGCGCGCATGGCCGCCACCGCGGCCGGCGCCGCCGCCCTGTCGGTGACTGCAGCGACGAATGCCGCGACCCAGTCGCCCGATACGCCGACGTCTTCCAGCGCCGCCGCCATCGTCTCGCTGGTGGCCTCGTAGTCACCGAGCGCGAGAAACGCATGTGCCTCGTAATAGCCGGCGAGGTCGCCACCGAAGCGGGCGGACAGCCGTGCATGCTCCAGCATTCGCTCATGATCGCCCTTCAGGAAATACACGGTGGCCAGCGCCGTGTGGGCCGCAGCCGAAACCGGGTCGGCGCGCGCCAGGCCCCGGGCCTGCTCGAGGCAGCGGTCCAGGTAGCCGGCCTTGCACAAATCCATCATGTAGCCGCGGTCGTAGGCGTAGGCCTGGGGACTGATCTCGACCGCCCGCCGGAACGCCTCGAAGGCTTCCAGCGGCCGGTTCGCGTTGGACGCGCGCAGCGACCGCAGCCGGTGTGTCAGCGCCGTATCGGCGTCGAGCGCCAGGTAGGCATCGATGGTGGCTTCGGTGAGCGCCACGTGGTCGGTGGCCACCTGGGCATCGATCCAAGTCATGCGCTGGTGCCCGGCGATCTTGGCCATGACGGCGCGCTCGAAGCCCGGATCGGTGCTGATCGCCCGCGCGAGGAAATCGATGCCGGCCAGCACTTCTGACCGGTTGTAGCGATCGATCAGGTACTTGCCGTGCAGATAGTCGTCGAGCGCCGAGGCCGGTGGCGCTTCACGGCCGCTCGCCGCGCTCCCGGCGGCAGCTCCGGCCGCGCTCTGCGCCACGCTCGCGGACACGGACAGTGCGCCGGCGACCTGCGCGGCAACGGATGTCGTCTTCGACAGCAGGACCTCGGCGGTGCCCGTCCACTCCCGGCGCCACATCGGCGACGGCTCGCCGTCGAAGCGGCTGAGCTCCAGCTCGAGGATCAGTTCGGCGCCGCTGCCGCGGATCGCGCCATGCAGCACGTGGGACACACCGAGCAGGCGGGCCGCGCCGGCGATGGGCAACGAGTGGCGGGCCACGTTGCGCGACGATTCTGCGCCGATGACGATCAGGTCCGGCACGTGCGTCAGCCGGTCGCGGATGTCCGCGGACACACCGTCCGCCAGGTAATCCATCGCGGAACCGGCGCTGTCGTTGCTCAGCGGCAGCACCGCGAGCCCTTTTCGCGTACCGGCGACGGGCCTGGCCAGGGCGCGGTCGAGGGCGGCCGTCAGCTCGTCGGCCTCGCTCATCAGCGAGCGTTCCGCGAACAGGTCGATGCCCACCATTGCCGCCACGACGAGGAGGGGCAGCAGGATGAGGGCGGCGAGTAGCTGCGCGGTTCGACTACCGGTCTTGTTCATTGTCGGGCTCTCGTCCGGTCGCGGACGCCTCCATTGTACCGGTGAATGCCGGAACAGCCGTCAGGCGGGCGGCAAGGCGACGCTTCGGCCCCCGGCCCGGCCCACTTTTTTCTCGCCCAATCAGGGAATTTCGCATTGCGCGTCGCTTTTCTGACCAAGCCGGCCTCGAAACGCGTGCCGCAGCCAATGTCCCCACGGGAGGGCGCAGATATGACAAGAATCAAGAAAACACTCGCAATTACAGTAACATGGATCATGGTTGCGCAGCCCTGGATGGCCCAGATCACGGCGGCCGCCCCGGTGGCGGGCAGCGACAGGCCGGCTACCGGCTCGACCACCGGGCCCCGGGAACTGACCGGCTTCCTCGACGACCGCACCGCCGAATTCCGGGCGGCGCGCGACGCCGACCGCAAGGCAGGCTTCGGCGAGGACGGATCCCGCACACAGGCACCGCCGCTGGCGTCGCTCCCGATCGTCGACGCCGGCCTCGCCGAGAAACTCCGCGTCGCGAAGGCCGATGAGACGGTACGGGTCATCATCCACCTCGACTATCAGCCGCACGCCATGGTGTTCGAGGAGGTGACGCGCGCGCACAAGGACGAAATCGAGGCGATCGACCGGGACCGGGCTGCGCTGACGGCGCCCATGGCCAAGCGCCGCAACGCCGGTGCCGAAACCGACCGCGCCAACTATGCCGACCTGTACGATCTGTCGGACGCGGAACGCGAGCAGCTCCGGGCCGTCAACGAGCGCCACGAGGCCCTGTCCACGCGCATCAAGGACCAGACCGCCACCGAACTGAAGCAACTGCTGGACGCCTACCAGGCGCCGCTGAAGTCCAGTATCGCCGAGCTGGGCGGCGAGGTGGAATTCACCACGATCGCCGGCAATTTGGTCGTGGCAACGATGCCGGCCGCCGCGGTGGCGAGCCTGGCCGACCAGCCGGGCGTGATGCGCGTGGTTGAAGACAGCGTCATGCACGGACACCTGGACGTGGCCGACGAGGCGACGATGGTCGACCCGACCGATACCGGCCTGCTCGGGCTGTGGGACATGGGCCACGACGGCGGCATCTACGATGCGGCCATCATCGATTCCGGGCTGGATCTCAGCCATCCCGCCATGGCGGACAACGCCGGTCGCGCCAACTTCTCGTCGTGGTACGTGGTTGCGGCTGTAGGAAGTACCAGCTATGCCGAGACCTGCTGCAACATGGACGACTGGCAGGGCCACGGCACGCACGTTGCAGGAATCGTGGGCAGCTACGGCACGCGCGGCGAGCCACAGTACCTCGGCATGGCGCACGGTGCGGAAAAGCTCGTTAGCCTGAAAGCCGGCTGGCTCAACACGTCGGGCCTGGCCAGCATGTTCTGGTCGGACAAGTACAACCTGGTCGATCGCGCCCTGTACAACACGGATGCGCTGAGCCCGGCCAACTCGTTCCTCGACGACGTGGACGGCATGAACCTGAGCTATGGCGGCAGCACCACCCTGGACGACACCGACGGCGGACGCTTCTGGGATTCGGTGATCTCCACCTTCCAGGACCTGCCCGTGACGATCTCCGCAGGCAACAGTGGACCGAGCAACACCATTTTCAACGACCCGGCCACCTCGTACAACGCCATCGTGGTCGGCAATGCGCAGGACCAGAACACGGCCGATCGCAGCGACGACACGATGCGCTCGTCGAGCACGCGCGGGCCGACGGCCAGCGGTCGACGCAAGCCTGATCTCGCCGCCTACGGCACGTCCATCATGGCCCCGAACCACGCCCACGAATTCAGCGACGACTTCGTCTCCAAGTCGGGCACGAGCATGGCCGCCCCGATGGTGCTCGGCGTGGCAATGGACCTCATGGACGCCGGCGTGTTCGATGAAAAGGCGATTAAGGCCGTGCTCATCAACAGTGCCAAGACCAACATTCCCGGCATCAACAACAACAGCGACGCTGACGGCTGGGACCCGGCGTCGGGCTGGGGCGTGATGGACGCGTACAGCGCCTACTATCATCGCTTCGATTACTTCCTCGACTACGTTGCGCCACGCAACCAGGCCGGCGACTACCAGCTCTACAAGGGCGTCATGCGCGACGAAGGCGCTGCCGGCGATGGGCGGGACCGGGCGACCATGGTCTGGAACCGCCACGCGACCTACGACGCCGCCGCGGCTCCCGGCACCTACTACGTTCTCAGCGATCTCAACATGCGGTTGTACGCGGAGAACGACAACTTCCTGATCGACGACGACCTGAGTGGCCTGAACAACGTCCACCAGGTGCGCATCGGCGCCGGTGCGGGCGACACGGACGTCGTCATCAACGCCTACGCCTGGGCTTCGGCGTTCAACCACGGCGGCGCCAACGAGCACTTCGCGCTGGCCACGGAAGAAGGATTCGAACGCGTCGACCTGCCCTCCGTGTTCCAGGGCATCGCCATCTGGCCGACCAGCGTCGAACCCAACGAGGAGTTCGACATCGAATTCTGGCTGCGCAACGACTCGGAGATCGCCAGCCACAACAACGAGTTCGAACTGTCCCTGGCGGCTGGCTGGACCCTGGTATCCGGCATCGTCAACCAGAACGTGGGCTCCGCCGCCGGCGGCGGCGGCAACACTGCGCATGTCACCTACACCATACGTGCACCCACCTTCGATGTCGGCGCCCAGACCATCGTGGTCAAGCACCGTCACAGCTCCTACAACGAGCAATACGGCGACTTCAACTGGAACATGGGCCTTAACGTCGAGTGGGACAACACATCGCCGACCCCCGATCCGATGTCGTTCTCGACGGTGCCCTTCGCCACCGGCACGGACGCCATCTCCATGACCGCGTCCTTCGCTTCCGACACGGCTCACAACCCGGTGGAGTACTACCTCGATTACACATCGAGCCCGTCCGGCGGACCTGGGGGCTCCGACAGCGGCTGGCAGGCATCACGCTCGTACATCGACGACGGCCTGTCGACCAACCACGAGTACTGCTACCGGTCCTGGGCGCAGGACAGCGCCGCCTTCCCCAATCTCACGGATCCGTCGCCCATTCTGTGCGCGTACACGCTGCAGGCTGCCCCGAACCCTGTGTCGATCGGGCTCGTGACCAGTTCGTCCATCACGGTTTCGCCCGGTGCCGCACCGGCCAACCTGACCCTGGGCGCCTCGGGCCTGCGCATCGCCGACACTACCTCGGGCGACGACAGCGGCTGGCAGCAATCGACGGCGGACTGGGTGCATGGCGGCCTCGGCGCGAACACGGCGCACACCTATGTTGTTCGCGCCCGTAACGGCGATGGCATCGACACCGCCGATTCGACGCCCGTGTTCGTGCACACACTGGCC
>JAAUYH010132972.1_pt1 | contig 26417 bp, 19 predicted proteins | sample 7278061 | NCBI WGS metagenome assembly JAAUYH01 (sample SAMN14350203, study PRJNA611818) | marine sediment metagenome | isolation source: surface marine sediment (0.6m) | place: French Polynesia: Moorea | collected 2018-08
AACATGCAGCAAACCCCCAGGAGCTAATTTAGAGGCGATCGCCTCAATTCCTTTAACGGGATCGCTCAAATGGTGTAAAACGCCGACACAATTAATTAAATCGAATTGACCGGGCAACTGGGCGGCATCTTCGAGGGGTAATTGCAGAAATTGAACCGGTTGCGATCGCCCATTCAGCACTCCAGAACGACGCACCCTTTCGGTGGCTACTTCTAAAGCTTTTTCGCTCAAGTCGATCGCGACTATTTCTGCATCGGGGTTGAGATGAATTAAATAATCAGTTCCCGATCCAGTGCCGCAACCGGCATCTAGAATGCGAATATCTTGACGAGCCGGTTTTTGTCCGGTGCAAAAACTATAAGCACTCGGCCAATGCCAACGCCAATTATAGCCCGGCGGCACATCATCGCTGAGAGGATCGGGAGGAAAAGGATAGGTATCGTAGAGTTTAGCAACAGCAGCTCTAGTTGTTTGAGAATCGGGCATCGCCAGGTTTGGTAAAACTCAAGTTTTAAGATAGATCGTTTTGGTACTGACAAATAAAAAAAAATCCCAAAACTAACAAATCAACCCCGATCGCCTCAAATTGACTGATACAATTCTTTAAAAAAATTTCATTTTAAGGCAGAAAAGTTTTAATCTAGAGGCTGACAGTTATATAAAACATCAGTTTTATGAGATTCAGATTGAAAAACCTGCAAATTTCGATCGCTCAATTTTTGTCTTATCAAAGACAAACACAGTAGCAATCCTCAAGGTAAATCCAATCTCTCGAGAATAAAATCGAGCCAAACAACGTTAAAATCTCGTATTTGAGCGTTAACACCTTAAAAAAAAGATAAGACAAAGTAAGGGGTCAACCCGCAAAACTTTGAGAAAATCTTGAAAAACTGCAATTTTTCAAGGATAAACAAAGCGAGTAAGATCTCTTCTGGATCGGGTTTTTCTGAGTCTGTTATTTTAATCAGAAAACCTAGTAATTAAAACCAAACTCAAACAATACTGCTTGGAAAAACTTTCTAACTTTCTTGTTGAGAATCTATGGTTGAATAAATACAAGGTTGAATAAATAACGATCTGAAATCTCATCTCGCTTTTAAAAAAATATTCGAGTCAATAAAAACGATTTCGAGTATTTACTCTCCAGTCTGGAGACAGAGATAATAAGTGTTGGTGTCTCAAATCTGAAGTATCGGCAAAAAACAAACAGGAGAAAAATTAATTAGCCTTCACATCAACTCGAAAAGAGCAAGCGATCGGCGAATGTCGATCGAACCTAAACTTCAGACTTAAAAGACATTTTTAATCAATAAGACTGTAGCAATCTGTTCGGAGATCTAAGATATACAATGAGCGTCAAGGCAAGCGGCGGAAGTTCAGTAGCACGCCCTCAACTTTATCAAACAGTAGCCTTATCTACTATTTCTAGCGCAGAACAACAAGATCGATTTTTAGAAAAAAGCGAACTAAATCAATTAACAACCTACTTCCAATCGGGTAGCAAACGGCTAGAAATTGCTCAAACCCTAACAAATAATTCTGATTTAATCGTTTCGCGAGCTGCCAACCGAATCTTTACAGGTGGTTCTCCCCTAGCTTATTTAGAAAAGCCAGAAGAAGAGCCAGCCACAGACAGACAAATGGCAATGTCGGCAGCAAAAACCTCTGAAGAATTGCAAAAACAAAGACAGCTCGGAACTGTAACCTACGTAGAAAGCGGTAAAACAGGCACCAGTGGTGGCGGTTTCTTAAGCGGATTGCTATCGGTATTTACCACTAGCGGAGCGGGCCCGACTCCCCCAGGATTTCGTCCCATCAGCGTAGTTAACTACGGGCCGAGCAACATGCAAAAATCTTTGCGGGATTTATCCTGGTTTTTGCGCTACGTCACTTATGCGATCGTAGCAGGCGACCCCAATATTTTAGTCGTTAACGTCAGAGGACTCAGAGAAGTCATTGAAAATGCTTGCAGCACCGATGCTACTATCGTTGCCTTACAAACCATGCGATCGGCTTCTTTAGATAGTTTTAAGCGCGATGAAGAAGGCACGAAAATTGTTACAGAATACTTTGACGTTTTAATTTCTGAATTTAAAGCGGCGACACCTTCAAACAAATTACGCCAAAGACAGTCTAAAGACTTACAAGGTTTGCAACTGCCCCAAAGCTACTTTAACGCTTCGGAAAATCGGCAAAAATTTGTAATGAAGCCGGGGCTTTCACAAACAGAAAAACAAGCGGTCATTAAAGCAGCATACCGTCAAATTTTCGAGCGCGATATCACCAAAGCTTACAACCAATCGATCTCTTATTTAGAGTCTCAGGTTAAAAACGGCGACATCTCGATGAAAGAATTCGTGCGTCGCTTGGCTAAATCTCCCCTGTATCGCCAACAATTTTTTGAACCCTTTATTAACAGTCGCGCCTTAGAATTAGCATTCCGTCACATTCTCGGCCGCGGCCCTTCTTCGCGCGAAGAAGTGCAAAACTACTTCTCGATCGTTTCTTCTGGTGGATTGGCCGCTTTAGTAGATGCCTTAGTCGATTCTCAGGAATATTCCGACTACTTCGGCGAAGAAACAGTCCCCTACATTCGCGGATTGGGTCAAGAAGCTCAAGAATGCCGCAACTGGGGCATGCAGCAAGATCTGTTTAACTACAGCGCGCCTTTCCGCAAAATTCCCCAATTCATTACAACTTTTGCTAAATACGATCGCCCCTTACCAGACCAACACGTCTACGGTTCGGGTAACGATCCTCTCGAAATTCAATTCGGTGCGATTTTCCCCAAAGAAACTCGCAACCCCAGCAGTTCTCCCGCACCGTTTAACAAAGATACCAAGCGGATTTTAATCCATCGCGGCCCCGGAATTAACAATCAAAATAGCAATCCAGCAGCGCGAGCGACTTTCCCCGGATCTTTAGGCGCTAAGGTATTCCGCGCCAATCAAATTTCCACCAACGGTAGCGGAAGCGGAGCAAATGCAGATTCTAACGAAACCTCAATTAAAGCGATAACTTTAGCTTGCTATCGTCAAGTTTTCGGTCGAGATGTTTATCTAGGTCAACGCTTGAGCGTTCAAGAAAGTAAATTAGCCAACGGTGAAATTAGCGTTCGCGAATTCGTCCGTGCTTTGGCAAAGTCCGATGTCTTCCGCAAAATGTATTGGACATCTTTGTACGTAGTCAAGGCGATCGAATACATCCATCGTCGCTTATTAGGTCGTCCTACCTACGGCAGACCCGAAATGAATAAATACTTCGATCTCTGCTCTAAAAAAGGTTTCTATGCCCTGGTAGATGCAATTATCGATAGTCCAGAATACGGCGAGGCTTTCGGCGAAGATACCGTTCCTTACGAGCGTTATTTAACGCCTGCTGGTTTACAGTTGCGTCAGATACGTCCGGGAACTCTCGGTGAAGGCATCGGTGCTAAAGTCGAGAAAGAAGAGACTCCCCGCTTTATTGAATTGGGTGCGGTTAATTCGATCAGAACCAAGCCAGAAGTAAAATATCGCATTAACCAAGGCGTAACAGTCCAGCGCGAACAAACTAAAATCTTTAAACTGATCGATCTCAGCGATAAAGTAGCCTTTCAAAATGCCGTACGCGCAGCATATCGCCAAATTTTCGAGCGCGATGTCGAACCTTACGTAGTTAAAGACCAATTCACTTCCCTAGAAAGCAGGCTCAGAAACGGCGAAATTAACGTCAAAGAGTTTATTGAAGGTTTGGGTTGCTCCGAACTATACATCAAAGAGTTTTACACTCCTTTCCCCAATACAAAAGTAATTGAATTGGGAACTAAACACTTCCTCGGACGCGCGCCGATGAATCAAAAAGAAATTCAGCACTACAATTTAATTCTCGCTTCTTCGGGAATTCGTGCTTTTATCGGAGCAATGGTTAACAGCATGGAATACCTCCAAGTATTTGGCGAAGATACGATTCCTTATCGTCGCTTCCCAACTCTTCCTGCGGCTAACTTCCCCAACACTCAAAGACTTTATAACAAGTTGACCAAGCAAGATAACGAATTAGTCGTACCGAGCTTTGAACCTGTTAAATCAAAAGTGTAGGCAAAAATCTCTTAGCGGAATCTGTGATGATGAAGCAATAAAGGTTTAGTTTCGCTCGCAACCTTCAAAAAACTTCATCAAAACAAATTCCTTGGTAGAGGCGAGAAGAGAACTAAGATTATTTCTCGCTCCCTCTACTTTGTAGCGCGTCAATTTTTAGAGCGCGAAACCGGCAAATCTGAGGATTAATGTAAAAAAATATTAAGAACTCAGGATTTAAGCTAACTAAATGGCGCAAAATAATTGGGTCAGGTAATGTATCGATTAGTTTTGTTCTTCGTAAAAAAAAGCGTTTACAGCGCGATCGAAGCAAACACAATAACAAGTAGCAACTCAAAAAAGATTAATTTGGGTGAAGATTTGTTAAGATACAGAGCGGCAACTACTATAAAAATGCCAGTTTAATTTCATCTGGTTTTGTTTTTTTGGGGAGGAATTTATAAATGAGTATTGTCACGAAATCGATCGTGAATGCCGACGCTGAAGCTCGTTATTTAAGCCCTGGCGAACTTGATAGAATCAAAACATTTGTAACCAGCGGTGAAAAACGTCTGCGGATCGCGCAAACTTTAACAGAATCTCGCGAAAGAATCATCAAACAAGCAGGTGACTTGTTATTCCAAAAACGTCCCGACGTTGTTTCTCCTGGCGGCAACGCTTACGGAGAAGAAATGACTGCTACTTGCTTGCGCGATATGGATTATTATCTCCGTCTAATCACTTACGGTGTTGTAGCAGGTGACGTAACTCCAATTGAAGAAATTGGTTTAGTTGGCGTTCGCGAAATGTACAAATCTTTGGGAACTCCCATCGATGCAGTCGCTCAAAGCGTTCGCGAAATGAAAGATATTGCTTGCAGTCTAATGTCTGCTGAAGATGCAGCTGAAGCAGCTTCTTACTTCGACTACGTAGTTGGAGCAATGCAGTAAGGAATAGTTAACTCGGGCCTAAAAAGCCGAGCTTTAGTAGAAGCAATGTTTCTACTAAAAATAGCTTTTTGATATTAGCAAGAGATAAGGAAAAAAAAAATGCAAGACGCAATCACTTCTGTTATTAATTCTGCCGACGTTCAAGGTAAATACCTTGATTCTGGCGCGATCGATAAACTTAAAGGTTATTTCCAAACTGGAGAATTAAGAGTTCGCGCAGCTAGCGTAATTAGTGCTAACGCAGCTAACATCGTTAAAGAAGCTGTCGCTAAATCTTTGTTATACTCCGACGTAACTCGTCCTGGTGGCAACATGTACACCACTCGTCGCTATGCAGCTTGCATCCGCGACTTAGACTACTACCTACGCTATGCAACTTACGCTATGTTAGCGGGCGATCCTTCTATTCTCGATGAGAGAGTATTAAATGGATTAAAAGAAACTTACAATTCTTTAGGCGTTCCCATTGCTTCTACAGTTCAAGCTATTCAAGCAATGAAAGAAGTCACTGCTAGTTTAGTCGGCCCCGATGCTGGCAAAGAAATGGGCGTTTATTTCGACTACATCTGCTCCGGCTTAAGCTAAGCTTACTTCTATTCGAGCTTTTACGTTTATTCAACGAATGAGTTAGCAGCAGGAACAGTTACGGGAAAATAACATCTTAGTAATTGGAAGTGTCCGAGATCTGCATCGAAATTAAGAAGTTCTTTAACAGCTTTTGACTTTAGCAAAGCGGTAAAGATGTGGGGGCTAGGAAAGTCGAGAGTGAGTGCTAGCTGGTTGAAGGCTTAGAAGATAAGTTTTAACACCTAGTATTGACTCCTGACTCCTAGCCTTTGCTGTATATAACTTGCTTAACACTACACGAGCAAAAAAAAATTTTCTTTCAAGTTAGTTTTCAGATTTAAAAAAATTAAAGATCGGGAGAAACAATCTCATGCGAATGTTTAAAGTGACTGCTTGCGTTCCTTCTCAAACTAGAATCCGCACTCAGCGCGAATTACAAAATACCTATTTCACTAAGTTAGTTGCATATGACAACTGGTTTCGCGAACAACAAAGAATTATGAAAATGGGTGGAAAAATTATTAAAGTCGAACTAGCTACAGGAACACCAGGAGCTAATACAGGCTTACTTTAGATTCGTCTTAACCACGAATTATAAAACATCAATAATTAAGAATAAAGAGGTCTGAAACGATCTCTTTTTTGTTATTTTGAGGTAAGTAGTAATATGCAGCGAGTGAAGAGTGCTACGATACTTAATTCCAGTTTTTGATAACGACGTACGTAATTGGTCTCCTACGGCACGATTGTTACACTGGCTCACCATATTATGGCTGTCCCTCGGCTTAATTGCTTTATTTTCAGCATCTTATCCCGTTGCTGAAGCCGAATTCGGCGATGGATTGTATTACGTTAAAAGACAATTAGTTTGGGTATTATTAGGGATGGGTGGATTTTCCTTAGTGGTGCGATCGCCGATTCGGAAAATTTTTCAAGTCTCTCACTGGATCTTTTTACTTTTATTAGGCTTAATTTTTCTAACTTTAGTTCCCGGAATGGGTACGACAATCAACGGAGCAACTCGTTGGCTTTCGATCGGGCCTTTTTTATTACAACCTTCAGAATTAATCAAGCCATTTTTAATCTTACAAAGCGCGCGTTTATTTGGAATTTGGCACAAACTGGGCTTAAAATTTCGTCTCGGTTGGTTGTTAATTTTTGCTTTGTTACTCGGAGCAATCTTATTGCAACCTAATTTGAGTACCACTGCTTTATGCGGGATGACGATCTGGTTAATTGCTTTAGCGGCCGGGTTGCCAGAAAAACAGCTTGGGGGAGTGGCGATCGCCGGTTTTTTAACGGCTACGCTCAGCATCAGCATCCACGACTATCAAAGGCGCAGAGTAATGTCATTTCTCGCACCTTGGCAAGATCCGATGGGGGATGGCTATCAGTTGGTGCAAAGTTTGCTAGCAGTTGGCTCGGGAAGAGCTTGGGGTGCTGGTTTTGGAATGTCCCAGCAAAAGTTATTTTATTTGCCGATTCAATATACAGATTTTATTTTTGCCGTTTTTGCCGAAGAATTTGGCTTTATTGGTTGCGTATTTTTATTATCGCTGTTGGTAGCTTATGCCACTTTAGCCTTAATCGTGGCGATCGAATGTCGCAACCCGATCCACAGATTAATCGCGATCGGCTCAGCAATTATTTTAGTCGGACAATCTTTACTTAATATTGGCGTGGCTACCGGAGCGTTGCCAACTACGGGTTTACCTCTACCTTTATTCAGTTACGGTGGCAGTTCGGCTATTTCTAGCTTGCTCTGCGCCGCATTGTTAATCAGAGTAGCTCGAGAAAGCACTAGAGCCAATGTAGTATTTTTGAAACGAAAGAAAAAAGCAAGAAATTAAAGCTGTTCTGCCATTGATTAAACCACTTCTTCTAATTGCCTTGTTTGCTCCTTAGCATTTAAACTTTTTAAACTATCTTTGGCAAACAATAATTAAATTACAGTTGGTAGGAGCAACTAGGGGACTTCCTGGAAAATAATCTAAGTGGATGTGGTATCGGTCAGGAGTATTTTCATCAAAGCAATTTATTAGTGACTGACCTAAGCCTTCTAAAGCAATTGGCGTACCTTCAAATACTAGATTATTCTCAGCAACTGAGATGTGTAACAGATCGTCACCTTGTCGATCGCTGTTTATTTTCAAAACTAATCCTTTAAGGTTGTATGGATAAACATCATCGCATACTTGCTCTGCACTCAATTGAATCTCTTTATCTAGATTAAGCACCAGTTGACCTAAATTTCTCAGACCATCGGGTGAATCGGATAGCTCAATCTCTGGTCTGTCTATGTTTCCATCAAAAAATAATTTCACCTTAAAAATCTCTAAGTCTGACTTTAAAATTAATAAATCCTTGCTTCGGGTAAAATTAACATCGCATCGCCGAAAGAATAGAAACGATATTTTTGCTCGATCGCCTCTCGATACAAACTTAACAAGCGATCGCGCCCTACCATCGCACTGACTAACATTAACAAACTCGAACAGGGTAAATGGAAGTTGGTAATCAATCCATCGACAATTTTCCAGCGATAACCAGGATAAATAAATAAATCGGTTTTACCGTAAAAAGGTGCTAAAACTTCTTGTTTATTTGCTGCCCCCTCTAATGCTCTCACCACCGTCGTCCCGACAGCAATAACTCGGCCGCCCCTGGCTTTTGTTTCTTTAATTAATTCAACCGTTTCTAAAGGTACTTCCAGCCATTCCGAATGCATCGCGTGAGTTGTAATATCTTCTACTTCTACGGGGCGAAAAGTCCCGACACCAACGTGCAATGTTACGTAAGTTTGCTTGATTCCTTTCGATGTTAAAGTTGCTAACAAATCCTTGGTAAAATGCAACCCAGCAGTAGGTGCTGCTACCGAACCCCACTCTCGAGCGTAAACTGTTTGATATTGAGAAGCTTGAGATTGAGACCTATTAATATAAGGAGGAAAAGGAATTTTACCAAAATAGTCTAAAATTTCCTCAAAACAATAACCTGAAGGAATCTCAAATTCTAAAATTCGCCCTCCAGTAGCTTCATCTTTAGCGATCGCTTTGGCTTTAATATTGAAATTAAGGCGATCGCAGATTGGCTCAAAAGTTATTTCGCTGCCCAGTTTAAAACGCTTTCCTGGTTTGACTAAAGCCAGCCAACAATCATCCTTTTGTTGTTTTTCAAGCAGGAGAATTTCGACATTAGCCCCAGTAGATTTACGCCCGTAAAGTCGCGCAGGAATGACTCGAGTATTATTGAGAACGAGCAAATCTCCTGGCAAAAGCCAGCTAGGTAAGTCCTTAAAAATCGAGTGAGTAAAAGTAGTAGGAGAATCGATCGCCAATAAACGAGATCGATCTCTTGGAATTACAGGATCTTGAGCGATTAACTCTTGAGGCAATTGATAATCATAGTTTGAAAGCAAACAATCTGGATTCATTGTTAACGGCAGGTAAAAATTGGGTGATCTCCCCCATAATGTATTCGGTAAGTCGGGGGGATCTCCCCTACCCTCGCATTATATTTCTTGTCACACTAGATTAGTAGCCAATCATGTAACTGTTGGTAAAGGGGGTAACAAATGGATTATATTTTTTTCTTAGCTAACGCTAGTCTAACCCTGCGCGTTATTGAATTTTTAAGTTTTACTAATAAATTTTCGGTTGCTTCGATGACCGTAATTCATCGGATTGACGGTTGGATTGTTAAAGTGAATTTCGAGAAACCTTTAGATCCTTCTCAAGACGGTGATTTTCGTGCTTTTATGGCAGAATTAGGTATTGTTTACGAACCAGAAATTCGCTTGCAGATGGTGTTTTGGAGTTTAGAAACAGGTCAATCTCCAATTGAAGTAATGCGCCGCTATCAAGTAGCAGTAGTTTCTCACGGCTTACCGAATAAAAATGATATTGAAGCATTTCGCAAGCAGTTTACTAAAGGACTCGGTTATTGCCCAGAAACTTTAGCTTAAAGAAAGAGTAACTAGGAAAACATCGCGATTAAAGCGATCGTCCCGGTTACGAGGGCTAAACCAGCAGGCATAAATTTGCGAGTTTTGATTAGCCGAATAGTAAAAACAACCAACAGTATCAAAGTTACTATTTTGGCTAACACCAATCCAAAACCGAGATTAAAAATTTGGGCGATCGCCGCAAAGACTAGAAGTAAACCAGCGATCGACCCAGCTATTAAAGACTTTTTACTTCCGGCTCGAGAATATCCGATAATCCCACCGACGAAAACTAAAATACCGTAGACAATAGTTGCAAATATTTTTAAAGACATTTTTAAGAAGAAGAAGTAAGTATTTGTAAAACCCGTGGAATATCTTCTAATTGTCCCACAATTCGCCGCACCGGATGAGGCCAGACCCTAACTAATGTCGGAGTTGCAGAAACATGGTTGGTTTCCGCTTGTTCGGGGTTTTTAGAAATATCTATAACTTTGAGGGTATAGGGATGACCTAAACCTCTTTCGAGAAGATGATAAATTCGCTCTAAAATCACCTCATTAGAGCGGCGATCGCCAGAAACAAATAAACGCAAAACATAAGTGTGGGAGGATTGTGAATTTCTGGTTTGTGTTGGTGGAGAAATTTGCGAATTTTCGAGTAATTGAGGAACAATCCCCTCTTGAGCGTCGAGGCTAGCAATTTTTTGACTGAGATCGAGACAAGCAATTAAATCTCTTTCTTGCCAAAGTTGAGGAAAGCGATCGCGATAAGTTTCGATCACTATCGGATTGCAAAACTCTTCAGTCCAAGGTGCAGTTTGCCAAATTAAATTTTCAGTTTTAAAAACTGCATTTAATAGCTCTTGGTAGCGTCTTACTGGAGGATATATCTCGGCAGATATCTTAACCTCTCGAGTCCGAGGGTCGAACCATCGATCTACAGTAGCAGTATATCCCGGAACTAGAAAATGGGGAGGCTCTGACAAACCTAATAATTCTTGTAAACTAACGCATAAATGCATATGCCAACGACCCCTTTTACTGGGATCGATACAATAAATTAAATCTCCCCCCGGTGTAAATAAAGCAATTCCTTTAAATATTTGGGGCAGCAAGACATTTTCCGATAATCTTTTACTAATAATTTTATAATTATTCTCATCCCCTTCGGCCTGAAGGCAGAAGATTTAAGCTAGAAAGATTAAATTTTGATGAGATAAATCCTTTTGTCTTCTCTCTGCCTTCATGCTGAATTTAAACTCTACCTCGCAACCATTGAGCCATTTCATTGGGAGTAGGCGATCGCTCTAAAGCAGTCTCTTCAGTAATTCGTCCTTGTTGGTAAAGATTAAACAGAGCTTTATTGGTAGTCACCATACCATCGAATTCACCATCTTTCATTAATTCAACAATTTCGTCGTATTTAGATTGGCGAATATAATCTTTAATTGTTTCGGTGTTAATTAAGATATCGTGATAAGCTGCCCTCTTACCGTCGGTGGTGCGACACAATCCTTGAGAGATAATCGATACAATTGATTCGGATAAAGCCGTACGCATGGCATCTTGTTCCTCAGCACTGTATAAACTGAGGATCCTTTCTAGGGTTTTTACCGCGCTGTTGGTGTGTAAAGTTCCCATCACCAAGTGACCTGTTTGTGCAGCTTTGAGGGCGGTATTTACCGTTTCTTTATCCCGCATTTCCCCGATGAGAATGATATCTGGATCTTCCCTTAAAGCTGCTTTGAGGGCATTATCAAATTTTTTGGTATGCATCCCGACTTCTCTTTGTTTGATCAGAGATTTGCGACTTCTGTGGACGAATTCAACCGGATCTTCAATTGTAATAATGTGTTTGGCGTGATTTTTATTAATGTAATCCACCATTGCCGCCATTGTAGTCGATTTACCCGAACCAGTCGGCCCGGTAACTAAGACTAACCCTTTATGAGCGTCGGAAATACTTTTAAATACTTCTGGGAGTTTTAATTGTTCGAGGGTTAAGATTTTTAGGGGAATCAGTCGCATCACCATCGCAGATCCGGTTAAAGTTTCAAAAACATTAATCCTTACCCTGGCAAATGGATATTGAGTCGCACCATCAAATTCTAAAGTATCTTCAAAGCGATCTATTTCTTCTTGAATCAAAACTTCGCTCAACCAACTCATAAAAGTATCTTTATCTGTTACTGGAAAGTCAGTTAAAACCATTTCGCCGCGATCGCGGACTCGCGGTACTTCCCCTACTCCAAGGTGAATGTCGGAATAGCCGGATTCGTTGGCAAAATTGATAATTCGCTCTAAAGTAGGTTGACCCGGTGCAAGGGAATGGACTGGGGGTGTTGACTTAGTTAAATTAGTCGGTCTTGGTGGTCTTGGTGGGGGAGTTTGACGGATTTGAGTTGATTCTGTTGCCGGTGGGGGAGTTTGACGGATTTGAGTTGATTCTGTTGCCGGTGGGGGAGTTTTGCGAATTTGAGTTGATTCTGTTGCTGGTGGTGTTCCTCGCATGATGCGAGTTTCTTCTGTTTGATTATTTTTCTTTCCTAGGGACGGTCTTGGTTTTCTAATTCTGGTTTCTTCGTTTTCGGGAGGTATAATCGGCGATCGTTGCGATTGTGTCATTTTTGAGGAGTTTGCGATTGCAAATAATTTCTTATATGTTTACTTTTCCCAAAATCAGACCTCCATCGATCGCTCTTTTGAGAATCAAAGGGACTGAGATCCTGCTACTTAAGGGAAAAATCGCGTTTTTATTTGAATTTAAACTAAAAGGTTTAATCTTCAAATCGCACCTATAATTATGAGAAAACGAGCTGATTATGTAAATTTTAGTTAAGATTAAAGATTGTTTAAATTAATTAGATCTTTTACTGAGGTTTTTTAGGATTTTTTCAGGATTGATGCATAAGAGTTCACTTCAGTCAAGAGATCGATCTATTAAGTTTTATAAAAGCTGATAAACATATGTAACGTTTTTCTAATTTAAGTAGAAAAGCTTACTATACTGGCTAATAACAGCTCGATTTCCAAAAACTTGTTTCAAATAAATACTGGAGAAAAAATAGATGCAATTAACTAGCCAAGAAAACGTACAAAAGAACGGTCTTTTAACAGGTATCAAAAGCTTTTTAATCTGGACTTTTACCCTATCAGTTTGCTGGTTAGTAGTCGGATTCCCTGTCGGCTTCGTATTAGTATCAATCGGTGTTTTGGCAGTTATGGTACTCCACACAGTAATGCCAATAAGCTCCGTGATTTTCGTCGCTGCAATTATCGCTGCACTCAACGTTTTAGCCATATTATTAGGTGCTGCAGTATTAGCTATTAAAGGAATTAACCCCAAAGAAGTTACTTGGTTAAGTTGGTTGCATGGAGATGCAGAACCAAAATATGATACTACTTATGCTTCCTGCCCCATTAGCTGCGAGATGCCAGAACAAAAATAAAAAATAATTTTAAATTTATCTGAGTTCAACAAAAAAATTAATTTTTGAAGATAAGATGATATGGCCCGGAAATAACCGGGTTTTTTCATATTTGCGATCGATCGATGAAAAGAATTTGTATTACTTTAGGAACTCGTCCTGAAGCAATTAAATTAGCTCCAGTGATTCAACAATTCCGAAACGCCCCAAATTTCCAGACTTACGTCATTTTAACGGGACAGCATCGAGAGATGGTAGAACAGGTAATGCAATTATTTCAATTACAAAGCGATCGCGATTTGAAAATAATGCAGCCAAAACAAACCTTAACCGAGATCGCTTGTCGCAGTTTGCAAGGTCTAGAAGAAATCTACTCCGAAATCAAACCACAATTAGTTATCGTTCAAGGAGATACGGCGACTGCATTTGCCGCAGCATTGGCCGCATTTTATCAAAAAATTGCGATCGCCCACGTAGAAGCAGGGTTGCGTACCGATAATATTTTAGATCCCTATCCAGAAGAAGCCAATCGTCGTTTAATTTCCCAAATAGCGCAATTGCATTTTGCGCCGACCAAAAAAGCCGTCGAAAATTTAGAGCGATCCGATGTAACTGGCAAAATATATCACACCGGAAATACCGTAATTGACGCGCTGCTAAAAGTTGCAGAAAAGAAACCAGAATGCAACATCGCCAATTTAGATTGGAATTCCTATCGAGTTTTATTAGCAACAGTTCACCGGAGAGAAAACTGGGGAGAACCTCTAGAAAATATTTTGAAAGGATTTCAACTAATTTTAGAGCGATTTCAGGACACAGCTTTATTGTTACCGATGCACCGCAATCCTACAGTCAGAGAGCCGATCTCAGCTGCATTAAAAGCTCATCCGCGAGTTTTTTTAACTGAACCTTTAGATTATGCTCGATTAATCGGAGCGATTTCGAGATGTTATTTCTTATTAACAGATTCTGGAGGTTTGCAAGAAGAAGCTCCTAGTTTGGGTAAACCAGTTTTGGTATTGCGAGAAACAACAGAAAGACCCGAAGCGATCGCCGCAGGAACTGCTAAATTAATCGGAACTAAACCGGATTCAATTTTAAATTCAGCAACAGAATTATTAGAAGATTCTCTTCAATATCAACAAATGGCAACGGCTATTAATCCTTTTGGAGACGGTCGCGCTGCGGCAAGAATTGTCAAGATTGTTGAGGAATATTTGACTTAAAAAAGTCAGACAAGCTGATAAGTAATTAGCCCGATCTAATCGTTTCTCGAACAATAAGATCGAGCTAAAGTTACTAGAGAAAAGTAAACGATTCACTAAAACTTGTTATGCTTGTATTCTACCATCATAGTAACTTTTAAAAACTATTAGATAAATAAGTTAACAGTTAAAGCGAACATAACGAGATTAATTTTTTTCTAGCAGTTTAGATTTGGAGAATTATACTAATTCTGTTTAGAGTTACTAGGTTTCGCTGACGATAGGCAACAGGCAACAGATTTGGAAAATCGATCTGTAGCATTATTTTAAGTAATTGATATTATAATTAAACTCTGGCGATCGAGACGATCTTCTCTAATTAGCCAAAAAATCTCGAAATTAACGGACAATATTGTCCGTTATCTGCTATTATTAATACCGAACAAAACTAGTTATTATTTTACGATTTGTCTAACAAAATCGCTGACGACACGAACGAAATCATCGGTAGATTCGTAAGGCAAAACATTGCGACCCGGAATAATTTTTCCCTGTCCGTTCGGCAAATGTTTTAAATACAATGCTAATCTTTCTTCTGGAGTTTCAGTCGCTCCGGTGCTGGTAATACTAGAAGCGCGATCGCCAAAAATAACTAAAGTCGGTTGAGAAATACTACTAATTACATCTGAATAATCATCGATCCAAAAACCAGCCAAAAAAGAAAAAACAGCATGACGAGTTTGGAGATCTGCCGCACCTTTTTCTAAAGTATCCAGCCAGCGATCGTCGACATCATTGCTATTGCCAAATAATTGACGCTCTGAAAAAGATTGTAAAAATTTACGCCGACGGGCATAGCGATAAAATGCAGCACCAAAAGGAGTATCAAATAACAAATTCCAAAGCAATTTTTGTTGTAAGGGATTGCCTTTTTTAGAGATTAATTTCCAAGCAGGAGGGCCGGCAAAAATCAGTCCTTTAATTAAACTAGATTGGGAGCATTTTTCGAGTAAACTAAATGCAACTGGAGCTGATGCCCCTTGGGTTATAACTATAACTTGTTTTTTAACTACAGTTTCGAGAAAATATTGCAATTGTGAGCCCCAATCTTCAGGATAATAAGCCAAACGAGGCAGATCGTTTGCACCGCAACCGAGCAAATCTGGATTGTAAACTGGTAAAGGATTTTCTGTAGTTAAATAACTGGCGATAAAAGGATGCCAAAAGCAACGAGATAAACCAACTCCGATCGGATAAATCAGTAATAATCCTGGAGTATCCGATGAGGTTTCGTTTCCGCTAACTTCGTAAACGAGACGATAGTCTTTCCAAGTATAGAATTTAACAGCAGTATCTGCGAGATTCATAGAGCCAAATTTATAACTAACAAGCCGATTATATCTATTCCATAAGATGAGATAATTAAACAGGTTAATCGATCGCATAAATACTAATTACACATGAAAGCTATCGTCATGACGGAGGCAGGTAGTCCTGACGTACTAAAATTACAACAAGTACCAAAGCCGACAATTACAACTAATACGGAAATTTTAGTGCGACTCAAAGCCGCAGGAGTCAACCCGATCGATACGAAAATACGTCGTCGCGGCACTTTTTTCCCAGAGCAAATGCCAGCTATTTTAGGCTGTGACGGGGCTGGAATCATCGAAGCAGTCGGTCAAGAAGTAACCCGTTTTCAACCAGGAGATGAAGTATATTTTTTTGCTGGAGGACTTGGCAAAAAAGGAACGGGAAATTATGCTGAGTTTACCGTTTTAGAAGAAAGATTAGTGGCCCATAAACCAACCAGTCTATCTTTTGCTGAAGCTGCGGCTGCACCTTTAGTCTTAATTACTGCTTGGGAAGCACTCTACGATCGCGGTAGAGTTAAACCAGAACAAAAAATTTTAATCCACGCTGGTGCTGGAGGTGTCGGTCATGTTGCCATTCAGCTGGCAAAATTAGAAGGTGCTACAGTTGCAACCACAATCAGTTCTCCCGATAAAGAAAGATTAGTGCGGAATTTAGGTGCAGATTATCCGATTCTTTATCAACAAAATGATTTCATCAAAGCTACCCTAGACTGGACTGAAGGAGAAGGTGCAGACTTGATTTTTGATACCGTCGGCGGTAAAGTTTTTTACGATAGTTGTAAAGCAGTAAGAGTATATGGCGATATAGTTACTATTCTCGAGCCTAATCTAAATAATGGTAATTTAAAAATAGCTAGAACCCGCAATCTCAGAATCAGTTTAGTATTAATGTTAACTCCAAGTTTATTAGGATCGAGCATCGCTCAACAACATCAAACAGAAATACTCAAACAATGTGCTACTTGGATCGACGAAGGTAAATTAAAAATTCATTTGTCGCAAACTTTCCCCCTGAAACAAGCTGCGATCGCTCACGCTCAAATCGAAACAGGATCTACTACTGGTAAAATTGTTCTTTTAATTGATTAATTGAATGTTTTATCTTAAAGATTTTTTTGCTATCTTATAAGGTTAGATATTTTCAAACATATATTAACTCTAAAAAAACTCAATCAATAAAATCTATCTAAATCAATGTATCGACTCTAGTATTAGTGCTAAAAAAACATTTTCTCAACTGAAAATGCGATAAGCTCTACTAGAAGAGGAAAAATTAATTCCTTACCTCGAATACTTCATTATTTAAATAGTAAATCTGCTTTTTAAACTGATAACAAGCGCAAATTTGAAAGAGTTGATTTATCAAAAAAAATTAAGTTAAATCCCCAATCTTACTACTATGAATCAGTTTACTGACAAACCGACTCGAGCGAAAGAAAAACACAAACAAATAGATTCATTTGAAAATGCCAGCAAAATAGATTTTAAAAGTTCTCTAACTCAGGAAGGAATTGAGATTGAAATAAGCAAGCCACCTGTTGTAAAAATTGAAACTCGCCCCATCGAGCGATTAAAAAAATTATTTGCTCCAATCATTAAAATTTGGGCAAAACAAAATTTAGGCACAAAAGCAAGAATAATCGCGATTTGCTTGGGAGTAATGCCTGTCGTAATTGTAGGTGGAAATGCCTCTAATTATGCCAGACAATCCATGAAAGAAAGTATCATCATAGAGCAAGAAGGTAGAACCGCAGATTTAGCTAATGAAGTTAGTATATTCATTCAAGGTATTTTAGATAATACCAAGGCGATCGCATCTTCACCAATGCTAGTAGATCCGACTCTCAATCAAACAGCTTCGACAACACAAAAAATAGCTTTATTAGACAGCGTAATCGATGCGAGCCAAGTAAAATATAAAAATATTGCTGTATTTGATATTAACGGAAATCTATTATTCCAGTCTTCGCCAAAAGCTAAAGGTCAGAAAATTACTAATGTAAGAAAATTTCGCAAAATTATTGCTTTAGTCAATGAAAATAAAACTACCTCAATCGATACTTTGAGATATGATTCTATTACTAGTATTGTATCGGCTGCACCGATCGCAGAAAAACCAACAGGAGAAATTATCGGGTATATCGTAACTCGGATCGATATAGACAGTTTGAAGTCATTATTTAATAATATTGTCGCTCAAAATTGGGAATATAAAATAATCGGCAATAACAAGAAAATATTTATTGCAGATGAAACAGAATATATCGGTAAATATGCCAAAGAAGATTTAGCTAATTTTGATATTTTATACAAAAAAATCGCCAATAGTAAAGAAAAAGAATCAAAATATTCATCAGAAATAGCAACGGAATTATTATTAGATATTGGTGAAGAAAATAATAGAAAAGAACGGGTTTTAGTCAGCTATACAAGAATAGATAGATTAGATAATATAATTCAAAATAGTTGGGGTTTGATCGTCTCTCGTCCGTCAAAAGAAGCTTTTGCACCAGTTGCAGAATTACGTAATTTTCTTTTTGTTGGAGTTTTATTAGCTGCGACAATAGTCGGCTATATCGCAACTATATTTGCCAGAAAAGCAATTAAACCAATCGTACTAGCCGCAGGTGCAGTAGAAAAAATCGGTCGCGGCGAATTCAATACTCGGTTAAAAATATCAGGTTCCGATGAAAGAGCAGTATTGTGCGACAACATTAATAATATGGCAGAAGAATTGCAATTATTAATCGAAGATCAAGCCATATCTATTTCTCAATCTCGCTTTTTGGTGCAAATAACTAGCACGCCAGTTTTCGATCGCCTTCAATTACAAAATCTCTTTTCTAAAGTAACAGTCGGAATTAGAAAAATTCTCCAATTGGAGCGAACTTTAATTTATCGCTTTGAAAAAGATGGCAGTGCGACAATAATTTGCGAATCAGTATTAGCTCCATACAAAAGTCTTTTAAATCAAAAAATAAGCAAATTGTCCATGCCCAAAACAGTCTTGGCAGAATATAAAAGAGGCAGAGTATTAGCAAATCAAGACGTAAATAGGGCTAATTTTCATTTAGAATACGTCCAACTGATGAAAGACTGGGAAGTTAAATCCAACTTGATCGCGCCGATCTTTCAACAAGGTCAATTATACGGTTTATTAATAGCTCACCACTGTCAAGATACCCATTCTTGGCATACCAGAGAAATTAATTTTATCAAGCAAGTTGCAGCTCAGTTAGGAGTTACCCTAGATCGGATCGGCTTATTAGAAGCAAGAGGACAAGAAGCCAAGCGATCGGAACTGCTGAAAAATATTACCTTCAAACTAGCAAGTTCCCTCAATCCAGAATCAATTTACCAGACAGCAGCAGCTCAACTTCAAGAATCTTTAAATTCAGATCGAGCGATCGTCGTCAACTGGAAACAAGCAAAACGCAATCAAATTATTGCTGAGAAATTTAACAAAAATATCGAACCGATCGGCAAAAATACTTTAATCATTCCCGATACTGAAGACGAACTAGCAAGAGAATTATACAAACAAGGAGAAGTAAGAGAAATCGCCAATGTCAGCACGACAACTAATTTAACCGTTGCCGATCGCCGCGAATTAGAGAGTTTATCGGTTAAAGCTTATTTAGTCGCACCGATTTTAGTCTCGGGAGAATTAGACAGTTTTTGTATCGTCCATCAATGCGATCGACCCCGTGACTGGGGAAAATCAGACATCGATTTAATCTATCAAGTTGCGACTCAAGTCGGCGTTGCCCTAGAGCGCAGCAACCTTCTCGAACAACAAAAAATAGCTAAAGAATTGTTGCAAAACCGCGCCGTTCAACTGCTTGCAGAAGTCGATCCGGTCTCATCAGGAAATTTAACCGTATCGGCAAATGTAACCCAAGACGAAATCGGCACGATCGCAGATTTTTATAATTCCACAGTTGAAAGCCTGCGCCAATTAGTAACTCAAGTTAAAACCTCTTCCGAACAAGTGGCGATCGTCACTAAAATCAATCAAACTGCAGTCCAAGATCTCGCTTGGGGTGCGAGACAGCAAAGTGCCGATATTGAAGCAGCAATGAACCGAATTAGCCGCATGAGCAATGCCACCGCACAAGTGGCTCGCAATGCAGAAAAAGCATCTATCGCCGTGCAAAAGTCTTCAGTTACGGTTGTAGAAGGAGAAACTGCCATGAATCGTATGGTAGATGGGTTTGAAGGAATTCGAGAAACAGTAGCAAAAACATCAAAAAAAATCAAGCGTTTGGGAGAATCTTCACAAAAAATTTCTAAAGTGGTAAATTTAATCGGTACTTTTGCTGAGCAAACTAATTTACTCGCCTTAAATGCTTCGATCGAAGCAGCTCACGCGGGAGAACAAGGTAAAGGTTTCGCCGTAGTAGCCGAAGAAGTAAGGGCCTTATCCCAACAGTCAGCACAAGCAACCGCAGAAATTGAAAAAATTGTTGCCAGCATTCAAGCCGAGACTAACGAAGTCGTAGCAGCAATGGAAGAAGGAACGGCTCGAGTTGTTGAAGGAACTTGGTTAGTCGGCGAAACTCGCTCCTCTTTAGAAAAAATCGCCCTTGCTAGCGTTCAAATCAATCAATTGGTACTGGCGATCGCCGAAGCAACTGCAATCCAATCTCAAGAAGAGGAAGCAGTCAGCGAAACTATTGCCGAAGTAGCAGATATATCTCAGCAAACTTCAGCAGATGCCAGTTCGGTCTCGGCTTCTTTTGAAGAATTATTAACAGTAGCTCAAAAATTACAAGAAAGCGTCAATCGCTTTAAAGTTGAGTAGGAAAGGCAAGAGGCAAGAGGCAAAAGGCAAGAGGCAAGGGGGATAATAATTTTGAAAAAGAATTAAAAGTTAGTAGAACGAGTATTATATTCATACCATTTCTATTTAATATTGTTACAGTTGGGGGGTCAGAGGTCAGAGGTCAGAGGTCAGAGGTCAGGATAACATCGTATCTGTAGCCTCATTTTTCAGAAATGGTATTAAACTCCCGACCTGCTACCTAGACTGACTGACCCCCTTCTGAGGGACTCGACAGGAGCGAAAAGAGATTCTGTGCATTTTAGAAGGGCCGTATTGTTGCAAAGCTAATAAATGTTTTTTAGTGCCGTAACCCTTGTTAGCTGGGAGATCGTAATTAGGATAAGATCGGGCCAGACGAACGATTAAATCATCTCGCCAGACCTTAGCAATAATACTAGCAGCAGAAATTGCCACAGAAATGCGATCGCCGCCGATTAAATTTTGTTGCGGTACGGCTAAATCGGGAATCTGGCGATCGCCATCAATCAAACAAAGATCTGGGGTAACTTTCAATTTAATTACAGCTCGCTTCATCGCTAATAAAGAAGCTTGTAAGATATTGAGTCGATCTATTTCTGCTACGGTACCCCAGCCAACCGACCAACTACTAACTATATTTTGAATTGGCGCGATCGACTCCGAACGTTTTTTAGCACTTAAAAGCTTGCTATCTTTAACGCCAATTTCCACCAATCGAGGCAGATCTTTAACTTTGAGAACTACTACTGCAGCCATGACAGGGCCGAATAAAGCTCCCCTACCAACTTCATCGACACCAGCAATTAATCCTTCCTTACCAATTAACTCAATTAATTGAGAGGATGAAACAGGAGGATTGTGTTTGTGCTTTGCCATTAACTACTTTGAGTTTCTTTAGCTGAAGATCGACGACGACGACGGCGAATTAAAGGACGAGGATTATCGGCAGATTCGCCATTATCTTCCTCCATTTCTATTTCTTCTGAAGAAATTGGTTCTGCTTCTGCTTCTGCTTCTAGTTCTAGTTCTGTTTCTGGCTCTGTTTCGGCTTCGACAATTGGCTCTTCAGGTAAAGGATCGGCAGGATGATTGACATCATCATCGGTTAAAGAAACTTCTTCTGATTCGGGGGATTTAATCGAGACTATGACTGATTTAGGATCTTTAAATTCGCGATCGACCCTAATTAGAGGTGAAACCCCCATTAGTGCGAAAACATCTTGTTCGATCGGACTCATTTCTACAGAAATTTTCTCGAGTGCCTCTTCATCGCGCCGCGATCGCGATGGCATTCTAGTCTTTTTCTCTTCGGTAGGCTCTGTTTCGGTCTCAACTTGTACTTGTACTTCCGGTGGAGCGATCCGAGGCAATTCTACCGGACTAGATTCTTCTTTGGTTTGAACCTCATTCAAGCGGCGACGGCGACGACGGCGATTGTTATTATTGCCAGATCCTTGCTCTTGATAGCTGGGATGATTGAGTAATTCTGGTTGTTCGACATCGTCAGCAGCATTAAGATCTAAAGCAGTATCGAGCAGTCCGTCTGCTTCTTCGAGGACTAATTCGGGAGCAGTTTTAAAAATAGCCGCTCCGGGGCCGTTAGAACTCGGAGCTACCAGAGCTTGTTCGCTACGTTCTCCGGGTAAATGGGCTAAATGTCCCAAACCACCGCAACTAGGACAAGGAGTTCCAAATAATTCGTAAATATTCTGACCTTGTCGTTTGCGAGTTAATTCTACCAATCCTAATTCTGAGAGCTGAGCGATTTGAGGCCTGGCTTTATCTGCTTTTAAAGATTTGTCAAAATGTTCTAGGAGTTTGAGGCGATCGCGAGGGGAGTCCATATCGATAAAATCGACTACGATTACCCCGCCAATATTACGCAGTCTGAGCTGACGAGCGATTTCTGTAGCGGCTTCGCTGTTCGTCCAAAGTACGGTTTCTCTAGCAGTTGCCGATCGCGTAAAAGAACCGGAGTTAACGTCAATTACGGTTAAAGCCTCGGTGGGTTCGATGATAATATAACCGCCAGAAGGCAAATCTACTCTAGGTTTGAGTGCTTCTTTAACTGCGGCACTGACCCGAAAATATTCTAAAATTGGTTGTCTTTCGCGATGGTGATCGATCAGTACCCCTGCAGGAGGCCGGCCGCCACCCCAATTCCGCAATTGTTCTTTAACCCGCTTCAGCCCGCCGTTTGAGTCTACTACGATCCGATTGACATCGGCGGTGTACATATCTCGTAACACGCGTTGAATAAAATCATCGTCGCGATTTAACAATGCGGGGGGTTCGATCCGATTAGCCTGTTGTTGAATCTTTTCCCACTGCTTTTGCAGCAAGTCGAGATCTTCCATGATTGCTTTTTCGTCTTTGGTTTCGGCTTCGGTGCGGACTAACAAACCCATTCCCGCTGGTTTGACTAAAATTGCTAAAGCTCTGAGGCGAGATCTTTCGGTTTCATCTTTGATCCTTCTCGATAGCTTGACCCCTTGTCCGTAGGGCATCAAAACTAAATAACGTCCCGGTAAAGTAATATTTCCTGTTAACCTCGGGCCTTTATTTCCCGTCGGTTCTTTCATTACTTGTACCAATACTTTTTGTTGGGGTGTCAGTAGTTCGGTAATTGCCCCTGCGCTCCGTTTTAAGCGTAACGGCCCGAGATCGGTAACGTGAATGAAGCCATTTCTTTCTGCATCGCCAATATTAACAAAAGCTGCGTCTATTCCGGGAATGACATTTTCTACTGACCCTAAATAAATATCGCTTACTTGTTGTATGCCGGTGGCAACAACTAATTCTTGGATTTGATCTTCCCAAAAAACTGCAGCAATATGATGCTGTTCGGCGATAATAATTTGCTTTGCCATTAACTAAAATTTCCTCAAAATTCTTTAACGTGGTGAAAAGATGCGTGACTGTGCCCGTGGTCGGACGATATTCTATACTCTTGCAGCAGTTAGCAGCGAAGTTCGCAGAAGGCGAAGGCGCGAAGCGGGGCCGTAGGCCGTTCGATCTAATTTCTTGTAGAGATTAAGAACCATATATTTTAAATTCGTCTATAACTTTTTAGTTTTCACTCGAGCTAAACACCAGAATTCTATTTGCGAACCCCACGCTATTAGTGTTTGGTTGTTCGAGCTAATTCTTTGCGAACTTTCCCCATCTTTGAGCAGAGTATTTTTTTTGAGAATACTTTTGGTTTGAGATGAGAAATATATTATGACAAGCTCGCCGACTTTCTAAGGCAATTTAGCCTTATTATACTCTGTTCTTTTTTTGGGGTTGCGCGCCTTCATTAACGATAATTTAATATTTCTCAATTCTCTAATCTTAACGATAACATTGGGAGTCAATTATTTGTTATTAAAAGTTTACTGCTGTTGCTTTGGCACTGCGTAAAGATTCGATAACGGCGATCGTTGTTTTGGCAACTCTTTCTATTTCTGCTGCGGTATTAAATCTACCGATGCCGAATCTAATCGAAGCGCGGGCTAATTCTGGTGAATGTCCCAATGCTGTTAAGACGTGAGATGGTTTGATAGAACTGGAAGCGCAGGCAGATCCAGAAGATACTGCGACGGTCGATCGCACCCCTAATAATAACGCTGCACCATCAACTCCGGCAACGCTCAGGCTCAAACTTCCTGGTAAACGCAGTTCTGGGTGTCCGTTAAAATAAATGTTTTCTAATTGACTTAATTTATTCTGCAACATTTGTCTCAATCCGATCGCTCTTTTTGATTCGGATTCCATTTCGCTCAATGCAAGTTCTATTGCTTTGGCAAAGCCGACTATTTGGGGGGTATATAATGTTCCCGATCGCAATTGTTGTTCTTGTCCTCCTCCATGTAATTGAGGGGCTAATCTAACTCTCGGGTCGCGTTTTCTGACGTATAAAGCTCCGATTCCTTTAGGCCCGTAAATTTTATGAGCTGTCAAGGACATTAAATCTATCTTCATACTTGCTACGTCGAGGGGGATTTTACCGATCGCTTGGGCGGCATCGGTGTGAAATAAAACTTGATGTTGGCGGGCGATCGCGCCGATCTCGTTTAAATTTTGCAATACGCCAATTTCGTTATTGGCAGCCATTACCGAGATTAAAATTGTTTCGGGACGAATCGATCGCAACAGCAATTCTAAATCGATTAAACCATCTTGTTGTACTGGTAAAAAGGTAATTTCAAAACCCAAACTTTGCAGGTATTTACAAGGATCTAATACTGCTGAATGTTCGCTAACGCAACTGATGAGATGTTTTCCTTTGCTAAAATATGCTTCTGCTACCCCTTTAATTGCTAAATTATCTGCTTCGGTAGCACCGCTTGTAAAGATAATTTCTTCTGGGGCTGCATTTATCGCTGCGGCGATAGTTTGGCGGGATTTTTTCACTGCTGCTTCGGCTTCCCAACCGTAAGCATGGGCTACGCTGGAGGGATTGCCAAACTGTTCGGTAAAATATGGCAGCATTGCTTCTACCACTCTTCTATCGGTGGGGGTGGTGGCAAAATTATCTAAATAAATCGGTTTTTGCATCAGAAATTAATTTCTCTTGGCTCGAATTCTAAAAAATCAAACATCGAAGTATTTAAATTAAAAACTTAACTATTAATTCCTCTTCTCGATCGCTTTTGAATTTATTCTTGAATTAATTTAAATCCAAATACTGCTCCTGTGGGGCGAGAGGAGGTGTCTCGGCTTATTTTAACTAATACCGGACTTCCTTGTCTTTCTCCTGACAAAGAAAATTGGAGCAGATCTCCTGATGTTTCTTCTGGAGGTATTCTGGTATTGTATCGAAGGTTTTCGATGATGCTTTGCCGAGTTGCTCGTTCTGTGAGTGCCCAGAGCATGGCAATGGTAGCATCGTAACTGGTAGCAGTGCGCCAGTTAACCGTACCCAACCATCTTTCTGCTGCTGCTTTAGCATAAGCTTGCTCTCGAGAAAACCAAGGTACGGCGATAGTTAACCCTTCTACTGCCCTCCCTCCTGATGTTAACGTATCGGAACTGTATAAGGCATCTCCGCCTAGGAGTTGGAATTTTTCTCCTGGTAATTCGAGGTTAGCTCGAGCTAGGGAAATAGCGACTGATGTGGTTTCTGTATTGGGAAAGAGGGCGATCGCTTCTACTTTCCCTCGCAATGCTTTAATTTCTGTTTCTGGATCTAAATTTGGATCGCTGATGTCGATCGCCAGTTCTATTTCGCCGCCACTATTGTTAAAGTTTTCTTCAAATGCTGCTAAGAGACTTTTACTGTAGTTGCTATTTGAGTTATAAAAAATAGCGACATTATCTATTTTTAAAGAATTTTTAGTATATTGTGCTAGTTTTTTGCCGCTTTCGGAATCGGAGAGAATAGTTCTAAAAAATACTTCTGCTTTTAAATCCGTACTGCTGCTAGTCGGAGATATTACGGCTATACCTGCTTTTTCATATTCCCTTAAAGCTGCTTTGGTTGCATTACTAGAATTGTGACCGATCGCCCCTAAAATTTCCTGATTTTTGGCGATTTCTGCGGCGATAATTCTGGCTTTTTCGGGGTCATTTCCGTCGTTGGCAATAACTATTTCGACTAATCTACCGTTTATCCCTCCTGCTTGATTTATTTTATTTTGTGCGTCGGCTATGCCTCGCAGGATTTCTTGCGAAGATGTTTGTCTGCTGTCGATCGGGACTACTGCGGCAATTAATATTGGCGAACCTAATAATCTGGCTTTAGCATTATTAAAATAAATTTGTACTTCTGGATCGTTGCGGTTGCTTTTAATTCCTTTGTGAAAAAAGTCCTTTGCTTTAACGTATTCTTGTTCTTTAAAAGCTGCTACCCCTAAATCCCTAAATCTATTTCCTCGGCCTTTTAATAATACTTTTTCTCCGCTACTAAACCATTCTGGGCGAGCTTGGTTTTCTGGATTTGGAGCTATTGCTTCTTCGTTTGGGTTTGGTTTGGGACTGTCTGCTCTATTACCTTGAATTGTTTGATAACCAATAATAGTCCCCAATCCGGCAATTATTAATCCCGATATTATTGCGAGCTTGATTTTCTTAGAGGAATTTTGATTCTGGAAATCCGCTCGA
>JAAUYH010152162.1_pt1 | contig 26416 bp, 25 predicted proteins | sample 7278061 | NCBI WGS metagenome assembly JAAUYH01 (sample SAMN14350203, study PRJNA611818) | marine sediment metagenome | isolation source: surface marine sediment (0.6m) | place: French Polynesia: Moorea | collected 2018-08
ACTCTACGACCTGATCTGGAAGCGCACGCTCGCGAGCCAGATGGCGGCGGCGCGGCTGGAGCGCACGACGGTCGATATCGCCAGCGCCGATGGCGAGGTACAGCTGCGCGCGACGGGCCAGGTGATCCTCTTCGACGGGTTTCTGAAGGTCTACGAAGAGGGCCGCGACGATGTATCGGGCGACGAGGAGGACAGCCGGCTGCCGCAGATAGTCGCCGGAGAGCCTGCGCCTTTGGCCGCAGGCGGGCTGGGCGCGGCCTACGCCAAAGCGGTGGGCCGCGCCGATGACGTGATCGAGGCCTCAACGCCGACGGAGGGCGGTTTACACCGCGACCCCGCCGCTATCCTGACCGAGGGCGAATCCGTGTTGGCGTCGCAGCACCACACCCAGCCGCCGCCGCGCTATACCGAGGCGACGCTAGTGAAACGCATGGAAGAGCTGGGGATCGGCCGGCCTTCGACCTATGCCAGTATCGTGACCACGATCCAGGACCGCGAATACGTTCGCAAGGAACAGAACCGGCTTATTCCAGAGGATAAAGGCCGGATCGTCACGGTCTTCTTGCTGAACTTCTTCCGGAAATACGTGGGCTACGAGTTCACCGCGAATCTCGAGGAAGAGCTTGACGACATCACCGCCGGCGAGCGCGATTGGCAGGAGGTGCTGAGCGGGTTCTGGCGCGATTTCAAGGCGCAGATCGATGACGCGTCCGAGCTTCGCACCGCCGCGGTGATCGACAAGCTCGACGAGGCATTGGCCCCGATGCTCTTCCCGCCGCGCGAGGATGGCAGCGATCCACGGACGTGTCCTTTGTGTGGTGAGGGGCGGTTAAACCTGAAACCCTCGCGGTCAGGCGGGTTCATCGGCTGCGGGCGCTACCCCGAGTGCCGCTACACGCGGCCGCTGTCGGGCGATGTGCAGGAGAGCGGCGACCGGGTGCTCGGCGTCGATGACGGCGACGAGATCACGCTGCGCTCGGGCCGGTTCGGGCCATATGTGCAGCGCGGCGAGGCGACCGAGGACAACAAGAAGCCGCCGCGTGCAAGCCTACCCAGGGGTTGGGCCGCGGAGGACATGACGCTGGACAAGGCGCTGACGCTTCTGAGCCTGCCGCGCGAGATCGGCTCGCACCCGGAGGATGGCGAGCCGGTCGAGGCCGGGATCGGACGCTACGGGCCCTACGTGAAGCACGGGCGCATCTACGCGAATCTGCCCGAACTCGACGAGGTCTTCACCATCGGGATGAACCGGGCGGTGGAGCTGATCGCAGAAAAAGCCGCAAGCCGGGGCCGTGGACGAGGGTCGACCGCCGCACCCCTGAAGGAGCTTGGCGAGCATCCCGAGCGCGGCGGGCCGGTGAACGTGATGGACGGGCGCTATGGGCCCTACGTGAAATGGGAAAAGGTGAACGCCACGATTCCCAAGGGGACAGAGCCTGGTGACTTGACGATGGACATGGCCGTCGCGCTGATCGCCGAGCGCGAAGCCAAGGGTGGCAAGAAGCGCTCGACGCGGAAATCCACCGCCAAGAAGACCGCCACAAGCAAGGGCAAGTAACGCCTGCTGCGCTGCGGCATGCGAATTGACTCTGCGACGCCGGGGCGGCAATACGGAGCCCAGGCTGTTTCGCGGAGAATGTGGATGAAGAAGATCTATGGCAGCGCGGCAGAGGCGCTGGACGGGCTGTTGCATGACGGCATGCTGATCGCCTCGGGTGGGTTCGGGCTCTGCGGGATTCCAGAAAACCTGATTGCGGCGATCCGCGACAGCGGGGTGCAGAACCTCACGGTCGCATCCAACAACGCGGGCGTGGACGATTTCGGCCTCGGACTTCTGCTGCAGACTCGGCAGGTCAAGAAGATGATCAGTTCCTACGTGGGCGAAAATGCCGAGTTCATGCGGCAGTTCCTGTCGGGCGAACTTGAGCTGGAATTTAACCCGCAAGGCACGCTGGCCGAGCGCATGCGCGCTGGGGGCTGCGGCATCCCGGGCTTCTACACCCGCACCGGTGTCGGCACCGTGATCGCCGAGGGCAAGGAGCACAAGGAGTTCGACGGCGAGACCTATATCATGGAGCGGGGCATCGTCGCGGACCTCTCGATCGTCAAGGCCTGGAAGGCGGACGACACCGGCAACCTGGTGTTCCGCAAAACCGCGCGCAACTTCAACCCGCCCGCGGCGATGTGCGGCCGGGTCTGCGTCGCCGAGGTCGAGGAAATCGTCCCGCGCGGTTCGCTTGACCCCGACATGATCCACCTGCCGGGCGTCTACGTGCACCGCCTGATCCAGGGCGGTCACGAAAAACGCATCGAACAGCGCACCACGCGCGCAGCCTGAGGAACGGCCCATGCAGCATCTTGTCGACAGGGACCGGGTCGGCGTCATCAACGACCGGATCGAGTCCTACATCCATATCGCGCGGCGCGTTGTGGCCGAGCAATTCGGGCCGGAGGCTGCGCAGGACCAGATCATGGTGACCGTCACCATCGCCGCCGCGATGGCGAATCTGGAAACCGCCGAAATCATCGCCAGTTCGCAGGACCGCATCGCCGACATGCTCGAGAAGCTGGACAAGGATATCCAGCGCCTCGGTGACGCGGACACGGAATAAAGGAGACCGGTCTATGCCTTGGGACAGAAACCAGATGGCCGAACGGGCCGCGCAGGAACTCGAAGACGGGATGTACGTGAACCTCGGCATCGGGATTCCGACGCTGGTGGCGAATTACGTGCCCGAGGGCGTGGATGTCACGCTGCAATCGGAAAACGGGATGCTGGGCATCGGCCCCTTCCCTACCGAGGACGAGATCGACGCCGACCTGATCAACGCCGGAAAGCAGACCGTCACCGAGCTTGAGCGCACGAGCTATTTCGACAGCGCCACCTCGTTCGGCATGATCCGCGGCGGAAAGATCGCGCTGGCGATCCTCGGCGCGATGGAGGTCGACGAGAAGGGCGACCTGGCGAACTGGATGATCCCGGGCAAGCTTGTGAAGGGCATGGGCGGCGCGATGGACCTCGTCGCGGGCGTGGGCCGGGTCGTCGTGGTGATGGACCACACCAACAAGCATGGCGACAGCAAGGTTCTGCGGCACTGCACCCTGCCTCTGACCGGCAAGGGCGTCGTGGACCGGATCATCACCAATCTCGGCGTGCTCGACGTGACCCATCGCGGGTTGCACATTGCCGAGCTTGCGCCGGGCGTGACTCGCGAAGAGATGATCGCCAAGACGGAAGCCACGATTGTCTGACATCACCCGCGAGGTCGAGGGCGCCAAGGGGCGTTACGTCTTGACCGTGGACGGGCACGTGGCGGAACTGACATATTCGGTGGCCTCGCCGACGCTGATCATCGCCGACCATACCGGGGTTCCGGACCCGCTGCGCGGCACCGGCGCGGGGGCGAGGCTGGTCGAACGGCTGGTGGCGGACGCGCGGGCCGAGGGCTTCAAGATCATGCCGCTTTGCCCCTTCGTGAACCGCGAGCGGTCGAGACACCCCGACTGGGCGGATGTTTTCGCGGTCTGAGACATCATAGAGGGGGGCCGTTCGGCCCCCCTTGGCGTTGCAAAGCGCAGGATCAGCGGGTGAAGCCGCTGGCGGTGCCGTCTTCGGCGGCGATCTGCTCGAAAATCTTCTGCGCGCGATCGCTGTGGGTGTCGGCAACGGCCGGCACGGCAAGCATCAGGGCAGCGAGGGCGGAAAGTGCGATGGTCTTCATATCAGTCTCCTTGTTAAGTGTTTCGTCGAGGCGGTCGTGCCTTCGATGCCAAGGACGTGGGGACCGGGTCGATCACCATCAACAAACATGACAGCGAGCGGTTCGTGAGCGAGGTGCGCGGGTGCGCGTGAGGCGCGCGTAGGGCCTCGCCGCGCCTGGTTCCGCTCACGCAAAGTTTCGTTCCCAATCCGGAAACAGCTCCATATTTCTGCCCAAGTTTGTCGCTACGTCGCGGGCAATGGCCATGAGCAGCACGAACACCTCCATGACGCCGCGCGCGGGCGGCGCGTCACGCCAACGATTGCGCAACGTCGCGCTTCTGGGCGGGTTTGTCGCGCTGGTGATCGCGGGGTTGGCGAGCCTGGCCGCCGCGACCGGCTGGGACGCGACCATCGCGCATATCGCGGATCTCACCTGGCTGCAGGTCGCGATCCTTCTCGCGCTCAGCCTCGTCAATTACGGATTTCGCGGGCTGCGCTGGCATCTTTTCGCGCGCCGGTTGGGCCTGCCGACGACGGTGCCGCAGGACATGCGCCATTTTCTGGGCGGCTTTGCGATGAGCGTCACGCCGGGCCGCGTGGGCGAGCTTGTGCGCATGCGCTGGCTGAGACGCGAAACCGGTTGGGCGTTCGAGCGCACCGCCCCGCTGGTCCTAGTCGACCGGGCCTCTGATCTCGCCGCGATGTCGCTGATCCTGGCGTTGGCCGTCACGCTCTCGGCGGCGGGGATCGCAGGAGCGGTCCCGGTGATCCTCGTGACGCTTGTCGTGGCCTATATCGCCACGCGACCGCAACTGCTGTCGGGCGTCGCCTCGGGGCTCTACCGTCTCTCCGGCGCCTGGCCGCGGCTTTTCGGACACATCCGCATAGCGGCACGGTCGCTTGCGCGGTTCACCAACTGGCCTGTAATGAGCGCGGCGGCGGTCCTGGGTATCGTCGGCTGGATCGCGGAAGGTTATGCCTTCGACCTGCTCCTCGTGTGGATGGGCGCCGATATCGGTTTCTGGGCCGCTGTCGCGATTTTCGTTTTCGCGACCCTTGCCGGGGGGCTCACCGGCCTGCCCGGCGGCGTCGGCGGGGCCGAGGCGGCGATGATTGGGCTCTTGATGCTCGAGGGCATCCCGCCCGAGGTCTCGGTCCCGGCGACCCTGATCATCCGGCTCACCACGCTCTGGTTCGCGATCGGGATCGGCTTGGCTGTGTTCCCCTTTGCGGAACGTTTTTCGATCAAGGCGAAACATGCGCTGGAAACCCGCTGACTACACCGGCTGGGGCCGCGCGTTGCGCGCCTCGGGCGAATTGGCGCGGCCGGAGCGGCTGTCGCATCTGGTGGCGTTGACAGCTGAAGACCCCGCGCCCGCCATCGGCAATTGCCGGTCCTACGGCGATGCCTGTCTGAACGACGGCGGCAAGGCGGTGCTGACCACGCGGCTTGACCGGTTTCTTGGGTTCGACCCCGAGACCGGCGTGCTGAAGGCCGAGGCCGGGCTGCGCATCGGAGAGATCGCGCGGGTGATGGCGCCGAAAGGCTGGCTGCCCGCGGTGATGCCGGGAACCGGGTTTGCCACTGTGGGCGGGGCGATTGCCAATGATGTGCACGGCAAGAACCACCACGGGGTTGGCTCCTTCGGGCAACATGTGACCGCGTTGACTCTGGTTGCGGGCGGCAAGGCGCGGCGGGTGACGCCGAAACAGGCCAAGCTCTTTCGCGCCACAGTCGGCGGGCTGGGCCAGACAGGTGTGATCGCGTCGGCGGAGCTACAAATGATCCCCTGCAAGGGCGATGTGGTGATGGTGACCGAGCGGCGCGCGGCGGGGTTCGACGAGTTCGTCGGGCTCCTAGACGCCTCGCAGACGACCTATTCCGTGGGCTGGATCGACGCGACGGCCAGAGGCGAAGCCCTTGGCCGCGGCATCCTGGAAGAGGCCGAAACCGCCGCGGGGCTGGTGCCGCCTTTGAAGGCCTCGAAGTCGGTACCCTTCAACGCGCCGGGATTTGCCCTGTCGCCGCCTGTGGTGCGCGTCTTCAACGCTGCCTATTTCCGCCGCGTGCCCGCGCATGGCCGGTCCACGGTCAAACCGATCGGTGAGTTCTTCTTTCCGCTCGACCGGATCCACGACTGGAACAGGCTTTATGGAAAGGCCGGCTTTCACCAGTTCCAATGCGTGGTGCCGCTGGCCGAAGCCGGGGCGTTGAAGGAGATGCTGAGGCGGGTTGCGGCGGCGGGGCTCGCCTCGCCCTTAGCGGTGCTGAAACGCATGGGCCCTGGGCGCGGCGGAATGATAAGCTTTCCGATGGAGGGGTACACGCTGGCCATCGACTTCCCGAACCGGGTAGGGGCGGCGAAGCTGATCGCCACGTTGGAAGAGATGACGGCCGAGGCGGGCGGGCGGATTTACCTGGCCAAGGATTCGCTTGCGACGGCAGAGCGGGTGCAAGCGATGTACCCGGAACTCGGCGATTGGCAGGCGCAGGCCGCCAAGGCCGATCCCGAGGGCGCGCTGGTCACCGATCTCGTGCGGCGTCTGAACTTGCGGGGTGCGGCATGAGCGAGACCTGGATCATCCTCGGCGCGACCTCGGCGATGGCGCGCGCCCTGGCGCGGGCGGTCTCGGATCGCGGCGACGCGGTGCTGCTGGCCGGGCGGGACATGGAGGATCTGGACGCCTTGGCGTCGGATTGCGCGCTACGGGGAGCACGGCTGGCCGAGGCGGTGCGATTCGATGCGCGGGACACAGGCGGGTTCGGCGCGGTGGTAGAGCGGGCCGCGCGCGAGGACGGCGTGCTGAACGCGGCGGTGTTCGTGGGCTCGATGCCGGATCAGGCCGAGATCGATGCCGATCCTTCGCTGATCGATGGCACGGTGACCGACAGTTTCACCGGCCCAGCGCGTTTTCTGCAGATGCTGGCGCCCGAAATCGAGGCGCGCGGCGCGGGCACGGTCGTCGGAGTGGGTTCGGTCGCCGGGGACCGCGGGCGCGTGGGCAACTATGTCTATGGGGCCGCGAAGGCGGGGTTTCACACCTATCTCTCGGGCCTGCGCAACCGTTTGACCCGCGCAGGCGGGCATGTGGTGACGGTGAAGCCCGGGTTCGTGGACACCGCGATGACTTGGGGTTTGCCGGGGATGTTCCTCGTCGCGCCACCGGAGAAGGTGGCGGCGGATATCCTCAAGGCGGTGAAAAAGCAGCGCAACGTCATCTATACGCCGTTCTTCTGGCGCTACATCATGCTGATCATCCGGTCGATCCCGGAGCCGATCTTCAAGAAAATGTCGATCTGAGAGATTTTGGCTTCGCATCGCGCTTCGCGCGATCCGATTGACTGGGGGGACGCTGTCCCCCCAGATCCCCCCCGCCGTATTTTTTTCGAGAAGAAGACAGGGGCGGCGCGATGGATCAGACGCCGAACCATTCCTGCCAGAGACCAGCGGCGTAGAACATGGTCGAGAGCTGGATCAGGATCAGGCCGATGCCGAATTTGTCGCGCATCGCGAAGACGATCGGGTCATAATCCTGCTTGCCGGCATAGCCGAGCCACACCATACGCAAAAGCCAGCCAGCGAGCGGCACCATGGCGACCCAGAGCAGCCACTGCGTGGGGTAGAGCTGCATCGCGTGAGGCGAGAAGCTGTAGAGAAAGAAGATCAGCAGGGTCGCGACCGCGCCGAGGCCCGCGACGTTCAGGAGGTCACCGCGGTCCAGGCGGCCGTAGCCTCGGCCCGGCAAGCGTTCGTCGCCCCGCGCCAGTGTGACCTCTGTGAGGCGTTTGACGCAGCCCAGGGTCAGAAAGGCGGGGAAGATGAAGGCCAGAAGGTAACCGGTGACGGAAACGTCGACCGCGGCGGCGCCGGCGATCACGCGGAGCGTATAAAGCGCCGCGAGTGTGGCGATGTCGACCCAGCGCATGGCCTTGAACCGCAGGGAATAGGCCAGCGAAAGCGCCATGTAGAAGGCGACAACCCAGAGAAAGGTGCTGCCGAGCAGCGTGCCGATCCCGAGCGCGATCGCGATGAGACCAGCGCATGCCGCCATGCCGACCTTAATCGGAACCGCGCCGCTGGCGAAGGGGCGACGGAGTTTGGTGGCATGAAGCCGGTCGGCCTCGAGATCCAAGAGATCGTTGACGATATAGATCGCCGAAGCGGCAGCCGAGAAGGCGACGATGCCGAGGAGCACTGCCAGGAAGGCGGCGATCTGGAACTCATGCGCGGCGATCAGGGGTACGAAAAGGAGTACGTTCTTGACCCACTGATGCGGGCGTAAGGCGCGCATCAGATCGCGTTTGCGCCAGCGCTCGACGATCTCGGTGACCGGTTTGCCGGCGGCGCGCATTTCGGCGGCGAGGCCCGGATGCTGCCCGACGATCAGCACCTCATGGGCGTGGGCCCAGATCGCGCGGTCCACCGGTTCGTTGCCGGCATAGTCGTAGCCGCCCTCGCCGAATGTCTCGACCAGCGCCTGCGCCTTGGCCGCACCCTTGAGGTTCACGTCGGTGGTCGAGGCGAAGACCCGGGGCGAAAGGCCATGGGTTTGGGCCAGCGCCTCTACCAACTCGCGGTCGGAGGCGGAGGCCAGCACGACCTCACGCCCCTCGCCGAGCGCGGCACGGGCCATCTCGAGCATCTCGGGCTGGACCGGCATCAGATCCATACGCAGCTCTACTATGTCGGCCAACTCGCGTTTCAGAACTTCGCGCCGGGTGAGGTGGTTGAGGGTCGCCCGCAACGTGGCGACAGGCGCCCTGCCGAGCCCGGCCCAGAAGCTTTCGTAGAGCAGATCGGTGCGCAGCAATGTCCCGTCGACGTCGAGGACAAGAGGCCGATGCTCAGCCATCCGGTGCCGCGGCCAGCGCCAGCGCGCAGCCGTCCGAAATCAGTTCCGGCGGAGTGAGACAGAGCCCGCGCGCGACGGTCCAGGCGGCCAGCACCTTGGGGACATAGGCGCGGGTTTCGGCGTAGGGCGGTACACCGGCATGCGAGCGGACAGCGTTTTCGCCCGCGTTGTAGCCCGCGAGTACGAGAATCGGGTCGTTGTCGAATTCCTGCATCAGCCAATCAAGATAAAGCACGCCGCCGCGAATGTTCTGCGCGGGATCCGTGGCATCGGTGACGCCGAATCGCGATGCGGTTGCGGGCATCAGTTGCATCAGGCCCTGGGCGCCGGCCTCGCTGACCGCGTCGACGCGGCCGGAGGATTCGGTGCCGATGACGGCGAGGACCAGTGCGGGCGAAACCTTGGTGCCTACCGTGGCGGAAAGGATTCGCGTGCCATGGGCCTGGGCGATAGTCTGCATTTCCTGCAGGCGCGGGGTGCGCACGCCGGGGCCCTGGCTCAGATGCGTGATCGCCTGGGCGAGCCGGCCGGGACCGGACGCCTCGAGATCCGGCGAGACCGTGGACCAGTACCAAGCATAGGCGTCGGTGGTGGGGGCCTCGGCGGTCTCGGCCTCGGGATCGGGCGCCTCGGGCTTGGGTTCGATCTGGACGGTGATCCGCCGGGTCGCGCCGGCCTGGGGTGGCTTCACGCGCTTGAATGTAAATTCCGCAAACGGCTGCGGATCGGCGGCCCGGGCGGGCACGCTGACCACGCACAACACGGCCCCGAGAAGAGCGGATGCCAAACGCCGCATCATTGAAAACCTGCACTGCCTCAAGAATTTTTTCTTGTTGACCGGAAACTTCGCAAACTCGGTCCGAGATTTCCAGCTTTTCCGGGGAATTAGGGGCGCAAAACGACCCGCAATTGTGTCAAATTAACCCTTTCTCGCCGCGATCCAAAGCCCGCCCGGTTTTTTTATGCAGCTATTTCAGACGGTTATCCATCTTTAGAAGAAAAGCCCCCAGGCAGGAAAATTGTACGATGCCCGTCAAATTCTCGCCCGATTCGCAGGGCTTTATTGCTCACATGCCAAAACGGCAATGGGAATGACCCCGGCGCTCGTTGCGGTGAAACGAGCGAGAGACTACGGAGAGAGACCATGAAACTGTTCAACCTGCTCAAGACCTTCCAGCGTGACGAAGACGGTGCGGTTACCGTCGACTGGGTCGTGCTGACTGCTGCCATCGTCGGCCTCGGCATTGCCGTTCTGACCACCGTTGGCGACGCCACCGACGACTATGCCGACGACATCGGCGCGCATCTGTCGGCCCAGGGCATCAAGACGACCTACGGTAACTAAGTTACCCTCCAATACCCGAAGGGCCGCGTCCGGGATGCCGGACGCGGCCTTTTTCTTGTCTCTTGCCCGTCCGACTCGTTGAGTTTTCCCGCATCTGTTAAAGAAAATGCACTCATCTTACGATTGTAGATTAACGGTCAAACTCTTGCCTAATTTGAATGGCTTTCTCCACATGTCTTCGGAACCAAGATCACGGATCCGAAGCGCCAACGAAGAACCGACAAGACCTATCGGAGAGAGAGACAATGAAATTCATCACCCTGCTGCAAAGCTTTGGCCGCGACGAAGACGGTGCGGTTACCGTTGACTGGGTCGTGCTGACCGCCGCGATCGTCGGCCTCGGCATCGCCGTTTTGACCACGGTCGGAGACGCGACCGACGACTATGCCGACGACATCGGCGCGCATCTGTCGGCCCAGGGCATCAAGACGACCTACGGCAACTAAGACCCTTACCGAGATCGAGAGCCGCGTTCGGGCAGCCGTGCGCGGCTTTTCTTTTGGTCGGGACGAACTTTGGCGACCGCGGCGATGCGCCTCGTGCGGTCGCCGTTTTCAGGCACTGTTGCAAAAGTCCTGCTAATCGACAGTAAATCGAAGCACCCTCCATCATTTCGCCACAATGAGACAAGACACCGGGGCCGAACCCGGGCGCGTCGTCCCGGGTCGCAAGATAACGGAGGTCCGCGATGATGCGGTCGAACAAGGGTTCTTCCGGCGAGGAGGACGCCAGGACCACCCTCGATCTGGTGGTTATGGTCGCGATGGTGACCGGGGTGCTCTTTGGCGCGCTGACCGCCGTCTCGGATGCGACGGCCGATCACGCCGCCCTCGCCCTCCCGGCCTTGGACGTTCAAGAGATGGCGGACCTTTCTGAATGACCATGTCTCGGGCCAATTGTCGTCATTGCGTGGGAAATCCACAGCAAAGCCGCGGGCTTTGCACGCTATTGCCGCAATTGACGGGCATGGATTGTGTCAAACGCGTCGCGCGGGCTCAGCCCATTGAGCCGCGCCTATAACGAAAAGGAAACGACATGCGCATGGTCTTCGGATTGGTTCTGGTCGTCGGAGTCGGCCTTGCAAGTTTCGCCGTCTACATGGCGAAGGACTATATCGGCGCTTACCAGGCCGAGCTGGCACGCGAGCGTGCCGCCCGGGCCGAGATCGTGCCGACGATCGATGTGGTCGTCGTGACCCGCCAGGTGCGCTACGGCGAGCGGATCACGCCCGAGGACGTGCGTCTGGTGCGTTGGCCCGAGGCCGCGATCCCCGAGGGCGCCTTTACCTCTCTGGAAACCGTTTCGGTCGAGGATCCACAAAAGCAGCGCACCGCCCTGCGGACGATGGAAATCGACGAGGCGCTTCTGGCCGTCAAGGTCACCGAGCCCGGCGAGGACGCCGGTGTCTCGTCGCGGCTCGGCAAAGGCATGCGCGCCTTTGCGATCCGTGTCGACGTGGCCAGCGGCGTGTCGGGCTTCCTGCGTCCGGGCGATCGTGTCGATGTGTACTGGAGCGGCCGTCTTCCGTCTGCCTCCAACGATGAAGGCGAGCAGGAAGTCACGCAGCTCATCCAGTCCGGCGTGCGTCTGATCGCCATCGACCAGATCGCGGACGAGGACAATCAGAACCCCGTAATCGCCCGCACCGTCACCGTCGAGGCCTCGCCGATCCAGGTCGCGGCCCTTGCACAGGCGCAGAACACCGGGAGCCTGTCGCTGTCGCTGGTCGGCGCCGAGGATGACACGGTGGTCGAGGACGAAGTGGCGATCAACCAGAACGTTCTCTTGGGCATCGAGGCCCAGCGCGTCGCGGAGGTCGAAGAAAACAGGGTCTGCACGATCCGGACCCGCCGCGGTGCCGAGATCATCGAGACACCGATCTCCTGCACCAACTGACCACAGGAATCAAACATTGTCCGGGGTCCCGCCAGCGGGGCCCCTTTTGCTTTCAATTATCGAACATCTCCGCAATATGTTGCCACTTATCCACATAAAGTGAGCCTCACAACCAGTTGATTCTTGATTGGAAAGCGAAACTCGGCCATGGTGTACCTCAATCCGGCATCACGACCGGAATCCGAGTGATCATAGAGGCAGGATCACATGCACATTGCGAACCACTTCCGGGCCGTCCTTGTCGGATTGTCCGTACTAGCCACGACGGCGCCTGCGCTTCAGGCCGAGACCCTGACGGTTATGCGCGGGGCCGCGTCGAGCAATCTCAACGTCCCGATGAACCGCGCGGTCGTCGTCGAAAGCGAGGTGCCCTTTGCCGAGCTTTCGATCGCCAACCCGTCCATCGCGGACATCTCCACCCTGTCGGACCGCACGATCTATGTGCTCGGCAAGGCCCCGGGCCGCACCACACTGACGCTGCTCGGCGCGGATGGGCGGCTGATCACCAATGTCGAGGTGCACGTCGCGCCGGACATCGCCGAATTCAAGGAACGTCTTCAGCAGATCCTGCCCGGCGAACGCATCGAGGTGCGCACCGCCAATGACGGCATCGTGCTGTCGGGCGTGGTCTCGAGCATGGCCAAGCTCGACCGCGCTTTGGACCTTGCGCAGCGTTATGCGCCCGACCGGGTGTCGAACCTGATGTCGGTGGGCGGCACCCAGCAGGTCATGCTGAAGGTCCGCTTCGCCGAGATGGAACGCTCGGTGTCCAAGGGACTCTCATCGTCGCTAGCCGTCACGGGCGGTACCGACTTCGGCATCGACACTGAAACCGGCACCTGGCTTGACGGATCTAACGGAATCGGCAGCCCGATCACGGTACCGACCGGTACGGAAGGGGCGTTCGCTCTGGGCTTTTCCGCCGGCAGTTTCGAGTTTGCCGTTCTGCTGGAAGCCCTTGAAAGCAAAGGCGTTGTGCGCACCCTTGCAGAGCCGAACCTCACTGCGCTTTCGGGCCAGCAGGCGAGCTTTCTCGCCGGTGGCGAATATCCGATCCCTGTCGTCGACAGCGACGGCGCCGTCGCGATCGAATACAAGCCCTTCGGCGTGGAACTGACGTTTACGCCACGCGTGGTCGACAAGGACGTCATCAATCTGCAGCTCAACGCGGCCGTCTCGGGCCTCGACAGCTCTGTCACCTTCCAGCAGTCGGGCTTTTCCGTGAATGCCTTCCGCCGGCGCGAGACCTCGACCGTAGTCGAGATGCGCGACGGCGAAAGCTTCGCCATCGCCGGGCTTCTGGAGGACGACTTCCAGGATCTCTCCGGCCAGGTCCCCTGGCTCGGTGACATCCCGGTACTCGGCACGCTCTTCCGGTCCGCCAGCTACGAACGCCAGCAGAGCGAGCTCGTCATCATCATCACGCCGCATCTCGTCACCCCGACCCGGGGCGAGGCGCTGGCCCTGCCCACCGACCGCGTCCGTCCGCCGACCGAGGCCGACCTGTTTCTCTTCGGCAAGACCATCGCCGGGGAACGCACGCCCCGCACCGGCGGCGCCGGAGAGGTTGCGCGGCAGGATTTCACCGGGTCCTATGGCTACGTGATGGATTGATCTGATGGTCGGACGCAAAGCTCCCCTTCTCGCCGCAGTCAGTGTTCTGGCGCTTGGTGCCTGTTCCGACTCGAATGTCTTCGACAGCTGGAGGTCGCCTGCGGGCTATTTCCTGAGCAGCCAGGGCTTCGGCGAGGCCACGGTCAACAACGAGCAGGTGCAAAACGGCACCAAGCCCGTGCTGATCGACCTCAACAAGCGGTTCTCGCAAGAGGTCAATCCCACCGTCACCTTCGATTTCAATTCGGCCCGGCTCGACGCCCAGGCGCAATCGATCCTGCGCCGTCAGGCGTCCTGGATCCGCCAGTTCCCCGAGATCCGGTTCCGGGTCTATGGACACACCGACCTCGTGGGCACGGATGCCTACAACAAGCGTCTGGGTCAGCGCCGCGCCAATGCGGTGGTGCATTACCTCGTCAGCCAGGGCGTCAGCCGCTCGCGGCTCGAGGCGGTGGTGTCGTTCGGTGAGAATCAGCCGATCATCTCGACCCAGGAACGCGAGCGCCGCAATCGGCGCACCGTCACTGAGGTTTCGGGCTTCGTTGAAAACCACCCGACCTTGCTGAACGGCAAGTATGCCGAGGTGATTTTCCGCGAATATGTCGAGAGCGCGACCGAGATTCCGCCGGATGCGGTCAGCGGCCTGGACGCCATCGCGGAATCTGGACAATAGGGCTCAAAGCGGCCCGTCGTTCGAAAATACCGAACTATTACGATCTTTTGGCCGCAAATTCGCCCAGTTTCCCCATCACGTTCCATCTTGAGGAGCAGTGCGCGCCGGTTGTGGGTCCGGTCGCGAAGCCAACAGGGTAAGCATTTCGCACCCCTTCGGCATCACGTGCTCTACGAGATGAGAAGGACGTGAGTGATGACATCTAATGCTGCATTGCAGACGGACCCGGCCCCGATCCTGGCCTGCACCGTTGCGCGCGACGTTCAGAAATTCGATCTGCTGATCGAGGACATGGAAACCGAGATGGGCGAAAGCTGGGGTGACCTCACCTTCGAGGAAGCCCGGGTATTCTTCCATCAGCCGGATGCGAAATTTCTCGAATTCGTGGCCATCGCCATCGATGCCGAGGACGAGGCACATCTGGCGGTCGTGGCGGACGTAATCGAGCTGGCCAATTCGACCGGGCTCAAGGTGATCCTGATCGCCGAAGAGGTGAGCCCGATCGCGCTGCACCAGCTTCTGAAGCTCGGCGCCAAGGAATTCGCGCCCTACCCCTTGCCGGAAAACGCGCTGCATGACGCGATCGAGCGGCTGCGCGCGCCCGAGCCGGTCAACGAGATGACCGGTGGATTCTCCCCCACCGTCACCGGTGGCGGTCAGGACCGGAACGGCGTGATCGTCACGGTGCATGGCCTTGCCGGCGGTGTCGGCGCCACGACGCTCGCGGTGAACCTGGCCTGGGAACTGGCGAATGTGGAAAAGGAAAAGGCCCCGAAAGTCTGCGTGCTCGATTTCGACATGCAGTTCGGTTCGGTCGCGACCTTCCTGGACCTGCCGCGCCGCGAGAACGTCTACGAGCTTCTTTCTGATACCGAATCGATGGATATGGACGCCTTCCTGCAGGCGCTCGACACCTTCGACGGCAAGCTTGGGGTGCTGACCGCGCCGGCCGATATCCTGCCTCTCGACATGATCGGGCCGGAAGATGTGCAGCGGCTCCTCGACTTTGCCTCGGCGAGCTTCGACTACGTGATCGTCGACATGCCGACGACCATCACGCAATGGACCGAGACGGTTCTGGGCGACAGCCATGTCTACCTCGCCGCGTTGGAGCTCGACATGCGCTCGGCCCAGAACACGCTGCGCATGCTGCGGGCGCTGAAGTCCGAGGATCTGCCGTATGAAAAGCTGCGCTACGTGCTGAACCGCTCGCCGAAATTCACCGACCTGAGCGGCAAGAGCCGGGTCAAGCGCATGGCCGAGAGCCTGGATATCGACATCGAACTGATGATGCCCGACGGGGGCAAGCCCGTGGTGCAAAGCTGCGATCACGGCTCGCCGCTGTCGGAATCCGCGGCCAAGAACCCGCTGCGCAAGGAAATCCAGAAACTCGCCGCCTCGATCCACAAGCACAACGTCGAACAGGCCGAGGCCGAGAAATAGGAAGGGGCACGAGCAGTGTTTGCACGTTATAAGAAATCAGAGGCGGCCGGCGCCAAGCCGGTCAAGGCCGCCGCGCAACCCGCCGCTTCCGCGGCCCCGGCAGCGGCCGCTCCCGCGGCTCCGGCTCCGAAGCCCGCCGCCAAGCCCGCGCCGGCCTCGCGCCGTGTATCCGCAGCAGCGACGCCCGCGGACAAGGAACGCAAGCGCCGCGAGCGGCTCTTCGAGGTCAAGGTCGAACTGCACAAGCGGCTTCTCGACAACCTCAACCTCGCCGCGTTGGAACATGCTTCGGAGAACGACCTGCGCTCCGAGATTGCCGCGATCTCGTCCGAGGCGCTGGCCGAAATGTCGATCGTTCTGAACAAGGACGAACGCAGCACGCTGTTCCAGGATCTTTTCGACGAGGTCACGGGGCTCGGGCCGCTGGAAACCCTTCTCAAGGACGAAACGGTCAACGATATCCTGGTCAACGGGCCGCAGCAGATCTTCGTGGAACGCGCCGGTAAGCTCGAGCTCACCGACGTCACCTTCAAGGATGAAAAGCACCTGCTGCGCATCATCGACAAGATCGTGAGCGCCGTGGGCCGCCGGGTCGACGAGTCGAACCCCTATGTGGACGCCCGCCTGGCAGACGGCTCGCGCTTTAACGCCATGGTGCCGCCGATCGCGGTGGACGGCTCGCTGGTCTCGATCCGGAAATTCAAAAAGGACAAGTTGGGCATCAAGGATCTGGTGCAATTCGGCGCCTTCAGCCCCGAGATGGCGATGTATCTCGAGGCCGCGGTCGCCTGCCGGCTGAACGTGATCGTCTCGGGCGGTACCGGTTCCGGTAAGACGACGACTCTCAACGCGCTGTCGTCCTTCATCGACAATGCCGAACGCATCCTCACCATCGAGGACACCGCGGAACTTCAACTGCAGCAGACCCATGTCGGCCGGATGGAAAGCCGACCGCCGAACGTCGAGGGCAAGGGCGCCGTAACCCCCCGGGATTGCTTGAAAAACGCCCTTCGGATGCGCCCCGACCGGATCATCGTCGGCGAGACACGCGGCGAGGAAGTCATCGACATGCTGCAGGCGATGAACACCGGCCACGACGGCTCGATGACGACGATCCACGCGAACTCCGCCCGCGACGGCATCAGCCGTCTGGAAAACATGATCGCGATGGCCGGGATCGAGATGCCGCTGAAGGCGGTGCGGTCCCAGATCGCGAGCGCTGTGAACCTGCTCGTGCAGGCCAGCCGCCTGCAGGACGGTTCGCGCCGGATGGTGTCGATCACCGAGCTGACCGGCATGGAAGGCGAGGTGATCTCGATGCAGGAAGTCTTCCGCTACCAGCGCCTCGGCCTGGAACCGGATGGCAAAATCATCGGCCAGTTCACCGCCACAGGCGTACGCAGCCACTATTCCGAACGTTTCCGCCAGTGGGGCTACAACCTGCCCCCTGAAATCTTCGAACCCTCCGTGAGGACCTGATCCCATGTCGATCCCCATAGAGCCGCTAATTTATGGCCTGATTTTCGTCGCCGTGCTTGTCCTTGTCGAGGGCATCTATCTCACGGTCTTCGGCAAATCGATCAGCCTGAACAACCGCGTCAACCGCCGCCTCGACATGCTCGAAAAGGGCGCGGGCCGCGAGGAGGTGCTGGAACAACTCCGCAAGGAGATGAGCCAGCACATGAAATCGCGCTCGATCCCGCTCTATTCGATGCTGGCCGAGAAGGCGCAGAAAGCGAATATCGCCTTCACGCCGATGCAGCTGATCCTGGTGATGATGGTGCTCTCGGGCGTGGCCTTCGTCGGCATGACCGTCGGCACCGCCGCGGGGGTCGAGATCCGCATCGGCGTCTCGATCGCGATGGGCATCAGCGCGGTCTACATGTGGATCAATTCCAAGGCCAAAAAGCGCATGTCGATGATCGAAGAACAGCTCCCCGACGCCGTCGAACTGATGGTGCGGAGCCTGCGCGTCGGTCACCCCTTTGCCTCGGCGCTCAATATCGTCGCCAAAGAGGTCGCCGACCCGCTGGGTTCGGAAATGGGCGTGATCGCGGACGAAAGCGCCTATGGCCGCGACGTGGGCGAGGCGCTGAAAGCAATGGCCGAGCGGCTCGACATGCAGGACATGCGGTTCCTTGCGGTTGCCGTGTCGATCCAGCAGACCTCGGGCGGCAACCTTGCCGAGATCCTCGACGGGCTTGCCAAGGTGATCCGCTCGCGTTTCAAGCTCTTCCGCCGCGTGAACGCCATCACGGCCGAGGCGAAGTGGTCCGGCAAGTTCCTGTCGGGCTTTCCGATTCTCGCGCTGATCGGCATCAACGTCGCGCAGCCGAACTACTACGACGACGTCATGGGCACGCCGGTCTTCATCCCCGCCTGCCTGGTCGTCGCCGGCTTCCTGATCGCGAACCTCTTCGTCATGAAGATGCTCGTGAACATCAAGGTCTAGGAGGACACCCAGATGCAATCCATCCAGACCATGCTGACCGACATGCTCGGCCCCCTTGGCCCGCTGATGGTCGTGGGCGGGCTCGGCCTGCTGCTTGTCCTGCTGACGGTTCCGGTGCTGCTGAAACGGCAAGCGGATCCGCTCGACAAGCTTAAAAAGGCCCGTGACGCCTCGGAGCGCTCGGCCTCGCCCGAGGCCAAGCTGCGCGCCGAGACCAAGAACGACAAGCTCGAGAAATACTCCGACTTCCTCGAGCCCAAGAGCGAGGAAGAGTATTCCGCCATCAAGCTGAAGCTGATCCAGGCGGGGTATCGCGGCAAGAACGCGGTGCGGATGTACCACTTCGCGCAGTTCGCTCTCGGCGGGGGACTGCTGCTGTTCGGTGTGCTCTGGGTGTTCTTGCAGAACGCCACCGGGCAGGACCCCGACACGCAAAAGACGATCCTGTCGATCCTGATCCCGGGCGCCGCCGGATACATGCTGCCGAAATACTGGGTGACCCGGCGCCAGGGCGCACGGCAGGAAGAGATCACAAACGGCTTTCCCGACGCGCTCGACATGATGCTCGTCTGCGTCGAGGCCGGCCAGTCGCTCGACCAGTCGATCCTGCGGGTGGCTCGGGAAATCCGCGCCGGCTACCCGGCACTGGCCGACGAATTCGAGATCGTCAGCCAAGAGATGAAGGCCGGCAAGGAACGTGTCGCGGTGCTGCGCGATTTGGCCGAACGCGCCGGTGTGGCGGATGTGGCGAGTTTCGTCACCGTTCTGATCCAGTCGGCGAGCTTCGGCACCTCGATCGCCGACGCGCTGCGGGTCTATGCCGGCGAAATGCGTGACAAACGCGTGATGCGCGCGGAAGAAAAGGCAAATACCTTGCCCACCAAGATGACCCTTGCCACAATGATGCTGACGGTTCCGCCGCTTCTGGTGATCCTGGTCGGTCCGTCGGTCTACGGCATCGCCGAGACGCTCGGCGGAGGGTTCTGACGCATGAAATCATTCTGGCTGGGTCTTTTCCTGGTCGCGACATTGACAGCCGCCTGTTCCCAGACAGGCGGCTTGCGCGCGCCCGACGGCGGCAATTATGCGCCCTCGGGCGTCGATGCCTCCCGCGATAGCGTCGACGGGCTCATCGTCGGGCACCGGCTGATGGAAGCCGGCGAATACGAACTGGCGCTTCGGGCCTATTATCGCGCCGCCGGAGAGCTCGGCGAGACTGTGGATATCTTGTCCGCCGTCGGCTCGGCCAACCTTCGGCTCGGGCGGCTCGGCCAGGCCGAAACGATGCTGCGCAAAGCCATCGAAAAGGACGAGACATTCGCCCCCGCCTGGAACAATCTGGGCGTCGTTTTGATGGAACAGGGCCAGTTGGGCGAGGCGGAGCGTGTCTTTCGTACCGCATTTGCGCTCGATAATGGCCAAAGCACACAGATTCGGGACAATTTGCGCTTAGCGCTCGCAAAACTCGAAAATCCTGCGTATGATACGGAAAACAATACCAACTTCGCCTTGGTGCGGCGCGGAAGCGGAGAATATCAGCTGCTCGCCACGCCCTGAAGCGAGGAAAAAGAGCAGGAAAAGGACGCAGGCAAATGCGCCATCTGGTTGTGATGCTTTGCATTGGCGGCACCGCCTTGGTGTCGGCGTGTGGCGATAGCAAGACCGCGGATGTCGACCGCGCCATCGACGGCGTGAACGTTATCGACGAGACCAATCTCAACGACATCATGCTCACGGTCGCCGACCCCAACGAGGCTGTGGATTATTTCCGCCGTGCCAGCGGGCAAGATCCCGATCGCGTGGATTTCCAGCGTGGACTCGGACGGTCCCTGATCCGCGCCAAACGCGCCACCGAGGCGGTGCCGGTCTGGCGCAAGATCGTCGAAAGCGACGAGGCCACCAACGACGACCGTGTGGACTATGCCGACGCGCTAATCCGCGCCGGAGAGTGGGAGGCCGCCGAGATAGCGCTCGACGAGATCCCGCCCACCTTTGAGACCTACCAACGCTACCGGCTCGAGGCGATGGTCGCCGACAGCAACCGCGAGTGGAAGCGCGCCGACAGTTTCTACGAAACCGCGGTGGGCCTGACCACCAAGCCCTCGGGCGTGATGAACAACTGGGGCTATTCCAAACTCACCCGTGGCGACTACAAGGATGCCGAGGCACTATTCGTCGAGGCGATCACCTACGATCCGAACCTTTTCACCGCCAAGAACAACCTCGCGCTCGCACGCGGCGCACAGCGCAATTACGATCTGCCGGTTGTGCCGATGACCCAGATCGAGCGCGCGCAACTGCTGCATACCTTGGGCCTTTCAGCGGTCAAGCAAGGCGACGTGGCGATCGGCAAGGGTCTTCTGCGCGAGGCGATCGACACCCATCCGCAGCATTTCGAGGCCGCCGTCCGCAGCCTAAGGGCACTTGAAGACAACGTGACGAACTAGGCATGGCGCTGACGGTTTCCGCCGCGCTCTGGTTTCTGCCTTTCGTGATCCCGATCTGCCTCTGGGTCGCCTGGAGCGACATGAAATTCATGAAGATCCCGAACAAGGCGGTGCTGGCCCTGGGTCTCGTCTTCATCGTCGTCGGGCTGGTCGCACTGCCGCTCGCCGAGTACCCTTGGCGGCTCTTGCATATCGTCGTGGTGCTGGTCGCCGGATTCGCGGTCAACATGGCGGGCATGGTCGGCGCCGGCGACGCGAAATTCGCCGCCGTCATGGCGCCCTTCGTACCGCTGGCCGACGCGCGCTTGTTCCTCGTGCTCTTCGCCGCCGTGCTGCTGGCCGCCTTCCTCACCCACCGCCTCTTCCGCGCCGCACCTGCGATGCGCGCACGGACCACAGATTGGGAAAGCTGGACGGCCGGAAAGAAATTTCCGATGGGCCTCGCGCTCGCCGGAACGCTTGTCTTCTACCTCGCGCTCGGGGTCTGGTTCGGGGCCTAGGACCGCACGATCCCGTAGAGGATATAGAGCGGCGTACGGCGCAACTCACGCAACGCGATATCCTGCCGCGCGACCTCTTCCAGGATCTGTTTGCGCACGGACAGGGACGTCGGACAAAGCGGCACCAGCAGGTAGTCCGCGCTCTCGAAACCGGGCAGTCCGCCGTAATACCAGGGCGCACCTTTCTCGAGCCGCGCGAGGCGTCCGAACAGCCAATGCCCCGAGAATATATCCGCCGCAAAAAGCCGCTTGCCCTGCGCGAAACCGTTCGCCTCGAGATCGTCGACGATGGTCTCGAACCACGCGGGCAGCCCGCCCTGCAACTCGCATTCCGGCAACTCCTCACCCAGAAACGCCGTGCGGAACTTGTCGCGCTCGGCCCGCGCCGCTCGGTCCTCGAGCCCCGAGCCCGGCCCGTCGAGCGCCATCAGCCCATCCACCCGATTGGAGCGCGTCGTGATCACGCGCAGGTCGCGATGACGGCGCTCGCCCGGCAGCATCGCGCTATAATCCGCGACCGGCAGACTGAGATGCCGGAACGGGCTGAAGGCGAGATTCAGAAACGACGGCGTGGCGAAGGCGATCGCCACGGCCGCGGCCACGATGAGCGACTGGCGCATGTTCCAGCCAAGTGCGCTTAGCATCTCGGGCCGTGGTGACGGCACCAGCAGCAGGATCGCCAAGAGCATCAGCCATTGCGGGTCGTTGCCGAAATTCTGGTAGGTGACATAGATGAAGCCGGGCAGCAGGATCAGCAGCACGAGGCCCAGCGCATCCTCCCCCGCCTGGCGCATGAGGATCACCGCGCCGAGCGCGACCAGGCTGCCGCCCAGATAGGCCGGCGCGGTGACGATGGTGCGCAACGGCGGTCCGGGTTGCGGCCGCAGCTCGGATGCCGAGACCGTCAGCAGATCGGCGACATAGGCCGCCCAGTATTCCGTTCCCGCCAACAGCGCCATCGCGATGGCCACGCCGAACCCGCTGAACAAGGCCACGCGCAGCACCGGAAACGCCCGGCGCAGCGCCAGTGCGACCACCACAGCGGGCGCGAATGCGACGAAATAGGTGACCTTCAGAAGCACAAGAAAGGCCATGCCGAAGCCGATGAAAATGCCGTCCATCAGCTCGTTTTCCACCTCGCGCGGCGGCAATGCGGCAAGCACGATCACGATGTAACTCACCGCCCAGGCCCAGCGGTTGTAATGCATCGAAATCGACACCGACCGCTCTGCCTGCCCGTGCACCAGCGCCAAAACCAGGATCAGAACGACGAAGCCGAAGAAATACCCCAATGCGCCCTCGAACCGGCTTGTCCCGACCCAGATCAATGCCGGCAGCAGCACCAGTGCCACCAGGACCTGGCTGAGGAGAATCGAGATCCCCGCCCCCAGCCCGAGGTTCAGAAACAGCGTGATCGGCGCGAAGGACAGAAACCCGATCGGTGTCATGAAATCGAGATGCGGCCACTCGCCCGAGGCCATCCGGAACACGATCTGCAGCAGATGCAACGTGTCACCCTCGTGCTTGGCGAGGTAGAACCCGCCCTTGGCCAGCGCCACGCCCCCGAAAACCGCAATCACGGCCAAGAAAAAGCCGAAAAGAATTGCGGGGTTGGGTCTGCTCATGCCTCTACCACGTCCGAGTTTCGCCACATTGGACTGTCAAAAACAGAGCCGGAAAGACTTGTCCAGATGCCCCGGACCACCCGGTGCGTCTGCACGCACGCACGAGGTACGCCCATGAACATGCACGTGACCCCTGTTCTCGACCCGCCGGCCCCGCGGAGCCTGCAGGATACAGGCCTGCCGATGGTGGTGATGCGCGACATCGTGCTGAAGACGATGTTCCGCCGCAACCTCGAGCAAGTCACTGAAATGTCGAAGGTTATGGCCCTGCCCGTTCCCGTGATGCAAGAACTGGTCGACCTGTGCCGCACACAGAAACTCGTCGAGGCCACCGGCACGCTACACGCCAATTCCGGCGGCGAGATGGGCTATCAGCTCTCGGATGCGGGCAAGGCGCGCGCGCTCGATGCACTGTCGCAGTCTGAATACTACGGCGCAATGCCAGTGCCGCTCGAGGTCTATCAGGAGCAGGTCAAGCGCCAGTCGATCCGCAACATCCAGATCACCCGCGACCAGCTGACCTCGGCCATGGGGCATCTCGTACTGCCCTCGAGCCTGCTCGGCAACCTGGGCCCCGCGGTCAGTTCGGGCCGATCGATCCTGATGTACGGACCGCCCGGCAACGGTAAATCGTCGATTTCCAACGGCATCCGCGACGCGCTTGGTGACAAGATCTTCGTGCCGCGCGCCGTCTTTTATTCCGGCCAGGTGATCACCGTCTACGACCCGATCGTGCACACCATCGCCGAAGCCGCCGAGGATGACGGCCTGACCCTGCGCCGCACGTCGAACCTCTACGACCGCCGTTATGTGCTCTGCGAACGGCCCACCGTGATCACCGGGGGCGAGCTGACGCTCGACATGCTCGATCTGGTCTATAACCCGACCTCGCGCACCTACCAGGCGCCCCTGCAGCTGAAATCCACCGGCGGCGTCTTCATCGTCGACGACCTTGGCCGTCAGGCCGAGCCGCCGCAGGCCCTGATCAACCGCTGGATCGTGCCTCTGGAAGAGGGCAAGGACATCCTCGCCCTGCAATCGGGCGAGAAATTCGAGGTGCCCTTCGACACGCTGGTGATTTTTTCCACCAACTTCCACCCCAACGAGATCTTCGACAAGGCCGCCCTGCGCCGGATCTTCTTCAAGATCAAGATCGACGGGCCGGACCAGGCCGACTACCTCAAGATCTTCTCGATGGTGGCCAAGAAGCGGAAGATGCCGCTCGACGAGGCTGCCTTGGTGCATCTAATCAAGCGCAAGTATCCGACGATCGACAACATCTACGCCAACTACCAACCGATCTTCCTGATCGACCAGATGATCGCGATCTGCGAGTTCGAGGGCATTCCCTACCAGATGACCCCCGACCTGATCGACCGCGCCTGGGCGAACATGTTCGTCAAGGACGAGGTGATCGTGAAGTAAGGCGGCCCTGGCTTAGTCGGGCAGAACGCCGGTCTCGAATCCGTCGATGGTACGGGTGTTCTTGCGACGCCAGTAATCCCGTACGCCATCCGGCCCCATATCCGCGTAGAACGGCAACAGTTCTTCCGGACCGCGCTGCCGTTCGACCGTCATGACCGGCACGCCGGTTCCACAAGAGGTCTGCACCGCCTCGATCGACATCTCGAAAACCTGCCGGGCCCCGGCATAGTCGGCAAAGGGCTTGGCGGCCTCTTCCCACGTCGCGTCATGCGGGTGGTGCACCCGCGCCGTTCCATAAAGCCTTAGAATCAAGGCGTTGCCCTCAAACGCGCAGAACATCAGCGTCATGCGATTGAGCTGCGCCAAATGCCCCGCCGTTTCATTGCCGCTGCCGCTGAGATTGATCCAGACCACCGAATTCGGTCCCGTTACACGCAGACTGTCCATGCCCTTGGGCGACATGTTGACCCGTCCATCCGGCGCCGCTGTCGCGACGAAGAACAGGGGTTGCCTTTCGATGAAATCAATCAAGGTTTGGGTGAGTTTCTTGCCCAATGGCATGGTGGCGCTCCCGGTCGATATGTGGAACATATACAGAACAAACTGGCGTGGCAAGATTTCCGCTATGCTCACATTGCGTCGAGACCGGAGACATTGAATGGCTAGGCTTCCACCGGCTTTCGATCGCTGGTTCGCCGCGCGCGGCTGGTCGATCCATCCGCATCAGCAGGCGATGCTCGACCGCGCGGGCGAGCCGTCGCTGTTGCTGATCGCGCCCACCGGCGGTGGCAAGACACTCGCGGGGTTTTTGCCAACGCTCGCCGAGCTCGCCGATGGACAGCACAAGGGCCTGCACACCCTCTACGTCTCCCCACTCAAGGCGCTCGCCGCCGATATCAAGCGCAACCTGCGCTCCCCCGTCGACGAGATGGCCCTGCCGATCCGGATCGACGACCGCACCGGCGACACCCCCGCCACGCGCAAGAAAGCGCAACGTGCCGACCCGCCGCATATTCTGCTCACCACACCGGAAAGCCTCGCGCTCCTGCTCAGCTACGAGGACGCCCCGCGCATGTTCGCAGGCCTTTCCCGCATCATCGTCGACGAAATCCACGCGCTGGCCGAAAGCAAACGCGGCGACCAGCTCATGCTCGCCCTCGCCCGCCTGCAAACCCTCTGCCCCACCCTCCGCCGCGTCGGCCTCTCCGCCACAGTTGAGGACCCACCCGCCATCGCCAGGCTCCTCGCGCGTCACCCCGATCCCTGCGAAATCCTCCACGCCAACCCCGGCCCCGACGCCGACATCCGCATGCTCGAGACCGAGGAACGCCCCCCCTGGTCCGGCGGCGGCGGCAAATACGCGATCCCGGCGGTGCTCGAGCAGGTCAAACAGCACAAGACCACGCTGATCTTCCACAACACCCGCGCCCAGGCGGAAATTTTCTTTCATAATCTGTGGCTTGCCAACACCGACAGCCTGCCGATCGGCATCCATCACGGCAGCCTGGCCAAAGAACAACGCGCCAAGGTCGAGGCCGCCATGGTCGCGGGACAACTCAAGGCCATCGTCTGCACCGGCACGCTCGACCTCGGCATCGACTGGGGCGATGTGGACCTGATCATTCAGGTCGGCGCGCCGAAGAACGTCAAGCGCCTGATCCAGCGCATCGGCCGCGCCAACCACCGCTACAACGCGCCTTCCAAGGCGCTCCTGGTCCCCGCCAACCGTTTCGAAGTCGTCGAATGCATCGCCGCGCTCGAGGCCGCCAAGGCGCACGAACTCGACGGTGACCCCCGCGGCCCCGGTCCGCGCGACGTGCTCTGCCAGCACATCCTGATCGCCGCCTGCGCCGGTCCGATCGACGCCGACCAGCTCTACGCCGAAGTCACCACCGCCGGCGCCTACACCGCCCTCACCCGCGCGGAATTCGATGCCTGCCTCGATTTCGTCGCCACCGGCGGCTATGCCCTGCGCGCCTATGACCGCTGGCAACGGCTCAAACAAACAGACGGCCTTTGGCACCTCCGCGACCCTCGCGCGGCCCGCCAGATCCGGATGAATATCGGCACCATCCAGGACACCGACACGCTGAAGGTCCGCCTGCGCGGGCGCGGCAAACCGCTGGGCGAGGTCGAAGAAGGCTTCGCCGCCACCCTCACCCAGGGCGACACGTTTCTCATCGGCGGCCAGATCGTGCGCTACGAGGGCCTGCGCGAGATGACCGTCGAGGTCTCCCGCAACGCCACGCAGAAGCCCAAGATCGCCACCTTCATGGGCACCAAATTCGCAACTTCGACGCAGCTCTCCCATCGCATCCTGCGGATGTTCCGGCAGAACACATGGCCCGAGCTCCCCGACCACACCGCCCAGTGGCTCGCCCTGCAACGCGACGTCTCCAAACTGCCAGAGGCCGACCGCCTGCTCGTCGAAACCTTCCC
>JAAUYH010151664.1_pt1 | contig 26415 bp, 12 predicted proteins | sample 7278061 | NCBI WGS metagenome assembly JAAUYH01 (sample SAMN14350203, study PRJNA611818) | marine sediment metagenome | isolation source: surface marine sediment (0.6m) | place: French Polynesia: Moorea | collected 2018-08
CCAAGTACCAGTCACTTCCAAGTCAGTGGTTTTTATCTTGCCGTTGACATCGAGTTGAGCGGCAGGACTGTTGGTTCCCGTCCCAATCCCCACCTTGCCATTGCTGAAGGAAAAGTGGGTATCTGAGTTTTGCGTACTAAACTCAAGAAACTTGAGATTTCCTAGGTCATCTTCCGTAGCTTTAATCGTCCCAACTGGGTCTTCCTCAGCTAGATCTAACTTTAAGTTTAATTTTTTCCCTTCAACTGTATCCGCCTGCCAAGTACCAGTCACTTCCAAGTCAGTGGTTTTTATCTTGCCGTTGACATCGAGTTGAGCGGCGGCGGAGGGGCTAACGATACCAATTCCCACTCGACCATCTGCCGTAATTATCATCTGAGTTTCGTCGCTACTGTCGTCAAAGCGAGCGATTGCAGACTGCTTAGAAAATGCTGCCCCTGATAAAGTGGGAGTGAAATCTGCATCGATAGTCAGCTTCCACAGATCGTCGGTGGGGATGTCTTTAATAATTCGGGTTTCGCCCTTAGCCTGAATGATGTCGCCGACGCGCAGACTTTTCCGGTCAAAACCTTCGATTTGAACTTCATTGTTCCCTAGGAACGTAATTTTTCCCTTAGTCGTTGAAATCGCCTCCTTACCTTTTACGAGTAGAGACGGTAATTGTGGGTCATCTGAATTCTCAAATCCGACAACCAGTGAGTCTCGCGCACAAAGAGATTCAACGATAACTTTCTCAGGTAACTCCACACTATTGATATCGATTAAGGATTTAAAGGATTTTCGACATTCTCTTTCCTTAATGAAATTACTTGCCGAATCTACTTTTACTTCAGCTAAAGGACTATAGTGGTGCTGAATTCCTAGGGCAGTTCGTTTTTCCTCTGACCAAGATGGTTTGTCCTGATTGGCACGAACTGGCAGCAACCAGTAATCTCCGGTTTGGTAGTCACCATCGGATTCAAACTTAAACTCAAGCTCAATTTCTACCCGATCGCCATCTTTTAAAATAATCTTAGAAGTATCAATCGGACGGACAGCTTTATCTCCAGGAAGTTCAGGATTGTGATCCCACCGCCGTACTTTCGGATAGTTGGGATTGTTATTGACTTGGGAGGGGAAATTTTCTAGCGTAATCGAATCGCCTTCTACGGTATTGGGATCGAAAATGAGTTTGCTTCTTTCAGAAGAGATAGAAACAACCTCCTGTAGTTGAACCATCGTCCCTGGTTTATTGTGTAATTCACGCTGGTTATCGATAACTTCTATCCACTGTCCAGCAGCAAAAGAGCGCCATTCATCTTGTCCGAGATTGCTGATAATGATAGCGTAATTGCTCTCATCTATTTCTTCGATTGGACTGACGACAGTTCCGTTATCGCGAGACCATTTAAAAGTCGCTTTTTGGTCTTCTTCTCCTTTTGGTTGGTGAATTTCGATGCGATACAAGCGGTTATCTGAAGGCAAGCTTGAATTATTGGTGAGGGTTGCCCTGAGAGAAACTTTCTGAAGCCGATTTTGTTGATTTTCCTGAAATTCTTCCCAATTTGACCAATTTGACTTCTGTTCCAGTTTAACTTGCCAGATAGTTTTTGTTCGAGTAGCAGTGTCAACCCCACTGAGAGCAAGTTCTCGGATTTCAGGATCTTCAAGCGCAGTAATGTGACGCTGCCAGACATCAAGATAGACGAAATACTCACCTTCTTCTAAGTTTTTGGGTAGCTTTTCTCCTTGGAATAATTCAGTAATAGGATAGTCTGTTTGACTCAAATAGCTTGTCGTTTCCTCCAATTCACAGAGTATGCCATCTACATAGATCCGTCCTTGAGCAATTTCTAAATCACTATCATTGTTGGGGCTAACCCGAATTTTAAAGTTTTCAAAATCGTTTTTTGATTGGGGTGCTCCCGAGGCTCCAATTACGTCTTGAAGCTGGCTTTGCAACAAGTGGTCTTGAATATCTGCCTGTTCATTCCAGTCGGCATCGAGTTGCAGGCGACCTTGCTGCATCCGCACACTGCTATAGTGCTTGTCTGCTTGAAAAGTAGAACGGGTAAAATCTCCTTTCATGATGGCTCCTCCAAGTTCTAAGTTACGTAAAAGATTCCGGCTTGTAAGCCAAAACGTAGGTATTCTTTGAGGCTGGTTTCTAAATTATCCCGGCGTTGTGGCTGTTGTAAGAAACTAAACGCTCCCATTTCCGAACCGTCTTCAGCGCCACGGAGAATTTCTGGGGGACAAGTCTGTCCCAGTTGGGTGTAGGCGGGTTGTGCATATTCCTTACTGGTAAAAATTGGCTGGAGTCGAGCGAGGATGGTTAGTTTTTTATCCACATCTTGTTTCAAACCTTGATTAATGGCTTGCCAACTGCCGCCGCCGTTTAAGGAGCGCCAGAGACTGCCAGCCGCCGTTCCCGCAAAAATCGTGTCAGTTTGGCAATGGTGAGCTAGGGCAGTAATGTATCGAGCAGCCGGACTTTGATTGAGAAGCTGCCAGCGATTGTCAATGCCTCCACCTGCAGTCCCCACGATTAGCCTACTTATGGTAAATTTTACACCTTCAGGGGGTAGATCGGGACAGAACGGTTCATTGATAGTTAGGTAATCAGAGTCAATGGCTGTGACAAGGCGCGTTTGGTTAGCCGCAACGAGCCGATCTCCAACTTGCAGTTCCTGTTGGAAGTCTGTCCCGCTTCCGATCACCGTGGTTCCCTGACTGGCAATCTCGCCTGTTCCTGTTTTGGTATGAGCTAGGAGGGCAGTAATTTGGAGATTGGGGATAAATTCGGGGGTGTCCCAGTCCCGTTCTACTGACGACCAGACCTTGCCGCCATCGTCAGAGTAGAAGACTCCCCCACCTGCGGTTCCGGCAAAAATTTCGCCGAGAGAGTTGGTTTCTAGGGCAGTGATATAAGGGTTAGTTAAGCCGCGACTGGACTTCTGCCAACGATTTTCAGTCGGCAAGAAGCGCCATACTCCTTCTCCATCGGTTCCGGCAAACAGATTGTCGCGACAGTCGATCGCCAGTGCCGTAACATAGTAGTTCGTTAGTCCTGCATTCCAAGCATTCCAGTCGCCGCCTTCTGGCGAGCAAGTCCAAACCCCGCTGCCCTCCGTTCCCGCCACGATGAGGGGAGTCATGACCTCCGGTTCAGCACTAGTGACTGTCACGCTAGCTGGCTTGGCATAGGCGATCAGGGTGGTTATTGCCGTATTGGGGAAAGAAGTACCGAGTTTTTCCCAACTGAGTCCATTATTGCGCGATCGCCAGACTTCTCCCTTTAGGGTTCCTGCTAGGAAGGCGGTTGGGTTCAGATCACCAGTAATGTAGGTTGCTAGGGCAGTGATGTATTGTAAATTTTCTGACTTCTCATTGCCGACTGACCACCATGTCTGAGGAAACGGGGACTCTGGCAAAAATATTAATGCAAGTCGGTATAAGCCACTCTCTATCAGGAGAAATAGGATGAAAATCCCTACAATGCTAGAGAATCGATAGATTCCCTCTCCGAAGGTTCCGGCAAAGGCTGTACCGCTGTCTGGCGCGATCGCCAGAGCTGAGATCGGTGGCGGCAACTTGAGCAAGGCACTGTTCAAAGCCAGATCGGGCTGACACTGATAGCGGAGGGGGGTTAGGGAACCGTCTGGAACATAGCAGAAACGCAGGCATCCCACCTGACGGTCTAGGACGGTCACTAAATCGTCGAACAGGCTGTCACTGGCTTTTAAGCGGCGGACGACAGTCGTACCCAAAACCGTAGTTGCCTTAATTTCCACCGTCGTGCCAGGGGCGGCGATCGCTGTACCCCCTATCCCTCGCTCTTGCTGCTTCTGCAAGATACTCTCAGCAACGCTCAATTGGGGAACGGTACTGGCAAGGGAAATGGCACCGCAAATACTGTGGTCGATTCGGATTTCCAATTCTGTATTTGCCCCGAAACTCTCCGGTTGGGACCAGCAGGAACAACAAGATTCATCTTCCCTTGTCGCGATCGCTTGCGACCATTGCCGACAGCTTTTCTTGAGAGCTTCCCACAGGTAGTAGACTTGCTGAGCAGCCAATTGCCTCAGTTGTTGGAGGCGCTGTTGGGGCGATAGGGATCTCTGGTCAAAGCCGAGTCGGAAGATCTCTTGAATCAGGCAAAGCCAATAGGTAATCACAGCAATCGTTTCCCAGTCTCCCGATGCTTCATCCTCCTGGCTCGTTTCATTTGCCTCAACTTCTGGATCGGGCTGGACGGTTATTCCCCCGTACTCAGGGACCAGGGTGCTGTGGATGAAATGCAGCTGCTTGAGATTGCCAGGACGGACGGTCAACTTGCCTTGAATCAGTAGACCATTCAGGGTCAACTCTCCCGGTTCTGGCTCCGTCGAAGTGGCTCCTTCTGTTGTTTGAATCCGGGCAATGCCTCGAACAGTCACGTTGCCCTGGAGGTGGGGGCGATAGCCACTGGCGGCGACAAGGAATAACTGCCGATTGGCAGGAATGAGGAGGTTGAGGTGGCCGTAATAACTGCTGTTGTCTTTAATCAGGATGATGCCGATTTTATCGGCAGGATTTTCTCGAATTTCTCGGTTTTCGGCAGTTTGCTCTCCTTGACGCTGCTTTTCCTGGGCGATTCTCTTCCTCGTTGTTATGGGGTCTTCAGGAACGATTCCCAACTGCTGCCATCCGAGGTCGGTACCGTGTTTAACGACATCGAGGGGTTGCCATCCTGGTTGTTTCTGGTCAAAGATAAACAAGAGGAAATTGCGCCCTGGATAGCGGCTCAGCTTCAGTTCGCATGCTTGTTCTAAAATAAGCGGTTCGCCTTGGCTGTTGACCGCTCTGCCGGAATTCACGGTCACTTTTGCTGGATAGGCTGATGCCTTCTCCCAGTTGAGTTCTTTGAGAGTTAAGCCCTTGACAATCCCTGGTTTAAACAGATTAACCTTAAATTTTATGGGCTTCATTTTGCCCGTTTCATCCACCGAAAACTTCGCGAGTCGAATGTAGATATCTTTGGGATAATTCCTGGCATCTTCTTCCCGAAAGAGGACAACTTGCGTCTTCGGCGCTCTGACTGTCCCTCGGTCGGCGATCGCCAGAATCACTGTTTGATTGCGATAACGCCACAGGCGGCGGATAGGATAGGGGAACTTGAGGCGAATGGGTTGTCCTTCGCCGTCAACTGCCTGACCCGGCATCAGGGTAGCACTTCGCGCTCTGGGTTCCGTTGTCAGGGTTAAGCCCCAGACTACTCCCGGTGCAAATGGCTCAATGCCTTTCTGGTGCTCTGGCTTTTCCTGATTATTGTCTTCCAAATCGGGGCGCTCTCGGCGCAGGCTCAGATCAGGCTCAAGCATTTTAACCACGGGAACGTACAGTTCTGCCAAGAGAATATAAGTCTTTTCTTCATAGTTATCTCGTTCATCTGGGGAAATAACGAGAGGCTTCCAGCTTGGACGGGAGGGTTTAGCAGTGTAAGGTAAGGTAAGGCGTATCGTTTGCTTTTTATTTTCCTTTTGATAGTCTCTCAGATCGACTGAGACATTGCGATCCAGAACGATCGCCCGTCCTTTGGGATCGATCACCGTCCCCGGCGTAACGATGGCTTCGAGCCTCTCAGGAGGCAAAATGACATTAAATCCCTGTAGAATTCCCGGTGTAAAGTTCTGGCGAACATTATAAGCCGCACTCAAGATATTACCATCCCCATCTACCACCAGACGGGCGAGGCGCAGGTAGGTGTCTTCGGGGTAGCGATCGCGATCCAGTTGGCGGATCAGTTGCAGGGGTTGAGGGTTCTGTTTCTGATAGAGGGGATGGGCAATGACCAACAACAAGATCTGTTGGCTGGCAAACTCGAACTCCCTCTGATGACCTTCCCGACTCGCCTGATCCAGTTCTGCTCGAATCTGCTTCAGTTCTTGCCCAATTGGCATTGAATAAATTTGCTCCCACTCAATTAACCTTCCTTGCTCATCCACCGCTGTCCCTGGCATGACGATAATTTCCTGAGTGCCGACCTCAGCTGTGACCGTCAGTCCCCTGATAATTCCCGGTTTAAACAACTGCTGAGCTGGATCGAGGGGGATTCGGCTGATAATCACTTTAGGAATTTCAATGCGAGCTAGAGGAATTGCCGTCAGATCTTCGCAGGCTTCCCAAGCGGTAACGCTTTGATTCCAGCGCTCCACCGCTTCAGCCAGGGTATTGAGGTTAGCATGGCGCTCTTGAGCCACCTCCCAGAATAGTGGCGAGAAGAAGCGGGGATCTGGTGGCGTTTGGGGGTGAGGCAGAGTGCGCCCGTAGGGACCGCCCCCCAAGTTGCCACTAAAGCCATAGGCATAGCTGACTTGAACGCGAGTGGGTGTTTCCTCTCCCAGAAAAACCAATCTGCCCAATTCAGGATCGATGGCGACAAGCTTGCCAATTGTGTCCTTTGCCGAGGGTAGTTTCCATTGGCTCTTCTCAGGATCTCCTAGGGAATGGATCAGCACGCTTTCAGCAGTAATCGGCTGGGGTTGACCGTTGATAAAAATCTGCCAAGGCTGACCGGCTTTATAGACCGGATCGTCAGAGCGAGCAGGCAATTTGCCGGGAACGTGGATCTCCTGGGCTAATTGGGTAATGGTTGTTTCTGTCTCAGGGGTGTTAAATAAGGGCAGATCTTCCCCAAGAGGACTGAGGCGATAGTATCCTGCGTCTTCTGCTACTGAGGCAGCAGTCACTTTAACCAAGGGATAACTTTGCAGTCGCCAGAGGAACAAGCCCACATTGGGTAGATTATAGCGACCTTGGGTACTCGCAATGCGGCGGATTTCAGCCGTGTAGGCGACTTTCCCTTCAAAGGGAGAACCAATTTTAGCCAGATTTTGAGGCGATCGCAGACTTACCGTTGTCCGTTCTGGACGCAGAAAGGTAACGTGCTGGTTCAAGGCAAGGTGTTGAGAAAACTCAACAGCCCGAGCGCGCCAGCCAGTCACGTCTCGCGCCAATTGTTCTAGGATAGGAGTCGTTCCTTTTCGGCGGCGGTAAGCTAGTGTATTGGCGACATAAGCCCTACTCTCGCGTCCCCCGTATTTGGAAGGCTTTCCCTGGCTACCGGAGATGTTTCTCGCAACTACGTCACTTGCACTGACCAGATCGCCGATATAGGGAATCACCCAATCATCACAGGTCTCAATAAACCAATTCTCGTATAGGTCGCCGATGTCCTGTTCGAGCAGTTCCAGTTCCCTTTCCATCACTGCTAGCAAGGCTTGCAGCGATTTTCTCCGCTGCTCATCTGCGGTTTGATAGATGGCAGGCAGGAGTGAATAGAGAGATTTAGCTGTGTTGCTATTCATAGGGTTGATACCGAATTGAGGATTATGTCGTCTAAACTGATTAAGAGCAACTGAGCTGGAAGAATTTGCCGAACTTGCGTCTCAAGATCGCGGCAGACCTTGGCAGTAGCAGCAGGCAATTCCTTTTGCAGGGTGCGGCTGCGATCCCGCCGGTGCAAGGCATCTAAATCGACGCTGGTGACACCGGCGACGGCGTGGATGGCACTGATGATTTCGGCCGACGTGACGAGCTGACCGAACTGCCGCCGCTCGAAGGCAAAGGACTCCAAGATTTTCTCGCGGATTGCCTCAAGTACCCGTTCGGATTGGTAGCGCGAGTCGATCAAGACCTTGGCTTCGATTTTGAAATACAGCGGCTGGTAAGAATCCACCTGAATCCGACTGATGGGGTCTCTGGCGGCATCAATCGCTTTGACCAAGCTTTGATACAATGCCGAAGTGGGTTCCACCGCTTTGCCATTGCAGCCCGCGACTGTCAGGTGAACGAGCTCCTGACTACTGAGAGACAGCGCTACCGCTTGAGCCTTACCAATGCCGGCAAAGGTACTGGCAAAGTCTTCAAAATCCTGGAGGGAGACGATGCGCTCTAGGGTGCGGACAGAGGCAGGGGCATTGTGACGAGCTTGGTCGAGGGATTCCCCCTCGGCGGCTCCCGTCGCAGCTAAGGGATTGGTTACTTCAAGTAGGTTAGGCGGTCCTGTCTTGGGCAAGGTCAGGCGGTTTGCCCCCACTTCCCCGGCGGTACCGATGCCCGTGCGATAGGTTACCACAATGTTGTCCTGACCACTAGGCAAACGTGCCCCCCGTTTGCCATCCCCAAAGACAATTTGGGTCGTACCGTCATCCTCAATGCGGATCAGGTAGCTCTGCGCTCGGTCGCTTTCCGAGTAGAGGGAATTCACCTCCGTCCATTGCACTTCATTTACCTCAACTTCCAGGGTACTCTCTCCCCCAGTTGCCGTCGCAGCAGCCGTGTAAGTGAGGGGCGGCTTTTGTAGCGCAAATTTCTGGTTAGGGATGGCACTGTTGCCACTACCCAGAACCTCTGGACCGATTGTCTTACCGTGGGTGGCTTCTGCAACGTTGCCGTAGATTATGACGCTGGCAGGATCGTAACTGTACTGGAGGGCGTCTGCTAGCCTGAGTACGGGCTGCCGTTCGTCATCAGGGGGACGAGCAATGACGCAGCGTTCGCTAATCAACGGATCGTCTTCCGTCGCCGGATAGAGGGTAATGTCCTGAGGGTGGGCAAGCTGAACCTCCCCGTCAAATTGATTTCTACATCTGACTTTCCAGATGCCGTTTTCCGGGGCGGCGGTGACGTAGAGCAAGTCATTGGGTTCTACTTCAACCGACTGAAATCCATCAGCCGCGATCGCGATCCCAATCCCACCCACTAGAATATTGCTGTTCTCGATGCGAATGACCCGAACGTCTGTACTAGTCAGTCCCGTCTTGAGGGGTTGCCAACTTTCTCCTTGATCGGCGGAACGGAATACTCCCCCCAAGGCTGTCCCAACCAATAGGTTTCCCTGAGCCGAATCCACTGTCAGGCAGCGAATTTCCAAATGCTCCGCCAGTTCACCCTGATTGATCGCTTGCCAGCGCTTGCCTCGATTGCGGGAGCGGAAAACTCCACTACCAGCTGTTCCTGCATAGAAGGTGTCAATGTAATAAAATGTGCCCGAAGGCAGGTCATTAAAAGCGCGGTCAATCCTAAGTTCAACATCTGAAACAATTTGCGTCACCGTTGCCTGCAAATCGCCAACGCGAATGAAGTCGCCGACTGCCAGTTCTTGGGTAAATTTGGTTTCCTCTCCTATAACCGCTGTCTCAAGACTGGAGATCGTTCCTGCTCCTTTACGAAGGTCAACCGCCAAGGCCGTTATGTATAAGTTAGACAATCCCGTTTCAATCTCAAAAGTTTCTGCCTCCAGCGGAGGATTAAAAGCTTGCTCGACCGTTAATTCTTCATCTGAGGCGATCGCTACCACCGTTACCGTCTGTCCGTTAGCAATCAGGCGATCGCCCACAACTAGATCGGTGAAGAATTGAGTGTCGTCTCCCTGAACAGTTGCTTCCTTACTACTGAGCTTTCCGGTTCCCGGTCGTTTATTGTCAATCGACTGCCAACTGAAGCCGTTGTTGTCGGAGAAGAAAATGCCTTTACCAGCCGTTCCCACCCACAGTTCCTCACCCACACTCTGGAAAACTCGGATGTCTTGCTGATTGAGTCCCGCAAATGTCCAAGATTCACCTACCGTATCAGTGGAGCGCAAGATCCCTGAATCAAGGGTTCCGAGAAAGAGGCTGTCTTGATGGAGGGTGATCGCCTGTACGTTAGGGCGCACGACCCCCACATTCACGGGTTCCCATTTTCTGCCTTCATCTCCAGAAACGAACAGCCCTTCTAGTGTGCCCGCAAACAGACGTCCCTGCCAATAAGCCAACGCCTGCACGTTGTCGTTCCCCAATCCCGTTTTGGCAGCTTCCCAGGTGCGACCCCAATCGGGAGAGTGGAAAACTCCCTGTTGCGTCCCGGCGTAGAGGGTTCCCGTCAGGCGATCGACGGCTAAGTCTTGCACGCTGGTATAGGTTAAGCCATCCGTGCTGTGTTCCCAGGGGACATGTCCGGCTTCCGTATCCTCATTTGGCAGTACCTGAAAGACTCCGGCTTCTGTCCCCGCTAACAGGACTTCCTCTGTTCCTCCCAGCGCCAGAATTGTGCGATCGCTTAGTCCCGCCTCGAACACATCCCAGAGATTCCCTCGGTTTGTGGAGCGAAAAACGCCGCTCTTGGCTGTTCCCGCGAAAATATAGCCTTCTTTAGGGGAAATTGCCAGACTGCGAATCTCTTGCTCTTGGAGGTTGGTTTTAATCGGCTTCCAGTTTTGCCCGTTGTTGGTGGAGCGAAAGACCCCACCGCCATCAGTTCCGGCGACGAGGTAGGTTTTACTGAGGATAGAAAAAGGTTGCGTCGAGGAAACGTCTAAATCTGCATCAATTGTTAAGGAATTATCCGTTACTTCTGTAACTGTTCTAATTTGGTCACCTATAATAATGCAGTCACCTTGGTTAATTTCTTGAGTGAAAGCTATATCCTGACCCGTTACTGAAGTTCCATCGCTGGTAATCTTTCCCTTACCTCTGTCAGCGACAAAGAAGGGAGTTTCAGATTGTAATTCTGGTGAGAAAGCTTGCTTGACTTTCAGTTCAGTTTCCGAAATGACGGTGTCAACTATCTTAATTTGATTGCCGACAATAATAGTATCGCCTGGTCGAAAAGTACGGATGAACTTCGTTCCCACGCCAGTGATAGTTTTATCTTGGCTGGAAATCGTCCCTTGTCCTCGGTTAGGAATCAAGAAATATTCGTCTTTTAATTTTGGATTGAATGACGAATCAATCGTCAATTGAGTGTCAGAATAAATCGCCTTTACCGTTTTGATTTGATTTTTGGCAAGTAGAATATCTTCTTCTTGGAGTATCTTGGTAAAAGCGATTCCCTTTCCGGTGACTATGTCACCTTGACTAGAAATTGTTGCTTCGTCTGACTGAGTATGGATAGCAATTGCTGTAACCTCTAGGTCAGTCAATCCGCTACTAACAGTAAAAGTCGTTCCCTCTGGCAAGTTGGGATTAAAAGGAGTATTAATTTTAAGTTGGGTATCATCCAGTTCCGCATCTGAAAAAATTTGATTGATAATACGGGTTTGTCCAGCGGCTGCAATGGTGTCACCTTCCTTAAGTTCTCGCTTGAAAGCTATTTCTGTTCCCGTTACCGTCCAATCATCGCTAGAAATCGTTCCTCTACCTAAGCGAGTATAGCCAACTTGTTTCCAAGTTTTACCGTTATTTAAAGAACGGTAAATTCCCTTCTCACTCGTTCCGACAAAAATGTATTTATTAGCTAGATTGACAGCAAGTGCTTGTACCTCTACCCCTTTCAAAATTTGCTTCCAAGTTTTTTCACCAGTTTCTTCATCGGTTTGGTAAACAAAGACTCCTTTCACGGTTTTCCCCGCGACTCCAGCAAAAATATCGCCATTATCTGAATTGAAATCCATTACAGTCACATCAGTCGGTTCCTCGCTGATTTTTTCCCAGATTTCATTGAGGTAATTAAAGCGAAAAATCCCTGTGTCTGTTGCAGCAAGAAGCTTGGGGATTTCCCAAGCAGTACCAGCGACCAAATCTTCAGGATAAGCAACATCTATAATCAGTTTGCGCTCAGATAATATTTCCTTAACCACTCGGATTGGATTTTTAACTAAACGAGGGATTTTAGTTATTTTAATTAGATCGCCAACACGCAATTCAGTGGTAAACAAAGTAGATGATGCTAGTTGAGCAGCAGAAGCAGCGGTTGGCGACGCTTCAATCGTTGGTGGAGATGGAATTGGATGTGGCCCCTCTACCAGATTCCCTGAAGCCGCCAGACCATCCTTTAATTTTTTAACATAGGCTAGCAAAGCAGTGACATTTTTGCTTTCTAACCCTTCATTGAGAGCTTCCCAGCTATTACCACCATCAGTCGAACGAAAGATTCCGTTTTTCGTCCCAGCAATATAGTGACCGTTCGCATCAATTGCTAAAGCTTGAACAGTCTCTTCTATTAAATCCTTCGAGGGTTGCTCCCAATTTTTCGAGCGAAAGATGCCGCCAAGATTAGCATTTGCTCGAATGAATTTTCCACTAATAAGTAGCGTTTGCTGCAATTTTAAATGGGGAACAAACTGTTGAAGATAAATTTCTTTCCCCTTTAGCGGGTCGAGAAATATTTTGGTTTGCTGGAAAGAAACAGTTAGGGGCTCTCTGGCTAATTCTAATGCTTCACTTTGTGCCAGTACAATGGTCGTCCTCAAACCAAATTGCGCTGGATTATCGATAGTTTTGTCGGGAATGATGCGAGTAATTTTCGCATCTAGGGTGAAGTCTTTCCGCTGGACAGTTGAGGCGCTCTCAATCCTCACAATAGCAGCTTCTGAGGCTGAATTCTCCCTGCGATCGCTGAGAGCAACCCAACTATCGGGTAAAATTTTAGGATAGAGGGTATCGAGATCGATTTGGTGTTCTGCAAGCTGAAAGTCCTTCCATTCGCCTGTAGGAGCTGAAGCTTCATAGCCGACTTTTTCAGTATTATCTTCAGCAAAACCTGAAAACCGCGTTGCAGCAAATAACTGTTTTAGGTGGTTTTGAGGAGTAGCATTTTGGTTTTTTAGAGGAATATCAAGCGCAGTGACATTCGTTATTTCTAGATCGCCATTAATTCCTTGCCATTGATTATTTTCCCAAACTAAAATTCCTAGTTCGGTTGCGGCAAAAATGCTCTCTCCTTCTATAGCTAATGATTGAACAGCTTGGTTTAATTCTTCCAATTCCAAAAAATCGCTACCGTCATTCTTATATTGAAATACTCCTTTATCAGTTCCAGCAAATATATTTTGATTGCTGTCAGCAATCAGTGCATAAATAGCCTTTGTTTTTAAATTAATAAGTGTCCACGTTTCCCCATGATCTGGAGAACCGTAGACTCCTCGGTCAGTTCCGGCAAAGATTTTAATAAAGGTAGCTTGAACATTAGTTCCCGACTTTATTTCCTCAGAAGTAAAATCTTGGTTGATTGTAAATATTTCCTCTGTAATCGTATATTGATTATCTTCAATTTCTATTATTCTATTGGAATTCAGTGCAGTAATTACAATAGTGTCACTTCCTTCAAGGTTGCCTCTAGTATCAAGATTCAACTTGATTATCCAAAGTTGATTTACTCCAATGATTCTCACCAATTCAATTTCTTCAATTTCTCCAGCAATTTCTTTGTCTGAGATTCTAAAACTGCTGCCTGCTTCTACATCAGAAAGGTCAACTGCCCCTACGATAATTTCAACTTCTAGAGTATATTTAACGCCGACAACTAATCTTGTTTCTTTTTCAGCAGTTATCGCATCCCCTTTCTCTAAATAACCATTGCTGACATTTCTTACTGTTATTTCGGTGTCGCTGATAATATTATCAATTCTCCCAGTCACATTTTTGGGCTCTTGAGGAAGGTAGAGTAAGGAAAAAATAACGTGATTAGCTAGCCCTTGCAAATGTTTATATTCTCTTGGAGGGGAAGAGTTTATTCCAGTTGGAATTTTCTCAGAAGACCAATCTTGACCTTGATTTGTCGTGCGATAGATACTCTCATCAGTTCCGGCAAAAATATAGTGAGTTGACCCAATTTCATAACTTAGTAAGGAACGGACAACGGTATTGGGAATGCCGGTAACGATCGGTTTAGCGGGATCTGCATTATTGAGTTTTTCAATGCGTACTGAACCGAGATTAATTGGGTTCCAAGTTTCCCCCTTATCTTTGGAACAGAAGACACCGCCTCCCGGCGTACCGGCATAGAGGCGATCGCCGTCACCATAGAGAGTTGAGATGTGGAGGTTCGTCAGTCCGGTAATCCCCGCCGTCCAAGTTTTCCCCCCATCCTGAGAGCGAAAGATACCACGGCCAGCCGTCCCAGCAAAGAGCGATTTATCCTGCGTCGCGAGGCAGAGGATGTCTTGATTGGGCAGTCCCTGGCTAGCAACTTCCCAGACAATCTCCTGGGGATCGATGGGGTTAGAATCTGTGGCAATCGCTGCTTGAAAAACGCCTCCTGTCGGCGTTGCGCCCGACTCCCGCTTGATTTGGTTCGGGACGCTATCCCAGCGGGGGGCGTTGAAGCCGAAGAGATTCCCCTGGAGTCGGAAGGCAAAGACCTGGGGATTGCGCAGGGTCAGATTGGGCTCCCTGCTGAAGGGTTGCTCCCAAGTAATTAAGGTCTGGTTCGCATCTGCCAACACCTCAACAGTTTCCAAGGTGAGGAGATAGCGCCGATCATCACCAGGATAGCCGACATCGATCAGCAACAGGGGATCGCCTGGGGTCAGTTGTACTGCGATTCCCTCTAGGTAAAGGCGGCGCGTCTGGCTCGTTACAACCTGGGGACGGCTGAGCCGGGGTGCGATGGCATTCCACTCCGGGCGGGCGATCGCGTCCTCGCGGGTTTCAAAGGTCTGGGGCAGTTCTCCGGGATCGGGAACGCTCATGACTTGTGTCCCCTTCGGCAGGGTAACCTGGGGGGGACTATCGGGCTCTTCCTCCAGGGTGAAGGCGAGATAAGTGCTAGCCGCCACGCCAGGGGCAAGTTCGTAACCCAAGGCGCGAGCCAGTTCGATGATCGAGAAGCGCTCAGTAGCTGTTCTCAGATAGCCTTCATTGGCAATCCTTTCCTGATAGAAAGTCAGGACATCGGCAACGACAGCCCAGGAATCTAACAGGGCAATCGCAGCATCGTCCCGCTCCCGATAAGTCAGGGGAGAGAGTGGCTGTTGCTGAGCCAGTTGCGATAGTAAGAACCGATAGAACCAATGATAGTCCCCAAGGCGGTAATTGAGCGCCCCTAAGCCAGGGCGATTTTCGATTCGGTTAATTTTTGGGAAAGTATTCATAAACCACCCTCCATTTCCAAGACGAGACGTCCCCTTTCTACGGCAGTGGGATCGTTATCTAAGCGAACGATTTCCAAGGGTGCGATTGCAATTCGACCAATCGTGAGTTCATCGCGAGAGTCTCGACGCCAGCGTTGGAAGCGGGTGACATTGACCGACTGAACCCCCTGAACTTTCATGGTAGTGTTGATCACTTGACTCAGATAGAGTGGTTCGCCGAAGGACAGTTTGTCGGGAGAAAAAAATCCGTTCTGGCTGTTAAAAGTCTCCAAGAGGGCTTGCTTGACAGCGGCGCGGAAATAGCCAGACTTGACCTTGACCTGAAGGGCAATATCGAGAGGAACGTAGCGCGGTTCTTCGATCGCTAGTTCGTGTCCTGCCATACGGAAGGGTTCTAAAAAGGCGAGTAGGGATTGGCGAAACCGATCATCTAGTTCCCCTCCCCCCTGACGATCGACCGTAAGGAAGATGGTGTAGCTGCTGCCCGTCCAGCGCCGCGTTCCAATGGCTCGCTGAACTTCAGGTTGGCTTTCGAGAAACTGGGCGTAGTCCTTAGCCGTTACGGCTCGCTGCTGGGTGCGAAACGCCTGGGGAGCTTCAAGGCGGACGGCTTCGATATCTTCCGGGTCAGTTCCCCCTTGGGCCGGTAGGGGATTGCGAACCTGTTCCATTAAATCGCCAAGATTCTCCTTAATGTTTCCCTCTCGCAAAATTGCTGCAAACCGCCCTTCACAATCCGCCAGATGGGCGATCGCTTCGGCACCCACATTGCCAGCCGCACCATTGCCAGTGCGGTAGGTGACTTGCAAGTAGCTATCGGGTTCTGGGCGTTTCCCCAACAGGTCGTCGCCAAAGCGCAGGTAAGCCCGCCCTCCTTCCTCCGTCTCTACGACGAAATCTCGGGCAAAGCGATCGCTGTTGAGCAGATCTGGCTGCCACTGCCACTCAAAGGAATCGATGCCTTCTTGTCGCAAAGTGAGGCTCGGTCGGGCAGGTTTCAGGTTCCAGGTCAGAGCTGCCTTAGCGGCGGCGGCGGGATCGAAGAGCCGCCATTGGTTGTCCCGATCAAGCACGTATCCCTGATAAGTCAACGGTTCTTTCGTCAGGCGAGGTCGGTAGCGATCGCTATTGGGGACGCGATTGAGTTTTTCTTCGTCCAGGACGGTCAGCTCTTCGTTAACCTTCGTCCGCTGCTCGATGTCTTGTGTGGAGAGGGCTGTATCGGGGTGGGTGCGCCCACAATCAGCAAGGAGAACGTTGCCCCGGACGACTGCCATATCCCAGAGAACGTGACCGTTGACAATCTTGGTCAGGCAAAGGGAAAAGGTGAGGGCATCCTCAATCCCCCATTCCACGATCGACAGCCGCTGCGCCTGTCCCTCCGGTGCGTTAGCTTCGGCAAATAGGGGATCTTCTTGCGGTGTCACTTTCGTCAGGCGCACGGCTTGACGGCGAGTGGGATCGACCCCGGATGTCTCTCCGGTGGAGAGATTTCGCTTTTCTTCTAAAATCAAGACGCGACCGGGAACCAGAAATTCTCGTAACTTTCCTCCCGTATCTTCTAAGGTGGCTTGGGTGGCACCGATGGGCAACTCACAGTTCTCCTCTCCCCAGGTATAGAAGCGAATTTCATTCGCGGCGGCGTAGAGGGTCAAGGGATGGAGGGGTTCAAAGACTTGTGCGCCAGCGTTACGAGCTTGGCGGATACTTTTACTTTCTTTATCCAACACAAGTGGCAGTCCAGGTACTTGGGTGAAGAACTGCACAGTGGGGCGGCGATCGCTGCCAGTCGGACCTGGGAGTTCCCTCCCATCCAACCCAGGTTTTACGGTAAGGGCAATCCAGGTACGGGCATTACAGCCCTCGTGCAAGAAGTAGTCCAGCAAGCGGGCGTGACGGCGCACTGAAATACGCTGGCGGGCTTTGGTAAGGTAGGCTTCCGTGGCCACGGCATCTTGATAGTAGCTGAGGTGATCGGCACGGTAGGCAAGCAGTTCCACCAGCATGATGCCGATGTCAGCTGGGCTGCGCTCTTTCCACTGGGGCAGGATTACCGCTAGGCGATCAAGCATCAGTTGACGAAAACTAGCGTAATCTTTTGCTAGGTAGTCAATGTTCGGCAGTGGCTGGGGAGACTCGAGGGTGGCTGGAACCGGTTGGCAGTCAAATTCACTAGCCGCTTCGGTTTGAAAGGAAAATTTTACCTGAGACAGTTGCCGGTCAAATCCTTCTGGCGGAGGGCGATCAGCAAGATCTATTTCCCCTAACCAGGCCAATTTTTCAGGAGATTCCACCAAGCGCAAGCTGTAGGGAGTTTGGGAAAAGGTCTTATCCCCTCCTTGGATAATGACAGTGAATCGTCTGCCACTGGCATGGGTTGACCCAATCTGGACGGATTGCCCTGCTCCTTGAATCAAGACATTTTCTCCGGTAAGGGAGTCGGAGGAGGCTAATTCCTGAAGCAGATGGAGAACGAGTCCCTGGCGATCGGGTAAGACTTCTAGGTAGTCGATACCGTTAAGATACTTCCCCCTAACCCCGATTTGGGTGCGGACGGTTTGAAGTCGCCGTTGGTTCTGACATCTATACTGGATAACCATCTAGAACTCCCGAGAAAACTGCTCTACTTGGCGCTGTTGAGTCTGCCGAATACCATACTGCACCATCACCTGCAGTCGGGACTCTTCCCTTGTGACTTCAACCGCCTCGATTTCAATCACCTCTCCCAACCATTTCTCCAAGGCACCTTGAACGAGAAATTGGGTAGCCGTCGCCAGTTCTTGATTGTTGGGTTCGTGGATAAGTTGCAGCAAGCCACAACCGAAATCGGGGCGGTTGACCCGTTCCCCTGGAATAGTAAACAGGACTTGCTCGATCATCTGGCGGATGTGAGGTTCGTAAGGGGTGTCGGCTGTGCGCCCCCGTCCATCAATTTCAAAGGGATAGGCAATTTGCATGGCTCAGGTACCTCTGACACGCATTTGAGTAAGTATGACGTTGAGGGGAGTTCCTGTCGGGGCACAGAGGGAACGACTGTCCTGCAAAAGTACAGGCATTCCCATGACTTTTACCCGCAGGGCTGCCAGAATCCAAATTCCCGTAATACAGGGACCAACATTGACTGGCGGTGGCGGATTAACACACCCAGCGATGACATAAGGAGGTCCTTGGGTAACCGCAGGCAGTCCCATAATCCGAACTCGGGGATTGGGAACAGTAGGTTTTGCCTGTCCTCCATGACTACAAATGATGGTCGAGCCAGCATTTAACAAAAAACCAGGCATCAAATCACCTCCAATGCACCGTTGTTGACATTAACACTAATAGGAGACAGCTTGACACTGGCAGCTCCATTACTTAATTCACTGCTTGCTGGGGCAACTTTGAGGTTGGCGGAGGCATTACTCCCTTGGATGCCATCGCTTGCCAGCTTGAGGGTGGAGGCTGAGTGTTGCAGTTCAATGGCGGACTTGGTGAGCTTGACCGTGGAGGGTTCATCGATCAAGTCGATTTCCGTACCCGTCAGTTTGATTAGTACATTTTTTTCTGTAAGTTGAATCTCATCCGTCCCGACGGTAATGGTCGACGACCCCCGATTGTCGATAATAATCTCCTCAGCCATTAATTTAATAGTGGTTTCATCATTATTGTTAAGTTCAATGCCATCGGCATTAAAGACCATTTTTAGCGGTCGCTCTACTACTGGCGTTTCCACTTCAACCGTTAGGGCTTTGCGTCCTTTGAACTTGCTGAAGGTGCAGGTAATACCATCGGTCTTGAACAGCTGCACCTCCTCGGGCTTTTCCACTTTAACCTTCTCGGGAAGTTCCCCTTGATTCCAAAAACAGCCACTCCAGATGGGGTAATCAGGATCGCCTCCCTCAAATTCAACCCAGACATTAGACCCTACGGGCGGAACACTAAACCAGCCAATATTTTCACCGGCATAGGGAACGCAAGGCATGGCCCAATTCAACTTTCCCTTGTCAAAAACGTTAGGCACTTCGACCTGTATGCGACCGAGTTGGAGGTCGTCCTTGGTCTTGGTGACTTTACCCCGATATTTTCCGAAATATTGATAGTTTTCCTGTTTCATACCCTTACTCTGTCAACCTTGCTGTCCAGTCCCTCGCGGGAAATTGTAAAACTCTGCTTGTATTCCCCAGGACGGAGACTGTGGGTCACCCGCTCGACGTAATACAACCCATCAAAGCTGCGACCCACTCCCCGTAACCCCACCAACTTACGAATTTGCAGGATAGCACCATAGCGGGTGGTATCAAGCTGCCCCACCACCTTCACAGCGTCATCCACGGAGCGATCAATTTTGGCTTGAGCCAAAGCGATCGCTTGCTGTTGGGTATGACCGCTTTGCTGAAAGAAAGACTGTCCAGTGAGTGGCGGGTAGCTGAAGGGAGAGGTCTTCCCTAGGGGCGGGCGGGTACTATCCTTCAGCTTAAATTCGTTAATCTTATTGTTGTCTCGACTCTGAACCCGACCGAAGGCCTGGGTTGGTCGGAGGGCATTGTGTTGGAAGTCAATGGACTCGACGTTGGTGTAGCCTCCCATATTGACAGTCAGTGCCTTTTGTGTTTCTTTCAGCTTGGGCGTTTTGGGGGGTCCCCAATAGGCAGTATTCTGTCCCGAGCGCGGACCAGGAGTAATGTAAAAGACATAGCCACGTCGCTTTGCTAAATACTGGATATACTCTAGGTCTTTTCCTAACTTGACAGGGATGCGCTTCTCAATCGATGGGGCTTTGTCCGAGATATCTTGAGCAGGAATCTGGGGAGGCTCTAGCTGGATTTTATAGTCAGAATACTTGTCTAGCAATTGCTGGACAATCGTTCTGTCATTTTCGGCCGGATGTTGCTCGGGTTCATTCTTGCGATCCATGGCGATGCTGATATCTTCCCCAGTGAGGGTAAAGGTTGATTGCCCGGGCCGGAGGCTGGGAGAAAATTGTTGGTGGGTAATTAGCCCATCCATGAGGACTTGGGGACTGCCATTGAGAGAAATCGTGAGAATGACTCGGTTTCCTGGCTTCAGTTTGGCGTCTTTGAGCAAGGGATCATCTTTCAGGTCGGCACTGCCAGAACGTCCCACCTGCAAGATGATTTGGAAGCCGGAGCGACCTTTATCGGCGTGAGTGACTTCTACTGATTGCAGGGCTTCGAGGAATTCGCGTGAGACTGGAATCGTTCCTTTCTTCCCCGCTTTGATGGTCAAGTTAATCCCGCTGGCAAACATGGCAGTTCTCCTTAAATCTGTGGCAGGGGAATGCGCAACCGCCGCCCCAGTTGAGCTGTCAGATCATCTGGATTCATGGCATTATTCGCATCAGCAATCTGCCAGAATTGCTCCGGATCCCCTAGAGTGCGAGCTGCCAGTAAGTCAAGACGTTCCCCTTGGACCACAGAGACTTCCCCCAAGAGCGGCAGTTGACTACCTTGAGGCAATAAGCGACGACTCACATAGGCAATCTGACGCTCATCTGGCGCGGTCATTTTTTTGGTCTTTAGGGTAGCGTAACGGCTGTTGGCTTGAAACATAATACTTGACTCCATAACTATCAGGACTTCGGCAAGCGGACTCGCTAGCTTCCCAATAGTGGGCTTACCAGTAGTGGGGCGATGCTCGTTCCTGAAACCCCTGAAATGTTGAGGGCATCCAGATTACTGCTGCGAATTGTTTTAGCCATCTGCTCTTTGCGCTTATGGTGAAGCAAGAACAGTTGCTCACCCCCTCGCTCCCAGGGCAGGTCATTGTAATTGAGGACGCGTAAACTCAAAGAAACTTTGGCGCGAATCGGGTTGAGATTAATGTCGTAGGCTTCTTCAGTGATGCTAAAGTCTGCCAAGCGCACGGGTAATAATCGATTCACTCCCCAGATAAACAGGGTCATGGGCGCTTCTGGAGGAACGATCTCTAAGGTTCCTTGTCGGGCTTTTTCCATATTCTGTTTCACCCATTGAGAAGTTGGATAAATTAGGGTTTCTAGGGCAGCCAATTGGGGGGCTATACCCAAGGTGGCAGCCACTGCCTCTTTACCCATCTGGAGGGGACCAGTGGTCTCGAATTCTGCCTCAAGTTGGATTGTTTCAATGGGGGCTCCTTCTAGGCGTAACACCTCGGAGCGAGAGCCCCCTTCGCGATCGCTGGCTTGTACTTGGAGGCTTCGCGATAGCGTCTCAGGATTGTACTGAAAGGCGATCGTATTCGTGACGGTAGTGAGGGAGGGATTGAGCGTCACCAAAGCTCCTTTAACAATGCGGGGAAAATCCGACAACTGTGGGCGATCGGCAGCAGTATTGACCATCAAATATACATCCTAATCAAATGACTATTAACGGCAATAGATTAATTTCATTCACTAGCTTGTTGGGTTAGATTTGCTGTTAACTCCGTTGAAGACTATTGTCGTTTGATATGTAATTTTTTTCTAACTATCTTTACCTATATCTTGAGATGATGGGCTTTGATCGAAAATTGTAATATTTCCTGATGTTTTTAAAAATCAAATATATTTTTTAAAGAAAATTTATTTTTAATAAGATTTATTGTTAACCAAAAATAATCTTATTATTTGAGGGAATTGGTTGCCTTTAAACTAATATAAAAATATAAAGAATCAAGAAAAGCATTCAATTTAATAGGTTTATTTTTTAGTTTTGGTAATGAGGTCGGCTCCCCTATCTTAAACACTAGTTTTTACAGCTATTGTCAAAGCTATTAAGACATATTCAAAAGACCTTATGTCTCACAAATTTTGTAATTGCCCTTTGTCAAAACTTTTCATAATGCCGAGCCGATTTAGAGCAAAAACTTGAAACGAAAAAATATGGTTTCTCCACGCCTATTATTCTGGCGTTTGATAGACAAGATTACTGTCTGAAAAAAAAGGAACAAATTATGCCTGTCACTCCTACTTATCCTGGGGTCTATATCGAAGAAATTCCGAGTGGTGTCCGTACCATTACGGGGGTTGCAACTTCGATTACTGCCTTTATGGGACGCGCCCTGCGCGGACCCGTCAATGACCCTACCATCATTAACAACTTCGGAGATTTTGAAAGCCTGTTTGGCGGACAAGAAATCGATTATCCCATGAGTTACGCGGTACGCGACTTCTTCAACAATGGGGGAAGTCAAGGTCTGATCGTGCGACTGTTCAACAATCCCAGCGAAGCAAAGGCAAAGAAAGCCGGAGCCGCCGTGCTCAAAGCAATTCAAGCGGTAGCCAAGGGGACCGGTGCCACGCCTCAATCCCTCCTAGATGCAGCCAACAAAGCAGCCAACGAATTCCCGAAAGTTCCGGGAATGACTGCCGCTGAAGTCGTGGCTAAGACGGCTGAAGCAGCAAGAGCGGCATCAGCAGCAAGGAGTATGGCAGATAGCATTGAGGATGAACCTGGAAAGACGGCGGGTGATGCCGTTGCCGATGCGGCTGAAAAAAGTGTGGGAGAGGTAGAAGTAGATCAAAATGGTAACGTAAAAGAGCCAAACGCTACGGCTGTCGTAACGGCTGCAACAGATAGAGCCACGACTCTTAAGACAATTGCCGATAACATTGAAACAGCAGCTAATGGTGTTGGAGCTGGTGATCCTGAATCTAATCGTGATGCAGTAATTGGAGCAGCTCAGATAGTCGTCGATGGCGATGGAGTTGATGAGTCTGATAAATCAATTGTGCAAAAGATCGTCAATGTTGCTCGCATCAATACCTCAGTAACCCCAAAAGCGGCGGTAACAGCAGCAGTTAATGATTTTAAAACAGCCGCCGATCTCGTCTTTTCAGCGGCCGGGAATGAAGCTTTAGATTTAGTTCGTCAAGCAGCAAGGGAGGAAGCTGACGGGATTACTGCTGACCCAGGTAGGATGGTGGCTGATGCCGTTGCCGATAAGGCTGAAGATACAGCTCATACAACCACTGATACTGCCCTCCAAGCAGCTCAAGCGAGAGCCACGGCTCTCAACACAATCGCCGATGCCATTCAAACAGCAGCTGAGGGGACTGCTGCTGGGGCTACTGCTGATGAGGTGATCGCTGCGGCACAAGGAGTCGTCGATCCGCTGCAAGACCCCGATAAACCGATTGTTCGAGAGATTGTCGATGTTGCTGATGCCAACAAAGGAGATACTCGAGATACGGCGATCACGGCGGTGAGTACAGCAGTCACTGCTTTTAAAACAGCTGCCGATCAGGTTGTTAAAGCAGCAGAAGAAAAAGCCAAGCAAATATCTCAAGCTGCAATCAAGGCAATTCTAGATGCAGCAAGCGATGCGGAAGAAACTGCTGTCGATTATGCCCCAATTAAGAGTTACAGTGCCAAGCTGAAGATTAACACTAAAGAAACCAATAAAAACTTAGAACTAGAAGCAGCCAGTCCTGGAAAGTGGGGGAGTGATCTAAAGGTTTTTATTGACTCCGAAGAGATCGACGATGCTGTTGCTGAGCGTTACGGTTTAGAGTCAGGAGATTTATTCAACCTTACCATCATCGAAGGAAGAGTTGACAGACCAGACAGAAGGGAAAGGTTGAACAACGTTTCCGTCGCTGACAGCTCGCGTCGTCTAGACCGCGTCCTGGAAGAAGAATCTCAATTAGTAAAGGTTCTGCTCGATCCTATCACCAAAGAACCAGAATTCCCCAAAGACGATCAGGGAAGTCTCCTCGTGCCAATCCCTAATAAAGAAGTTGATGAAGAGGGCAATCCCAAGCCGTATGAACCTTCTGATGAAGAACAAGGGGACGATAGTGCCCCTCTAGTTCGTGATAACTATACTGGCAGCGAAAAAGACAAGACCGGGTTATATGCCCTGGAAAAAGCAGACCTGTTTAACTTGCTCTGTATTCCGCCCGACACGCGCGGCAAAGATGCGGAGACTGAGAAAGAGGTTTATTCCAAAGCAATGGAATACTGTGCCCAAAAGCGAGCTTTCTTGATTGTGGACGCTCCCGCTGCTTGGGGCAAGGTCAAAGAACTCGCCGCTGCCAAAGCTAAGAAGGGATTAGGCGACTTAGGGCTGAGGGGAACTGATGCTCGTAATGCGGCCATTTACTTCCCCCGCGTCATCCAATCCGATCCCCTGCGGGAAGGACAACTGGACACCTTCGTTCCCTGTGGCATTATCGCCGGGATCATGGCACGCACCGACGTGCAACGGGGAGTATGGAAAGCCCCTGCTGGTATCGATGCGACCTTGAGCGGGATTGAAGGACTGCAGGTGAAGCTTACTGACGCGGAGAATGGTCTCCTCAACCCCATTGGCATTAACTGCTTGCGCAATTTCCGCGCTTATGGAAATGTTGTCTGGGGGTCTCGCACCTTACGAGGGGCTGACCAACTCGCAGATGAATACAAATATGTTCCGGTACGCCGCTTCGTACTTTTCCTGGAAGAAAGTCTCTACCGAGGAACTCAGTGGGTGGTATTTGAACCGAACGACGAACCACTGTGGTCACAAATCCGCTTGAATATCGGTGTTTTCATGAACGATCTGTTCCGCCAGGGGGCTTTCGAGGGCAAGTCTCCCCAAGAAGCCTATTTTGTCAAGTGCGACAGTGAAACCACGACCCCGAGTGACGTTAATCGCGGTATTGTCAACATTGTGGTCGGCTTTGCCCCCCTTAAACCGGCTGAATTCGTGATTATTAAAATTCAGCAAATTAACCGTCTGGCTCCCACTTAATCCCTAGGGCAGGTGTCGTTATCGTGATATCTGCCCCAGTTGATTACTAACCTGAGCGCGAATCAGAAATTCCCCTAGGAGGAAACATCACCTATGCCTGCCCCTCAATTTCCCATCAACACCCACCGTTACGATCCCTACAAGAACTTCAAATTCCGCGTCAAGTGGGATAACCGCTACGTCGCAGGAATCAGTAAAGTTGGTGCCCTCAAGCGCAGCACCGAAGTCGTCACCCACCGCGAGGGAGGCGATCCCAGTTCACCCCGCCATTCGCCGGGACAGACCAAATACGACCCCATCATGCTCGAACGGGGGGTTACCCACGACAAAGACTTTGAGCAATGGGCCAACAAAGTCTGGAACTACGGTGCTTTTCCTGGGGATGAGGTCTCTCTCAATGACTTCCGCAAGGACATAATCATCGAACTATTGAACGAGGCGGGACAGGTGGCGATCGCCTACAAAGTTTTTCGCTGCTGGGTCTCGGAATTCCAAGCTATGCCGGAACTAGATAGCAACGCCAACGCAGTCGCTATCCAGTCCATCCAGCTGCAAAATGAAGGTTGGGAACGCGATTATGAAGTAGGAGAACCCACTGAACCCACCTTCCTCGAACCAGCTTAATACTTTTAAACTATGCGAACTCTCTCAGCAGCACAAATTATTCAAGTTTGGGAAGTAGGGCAGAAGCAGCATCCCGTTGACCAAGGGTTGACGCTGCTTTCGGTTGCCTGTCCGGAGAAGACAGTGGACGAACTGGCAGCACTTCCCATTGGCGTGCGGGACAGCTATCTGCTCTCTCTCAGAGAACTGACCCTGGGACCACAACTCGAAGGTTTTACCACCTGCCCCCAGTGTGGAGAGCGATTGGAATTTCAGTTCCAAGCAGAAGACATTCGCCTAGAAGCCCAGTCTGACTACCAAGTTGCTCCTTACACCATCGAAGTCGAAGGCATTGAAGTGCAGTTCCGCTTGCCCACTAGCCAGGATTTGGCAGCGATCGCTCACTGTCAAGCTGAACAGGAGGCTGATACCTTACTCTGGCAGCGATGCATCCTGCAGGCGAGTGACAACGGCGTTTCGGTTACTAGAGATGCCTTATCCCCCAGCGTAATCGACCAAGTCGCTGAGCAGATGGTTACAGTTGACCCCCAAGCCGAAGTGCTGCTACCGCTGATCTGTTCTGCCTGTCAGCATCAATGGCATTCCCTCTTCGACATTCTGAGCTTCTTCTGGAAGGAATTGGATGCCCAAGCAAAACGCCTGTTACGGGAAGTTCATGCCCTAGCGCAGTTTTACGGCTGGCGAGAAGCGGACATCCTCGCAATGAGCGCCCTGAGGCGCCAACATTACTTAGAGTTAATTGCTGATGGCTAATTTTATCACCCGATTGACTGGTCGTGTGCTGGGGAGTGAACCCGTGGTGCAACCCTTGATTGCTCCCTTGTTCGGTTTAGGACCGTCACTGGCTGCTAAACCTGTCATTGAGGAAGGTATAGTAGGAAACGAGGCGGAAATTACTTTAGGAAACTTGCCTTCAACAGTCATTGCGGAAAATATGGCTCCCTTGGGAGTGCCACTACCGATGCTAGGTCTGTCAACTTTTTCGGCACCTGAAAGCAACGCGAGCGCTGGAAATCTATTTCCTGCTCCAGAGGGAAGGGAGTTATCGAGTAAGCAGACAGGAGTGGCATCGGGTGAGATTGGCGAAACCATAAGTAGTCAAATTTCTGAAGCAGAGCGAGAATCAACCCAGCAAGTGACTCCACCTCCCTTGAATCGGGATCCTCAGATAGTAAGGGAACAGCAAACAGCAAAGGAAGCAACTTCTGCCATTAAATCTTCCCCCAGCCAGAACATAACTAACTTGTCCTTAAAACAGGCTAGTCAAGTCGCAACAGACCAAG
>JAAUYH010221368.1_pt1 | contig 26371 bp, 24 predicted proteins | sample 7278061 | NCBI WGS metagenome assembly JAAUYH01 (sample SAMN14350203, study PRJNA611818) | marine sediment metagenome | isolation source: surface marine sediment (0.6m) | place: French Polynesia: Moorea | collected 2018-08
CAAGATCCCTTCCTGAACATCTTACGCAAGGAAAAGGTTCCGGTATCCATATACCTCGTCAACGGCATCAAACTGCAGGGGCAGGTAGATTCATTCGACCAGTTCGTCGTTTTGCTGAAGAACAGCGTCAACCAGATGGTGTACAAGCATGCGATATCCACGGTCGTTCCGGCACGAAATGTCCGTCTTCCGCTTCCGGACGACGGTGGAGACGGCGACGACTAGCATAACCAGCAGCCGCAGGAGGTCGTGATTGTTTGAGCGACCGCAAAGCGGCGAACGCGCAATTCTCGTCCACGCGAGTCCTGACGGCGCACCCGATGCATCCGAACGCGAAGAATTCGCCGAACTGGCGATTTCTGCAGGTGCCATCGTCGTCGGGGAGCTCGTCAGTGCGCGGCGCAAACCCGATCCGCGCTTTTTCATCGGGCGAGGCAAGTGCCGTGAGCTCAAGGAGCTCATCGAGCAGAGCGACGCCGAGCTCGTGATTTCCTGTGCAGCACTGAGCCCCTCGCAGGAGCGCAACCTCGAACGCGAGCTGAAGTGCCGCGTGCTCGATCGTGCCGGCCTGATTCTCGATATCTTCGCGCAACGGGCGCGCAGCTTCGAGGGCAAGCTGCAGGTCGAGCTGGCACAGTTGCGGCACCTGTCGACGCGGCTCGTACGTGGCTGGACGCACCTCGAACGCCAGAAAGGCGGTATCGGCCTGCGTGGACCCGGCGAGACGCAGCTCGAAAGCGACCGGCGAATGCTCGGCAATCGTATCCGGCAACTCAAGAGTCGGCTCGAGCACGTCGACACGCGTCGCTCGATGAACCGGCGCAATCGCCTGCGCGCGGAAATCCCGACCGTGGCGCTCGTGGGTTACACGAACGCCGGCAAGTCGACGTTGTTCAACGCATTGACCGAGGCCGGCGTCTACGTCAGGGACCAGCTGTTTGCGACGCTGGATCCGACGGTGCGCGGACTGGACCTGCCGGACGGCAACAAGGTCGTCCTCGCCGATACGGTAGGGTTTGTTCGCGACCTGCCGCACGAGCTCATAGCCGCGTTTCGCTCCACGTTGCAGGAGGCTCGCGAAGCCGACCTCATCCTGCACCTTATCGATGCCAGCGATCCGAATCGCTGGCAGCGTGTGCGGCAGGTCAACGAGGTGCTCCGGGAACTGGGCGCCGAGAACGTTCCGCAGATTCGCGTATACAATAAGATCGACAAGCTCGACAGGCGCCCGCGCGTGACGAACAATCGTAACGGCGAGGGCCGCGCCGTCTGGCTGTCGGCGATCACAGGCGAGGGCATACCGATGCTACTCGATGCCATCGCGGCAAGGCTCGGGCGCCAGACCGTGCAGGGCGTGATTCACCTGCTGCCGACGCAGGGAAAACAACGCGCAAAACTTTTTGAGCTCGGCGCAGTCCTCAATGAGGCGGTCGCCGAGGACGGCGGCTGGGAGCTGGAGCTGAAGATGACGGAACGCGACTACCGCCGCTTCGTCAAACGCGAAAATCTCGACGCAGAATTACTGGAACTTACGCCGGAGCCGACATCGGCGGCGGCAACCCAATGAGAAGAGCTGAAGATAATGGCATGGAATGATGACGGAAACGGCAAGGACCCGTGGCGGCGCGACGGCGAACAGCCGAATGACCTGGACAAGATAGTGCAGGACTGGCAACGCAGGCTGGGCGCGATTCTCGGCGGCGGCGGCGGCCGCGGCCGTGGCGGCACCGGCGGCTGGTTCGTGATTGTGCTGCTGCTTGCAGCCTGGATGCTGTCGGGTTTCTATCGGGTCGACGAGGCCGAGCGTGGCGTGGTGCAAAGGTTCGGCGCTTACACGAAGACGACGATGCCGGGCCTGCGCTGGCGCTGGCCGTTCCCGATTGAAACCGTGGACAAGGTCAATACGGGCGTCGTGACCGAGTACGAGTACAGCACGGAAATGCTGACGGCTGACGAACAGTACGTTGCCATCGACATGGTGGTGCAGTTTCGGCGCGAGGATCCGTTCAACTACAGCTTCAAGGTCGTCGATCCCGACATGACGCTGCAGGAGGTTACCGAGAGCGCACTGCGTGAGGTCGCCGGGACCAGCATGCTGGAGACGCTCGTAACCGGACGGCGTGAAGAGATTGCATCGCGAACCCTCGCCGTCCTGCAGAACACGCTCGACAGCTACGAGTCCGGGATCAGGGTTACATCCATCTCGCTCGAGAACGTCAACTACCCGACGCTCGTGCAGGCAGCGGTGGATGATGCGCAGAAAGCACGTAATGACAGCGAGCGCTTCCGGCTCGAGGCCGATGCCTACGCCAATCGCGTCGTGCCGAAAGCCAGCGGTGACGCAGCCAGGCTAATCCAGGATGCCGAAGCCTACCGCGATCGGGTCATCGCCAATGCCGAAGGTGAGGCCGCCCGATTCGTCGCGCTGCTCCAGGAGTACCTGAAGGCGCCCAGGGTGACGCGTGACCGGCTCTACATCGAGGCGGTCGAGGAGGTGTACGGCAATACGTCCAAGGTGCTCATGGATTCGGAAGGCAGCGGCAACCTGTTGTACCTGCCGCTCGACAGGCTCATGAACCAGGGCGGGCGAGCGCCGTCAGGTTCCGAGATGACGCGCTCGACCGAGCCGGCGGTCGAAGCGCCGGATCGCAGTACGTTTATCGACTCACAGAGCTCGCGGGAAAGGAGGGTCCGTCAATGAATGGTCGCGCATCCGCTGTAATAGTTGTCGGTGTCGGCGTGCTGATCGCGGCACTCTCGGTGTTTACGGTTAACGAGCGCGAGCAGGCGATCAAACTGAGGCTTGGCCAGGTGGTTACGGCGCAGTACGAGCCGGGCCTGCATTTCAAATGGCCGCTCATCGAAAACGTTCGCAAGTTCCCGAAAAGGATCCTGACGAACAGCGACCGGCCCGAGCGCATCTTTACGGCCGAGAACGAGGCGCTGGAAGTCGATTTCTTCGTCAAGTACCGCATCGTCGATTCCGTGCGTTTCTATACGTCGACGCAGGGCGTTCTGCAGCGGGGTAGCGATCGACTCGGCGAGATCATCAAGAACGCCGTGGTGACAGAGTTCGGCAAGCGTACGGTGCAGGAGGCGATTTCGGTCGGCCGCGAGCAGCTGATGCGCGACATGCGCACCACGGCGGCGGCGACTGCCGAGGACCTGGGTGTCGAGCTCATCGACTTCCGCGTCAAGCAGGTCGAGTTCATGGACGATGTTCGGAACTCCGTGTATCGGCAGATGGAAGCCGAGCGCCAGAGAATTGCCGACGAGCGCCGCTCCGAGGGTCAGGCCAGCGCTACCGAGCGACGCGCGCAGGCTGACAAGCAGGTGACGATTATCTTGGCCGAAGCCTATCGTGACGCCGAGAAGATTCGAGGTGAAGGTGATGCGCGCGCGGCAGAAATCTATGCGAGCGCGTACAACCGCGACCCGGAATTCTACGCCTTTTATCGCAGTATCGACGCGTACCGCAAATCGATGGGCAAGGAAGGCGACATACTCGTGCTCGATCCGAACAACGAGTTCTTTCGCTACCTGAACCAGTCGAGCGGCCAGCGGTAGCGCCGAATTCCGCGCCGTGCCCTGGACCGAAATACTCACGGCGATCGCACTCGTTTGCGTGCTCGAGGGGCTCCTGCCATTTGCGTCGCCGCGCAAATACCGCGAGATGGTGGCGGAACTCGCTCGCCTGAGTGACAATTCGCTGCGCAGCATCGGCCTCGCCGTCATCCTCGTCGGCCTGGTCATCCTCTACGTCGTCCGTTAGTGCGAATTAACCGGACAGGACACTAGCCGGGAGAAACATGGGCAAGAACGTCGTCGTCATCGGCACCCAGTGGGGTGATGAGGGCAAGGGCAAGATCGTCGACCTGCTGACGGACCGGGCCAGTGCGGTCGCTCGTTTCCAGGGCGGCCACAATGCGGGTCACACGCTCGTCATCGAGGGCGAGAAGACCGTACTGCACCTGATTCCCTCGGGAATTCTGCGTGACGGCGTGCGCTGCCTGATCGGCAACGGCGTCGTACTGGCGCTCGATGCGCTGATCAAGGAAGCGAATGCGCTGGTGGCCAACGGCGTGCCTGTATTCGAGCGGCTCAGGGTGTCTCCGGGCTGTCCGCTGATCCTGGCATCACACGTCGCGCTCGATAATGCGCGCGAGAAAGCGCGCGGCTCGGCAGCGATCGGCACGACGGGTCGCGGCATCGGACCTGCGTACGAGGACAAGGTTTCACGACGGGCGCTGCGCGTATCGGATCTGTTCGTGCGCGAAAAATTCGCGGCAAGGCTCGGCGAAGTGCTCGACTATCACAACTTCCTCTTGAAGAACTACTTCGGTGCGGCCCCGGTCGACTTTGCGAAAACACTCGACGAGTCGCTGGCCGCCGCTGAAGTTATCGCCCCGATAACGGCCGACGTAACGCAAATCCTGCGAGATCTCGGCGACGCCGGTGACAGCATCCTGTTCGAAGGCGCACAGGGCACGTTCCTCGACATCGATCACGGCACCTATCCGTTCGTCACCTCATCGAATACGGTAGCCGCCGCCGCCAGCACGGGAACGGGGATCGGTCCACTGAACCTCGACTACATCCTGGGCATCGTCAAAGCGTATACGACGCGCGTCGGCGCCGGACCGTTTCCGACCGAGCTGTTCGACGATATTGGTGAGCAAATCGCCCGCGTCGGCGCCGAGTTCGGTGCGACCACGGGTCGGCCGCGACGCTGCGGCTGGTTCGATGCGGTGGCGCTCAGACGATCGATCGTCAACAGCAGCGTCTCGGGCCTCTGCGTCACCAAGCTCGACGTTCTCGACGAACTCGAGGCCATCAACATCTGTGTGGGTTACACGATCGACGGTGAGCCGATCACAGGCGTGCCGGTGCTGGTCGACCGCTTTGCCGAATGCGAGCCCGTCTACGAAGAGCTGCCCGGCTGGCAACAATCGACCGTCGGCGTGACCGACTACGACGAGCTGCCGGCGAACGCCCGTGCCTACCTGGCGCGTATCGAGGAGCTGGCCGGCGTGCCGGTCGACATCATCTCGACGGGACCCGATCGCGAGCAAACGATCGTCAAGCAGCACCCCTTCGGATAAAGAGAACCCGCAGCACGAGGGCGAGCAGCAGCCACGTGGCCGCACCGCCGCCCGAGCCGCCTGTCGGGCCTGCGCCGCCCGAACCGCCGTCGGCCGGTTTCAAAACGGTAACCGTGGTTGTCGAGGTGTCTTTCAGGCCGTCGGGATCGGTAACAGTGAGCTCGAATCGCAGCATCGTATCCGATGTGACGGTGGGCGCCGTGAAACCCGCAGACACCGAATCCGCGTTATCGAGCGAGACCGCCGGACCGAGTACCTGCTCCCAAAGATACCCGAGGGTATCGCCATCCGGATCGTTCGACTGGCTGCCGTTCAGCATGACGCTGGCGCCCGAGCTGACGTTCTGGCTGGTGCCGGCAACCGCGTTCGGCGCCTGGTTTGCGCCGCGTCCGTCGCGAATCGTGACGCGCAGCATTCCGTTTGCGCCGACACTGGCGCCCGACGCATTGGTCAGCGAGAGCTCGAAGAACTCGTCGCCTTCACCCGTGCCGTCGTCGACGATGTCGAGCACGATGTTCTTCGGCGTTGCGTCTCCATCGGCCCAGCTCAGCGTGCCGCTGGTAACGCCGTTGAAATCCACGCCCGCGGTCGCGTCGCCATTGGTGATGGCATAGTCCACCGAAGCCGCACCGCTCGCACTGCCATCGCGCTGCACGATGATGACGGCCGTGCCGAAGCCTCGTTCGCCTACCGAGAATGCGTCGTCGTCAAAACTCACCGTTGCCGACGCGCCGGCGTCGTTCGAATACACGCTTGCCGTGTTCGGGGAGGCGAGCGTCGCGCCGCCGGTCGGCGCGTACAACCTGAGCATCAGCAGCTCCATTCTTTCGGCGCTACCGTCGTCGATGAAGTCGAGCGTAATCGTCTTTTCCGACGCGTCACCGTCGCCCCAGTTGAGGACGCCGGACAGCCGCGGCTCGGCGCCGGCGAACTGCACATCCGATGCATCGGCCGTTGCAGGGATGGCTTCCCAGCGTACGCTGACCGCGCCGCTCGAACCGTTCGCCCGCTCGACCACGATGCTGGCGGGCGTGCCCTCGACGGCAGCGAACGAATTCGCCGAGAACGTAAGCGAACCCTGTGGCACGTCGAGTGTCCTGTCGGCCGCCATGTAAAAGCCGCTGTCGATGTCGCTTATCGCGATGTTGCCGCTCGGGAAGTAGGGGTAAGCGCCCCACGCGCCGACGAAGTTGGCGCTGTCCGAGAACGGGTAGGTATCGAGCCGGCCGACGCGTGTCGGGTTCTGCGGATCGGTGATGTCGAGAATCGTGAGGCCGCGGCTGTAGTTCGACATGTAGTAGCGGTTCCCACGCACGAAGCCGTTGTGGTCGATGGCCGTTGTCGGACCTTCCCAGTTGCCGCTCGATTGCGGCGCACCCAGGTTGGATATTGAGAAAGCACGCAGCGTCGTCTGCAACCCGAGGCGCTGTTCGTCGAGCTCATCCTGAACGAACAGAACCTGCTGGTCCTCGGACACCCAACCCGAATGCACATAGCTCGCGTTGTTGTAAGGTGTTCGGCTCAGGCGCACGGGGTTGGCCGGTACAGTGATGTCCCAGAGGTCTACCGTCGACTCGTTGAAGTCGAACAGCACCTCGCAGAACGCGCCGGCGTTCACGCACTGCGTGTCCTTGCGGTCGTCGTAGACGATCATCGACGCCGCATCGTGCATGTAATCGTCGCTGTCCCCGATTGGCATCGAGACAAACGACGGTCTTGCCGGATCGGCGAGCGAGTAAGTGCGGAACTGTCCGCCGCCGATACTCGATCCCGCGATGATCAGCGACGGCGTCGCACCGGTCAGCGAGAGGCCGGTGGTGAAATCCGTATTCGACGCATACACGTTGTGCGCCTGCTGGAAATCGCTGGAATAACTGATACGTCGTACGCTGTGTGGCAGGTTGGTCATGTCGATCACGAACATGCCATCGCCCGCGCCGTCGGTCGTCACGTAGGCGTAGGATTGCCAACGATCGGCGTCGGCATCGAAATACTGGTGCACCTTGATATCCCGCCAGCTGGCGCGCTGACCGTCGACGAAGCCGACCTCGAGCGGATTCTCGGGGTCCGTGACGTCGAACACGGCGGTACCGATACTCAATCCGACGAGCGCGTACTCGCGATGCGAATTGAGGTCGACGAATCCCCAGACGTCCGCGGCCGCGTCGGGCCGCGCGCTGATCGAGGAGAACGCGACGTGCGACAGCATATCGACATTCTCGCAGGGCAGGTTATTGACGGTGCCCCCGGAGCAGGGCGCTGCCGCCATGTCGGCGCGCAGGCTCTTGTGCAACTCCAGCATCTTGCTGGTTTCGCGCAGGACGTCGCGGCCGAGGTCCTTGCGGTCGGCGATGACGTGAAAGCCCCGTTCGTTGAGGATCTTGCGGTATTCGGCCGGCACGCCGACGAGAATGCTATTGTCCCCGCGCACATTGACGACGCCACTGACGAGGTGGAACACGTCCTCGGCATTCTCGACATCGTATCGGCCGGCAGCGACGCGAATCTCGCCGCCCTTGCCGACGTTGCTGAGCGCATAACCGATACTCGCACACGGGTTGGCCACGTCGTGGCAGCGGCCGGCATCGACGCCATCTGTTGCCACGAACAACGGCTTTTCGAGCTCCGAATGCGCAAACGCTGCGCTGGCGGCCAATAACCCGAGGAGGCTTGAGAGTCGCGTAGGTCCGTTCATAAGCAGGCCTTTTTTAGCGGATTGTGCGATTGTACGCCCCTGACGGCGTCACAACGGGATAAATATGTCTGACAAGGGCAGCAGCCTGGTGTTCAAGGCCGGTCGCGGAGCCTTTGAATCCATTCGCAGGGACGGCTTTTCGGCAGACAGAATCGGTACCATCGCCGGCGCCTCCGGTGGCGCCAAATGGCTGGTCTTAAGTCAACTCGATCGTGTCATTTTGCGCGACCTGTTGCCGAAGCTCCGGGGCCCCGTGCACCTGATCGGCTCGTCGATCGGTGCCTGGCGCTTCGCCTGCTACGGGCAGCGAAACCCGCTCGCCGCCATCGAGCGGCTCGAGCTCGCGTACCTCGAGCAACAGTACAGTGAAAAGCCCGACAAGTACGAGATCTCGGAAAAGAGCCGCGAGATCCTCGATTTCGTGATGCGCGATACCGGTGTAGGTCACGTCCTCGAAAGTCCGCTGTTTCGCACCCATTTCATGGCCGTACGGGCGCGACACCTTACGGCCGCCGAGCACCCGGCCGTGCTCGGCGCCGGCCTTGCCGCGGCCGCCGCGCTGAATGTCGCCAGCCGCAGATCGCTCGGCGCGTTCTTCGAACGCGCACTCTTCTATGACGATCGCGACATTCCACCGTTCTTCGAGGCCAGGGGCTTCCCGATGCAGAAGATCCCGCTGACTGCCGACAATTTCAAAGATGCCGTCATTGCATCGGGTTCGATCCCTATGATCCTCGAAGGCGTCAAGGACATCGCAGGTGCGAGTCCGGGCGTCTATCGTGACGGCGGAATCATCGATTACCATCTCGACCTGCCTCAATCGCAGCCCGACAGGCTGACCCTGTACCCGCACTTCTACGAGCAAATCGTGCCTGGCTGGTTCGACAAGAAGCTGTCGTGGCGTACACCAGATCCCGTCAACATCGACCGCACCGTGCTCGTCAGTCCGTCGCGCGAATTCGTCGAGTCGCTCCCGAATGCAAAGATCCCTGATCGCAATGACTTCGTGAAGTTCGATACGCTCAAGCGCAAGCGCGACTGGCGCACGGTGATCCTCGCATGTCAGCGTCTGGCCGAAGAGTTTCACGAGGTACTCGAGAAGGATCGGCTGGCAGCGCGTCTGCAGCCACTGTGATAGTCTCTGCAAAAAAATAAACGGGGGACATTCCACGTGGCACGTGATCACTCCATGGCGCCGTACCCGGAGCTCACCTGGGTCGCCGTCATCGTCGGCTGGTTTCTCGGCTGCATCATCGCGGTATCGATCGGCTATGCCGCGCTGATCCTGGGCTTTTCGATCGAAGGCTCGGAACTCGCGGCCATACTCGGTTTCGGGATCCTCCGCGGCATCCTGCGCCGCAAGAGCATCATCGAAAACAACATCGTGCAGACGATTGCGAGCGGCGTGAACGGAGCATCCTCGGGCATGATGTTCTCTGTCCCTGCGATTTTCCTGCTCAATTTCCAGGACCGGTTCGATCCCGTGATCCTGACGTTCGGCTGCATCGCCGGCGCGTTCCTGGGGATCGCGTTCATCATTCCGTTGCGCAAGCACATGATCGATTACGAGCGATTGACCTACCCGGGCGGCGTCGCGGTTGCAACGATCCTCAAGTCGCCGGGCGCAGGTGTCCGCAAGGCGATTCTGCTGCTGATCGCGGCGCTGGTCAGCGCAACCGTACATGCGATCACGATCAACACCGGCGTGTCGAACTGGAATCTCGGCGCGGTCGTCGGCATGCCCGATTACATGAACGGCATCTGGTACCTGTCGTTGATGACCATCGGCGTCGGTTTCATCGCGGGCCGCGGCGGCATCGCTTTCATTGTCGGCGGATTCGTCGCGTACTGGTTCCTGTCGCCGGTCCTCGCGTTCACGGGTGGCTTCCCCGTCGACGAAGCAGGGCGGGCGATTAGCGATCCCGAGTCGTTGCGATTGTCGCTGTACCGGCCGCTCGGCATCGGCATGCTGATCGGAGGAGCGGTCATGGGCGTCATCCTGGCAGCGCCGCTCATCCTGAGTGCCATCAAGTCGATGCAAAAGGCCGCGCAGGTAAAGACAGAATCGTCCGGCGACGAGATGCCGATCAAGTTGCTGTACTTTGCGGTCATAGGCGCGACGATCCTGCTGTGCTACATGGCCATCACCTCGGTGGATACGATGGGAATCGGCGGCGGCATAGCGATGGCTATCCTCGGGACACTCTGGATCTGGATGGCAGGCATCATCCTGTCCGAGGCAATCGGTCGCACGAACTGGTCGCCGCTGTCGGGCATGACGCTCGTCGGCATCACATTGCTCATCGTGCTGACGCAGGCACTTGGGCTGGACCGCGCAGACTCGATCGTTGCGGCCCTGATGGTCGGTGCCGCGATGTGTGTTGCCATGTCACAGGCGACGGACCTGATGCTCGACCTGAAGACGGGCTATCTCGTCGGCGCCACGCCGCGGATGCAGCAGCTCGGCCAGTTCATCGGGGCATGGCTCGGTCCGATCGTCGTCATCGGCGTCATCTTCGTGCTGGACAAGTCGCACGGTCTGGGCTCGGAAACCCTGCCTGCGCCGCAGGCGCAGGCGCTTGCCAGCACGATCGACGGCATCATGGGAGGCGACGTGCCGACGCAAAAATACGCGGCCGGCGCGGTGCTGGGTGGCGTGCTGTCCGCGTTCATGGGCGGGCTCGGTATCACGGTGGGTCTGGGTTTCTACCTTCCATTCAATATCGTGCTGACGTATTCATTGGGTACTCTGTCTCGCGAACTGACGGATCGCTTCCGGGGCAAGTCCTGGAGCGAACAGACAGGCATCCCGATCGCGGCAGGGCTGATCGTGGGTGAAGCTCTCGTCGGTGTAGGCCATGCCATCGGCATGGTGCTGGAAACCTTGTAGCGGGGAGTCGAGTATGAAAACCACGGGCTTTTTGTTGCTGGTTGCAGGTTTCCTGGTCGGCGCTTATGCAACGTCTCTCGACGTCGAGCAGGTCAACTGGAACCTGTTCGCAATCGCAGCCGTAGCGGCTGTTGCCGGGATCGTGATCGTCAAACGCGCCGACAAAGCACACGCGCAGTCCGAGACCGTTCTGGAAACCAACCGCAGCGAACTCCGGGAATCGCTCGACAATGTCGTGCGAGATCTCAATGAGATGACCGCGGGCGATATTCACAAAGGTGACGTGCTACGAGAGCAGATTGACTCACGGCTCCGCGCTGACTTGCGGCGCTTTGCCGAGGCCCGCGAGAGCATGGTGCATCTCTACGGTTTGCAGACTTATGCGGATATCATGAGCAGCTTTGCTGCGGGCGAGCGCTACATCAACCGCGTCTGGTCATCGTCGGTTGACGGCTACGACAAGGAAGCAGAAAACTATCTCCACAAAGCAGCGAAGCAGTTCGCGGAGGCGCAGAAGCAGTTAGGCGACGCCGCTGCAGCGAGCAGTTAGGTCGGCCAGCAGCGCGTCGACGTCCTCGTTCATGAGGTAGTCACGCTGGTCCTTCCAGCCTGTGAGCATGGCGAGCGTGCGTTCGTTGACGACGAGATGATTTTCGTTGGCTTGCGACTCGATGTCCCAACCGGGCACGGCGATTACGGAACGCACGCGGACCTTATGCCCGAGCAGCTGCCGGAATTCCTTCTCGAGACGTTTGGTACGCGCAACGGTGTCGACGATCGTGAGCGTATCTTCCGCATTCGAGAAAGAGAGTTCGTTCTCAGCGAGCAGGACCGTGCCGTTCCGGACCGGTCGTCGTGCGACGACGTTCACTGCGTAAACACCGCTCTGCCCGATCAGAACGTGATCGACGATGCCTGCCGTCGTCGGCACTTCGTGATAGACGCGGCTCGTGCCGGGGGCGATCTGTCGTAGCTGGTGACCGATGGCAACGTTTGCGTCGTGCAACAGTCGAATACTGCGCCGCCGAATGAGGCTACCCCCGAGTCGCCAGGCGGCCACGGCCGCAGCGGCCGCAAGTGCCACGAGTAAGGCGTACATTTGCCAGCGTGGGTAGTCGGGAAACAGCTCTTGTGCGCGGAACGTGTACGCGACCATGAACAGCATGACGAAGACGAGGCCGCTGCTCATGTAGATGGCCTGGTCGCTGGACAGACGCTGGAGTTCGGCCCGGAATCGCTGCGCTGCCTCGTGCATGATGCTGTCAGCGAAACGCTGTCCAGGTGACACGATGCGGCCGAACGCCTGCCAGGATCGGGCAATCAGCAGGAAGACTATCGTACTGGCAAGCGCGACCGCCGCCGCGCCGCTGATGGCCTCAATCGTCATGATGGAGCGCTCGGGTAGCGGATTTCCTACTGAGAGTAGCGGCGACCAAGCTCAGCCACCGTGACGCAGGTCACAGCGACGCCACGAAACAGTGTCCGGTTCCTCGTTTTTAAGCTTGTGTTCAGCGGGTTTCGGCTATCTGTGAATGTCATCACGGCACTTCGCGGGATATCGAAGTAGCGTATTTGACATAGTTGTAGGTCGAAAGGACGAGGTGGGACATGAACAGGAAGTTAGCAACGGTTTTGACGATTCTGGCGTTCGCTGGCCTGAGCGGCTGCGCCACGATGAGCGGCGACGAATGCGCCACCAGTGACTGGCGGGCCATCGGCTACTCAGACGGCGCGCAAGGCTACACCGGTGATCGCTACAGCCGGCACAACAAGGCGTGCGCCAAGCACGGAGTGACGCCCGACTTCCAGGCCTACCGGGAAGGCCGTGAGGAAGGGCTGCGGCAGTTCTGCCAGCCGTCTCGCGGGTACCAGCTCGGTGAGAGCGGCGGCGCCTATCACGGCGTGTGCAGCGCCGACCTCGAGCCGGCATTCCTGGACGCTTATCGTGCGGGCAAGCACCTGCACTCGCTGCGCGCCAACGTCAGCCAGGCATCGGTCGCGATTGCAGCGAAGGAAAGGGAGCTCGAGCGGCTCAAAGACAAGATCCGCCACGCCGAGGCACGCCTGATCGATGACGAGACGACGACCGAGGACCGCGTGCTCTTGCTCGCCGACCTCAAGGACATGTCCGAGCGCTCCGGCGAAATCGAAAACGAAATCAAGAAGCTGTACGCAGACCGTGCGCGTTTCGAGGTCGAGTTGCAGAACTATCAGGCGTCGCTGGCGGCCTACCGCTATTGATCAAAAGTTGTTCTCGAGATCGTCGTCGCTGTCGCGGCGGCGGTCTTTTCCTGATCGCTGTTCCTGCCTGTAGTTTCCGGTCGCGGCGGACAGCCCGCCCGCCGAAAACGGATTACGACGGTCTTTGCCGCTGCGCCGGTCGGCGTGATGTTTGAAATGGCACCTGCACGACGGCGCGTCGCAGCCGGGCAGGGGTAACGTCGGCGCAGCGCTCGACAAGAATCGCCGACCGGCCATTTCCTTAGCCGCGGCACAGGCATCTTGCTCAAACAGGATCGATACGGCGTGAAACTTCGACGTCTCGCTGCCGGGACTGCGAATCGGCTCCGGGCGCTCCGTTTCGGCCTTGCCGCGCTTCTTCACGACATACCAGGCGACGATGAGCATCGCCAACAGGCCAACTAACAATTCTATAAGCACAAGCGGCCTCCGCTAGCGGGGTATCGGCGATACGCCGAATGCCCATTCGTGGCCAAACAGAACGATGGCGAATATCACGGCCGTCGCAACGAGGGTCATGAGGTCCCTGGACAGTGGCACGGGCTCGGGCTTTTTCCAGGCACCTTCGCGACGATTGATCGTAAAAATCGAGACTAGTGCCCACAATCCAAGGCCGCCGAACAGGACGACAGAACGCGATTCGCCATTCGCGAGCAGGTGAGCGACCGCCCAGACGATAGTACCGGTCAGCATCGGATGTCGCAGGAATCGCTTCGTATTGCCCGGCGCATTTGCCGCCGCGAAAAGGTAGAAAGCGACAAACACCAGTAACGTGACAACGGGGCTACCCAGAAGTGGCGGCACGTACAGAGCCTGAAGCTCGCTCGATCGCCAGCCATACACGATGAGGCCGATTGCGATTATGATGTCGACCGCAAACAGGCCCTTGTAGAGATTTTCGCCGAGCCTCGCGACGAGCTTGGCGCGAACGCCGGGTGCCAGTGATGGAAACAGGTGTACGAGCGACCAGAGTACAACACCAGCAATGAGTAACGCCATTTCACTCCCCCTTATACTTATTTGGTCACAGTATACCTGTTGCTGCCAGCCGTAACGCTCTTCATGGTAGATTCCGCAGCATGAACAACCAGGACAAACTCAATTGAAACGATTTTTGCCCGCGATCGCGCTGCTTGCGATCGGCGGTCCGGCAGAAGCTGCAGAGAACGGCGTCGAGGAGTCCTCGGTTGACGAGATCATCGTCACGTCGCGGTTCCGCGAAGAGCGACTCGCCGACGTTCCGGATTCGATTACGGCATTCACGTCCGCTGACATCGGCAGGCACCGCATCGAGCGCATCAACCGGGTTGCGGAGCTGACGCCGAACCTGCGTTTTTCCGACGACCAGGAAGTCGGCGTCAGCACGCTGGTCATTCGCGGTGTGCGCCAGAATCGCGGGACCGGTCAGCCGCCAGTGTCGTTCCGGATCGATGATGTCAGCGCGACCAACAACCTGCTGACGACGCAGGAGCTGTTCGATATCGAGAGTATCGACGTCTTGCGGGGTCCACAGGGCGCGCTCTATGGCCGCAACGCAATTGGCGGCGCGGTCCTTGTCTCGACACGCCGGCCCACGGCGGACCCCGAGTATCGGCTGCGATTCTCGGCGGCCGAGGGCAGAGACTTCACGGTGTCGGGCAGCGCGTCCGGCCCCGTGCTCGGAGACGACTCGCTGTATCGCCTGTCGTTTCGTGTGCAGGATCGCGAGGGCCAGCTCAAGAACGCCTATCTCGACAACCAGTACGTCGATTTCAAGGAATCGCAGTCGATCCGCGGTCGTATCCTGTTCACTCCGTCCGACCGCTTCGAGATCGATCTGCGTGCGCAGTACCTGGACCAGGACGGCGGTTCGGGTTACTTCATGCCGGCAAGCGAGGGTTTCCTGCCGTTGCCGCCGCCGTCACCGCCGCTCCTGTTCGGCAACCCGACTTACGAGATCCAGTCGAATCGGATCGGTGAGTCGTTCGTTACGTCGGCGGAGTTCTCCGCGAAACTCGACTACGACCTCGGCTGGGCGACGCTGACGTCGGTCACGTCGTTCACCGACGTCGACTCAGGTAACGACCAGGATCTCGACCAGACCCTGGTAGAGGCGATCAACATCGTCGTCATCGACGAGTCGGAGACGTTCGCCCAGGAGCTGCGGCTGGTGTCGCCGTCGAATCAGTCGCTTCGCTGGGTGCTGGGCGCGAGCTACTTCGACCAGGACCGGTTCCGCTCGCTGGCGACGACGTTCCTCGGCACGTCGGTGCCGCCTGCCGCGCAGGATCTCGAGCTCGAGAACATCGCGCTGTTCGGCCACCTCAGTTACGACGTCACCGAAAGGCTCGAGGCGTCAATCGCGTTTCGTTATGACGAGGAAACGCCTGCGGACACCACGCAGGGGCGATCGCGCACGTTCAGCGAATTGCAGCCCAAGGCGAGCCTCGCGTATCGATTCCAGGACGATCTGCTCGGCTATGTCTCTGTCGGAAAGGGCTTCCGCGCCGGCGGATTCAACAATGTCGCGCCGGGCAGCAGCTTCGAGCCGGGTTTCGACAAAGAGTCACTGCTCAGCTATGAAGCCGGACTCAAGGGCGCCTGGTTCGACGGACGGCTGCGCGGTGGCGGGTCGCTGTTCTTCATCGATTACAGCGACCAGCAGTTCTTCCTGTTCGACCAGACAGGCACACAGGCCAATATCAATATCGGCAAAAGCGAGATCATAGGCGGCGAGCTAGAGATCTCGGCGCGACCCGCAGAATCGCTGCAGCTCGATGTCGGTTTCGGCTTTACCGACAGCGAGATCAGGGAGTACGAGGACATTCCCGGTGTGCTCGTGCCTGCCAGCGAGATTGTCGGCAGCAAGGTGCCCGGTGGCCCGATCTGGAGCCTGAATCTGGCGGCTCAGCATACGGCTGCGGTTTCGGGCACGCTCGATCTCGTGAGCAGGGTAGCCTGGGAGCACCGCGCCAGGACTTACTGGACGCTGGACAACGTCGATACTCAGTCGGCCTATGACCTGGTCAACCTGAGTTTCGCGCTCGAGTCGGATCGCTGGGGCGCCCGCCTGTTCGTCGACAACCTGTTCGACGAGGAATACATCGAGTGGTTTTTCGCCGCCCGCTTCATCGGCTTACCGGCCGATATCGCATGGCCGAGCCGGCCGCGCCAGGTCGGCCTGGAGGTAACGTATGACTATGACTGACCCGACCCGCAACCTCGTATACCCCAACGAGAAGAAACTGTTTGTCATCGCGGCGATCCTGGCAACGATCTTCTGGCTTGTACTCATCGTCGGCACGCTGGGCATCGCGCTGATCTACCTGCTGTTCATATTCATTTTCTACCTGTTTGCGCAGTCGGGCTTCGTTTCAATGCTCAAGGGCAACGGCGTGAAGGTCTCCAAGACACAGTACCCCGATCTGTACCAGCGCCTGCTGGAGTGCTGCCAGAAGGTCGGCGTCAACGAGGTTCCCGAGATGTACCTGCTGCGCACGGATTTCTTCAACGCGTTGGCAGCGCGCTTCCTCGGTCGCAACTTCATCGTGCTATTCACCGACGTCGTCGATGCATTGAGCGATCGTCCTGACGCCGTTGACTTCTACATCGGCCACGAGCTCGGGCACATTCATCGCAAGCACCTGCTCTGGGGGCCGTTCCTGTTCCCGGCGCTGGTGCTGCCATTGCTGGGCGCGGGGTATCGCCGCGCCGAGGAATACACCTGCGATCGCTACGGCACCGCCTGCTGCAAGTCCGAGGATGACGTCAGATTCGCTATTGCCGCGATCTCCGCTGGCGACACACGCTGGAAAAGCCTCGATGCCCAGAGCTACGTCAACCAGGTGAAGCTCACAGGGGGCTTCTGGATGTCGTTCCACGAGTTGACGGGCGATTATCCCTGGTTGACCAAGCGAATGACGTCCGCGCTGGCATTCCTGCGCGGCAAGGACGTGACGTTTCCGCGGCGCAGCGTGTTCGCCTGGTTCCTGGCCATGCTCGTGCCACGCTTCGGCTTCGGCGGTGGCGGGTCGCTGATCATCTTCGTTGCGATCATCGGCATACTCGCAGCGATCGCCATACCGGCGTACAGCGACTACTCGATTCGTGCCGAGGTGGCGCAGGCGCTGACGCAGTCCGCAGGTCTCCGCAGCCAGGTCGAGGATTACGTCGTCGAGCGCAATGAGTGGCCGGCAAGTCTCACCGACCTCGGTTACTCGGGCGAGTCTCTCCCGGCCAGCGATATGAACTACGTCGTTTCGTATGGCATTTACGAGGGCGGGGTGATCGGCATCGAGACGAACATCAGCGGTGCGTCCGGCTACGTCGTGTTCGAACCTTACGTCGAGGAGGACACGATCCAGTGGACCTGCTACGGCCAGGACGTCGCGGACAGGCACCTGCCGATGATGTGCCGGGAATAGAAAAAGGCCCCCGAAAGGGAGCCTTTTGCTGATTGGTGCCCAGAGGGAGACTTGAACTCCCACGAGGTTGCCCTCACTAGCACCTGAAGCTAGCGCGTCTACCAATTCCGCCACCTGGGCCTGTGCTTTACGCGTACAATCGCGCTCAACACGAGGGTGGCGCACTTTACTCAACGGGGGCGCAACCTGTCAATTATCCCAAGCCACGGAGCAACTCTTTGCCCGCAAAGCGAAAGCGCCCGTCGAAAAAGCGGGCCAAACCTTATAAACATCCCGTTCCGAGCCGCAATGAGCTGCTCGACTATCTGACCGAAGTCGGTCGACCGGTCAAAGCCGGCAGGATCCTCAAGGACTTCGGCCTCAAGGGCCAGCGCATGCGTACGTTGCTCGACGACCGGCTGTACGGCATGGTCCGTGCGGGCCAGATTATCGAGAACCGGCGTCACGAGTACTGCCTGACCCGGAAGCTCGACCTCGTCACGGGCGAGGTCAGCGGCCACCGCGACGGCTTCGGCTTCGTGATCCCCGACGAAGGCGACGATGACATTTACCTGTCGGCTCGCGAGATGCGCGCGCTGTTCGACGGCGACCGAGTCGCCGTCAAGGTCGTCGGCGTCGACCGGCGAGGGCGGCCGGAGGGCAAGCTCGTCGAGGTGCTCGAGCGCGGAGTCCAGGAAGTCGCCGGCCAGTTCCGCAGAGAGCGGGGCATCGGTGTCGTCATTCCGGACAATGCGCGCATCTCGCACCGCATCCTCATTGGCAAAGGCGAGTCGCACAACGCCCGGAACGGCGACATGGTCGTCGCCGAGATCCTCGATTTCCCGACCTACGTCGACCCGCCGACGGGACGCATCGTCAAAGTCATCGGCAAGCCGGATCAGAAAGGCATAGCGACCGACATCGCCATCCACTCGAACGGCATTCCTTTCGAATGGCCGCGAGCCGTTCGCAAGGACATAAAGAGGTTTGGTTCGACCGTACCCACGAATGCCAAGAAAGGCCGCGTCGACCTTCGCGACGTCGACCTGGTAACGATCGATGGTTCCGATGCCCGCGACTTCGACGATGCGGTTTACTGCGAGCGCACGCAAAGCGGCTGGCGCCTGCTCGTTGCCATTGCCGACGTGTCGCACTACGTCGAGATCGATTCGGCGCTCGACCGGGAAGCGGCGAATCGCGGCACGTCTGTCTATTTCCCGGATCGCGTCGTGCCCATGCTGCCCGAAGTACTGTCGAACGGCCTGTGTTCGCTGAACCCGAAAGTCGACCGCCTTTGCATGGTGTGTGACATGCGCGTCAACCGCGATGGCAAGGTGACCCGCTCGACCTTCCTCGAGGCCGTCATGCGCTCGAAGGCGAGGCTGACTTACGGAAAGGTCAATGCATTTCTCGAGGGCCGCAGCAAAAAGTCCGTGCCCAAACCGCTGCAACCTGCCGTGCGCGAATTGCACAGGCTCTACAAAGCGCTGGCGAAGGCACGCAATCGCCGCGGCGCGATCGAACTCGACCTGCCGCAGACCAGGTTCCGCCTGGACAAGTCCGGCGCTATCGAGGATATCGTCGTGGAGCCGCGTAACGACGCGCACCGCCTCATCGAGGAGTGCATGATCGCGGCCAACGTGCAGGCGGCGAAGTTCATTCGCCGGTATCGCATCCCGGGCCTGTATCGCGTTCACCCCAAACCCGATCCCGATCGTTTCGAGGAGTTACGTCAGTACCTCGTGTCGCTCGGCCTGAAGGTGCCGCACTCGGAGCACGTGGAGCCGCGTCAGTTCAACAAGCTGTTGCAGCAGGTCGAAGGGCGGCCCGACAGCGCGGCGATATCGATGGCGATGCTGAGATCCCTGACGCACGCGGAGTACACGCCCGTCAATGTCGGACATTTCGGTCTTGCTCTGGACGCCTACGCGCATTTCACTTCGCCGATACGTCGCTATCCCGATCTGCTCGTGCACCGCGCCATTCGTCACATCCTGCGCGGCGGCAAACCGCGCCGGTATCACTACAACGGCAGGGTCATGGAGCGCCTGGGTTCGATAACGTCCGCGCACGAGCGCCGTGCCGAAGATGCCACGCGCGAGGTGGAGGCGTGGCTCAAGTGCCAGTACATGGAGGAACACCTCGGCAAGGAGTACACGGGCGTCATCACGGGTGTGACGAACTTCGGCGTATTCGTGCAGCTCGAGGGGCTCCTGATCGATGGTCTGGTGCACGTCACGAGCCTCGACAACGATTACTATCAGTTCAATCCGGGCAGCCAGCAACTCGTCGGTGAGCGAACCGGGCGCACGTACAGCCTCGGTCAGGAAATGGATGTGCGCGTGCATCGCGTCGACATGGAAACCCGGCGCATCGATTTCCGGCCGGTGTGACGTGAGCAAGCGCCGGTACGTCACGGGCCTCAGGGCCGTCGAACAGCTACTTTCGGCGCACGCCGACGACGTGAAGCGCATCTACACGGAATACCGGACCGCGAATCCGCGTGTAGAGGCTATCTCTGCAGCCGCGCGTGAACACGGCATCGAGGTACAGGCCGCCAACAGGGCCCGGCTCAAGCAGATGTCGGGCGAAGTCCGCCACCAGGGCGTGGTCGCCGAGGTAACGCGCGCGACCCTGCTCGACGAATCGGGCCTGCGAGACCTCGTCGAGAAGCGTCTCGCAGAATCGGAAAGGCCATTGCTGCTGCTGGTACTCGATCGCCTGCAGGACCCGCACAACCTGGGCGCATGCCTGAGAACCGCGGACGCTGCGGGCGTCGACGCGGTCGTCGTGCCCCGCCACGGCGCCGCGGGCCTCGGCCCGGCGGTCAGCAAGGTCGCGGCCGGTGCTGCCGAGACCCTGCCATTTGCGACCGTTTCCAACCTCAAGCGCGTGCTCGACTGGCTCGGCGAGTACGGTGTCCGGCGCGTCGCGACGAGCGACAGAGCGCAAAAGAGCCTGTTCGACAGCGACCTGGGTGGCCCGCTGGCGCTCGTGATGGGCCGCGAAGAGGACGGCGTGGGCAGCGCGCTGATGAGCCGCTGCGACCTCGCGGTCAGCCTGCCGATGCGGGGCACGGTGTCCAGCCTGAATGTCTCCGTGGCGACCGGGATTTGCCTCTACGAGGTGCTGCGACAGCGTCGCTAAGCCCTTGATTTGGGTGATGGGCTTGGTTAGGATGCGCCTCCCCGTCGACAGGGCGGGGAATCTCTTGCCACACCGGGATGCCGGGTGGCTGTAATCCGCAAGGATTTCATCCAGAAGGGACGACAATGAGACACTATGAAATCGTATTTCTGGTCCACCCGGACCAGAGTGAGCAAGTGCCTGCCATGGTGGAACGTTACCAGGGTATGGTCACGGGCTCCGGCGGCGCGGTTCACCGCACCGAAGACTGGGGTCGCCGCCAACTGGCGCACCCGATCAACAAGATCCACAAGGCGCACTATGTTCTGCTGAACATCGAGTGTGATTTTTCCGTGATCGAGGAAATCAAGGGCGCTTTCCGCTTCAACGACGCCGTGCTTCGGCACCTCGTCATCTCCCGCGACAAGGCGGTCACCGAAGCTTCGCCAATGGCTGTCGCCGTTGCCGAGGAAAAGGCCAAGGAAAAGGAAGCCCAGCAGCGACGTGAGGCCAAGGCAGCTGCCGAAGCGGCCCAGCGCGCGGAAGAGAAGCCGGCCGAGGAGGAGGCGCCTGCGGCCGAGGTTGCGGAGTCCGTCGATGAGGGCACGGCGACGGCCGATGCCGAAAACAAGGCAAGCGAAGCGGCTGACGAAGAAGCCGCTGCCAAGAGCGCCTGAGGAGAGCTGAAATGAGTCGTTATTCACGCAGGCGCAAGTACTGTCGCTTCACGGCCGAGGGCATCGAGGAGATCGATTACAAGGATCTCAACCTGCTCAAGGCGTATGTCACCGAGACCGGCAAGATCGTGCCGAGCCGCATCACTGGGACGAAATCGCATTACCAGCGCCAGCTCGCGACCGCCGTAAAACGCGCTCGTTATCTGGCACTGCTGCCGTATACCGACCGCCACTAGGCGCGGATTGAGGCTGTGCAAGCGATAGCTGCATGGCTGGTGGCGCGGCCGCTGAACGGGGTCATCGGCCTGGCGCTGACGATCTGGTTGCAGTCACTGAGTTTCATCAGCGCGATCGTGCTGGTCGTGCTGATCCTCTCGAAGGGTCTGCAGCGTGCGATGCTCGACGTCGCGATGGCGATCGGTATCGTGATCATCGTCGGGGCGCTCGCGAAAGTGCCGTTGCCGGCCGCCGTTGCCGGCGCGGTCATGGTCTGGTTGCCGGCGACGCTGTTTTCGGTGTTGCTGCAACGGACGCGGTCGCTGACACTCGTGCTGCAAATATCGGTGCTGCTCGCGGTTGCCGTGTTGACGGGCATATTCGTGGTTGCAGGCGACCTCGTCGAGTACTGGCTGAGGTATTTCGACCAGATCGTCGACGAGCTACGGCGATCGAACCAGTACGCGCTGGCGCAATGGGTCGAGACGCAGAAACAATACGCGGACCAGATGACGATGGTCGCGGTGTTCGCCAACTGGCTGGTGCATTCAGTCGCGTTGGTGTTGGGATACAAGATGTACCGGTCCCTGCCGGGCACGGGTCACGAGTTCGGACGGTTTCGTGACCTGAATCTCGGCAAGGTCATCGCATCGGTAACGGCAATTATGTCGATACTGGGAATGCTGACGGAAATGATGTGGTTTCAACACGTCGCCTTCATCACGTTCGGTGCGTTCTGGCTGCAGGGATTCGGCATCGTTCACTGGCTCTACGGCCAGCAGATGATGCCGCGCCTGGGGCTGGTGCTCGTATATACGATGCTCTTATCGGTGATATTGAGTGCGATAACCGTCATAGGACTGGCGATTTTCGGCTACATGGATGCGTGGTTCAGGCTGCGCCGGGTCAAGACCGCCTAACTGGGTAGAAACTGTATTAATCAGACTGGCAGGACAGGAATATGAACGTCATTCTTTTGGACAATGTTGAGAATCTCGGCAACATCGGCGATCTCGTCAAAGTGAAGCCGGGTTACGGCCGCAACTACCTCTTGCCGCAGGGCAAGGCCGCACTTGCGACGCCGGAAAACATGAAGGAAATAGAGGCACGCCGCGCGGAGCTCGAGAAAGCGGCCGCCGAGGAGCTCGCCAAGGCGAAGAAGCGTGCCGAGGTCATCGACGGCATGGAACTCGTCATCAAGGCCAACGCCGGTGCCGAAGGCAAGTTGTTCGGTTCGGTTGGCCCGATCGACATCGCCGAGGCGTTCAGCGGCGTCCAGGTGGAGGTCGAGCGCTCGGAGATCCGCATGCCGGAAGGCCCGGTGCAGGAACTCGGCGAATTTCCGGTCGGCGTGCATCTGCACCCCGAGGTAAATGCGGAGATCACAATCCGCGTCGTCGGCGAGGAATAAGATCGTTTCCTGCCTCGTTCCACCGTCGCTCATGACGGCGTCATTCGTTCTGGTATGTTATTTTGCTTCCCTGGCAAACCTATCGCTTGAGGGAATAGACTGATGGTCCGAGCACTGGACGAGGGACAAGCCGACGGAGGCGCCGAGCAGCGCCTCAAGGTGCCGCCCAACTCCATCGAGGCCGAACAATCGCTGATCGGCGGCCTGATGCTGGACGCACAGGCCTGGGATAAGATTGCCGACGTCGTCGTGTCCGGCGACTTCTACCGCAAGGATCATCGCGTTATCTTCGAGGCGATTGCCCGGCTCGTCGAGAATGGCAGTCCCTGCGACGTGGTCACGGTGTCGGAGCACCTCGACAATCGCGGTGAGCTCGATCAGGCCGGTGGCCTCGAATACCTGGCGACGCTGGCCAACCAGACGCCGGGCGCCGCGAACGCGCGCGCCTATGCCCGGATTCTGCACGAACGTGCGACACTCAGAGCGCTGATCAATGCAGGCAACGAGATCGCCGGTAGCGCGTTCTCGACCGACGGACGTTCGGCGGCAGAGATTCTCGACGAGGCGGAACGCGTCGTCTTCGAGATTGCCGACAAAGGGTCCCGAGGCAAACAGGGATTCAAGTCACTCAAGCAGATCCTGCCCGATGCAGTCGACCGCATCGACCTGTTGCACCAGTCTGACGGCGACATCACGGGAATCTCGACCGGCTACCACGAGTTCGACAAGATGACCGCGGGCTTGCAGGGTGGCGATCTCGTGATCATCGCCGGGCGTCCATCGATGGGTAAAACCACGCTCGCAATCAATATCGCGGAGAATGCTTCGATCGGCTCGAAGGTGCCCACGGCGATCTTCTCGATGGAAATGCCTTCAGAGCAGCTGGCGTTTCGGATGATTTCTTCGCTGGGCCGCGTCGACCAGACGCATTTGCGGACCGGGCGCTTCCCGGACGAAGACTGGTCGCGCATCAATACGGCCGTGCAGCTGATGTCGGACGCGCCGATATTCATCGACGATACGGCGGGCCTGTCGCCGACCGAGATTCGCGCACGTGCGAGGCGCCTGCAGCGTGAGCACGGGCTCGGCCTGATCGTCGTGGACTACCTGCAGCTCATGCAGGTGCCCGGCAACAAGGAGAACCGCGCGACCGAGATATCCGAGATCTCACGCTCGCTCAAGGCGCTAGCCAAGGAACTCAGCTTGCCGGTCATCGCGTTGTCGCAGCTCAACCGCGGCGTCGAGCAGCGTACCGACAAGCGTCCGGTCATGTCCGACCTTCGCGAATCCGGAGCGATCGAGCAAGACGCGGACCTGATCATCTTCATTTACCGCGAAGAGGTCTACAACCAGGATACGCCGCGAAAGGGCATAGCGGACATCACGATCGCAAAACAGCGAAACGGCCCGATCGGTGACTTCCCGCTCACCTTCGTCGGCCGCTACACCAAGTTCGAAAACTGGGTACCGGACTCCTACGCGGACGAGCCATTTACGTGAGTTTCGGAGCTCGAGCGCTGATTCGCCTCGGTGCCCTCGAACACAATCTCGGTGTCATTCGAAAGGCTGCGCCCGATGCGCGGGTCATGGCCGTCATCAAGGCGAATGCCTACGGACACGGAATGATCACCGTGGCTCACCACCTGAGCGACGTCGACGCGTTCGCGGTGGCGCGGGTGCCCGAGGCAATCCGGCTCCGGGAATCCGGTATCGAGAACCCGATTGTTCTGTTGGCCGGTGCGCTCAACGATGACGAGTTGCGCTCGGCCATGTGGCGTGGCTTCGAGCTCGTCGTGCACTGCGAAGAGCAGATCCGTCTGCTCGAGAAAGCCGGTGACGGCAAGGCCGTCATCTGGCTCAAGATCGATACGGGCATGAACCGGCTCGGCTTCGCTCCCGAGAATGCGCCGGAGCTGGTTGAGCGGCTCAAGCCTCTGCCGGGCGTCGCCGAGCTACGCCTCATGACCCACATGGCGAGCGCCGACGATCCCGAGAATCCCTCGACGGCCCTGCAGTTCGAGCGGTTCCGGACTGTTACCGCAGGATTCGACGGTGCGGTCAGCATTGGCAACACGGCTACGGCGCTGGGGTGGCAGGAGCTACGCGACGCGCGCGCCGAGTTCGGATTCACCGGCGAGCACTGGATTCGACCGGGCATCGCGTTGTTCGGAGTGTCGCCGTTCGCGGATCGCACCGGCGCCGAACTGGGCCTGAAGCCCGTGATGCGCTTCGAGGCGCGAGTTATCGCCGTCAAGCCGTTGCGACGGGGTGAGCAGGTTGGTTACACCGGCGCCTGGACGGCGGACCGCGATACCACACTCGGGATCATCTCTGCCGGGTACGGCGATGGCTACACGCGACATTTCAGGAACGGCACGCCCGTCCTGCTCAATGGTCGCACGGTGCCACTGATTGGCCGAGTGTCCATGGATATGATTGCCGTCGATCTGGGCACGGACACGAAAGACCGGGTCGGGGACATTGCGACGCTATGGGGAGACGGCCTGCCCGTCGAACGGGTCGCGCCGTACGCCAGCGCGATTCCGTACGAACTCGTCTGCGGCGTCATGAACCGCGAAGCAAGCGAGATAGTGGAATAACGAAGCAGGAGCGGCGTCTCGCCGCTAATCGAGCAAGTGGGAGCGGCGTCTCGCCGCGAGTCGGGCCGGGACGGCCCTCCCACAGGACGGCCCTCCCACAATCAATCAAAAGCTCTTATGCAGCAAAGAACCCCATCTTCACCCCGGCCAGCTGCACGACGTCATTGTCAGACAGTCTGCGCGCCTGCGCGCCGATCGGCTCGCCGTTGACGAGCGGATAATCGCCTTCCTTGCCCGACTCGACGTGAACGATGAAGTAGCCTTCGGCGCGCCGCGTGATCGCGGCAACCTGGACACCGGGACGTCCGAGCGTCGTCAGCGCTTTGGTCAGTTCCAGCTCGCGGCCGGCAAACGCGCCGCTCAGGACTTGCAGCTTGGCGAGCGGCAGGGCGCTCGGCGCGGTAGCAGGGTCGATACCTGTCATCGTTTCCGAGTGAGCGACGGTTTCGGTGTACTTCTGGTCCGCGGGTTCCGGTGCGGGCTCGGGCTCCGGCGTCGGCTCCGGCTCCGGTGGGGCCTCGGGTTGAAGGTCCGCGGCTTCCTCATCGTCGAGGCGGACGCCGGCCGCGGCGTCGTCCATACCGGCAACGTCGGCCGCCGCTGCCTTGTCAGCGGCTTTCTCTGCCGCGGCAAGTTGCTCAGCGCTCTGCTGACCGCTCGGGATGACCATGGTCTTCTCGAACTCGTCCTGCTCGGTGTCTTCGGTCTGCTGGTCGGAGAAGCGCAGCTGGTGATGGCCGATCGTGATGACGTCGCCGTGCTGCAATGCGTGCTTCTTGATCAGCTTGCCGTTGACATAGGTGCCATTGGTGCTGTTTAGATCTTCGAGAAACGAGTCGTTGAGGATGTTGATGATCAACGAGTGGTGCCCGCTGACTGCGGGATTGTCGATACGAACATCGTTGTCGGGGAGGCGCCCTATCGTGTAGCGCTCCTTCGTCATGTTGTATTCAGCCAGAACCTGATTGTCCAGACTAAGGATTAACCGTGCCATGATTACTCGCTCTAGAACCCCAACATTTAGTTACGAA
>JAAUYH010116586.1_pt1 | contig 26359 bp, 14 predicted proteins | sample 7278061 | NCBI WGS metagenome assembly JAAUYH01 (sample SAMN14350203, study PRJNA611818) | marine sediment metagenome | isolation source: surface marine sediment (0.6m) | place: French Polynesia: Moorea | collected 2018-08
CCTACTAAAATTCATGTTGATATTTCATGATTGCAACTGAAAACCAGACGGTTTATATTTCGATTGTTTCACAACTCGAAAATTTTCCAGTTATTAACGATTCAAAACAACGGAATATTACCGTACCATAACATGATCTGTTGCTGAACACTATTGAGTAGTGTAGATCAGAAGGATCGACTTTTCGAATTTCTCGATATGAACCCGAGCTGCATTTAATTCGAAACCATATCATATCCTTCTAAGCCTAAATGAAGGGACATTCGCAAAAAAACAGAAACTAGCCCTGTATTCCCTGTTCCAGAATACAAAGCTGAGATTAAGAAGAGAACGGACGCTAAAGGAGCTCTATGTCCGACAGCCTGTTGAACACTGCTATAGGCATACAGACAACGTGTCAGCCCTGCACTTAGTTAGGGTGGGGAAATCAATTGATTTTGGACCTCTAACGCATTAGAAATTCGGTATTCGCATTGGAAACCAACCAACTGATCGACAAATACCTTCAATTTTCATTATTTTTATGATAGATTCTATCTATAGAGCAAACTGATTAACTAAATTCCTTGTTTTCAGCGTTCTGAAATGACTAATTTTGACAGGAATGCCCCACACAACATGGAGTTGTTCATGTGCTGAGTTTTAGGGCGGTGAATAGGATGAAGGATAATCAAATGAGGAAAAGTGCAAAAAACACTATGCTCATCCCATAATGTACCGATTTCATGTGAAAAACGCAGTCGGTGGGACAGGGCAATGAAGCTGACGAGTTCGCTGCCGGTGCTCATTCCTTAGTTTATTACATTGAAATTTTTATCAATGAGGCACCAGCATTCCACCGGCGAAAGAAGTTGGAACGCCCCTACATGCGAAATTGCTCCAAATTGCTACTGCAACACTCTCTAGCATTTGATCCCTATTCCATATCATATTAATTATATGCCACCTATCCCTATTCCCCCTATTCCGTCGACCGCATGAATCGTTCGTTCCACATTGCGGAGCTAGGCCACATAACAGTTCATTGTACATTCGGGCGATTCCGAAGTCGATGCGAAGTACAGTACACTAAATCGTGCAATTAGTCTGTCGCTGTAAGAGGTATTAGATATACATTATACGAAGAAGTTGTACTGAATTACAGAGGTGTGTTTTCGTTTCCCGTGTAAGCGGGTCAAGGTGAAGAAAGTCATCCTCTGTCACGGTTCGTGGTAAACGTTTGCTGCTAAGGAGTTGGTTTGATTTGGACGTTGTAAAAAAGGGTTATTACAGTCACAGGTAAGCCTATAAAACATTTTCTGAATGAATTATATCCTTATGATTGAATTCTTACTCAATTTCAGATTTCTGAATTGATCGATTTGGACAGAAGCGAAGGTCAATCATACATGCCTGTAATACAACACATCCACTTGCAGTATGTTGATGCAACACTGTTACGTAACTGGTGTAAAGTTCCATTACTCCACAGGTTTTGAAGTTGGAACAGGAGTAGTATGAGTTTGTCATGCTTTACTAGCCCTTTCAAAACACAGAAACCGAGTGCCTTACCTTCGACAATCTAATTGCACGGTTTGGTTTAGCAATCACAAACAGTATCGGTTTTGCAACAAACATTAATGTACTGCATTATGTAGGCAGTCACCTACCAGTCCGTCCCCTCTTACACGTACTTTCGCTTACCCCATCTATTCAGCTACGCCGTTCCTACTGGTTAATCTTTGGATACAGCAATGCGGTTACAACTCGAACCTAGAATCATCATCTCGCAGGCTCGTGTAGCACTGAAACCAGTTCGAGATATCACTTCTGTTTGAGAATAGCACGTTGACTAAAGAATGAGTATAATTTCATGTCTCCTGTGACTAAAGTCGAATATTCAAGCATAGAGCATCGTACTTTTTAATCCACGTTTTCACAACTGAAAGCGACACAAATTGCGCCGAACTACCGCCATTTACTTGTCGTAAAATTTGGCTTCGTCACTATACCCAGAGGTAACCCTTGAACCTACAGTAGATTGGACAAGAAGCACGGTACCGCGAACATGCCGAGCAGGTGCACCTGTTGTAGCTGTGTTTCATCTGCAATCGGGAACAAGAATAAGTGCCATTATCGTTCTTATAGCAATGAGGATTAGAAGTATACACCAGATGCCGACTCGACACAAAACCGTATCGATTCACACTGAGACATATCAGCGCTTTGATGTTTGACGTCTTCCAACCGAACCGCGAAGCATTGGAACCGATCTTCTTGACTCCGTGGAAGTGGTATTGGCGAATGCGCCTCTTCGCGTAGGCGCAACGGTACATACAGAATGTGTAGATACGTTTTAGCACGATAAGCGAGGGACTGAAACGAAAGCAGCGCCGAGAGAACCTCTGTCCAGTCCAATACTGCGCTTGTAAAGCGTTGGCAAAACAGAGGACAGTTACCACCATTAGAGATGCCGCACGACTTGAAAAAGGGTGTTACTGTCGAGTACACGCATGTCGGTGGTGATTTTGGTACGCCTCATCCGTCTGGAACTCTGCGGAGATCTTGTTGAGCGCTTGCGACCAGCAGGAACGAGATAAACAAAGGGATGAATCTCATGTTGAAGTTTTCGAAGCGTAGAATTAAGAAGGTTGGGAGTGGTCTTCTTTGGAAGTCGAGTGTACAATGATAGGTGGTGTCGGTTGGATTAAAAAGGGAATGCGATATGTTCAAGTGACTTAGATGGGGCAAATATCTGACGCATTGCTACCTTGATGTGCTCTGCTAATAATGTTCGCTGTGTACATTTCACATGTCTATAAGCAGCGCGTTCATTGGACTTGGATGATCGAAAACATCAGATCCCATGGAGCGTAACAGCACACGTTAGGTTTGAGTATCATGAGAACAAGAGGGCGTCTTTCGTATTATGTCTTATACAACGTAGTGCAAATACTTGTATTGTTCTAAAGAAAAAAGAGCCATACTGTCATCTGCAGAAATTGAAAATGCAAACCGTGAAAGTCGCCTGGTTAACACATAGCAAAATCCTTATGACTTAGTGCTGCTATACATATTCTGGTTTTTTTTCCGAGTAACCTCGGCAACAAAAAACCAGTTATCAAGTTGATTTCTTGTTCGATGAATTCCTTGCTGTTTAAATGTCATGTGTAGGGATGATCAAAATTCAATCGCAGTAATTCAGAGCCGATATACCTTAATCGCCCTCACCGTCAATCCTCTGTTACCGTCGTTAACCATGCAATCGAAATAAGACTTGAACTGCAAGAAAACTATCTTGCATTCTGTATATGCCTAAGCACTTTCTATCTACACCACAAGAACGCGCGAAAGGACGAATAGAAAAAAACAAAGCACTGTGCTGAGTTATGGAGAGCACACGCTACAGTTCCATCCTATGAATTTTGGTAGTGTGTGTAACGTGCTTTGTATCGCACGCAGCTCACAGGATGTTAGACTTTTTAATAAAAAACGAAATATGTTGTTGAATAGTTCGTTGAGTTAGCCGATTTGGAGAGATAGATAGTAAATTCAGATTTCACTTCGCGACTATTAAAAAAAACTATTTAAATTTTTGCTCTTGTCAGTCAAACTTTTGTGCGCTTCGATTTTCTTCATGTTCTCAATATTGCCGATCTACTCTTTTGAAGCTCTTATTTGGAGCGCCGCGCTATCCTAATTTAGAGCTCGATGATTGTATTCCTTATAACATGGAATGGAACCCGACAAAGTTCCATAAGCAGAGTCAGATGTCTACTCAAGAAATCACAAATAGGATAATAATTACAATAGCTTCACCAGGGTCTTACTAGACAAGGAAACTAGTTACAAAGCACTTCAGAATGTCCTTATGAATGACTTCGATGGAGCCATCATGTGAGTAAACATCACCATCACTCAATCGACCACGACTTTTTCGTAGATATCGTTAATTGTCTGAAGTTGAAAGAATAATAGAAGGATAAGATAAGATCATTAAGTGATTTCTTTTCGGTTGGAATAGTGCTGACCCACTACAATTACTCAGATTATCCGAAATGTAGTACTTTGAATCTCAAACTACCGTTGAATGTAAATGAATAGCGTTGAAACACTGACTTAATCGACCTTCCCAAAATGAAGATACATTACTTCCTTCATTGAGAGAGAAACGCTAACTAATATTTTTCTTCTTTACAGAGAAAAATTCATATCATAGAGGCTACCATAAGCTAAATTCAATTTACTTGCATTGATTTCATTCCACTCTTTAGGATATCGGGTAGTTCTGTTTCTCAAAATGAAATTGAAACTCGAAGTGATATGCATTTCAGGGTTTAACTCTCGATCGTCGTATGTCCAATGAACTGAATTGGATTTATCGTGAACTTCATCGATGTAGTACGATAGTAATTTAACATCACAAAAGAAGTGACATATAAGCTGATTACTGTAGGAAAATGATGTAGCAAAATTGTTTGATCGCTTTCTTTACAATAGATTGATGTATCGTAGATTTTTAGTATAATCCTGATACCAGTACAAGAATATAAGCACGAGCTAGGAAATTATCTTTAGCTACTTCGTATTCCTTATGCTTTAGCTGTTTTATACTGAATGGTACCGATTGCTAATTATATCCTCTTAGGAGAATATTAATAGCAACTGATCTAAGAGTGTTCCCTGTATCGAATCTCGTTAGCTTCTTTTTCATCTTTTCCCAGTGGACTCTTGCCCTTTCACTTCGATTTAACAATGTGGCCGTTGGGTATCGTGACCAGCCATTTTGATAACTATTTCGCTGCTCGGCACACCTCTTCTGCTTGAATTTTCCGTCATCGTGTACCAAATATCATACTGGCGCCGCAAATAAGCATGACTCAGTTATCTACAGGTTTGAGACCTCCTACTCACTTGCAGAACATATCTATTCACTTGCTATAAAAGCATATTGCTCTTGGATCGAGCTTTAGAGCGTATTTCTATGCTGCGAACATCGTGAATCAATAACATCGGCACATGAATTTATAAATGAAGTGCAGGCATGTAGATTTGCTTACTAATTCAAATAGTAGTATAAGTGTTCAAAACGAGTTAAAATACTAAAATCGCTATCAATATGCACTACAATACAGATCCTAATTCACTGACAATTCATCAGGACCAATACCGTTGAGGTCTGTCTTAATATATTACAGATCAACTACAAGACTGTCAGACTCAATGGTTTTGAGTAACAATGATTCATTGTCGAATTCCTTTCAGTTCCGTAGCGTTTTTGACAAGAAAGGTGAAGAAATTTCTGTTCTCCAACTCATTTTCACTTCTTACAAGAACAAGTAGCTTCCTAATTCGCAACGAAAAAATACCAATTATTCACTACACATATCCGCTTTTTCATAGTGAATTGTAGCTCTTTACGATTTATTGAGATCCACTGGAACTGTTTCATCAACTATCTAAAATAAGTTTAGAAAACTTTGCTGAACACACTGGTGAATATATTCAACATCAAACGAAGAAACATATCGAATAGTTTTTTTGCTGAAATTAATGAGAGAGTAGCTATTGGGATGCTAGAAGCATCAAAGGTGTACCATTAAAAAACTATTCTCGCCTTCCGTCTTTGTTGTAGTTTTTGGATTTGGCACCCCTTCCAAACCTCCAGGTGCCTCAAATCACCTGGTGGTTACGCTTGGGTGTTATCAGGTACTTCGCTTAAGCGAGTAGTAATCAATAGGTAAGAAATTTGTGCGAATATACGTGCTCTTGTCACCGACCCCGTCCCTGGACGTCGGTCTGGTGTAGCAAAGGTGAGCTTGTGTATTATTCGGCTTGTACCTTTTTTAATTTCAGAGACACCGGTTAAATATCCTAAATCGTAATGGTAGGTATTAATTAACTAAATCAAATACTAGATAACTAAAATATATGAAATATCGACAGTCTTAAATAGTAGAAACGGCTAGCACCACACTCCTTGGAGTCTAGTTAACGTAACGACAATCTTTGCAAACGTATTCTGTTTGTGACTGCAGGAATGGTATTACTGGCGAACCCCGAGTGCCGCCGACTAGCTTGTGGTTTGGTAAGGAAGATTAACGGTATGGAGGATAGGGAGCAGAGTGGAACGATGCGCACGAGCGCAAAAAACAAGAACGGGAACCCTATAGTGCAGACTAGTGTACTACTAGATATGGTTTATCCCAAACCCCGGCGAACATGCATGAATGCTGGAAGTGAGCGTGATAGTACAGTACACAGGATCGGAAAGTAAAGCTACTGAATGCCTTCGAGTAGATTAAATGCTTCGGCTATGCTAGCTATTTTTTAGATGGGCTGCTGGTGTTCATTTTCAGTTTAGCCACTAGTGGCCATTTCGAGAACACCGTGACTGTAATTAACAATATTTTAAGTACTATGGAAGGAGATAATCTACCTCAAAATCTAGACAGCCTTCGAACACGCAAACATTTACGAGTGAAATGGAACTTGCTAAAAACTGAAGTATTTTACCGTTGGCGAAGTATCACCTGTGCTCGGATTGTCAACTGTCCTAATTTCATAGGAGCGTCGTTAACCAAAAACAAACCATAACTGATATATCCTTCGCCAAAACTCACTTCTAAAAGTAGCTGAATGCAGTTGGTCCTCTGTCTTTGAGATTTTTCTGCATCCTAAATGAACTATGAAAAAACTTGTCGTCGATCATATTCGATTATCATAAGTAGAAATATATAACTACGTAATCTCTGGGCAATCAAATTTAATTGTAATTAGTCAAAAACATAAATGATTACGGAAGATCTCTATACTAAGTGTCTTTTATCACAGACAAAATCGGTTTTGCAACGATCGATTGTGCAATTGCTGAATTATATGGGGAGTTAAGAGTCAGTCTGGCACTCCGTACACTTAGTTTCCCATACTCAAGAAGTCCTTAAAATTAGAACTCTAATCATACAGCTCAGTCCTTTCTACAGATAAATCAAGTGACACGACATTGCGGCATCAACTCAAAGCAAGAATCTTCATTTTTCGGCACGTGTAGCACTGATACCCAATCATGATATCGCTTCTGTTTGTGAATCGCAAGCTGACTAATGAGTTGGCAAAAATTTCATGATCTGTGAGTTGACTAAGTCGATTGGCACATCATACGGCATACTGCACCGCATAACTGAAAATGAGATAAATAACTCAGAAATCCCGTCATTTACTTATCGAGAAACTTAGCTTCACCACTATGCCCAGAGGTAACCCTTGGACCTACAGCAGCTCGGGCAATAAGCACGATACACCGTACAAGCTGAGCAGGTGCACTTGTTGTACGGTTGCTTTAGTACGTGCCGACAAGAATAAGTGCCATTAATGTTTGTGGCGCAGGGAACCCAGGGATTAGAAGTATAGACGAGAAGCCGGCTTTTCACAAAGCCCCGCCGATTCACACTGAGGTATATCAACGCTTTGATGTTCGATGTCTTCCAACCGAACCGAGAAGCATCGGAACCGAGCCTTTCGAGTCCGTCGATGCGGTATTGGCGAATGCGCTTCTTCGCGTGAGCGCAACGATGCATGCAATACGCGTAGATTCGTTTCAGCACGGTTAGTGAGGGACTGAATCGAAAGCATCGGCGACGGAGCCTTCGTCTTGTCCAATACTGCGCTTGTAATGCGTGGCAAAATAGAGGGCAGTTCCCACCATTGTAGATGCCACAAGACTTGAAAAAAAGCGTTGCTGCCGAGTGCACGCACTTCGGTGGTGATTTTGGTACACCGCATCCGTCTGGAACCCTGTAGAGATCTTGTTGAGCGCGTACGACCAACAGGAACGAGATAAACAAAAGCTTGATGCTCATGTCGAAGTTTTCGAACAGTAGAATTAGGGAGGTGGAGAAAGTTTACGTTGGAAGTCGAGCATAACATCTCATTTGGTGCTGGTCTGAATAAGTATGGAGTGCTGCACGTTGAATTTGCTCGGACGGTGCATCTATTTGCTGCATTGCTGAGTTGATGTGTTCTGCTGCGAATGCTTGCTGTGCGTATCTCTCGCTTCTATGATCTGCCCGACCATTGGACACGGATGGTGGAAAAATCAGATCTCACATAGGATCACTGCACACACCATAAGGACAACAATTTCGCGAACTCCGAATCGTGTCGCATACGAAGTAGTGCAAATAACTATTCCGTTCAAAAGAAATAACAGTCAAACGGCCATTCGCAAAAATCGAGAATACATATGGGACGTTCCATAACAAAGCATGACAAGGCAACAATTGCCGTGCTCCAGCACATTTTGGCACTCCCCGTTCCAATATTGTTAATGCACTATAGTTCTTGCTATTGCTTTGATTTCGAACTGTTCCAAGAAAATGAAACTATTCAATCCGTTTTACGCAAGTGTACCAAAACTTCAATTAAATGTGCGTGGCCAATTTTACATCGTCATGCTTCAGCAAAAAAAAGTCTCATGTTGTGAAAGGCGTTTGGTTAACAGGTGACACGATTTTTATCTTCCTCTTTTCCAGGTTCATAATTTATCCTTGTTGTTCTTGTCCTTTTTCTTTTTCGAGATATCTCTGTTGTCTATAGCTCAGTAGACAAATTGATTCCATGTTGGATAAACTCTCGGTCATACAAGTGACGATTGTAACGAGAATCAAAATTCAATGGCGGTAATTCGGAGTCACTTTACCTTAATCTCCTACACTGCCACCTTTTTGCCGGCGTTTACCGCACAAGAGAAATAAAATTTTGACCACAAGAAAAAACTATCTCGCGCTCAGTGTTAGCCTCAAGTACTGTTTCATCTACAACACAAGCACGAGCTAAAGGTCCAAGAGGAAAGAAAAGGTGGAGGACCGTTTTGGGTGTGTCAAGCTCACATTTCAATTCAACATGCGAAATTCGATAGTGTGTTTTACGTGCTCTGTTTCTTAGGCAACTAAGTTTGATTTGCTAAGAGATAGATAGTTAATTTCGATTTCCTCGCGCAAATAATAATAAAACTTTAGCTTTGTTAGCTAATTGTTGGCCACTCTGGCAGGAAATCGGCATAGATTACGTTAGTCAGTTTCGAGATTTTGGATACGTCACCGTTGTCTAATCATTGAGTGATAAAGAAGTAGATTCAATGCAAGCCGGACATTGGGTCAACGGAGCGAAAGGACAAGCAAGCAGTCCTGAGAGATACGGATTTCGACATGGCCATCTTGGAAATCCTCATGAATCACGGACTAGCGTACAATTTCGTCGTCTTACGACACAAATGTTATTGCTTGCCAATAAAATTTCCTACCGTTACCAATGATAAATCATAAACTCTACATTTGTACTTTTTTGTTGCCACTGATTAAATAAGGCTCTGTTGATGCAATTGATTATTTATTTGAAATTTGAATGCACTCGAGAAAAATTAAAAATGTGATATAATCTATGAAAACTAATTCATGAAAGCATTTCTGCGATTAAAAATCAAAAATCAATCTTCTCAGTAGGTACCTAATTCTGGAACTATCATTGGTCACCATTCTCGGTAAACTTTGTATTAATGAGATGTGCATCTACGAAGGTATTGAAAATTTCATGAATCAGAAGAAAGTTATTGCAATGAGGCAACCAGAAACCAAGCACAAAATCCACTTTTTGGAATGAAAAGCCTACGAAAATAGTTTAAAGTTCATGAAAATTCCTTAGAAAGCAGTCAAGAGGTCAAGTCATTTCCGAAATGTGCGCAATGTGTTCACAAAGTGCAATAAATTCTTTTAAAAAAACTCCAATTTTGAAAAGCCTTGAATGAGCAGTACTTCCGTAATATGCAGAGTACACTGAGAAAAACAGACAACAATCAATTTTTTCACATTATTCGGATTCTGCAGTATTTCCGAAAATTTGCACAAAAGAAAGAAGTCGTGCGGTTGCTGTAATGAAAAACAAATTAAGATTCGCTACGAAGAGAGATCATCCGCCAAAATTTGCTGATTCCAATTCAAGTTTACTTATTGCACTAAAATATCCTAGATACGTTGAATTTGAGAGAACTGAATTGAGGTATATAACTCCATTTGTTCAAAAAGGTTCGAAGTGGTCGATACTAAGCAATTTTCTTCGCAATCCTGCAAGATATCAGAAAAATCATAAAACTGTTGCAAATTGAAACGTTGCATTTTGTATTAATCCAATCGAAAATGATTAAATGAAGAAACGAAACGAGCATGGGACGACTATGATCAGGTCATCCTCCAAGAGAAATCTTGACTTTCAATCGAAAATATTTGTCTAATAAGGAAAGCGATCAAAAAAGCTCAATTAAAACTGGAACAGTTTTCTTGAAATTTGTGAAAAAAGCCTGTTATTGAGTAATGATAAGTTATCTAGAATTTTGAAGCTCTAATATATGACAACATGAACAGTGTTTAGTATCAAGTAGTACTACGTATAGTGCAATTGAAGTCGTGTCGTATTCCCGTAATTTCGACTAGTAAGTATGATTGCTTTTGAATAGATTCAGCTTTGTATCATCAGTCAACTCAAATTTTATCGGCAGTTGAAGGCCCAGATATACAGTATTTTGGCGAGCAGTGTTACCGAGAACAGTTTTTAATTCCGCAACACTGTTTTGCCTAGCCCTTTGGGTTAAGTAAAAATTAGGTATTGTGGTGAGAAGCAACAATGTCTGCAGTAATCTAAGAGTATAGAGCACGATGAGAACGGATTTCTAGCAAACTATCGAACGATTTGTTCTTTATGATGTGAGTAAAAGAGGTTATCTGTACTTTGCCAGTGAACTGAGAGTACATCATCCACGTCTCAAACCTGCATTCGCTAGTAGTTCAACAGTCACTAGATTACCGTCAGTGCACTTCCAAAAATCAAGGATGATATACTCCCTTAACTATATCTTCAACCCTTCTACCTTCCTACGAGCCTGATAAATTTTCCGAAAATATCAACAGTAGGCAACGACACCTTGATTGTACATTAATTTTACTCCATATTTATTCTGGAGACTTTACCCGAGTTTTCACATAGAAACAAGGGTCATTCTAAGATTGAGAAGTGTTCATTAGTCTCTCTGGACCTATGCTTTCGCCGCCTGCTGTGATTTTTATGTCGAATATTTCTGTTTGACCCTTCTAGTCTGGTTGCGATTGGTATTATTCCAAGACGAATGCCACTTCTGGCAAAATAATTCTTAGGTTGGATTAGACCTCGTGGCAATGTCGACTCTCGAAAGGATTCATGCAATGACAGTTCCGTAAAATTTGTGCTGAAATACAGAGGTATTGAATGATTCTCATTTTATCTGGTTCTGGCTTTTGGACGTACCTATTTCTCGTTCTCCGAAAAACAATTCATGGAATTGTTGATTGTTCTATACCCACGCAATATTTTCATTGTGCAAGTTTAAGAGTAAAAGGATGTGAATATCTCTGGTATTTCACATACTCTATTCCTCTTCACCCATATAATTTATAGTTCTAATCATTACATTATAAATCAAAAAATGGAATTTATCGACGACCGTATTAGAAGCAGCAATATATTGGAATACGTATTAAATTTTGTTTGTAACACAAAAATGAGTAAATGCGGAATCCACGGACCAGGCAATCAACAATGAAGAAGTTAGAAAATAGGGAAATTGACTAGGAAGTGTATCCAAAGCAATGTTTTTTGGAGCGTTAATGCATATGCACTGATCATGCGAAGTCAAAACGATATTGCGCCTTTTCTTTTTCGAGCGAAGATGCGAATTCAATGGAATTTCATAGACAGTTTGGACAGCAGTGCAGAATCCTATGAAACTACATTGAACTAAGTCAGTGCTTTTGAAGATTGTCACGAGGATAGCATAATGAAATTTGAGACTTATGAATTTGCAATGATGTAATATTTTGCTCCTCACAAATGCGCTTCAACTAGAACTGGACTGAAGACACATGAACGATTCTTTTTACGTATAACGAAATAAAATGATGGATTTTGGAGTATTGAAACCTGTACCATCCAATCTATTAGTATCAAGCATGTTTAGAACTATCAATCTCTTAAATAGATTACAGAAGATCCCGGTGCAAAGCAGTTAATTAGAACAAACAAAAATCGGTCCTTCAACCAAACTTCATACATCTCCTATTTTATTTAAGGATGCATACATCAAATCAGAGCTTCTAAACAGTACCGTCTCTCGTGTAAGACATTTTACAAACCATAAGTTCACCAATTCTGTACAGTCAATTCAATTGGATTTATACCAAAATGAAGCCTAATTATAGCATTAGACTATCGATTGTGAAGCACGCTCATGTGCATTGTGATTCGCGCCCATTCTTAGCGCATATCGTACAAACTGTCACACGTTACAGCTATCAAACATCGAGGGAAGTTCCACAGCAGTGCTGTAGTTTGCTTACAGAAATATTTAGTTTTTGAACTATACCTAGATGTTCCCGCGGATCTGCAGTAGCCGGGGAAAGAAGCATCATGTTGCGAAGAAATCAAACAAGTGCAGTAGCTGAACTCGAACGCATGCCATTTTGTACTCGTGTAAGTACCACAAGTTTTCTTTCTACAAGAAACCCTATAATTAGAAATACAGACCAGAACACAACGCGTCACGAAATAGCTTCCATTTACACTAGGGGAAATTCTATTTAACGTGTTTCATGATTCGTAGGAGGAGGCTCTGCTGCGGACCCAACTTCAGCAGCTCACAGAAAGAACATCATATCCACGAAACCATCGAGTACAAGTCAAGTCCTAGGATAGATTAATCGTAGTCGCTATCGGATGTGGAGTTTGAATTTTTTTTCTTGAAATTTAACTCCGGACTGTTCGATCGGCGAGATATGATGTAGGATGTTTGGGTAATTCTTGATGAACTTGTGCAGCATTTCACGCACTAGGGCTCTTCGCAATGTTTATCATGAAATAGTGCATTCGTTCGCCCGAAACACTCTCTTACCCATTCTCTTTACATTCGGAGTGCATCATCCTCGCTATTCAAAATCTGTTGACAGTTCTTTTTTCAGTACTTAGTGTTATTTACCGTAACCTGTGAAAGGGGACGAACGAATGAATCTGTCCTTTATTATTATATCAAAAGCATTCAAAGTCGTAAATTCTTTGAGACGGCTAGGTTAAATTTGTACCTGCAATTCACATGCACTGTCGTGTGCGAAACGACTAAATCGTTTTTTACTCGAAGAGCTATTTTAGCCAAATTAATTTAGAAAACGGAATCACTTTGACTGAAAATATCATGATCCATATTAATGTATCGAATATTTAGTATTCTAGAGTGAGAAACAGTTGGATGATTCGGCAAGTCCTGATTGTCTCTAACTTTTTTAGCTACAGTATTTGTATAATAAAAGTGATGTTCGCGAGTCATGCACTCGTAAAAGCAAACCAGCGCATGGCTGTATACTGATTGTCTAAAATGTATGTACAGTAATGGCACTCCTTTCTTTTCTGTATGACTTGAAATGCAGCTGAAATCACGAATAACAGAAATAGAAAAATACTGAACCGAACATATTCAGACGACATGCTACATGCCCATGAATGTGAGCAGAATCATAGCCATTGCATTACAGCTGCCAGAAAGCGGAGTAGAAAGAAAAGATAAGTGCACTACTTGATTTAAGACCCAAGACAATATAGAAGTAAAAAGGATCAGATAAGTTTGATTAACAGTTAGAATCAAAGCCTGTATTGCGCATTGATAAACAGCAGAAGAAAAAGCTGAATTCTTTCAAAGAAAACTTCAACTATGGGAATGTGCGGTTCACATGGTGTTCATTGTAATTATGAGATACGGGAAGTCACGCACAATCATTAAGCTAGTCTAAGATTAGAATTTTAGTATAGAAACTTGAGAACAACAATGCCGTTCAGCACTTCGAACTCCATTGTCAAAGCATTTTAGAAATAAACTGAAGGTAATCGCTCTAGTGAATGAGCTGATTAGGTACGATCTTCTTGCTAGTATTCTTATTCGAACAGCGAGAATCTTTAATAGGTATGAATATATCCAACCGTTTTTCGACATTGCTATGTATAATCTGATAGAACAATAATTTAAAACTTTTTCTGCTGTTACCTGAGATCATATATTATCCATGGAGGAATAGCAACAAATTTCAAAACTAAAACTTCGAGTACTCGAATGAAGGCTAGTCCTGTTCTAAAGAATGGCAAACAGAATTAAAAGAAGTAAAGCTAAGTTGCTGTAGCAACTGAATTAGGCACTTTTTCTTGATAATTTCTTTACCGAACCGTTCTCTCAGACAACAGTCGGAGGTCTATCAACTGACGTGTGCTTCCAAGAGGGTTTGGATTTAGGACAAAGGTACTACTGGTTGAGTGATGTTTTCGAACTTGTCCACGGATCAAAGTGGAACATAAGAAAATTGAAGAGTCTAAACTAGTTTGACTGCTCCCCTCTGTACCGTGTGAGGTACTTCAATCGCATTCGAAGTCTTGTCTAATTTTTTGGACATGAATTGCAAATCAGATGAATATCAAAAGTAAAGCTCGAACGTGCAAAGAAAAGAACCAAATGCACACAATTACACTCTTGTAAACTTCAGCCTTGTATTTCATCTGATTTTACGTTCTTCAATCGTGGTTCAGCTATTCTTTGAGCGGCGCTCGAAATAACAGAGAATTGAGCTTTCTATATTATTGCGTTCAAAAGAAATGCTAGCCGTTGGAAGACAATACCCAATAAATGGATTTCTGACCAACATAGAGCTATACAGCATGTAATTGTTCGAATCAAATTCAACGAAGTGAAAAACCTAAAATTTGAGATCTTTTCCTTTCCCACTTCTCTTGCAAACACAGTCAACGTTATTTTAAGTTCTCTAAGCTTTTTCTCTAAGCCAAATGACGATACTAACAAGCGCAGCCCATCACGATCCAGAAAAGTAGAACTAACTTCTGTTACTTCCACGAACTGTATTAAAAGAATACATGACTCTACGGTACAAGTGCAAATAAGCAGAGAGATATTGAGTTCATTATATTAGTTTTATTTTCCAACTGTAATTTTCGATGATGTTGAAGAGGCGAATGAAAAACATTTAACTAGAAAATAACTTGATGCAATAACCATCTGAACGAATACTTTTCCTGAGACGTTCTGCTTCTGATAATTATTTGAACTAGAAAATGAAAGTAATCAAGCGAAATATGATAAAACTTGACTGAAACAAAGAAATTTCTGAAATTGCTAATACTAATGGAGTCTACTGAGAAAGAATTAGAACTTTAACTTTATGGGTAAACATTGATAGTCGAAAGATGAAATCCAAACATAGAACTGCCTTACCGATCATCTAATCTAAGAGAAGTTCGACATCACTAAGAATTCGAAATTACGAATAACTTTTGTCGTTCTGAAAATTCGGAAATCAGCACATTTTCGAACTGGAAATTTATTATAGCAGCTATCATTTTCAGTCAAATCCAAAGCAAGAGTTCATTTCAAGTTTTTTTTGCTTATCGCTATCTGTTCTGTAACTAAAAGCAAAATCTCGGTCTGCGACAGTTCTGCGTTTTTATCTCGCGCGTGCTGTGCGAATACTGCAAAATGCTGCTCTCTGCATCACCCTTTCGAAGTACAGTACAAAATGGACTAATCAGGTATTGCAATCCGCGTATGAACTGTGCCGTAAATAGACGCTTTTGCGAATAGCCAATAGCGCGCAGTTTTTGTAGCCATCGCAAACAGTATTGTGATTAAGTACGCCAAGGCGGAGTTGCATTCCTCTACTTCGGTATAGGACTCGAATGAATTGTACTTGCTCGTTTCTGAAATGTTTTGATGTACTCCGGTGACTAAGCGCTCATGCTGCGCGCAGCCTTTTCAATAAGAATTTTCTGAAATGTGATCCGTTGCAGCTCTGTATCATTGATCTGTTCGTAATGATAATCTGCGCTCTTGTACTTCGTTGTACTTTGCTAGTACTTAGCATCAGAGAAGCAGCCCTTGCTTGAAAGTCCTTGCCCAGACATGCTGGTTAAAAATAAAACCCTAGAAAAAATTTCGCTGTCAATAAAAGCTAACCATCGAAATTCTGCATATTTCTGTATTACAAACTCTTAATTGCACTATTGAACCAACAGAGTGCAGGCTAGCTTGTCGTCATCAGCCACAGTATTAATGAGTTGCTTATATCAATCAAAATGCTGGCATATAGTTGCCCATTATCAACCGCAATACTGCCTTACATTTGATTCTTTTGCTTTAATTCGTTGAAATTACTAATATGAGATATTTTTGATCAGAGCACAGGGAGCATGCAACGGTAATGCTCTCTAGATCGGAGGATGAAAGATCATTTCTATATTTTGTCATTACGCTATTCAATACAGAAAGTACTCTCTCGCTCATGGGCTACCTTACAAGAGTGGGTAAACTATGAGCGTAACAAGGAATATTTGTGAGAAAGACTAATTAGAGTCGTTTCAGAAATCTATGGCCGAAAACGGGTTGTTCGGATAATCCTGCTTATGAGACCGTATTACCGGAAGCTATCGTTGATTGTAACGAATGGTTTTCCTCTTCTAGATTTTGGTTCGTAATACTTGGATCAGCGTACTGCATTAGCGAAAAACTTTTGCTGTAACACATATGCCGGTAGCTATTGGGATGCGGGAAGCGCTGAAGCGAACCATTTGAGAAGAATTGCCAACCGTCTACTATTATTGCAGTGGCAATAATCAGGCAATTAACGATAGAACTGCTTCATTTTTCGAAAAGACTGACATATTTCAGTTTCTGAACACGGTTTTTTGTCGATCTTCGCGAATTTTTTTACATCCACAGTGAACCTTGCAATTATTGAGTCGACGACGATACTCGAATAGCGAAAATAGAAAGGGGTGGAGTGAAAAGGCTTGTTTACGAATCTTTTTCCTTGTCAGTAGTTGAACGCACGTCACGCGAAACATTTCATCATGCCAAAAAATGATACTGCGTTAATAGTTCTCGGAACCATTATTGGAGATTTTAGGTGCCAGGCTACGCCAATCATATTTTTTCTTGAATTCATATAGGGTTCACACTCGCCGAAAATTAACCAAAGGATGTCTAGTGGTGTTGTTGTGAACTATAAGTGGAGCTTATGGCATGGATCTGTACGTGATGCAATGAATGATTGGGGAAGCATCGAATCCTGAGCACCTAACCATCAGTGATGGTGCACAATATCTTGGAATACCAATTTATCGGATGCGAATGAATTTGCGCGGCTCAAGGAGACCGCTTTGTATACACAAAGACAGGGGGGTGGATATTGCAGTACTAATTGCAACGACGATTGGTATTGCAATCCGTATTGCTGCAACTTGCGAGGAAATATTGCAATTTAGCATTGCATCACGGTTCTGCTATGCTCAGAATTAGTATTGGGGCCAACACTGGCTCCCAATTCAGCCAATCTTTTTATTCCATAGTTTTCTTATTTATTGTTTTGAATTCTGCATTCCTACAATACATCGCAACCTCCAGAACATCAAATATTACCATAAATATGGAGAGTAACTCAGCAACGCACGTATCAGTACCATTTGCCATAAACCAAGTACTGTGGTAACTGTGACATAATAACTGCAACATTTACTCAAAATTTCTTTCGATTCTAAGAGTTAGAAGGCATAGAGATTTGACCATTGGCGACAGTTCACCTTATATGCACTGTTTCTCCGAATTCATAAGAATATAAAGCCATTTATTGTTCAAGTGCAATTAAGTTGCATTAGATTTCTTATCAATCCAGTAAAGACGCCATTGATTGCAGAGGATCCCTATAAAAAGGCTAGTTATCACAAGCAGTATCGGTTTTGTAACCAACTATTATGTACTTCCGAGAGTATGTGTGCAGTCACATACCAGTCCGGTACCCCTTACGCGTACTTTCCCTCACTGAAGAAGTCCTTAAAGTCAAAATTCCATGTATTCGGATAAGTTGTTTCTATTGGTAAATCATATGACACAGCAGTGCGGTAACAAATCGAAGGAAGAACTATCATTTCGTAGGCTCTTGTGGCACTGAGAACCGTTCGAGATATCGATTCTTTTTGAGATTGGCCAGTTAACCAAAGAATGAACATAAATTTAAGCCCATTATGTGGAAAGCCAAATCTGGCACACTGCATTATGATTCTTGTTTTCATTACTGAAAACGTTACAAGTAGCACAGAAGTGACGTCATTTACTTAGGGAGAAATTCAGCTTTGTCACTATGCCCAGGGGTAGCCCTTGAACCTGCAGCAGGTTGGACAAGAAGCATGGTAGCGCAAACAGGCTGAACACGTGCAGCTGTTGTACCGTCTCGGATACACTGGGAAACAAGAATAAGTGCCGTATTTGTTCTTGCGGCATAGAATATTAGGATTAGAAGTATATACCAGATTTCGACTCGTCACGAAACCATGTCGATTCACACTGAGATATATCAGAGATTTGATGTTCGACGCCTTCCAACGGAACCGCAAGGCCTTGGAACCGATCTTCTTGAGTCCGTTGATGCGGTACTGATGAATGCGCCTCTTCGCGTGGATGCAACGATACATGCAATGCCCTTAGATATGTTTGCGCTCGGTTTGCGACGGATTGAACCGAAAGTATCGACGACGAAGCCTTTGTCTCGTCCAATACTGCGCTTGTAATGGCTAGCAGAACCGAAGACAGTTACCACCATTGTAGATGCCGCAAGATTTGAAAACGGGTGTTTCTGTCGAGTACACACATGTCGGTGGTGATTTCGGTACACAGCATCCATCTGGAACCCTATGGAGATTATGTTGAGCGCTTACGACAAGCAGGAGCGAGATAAACAGAAGCTTGAAGCTCATGTTGAAGTTTTCGAAGCGTAGAACTAAGGAGGTTGGGAGTGATCTTCTTTGGAACTCGAGTGAACCATGCTAGGTGGTATTAGTGGGCTTAAATAAGAACTTTTGAGTGCTCAAGTTACTCGGACGGGACATGTATTTGCCTCATGGCTAGCTTGATATGCTCTGCTGTGAATTTTAGCTGTCGCATCTTGCAAGTCTGCAACCTGCAAGTTTATTGGACTAGGATGGTAAAAGAATCCGATCCCATGGAGCGTTACTGCACACGTCAGGTTCGAGTATCATGAGAACAAGGGCGCGACCTCCGGATCGTGTCACTGGCAATGTAACAAAAAATAACCACTTCAATGAAAATGAAATTGGATAAATACCTCAATGAACAATTGAAAGGACAATGATATTACTAATAAGCAATTAAAGTCCAATGCAAACAATTAAAGCGGAATTTAAATATGATTCTTGCTGAATATGGGGCATTTTCATGGACTCAGTGACCGATTTACTTCTTTCCGAGCTTGTACTACTCCGAACAACTGCCACACGAATTGTATCGAGACCCAGAATTCTGCATATCCCTTTCGCGTAAATCTACCTTTGAGAACCCTTGCAGCAAGAGAGGTACTTTTTTCACAGATCGACCTTCATGCTTAACATAGCAAAACGTGAGAACAGATATTGTGAACGATTCCTGATCATCACATAACACAATCCTTATACCCTAGTGTTTTGATCTTGTCCCGTTTCGTCTTAGAAGGGTTCTGGCGTCAACAAATCGGTTACCAAATTAATTCCATGTTTGATGAACTTAATGTTTTGCAAAAATATTGTGTAACGATGATTAAAATTCAGTCGCAGTAATTCGGAGTCGCTTTCCTTAATCTCGTACAATGCGAACCTTTTTTTCAGCATTTGCCATCAATCAGAATAAAAATTAGAACGCAACAAAGGGCTACTGTATCTAGTATTCAGTATTACCCACTACTGCTGTTTCATATACAACCCCACCGGGCACAGAAAGTCCAACAGGAAGAAATGGTGCGCCTACCTGGGTTGTGTCGAGCAGACGCTCAGATTACATCAAACAAATTTTGACAGGGTGTTTACCTTGATCTCTATCTCACGCAGCTCACTAAACGCTAAATTTTAGAATAAGAATAGGGAGCGATGCCTCAAATGGAGAAAACTATTTAGTGGCTTAGTTAGTTTGCTGAGATACAGGTATTTAATTTCGAATCCCATTCGCAAATATCGAAAGGGCTTTAAAAGTTTTACTTTAGTCAGTCCATGGTTGAACGGGTTCGATGAAAAATCTATTTTGATTCAGTTCGGCAATTTAGAGCTTTCGATGTATCCTTGTTGTTCTAGCATATACATGTCTAAAATGTTACTTTAATTTGCTCCGGAAAATGGCTGGTGGACCGAACAAACAAGTAGCCCGGACGGATACTAGTTTTTGACGTGAACATTTTAACGTTCCCCGAATATCTCTTCATCAATGCTCTTAATCAAATAAATTCTGTGGTTACCAAATTTTCTCATGGGGAAAAGTTACTCAAATGGTTCTCGGGTGACTTCTCCCGCGAGTAGAGTCAAATACTGACGTAATATCGTCGCAAAAACGTGCTTTGCAGCGCCCCAATCGCAAAATTCTTCAGCACTGCAATCGGACGAGTTATATTTTGCCTCATAAATAACGTGTACCGAACAGCCAATATTGTTTAACGCGTACCTGAAGAAGAACTACGCAGCAAACTATCAGTAAGTTGAAATTGTTCGATGAATGAAAGGCTTGATTGGTGCAAATGGATATTTGACAACAGTCACAAATCTAATCGGCTATTAGAAACATATTTTGATTCTAGTTTTTAAATCTCAAGCCACCGTTACGACATTTGTGCAGCTTTGATTTTTTTCTATTTTTGATATTGCAGACGTACCGTTTTTAAAGTTCTTATTTGGAGCTACTCCCTATCTCCTCTTGAGCAAGAGAATTTATTCCTTGGAAAACGGGATAGCACCCGACCAAGTCCCTAAAGAAGACTGAGATGATTACTCGAACACCACTCTGAGGATAAATAATAAAACAATTTCATAGGCGTCTTACAGGACGAGGGAACAAGCTACAAGGCATTGCTGAATGTCCTTATAAATGACTCTTAAGAAATGCTGGTTCCAGGTACTAACTTATTTTTTTGCTTCTTTTTATGCATTACGCTTTAGCTGTTGTACATTGAATAGTATTGACTACTAATTAGATCTTCTTAGGAAAAGATAAATAGCATCTAATCGAAGGCTGGTCACCGGATCGGCCCACATTAATTTCTGTTACATCGTTTCCCACAGTACTCTGCTCTCCGCTTTTTATATACCAAAATTGCCATAGACAAGCATAGCCACCCATTCTAATAGCTACTATACTCATCTGTACACCTCTTTTGCTTGAGCTTACGTCATCGTGTACTAATATCGAACTGGTGCCAAGAAAGAGCAGACCTCCACTTTTAATCGGTTTGAAGTCGCACATTCATTTCCAGAATAAATCTGTTCACATGTCATATGCTCGTATTGCAATTGTATTCATGATACAGCGAATTTCTAGGCCACGTAAATGCTGAATCAATAAGATTCACACTTAAAATCGAGACTTTTGTACGGGCATATAGAGCAGTTTACTGCTTCAAATCGTATTACAAGCTATGTCATGACAGTGCAGGCCTCTGTTCGAAATATTCAGTCTTATATGCAGTGAGCAGGTTATTTGACTAGAGTTCATGATTTGTCTCTGTTTGCAGATTGATATATTTGTTTTCGAGTTTAGTCAAATCTATGGCCCATAGACTATTTTTGAAAGTATTGTTTCGAGTGGTGAATAATGGGAAGAAAAAATGCTATTTGCAGTCTACTGTAACTTCACAAGAAACTGAGGTAGATTCCATCAAATAATTGTGCTAGTTGCTGATTTATAATATTCAAGTGGCTGTTCTGACCTCTGAATCTCAGTGGAGAAAAATCATTTATGCAAAGGATTCTTCATTTTACTCCAGTTCTATACAATTTTTTGTACTGCTTATTCAGGGACGAAAATATTAAAATGATTGATGATCATTTTTGGGTACAATAAAATCGCTTGAAATTGCACTTTGTCAAGGGTTAACGCCGTTGCATCGTGAGTTGTAGCTCTCTTCGATTCCTTGAGATCCCCTAAATTCGTTCCATCAACTATTGCAACTAACTTCGGAAAAGTTTGCTGAACCTTCTTGTAAGCAAGTTCAACATCAATTTCGGAAATGGATAAAAAACCTTTCGCCGAAATAAAGAAGAAAGCATTTTTTGGATATTAGAAGCATCAAGGGTCTGCCATTTGCGAAGGATAAACTATAATCAGATTGTTAAGTGTCCGAATTTTATAGGAACGACAATAACCAAACAAATCTAAACAGACCTGGTTGATCCTTCGCCAAGACTAATATTTTTCAGTAATTGAACGCAGCTTTCTCTCTATGTCTTTAAGAATATGTGAACCCTACAACTAATTTGTCATCGGCCATATTCGACAATTATAAAGATGAATATCTAGCTGAGCAATCTGAGGGCAATCAATTGAATTGTAATTAGTTGAAAACACATTTGATTGGGGAAGATCGCTATATGAAGTGTTATCACAAACAAAATCGGTTTTGGAACGATCGATTCTAGACTTTCGATATTGTCAAGGGGGTTATCTATCAATACAGCACTTCGTACACTTAGTTTCCCTTACACAAGAAATCCTTAGAATTAGAACTCCATCCATTCAGCTCAGTCCTTTCTATTGGCAAATTAAGTGACACGGCAATGCGGTATCAACTCAAAGCAAGAATAATCATTCGTCGGCACGTGTAGCACTGAAAACCATTCAATATACCGCTTCTGTTTGTGAATCGCATGTTCACTGTGAATTAGCATAAATTTCATGTTCTGTGAGATATAATGTTCAGTTGATCGTTATAGCATACGGTATACTGCACTTCATTACTGGAAACGAGACAAATCGCACAGATACGACCACATTTACATATCGAGAAACTAAAATTCATCGCTATACCCAGACGTAACCCTTGGACCTACAGCAGCTCGGGCAAGAAGCACGGTACTTCGAGCAAGTCGAACAGGTGCATTTGTTAAACGGTGCCTTCAGCTTTCCGACACAAGAATAAGTGCCATCATTATTCTTATAGCAATGAGGATTAGAAGTATACACCAGATTTCGACTCGTTACAAAACCGCGTCGATTCACACTGAGATATATTAGCGCTTTGATGTTCGACGTCTTCCAACCTAACCGAGAAGCATTGAAACCGAGCTTTTTGAGTCCCTCGATACGGTACCGGCGGATACGCCTGTTCGCGTGGGCGCACCGATACAAGCAATGCGCGTAGACACGTTTCAGAACAGTTAGCGAGGGATTGAATCGGAAGCATCTGCGACGAAACCTTCGTCTCGTCCAATACTGCGCTTGTAATGCGTGGCAAAACCGCGCGCAGTTACCACCCTTGTAGATGCCGCACGATTTAAAGAAGGGTGTTACTGTCGAGTACACACATGTCGGGGGTGATTTCGGTACACGACATCCGTCTGGAACCTCATGAAGATCTTGTTGAGCGCTTACGACAAGCAGGCAAGAGATAAACAAAAGCATGAAGCTCATGCCGAATTGCTCGAATTTTCGAAAAAGAGAGGTGGGGAATAGTTATGTTTGGAACTAGGGCATACAATCCCATGTGGTACTGTTCGGCTTAAATAGACAATTATGAGCGTTGAAATTGCTCGGGCGGTGCATCTATTTGCTGCATTGCTTACTTGAAATGCTCTGCTCCGAAAGCTCGCTGTGCGTAACTCTAACTTCTATAATCTGCATGTTCATTGGACACGATAGTCAAAAATCAGATCTCATGTAGCGTAACCGTACACGTCATTAGAATAGCAAGGGTGCGACCTCCGAATCGTGTGCAGTTCTACTACATATTTTGTTGATTACGAAAAAACAGCCATGCGGCCATTTGTAAAAAAAATCAGGATACATATTGTGAAAGTCGTTTGATTGACACGAAACAAAATTCTTATTTTCATGTTTTCTTGGTTCATGACTTACAATACAGAAGTGATGCTATTTTCGTCCTTTTTCTTTCCCGGAGTCTCGGGTGTCCATGGATCAGTTATCAAGTTTGTTCATTGTTGGATGAACTTCTCTTAATGTAAATAACATGTGTAACGAGGATCAAAATTCAATTGTAGTAATTCGGAGTCGCTTAACTTTAATCTCACACACTGTCCAGCTTTTTTGCCAACATGTACCATATAATCGAAATGAAAATTTGACTGCGAGAAAGAACTATCTCGTACTCAGTACAAGCCGGAAGTACTCGTTCGTCTACGCCCCAAGGATGCGCTAATGGTCCAATCGGAATGAAAAAACGGAGCAGCATCCTGAGTTGTGTCGAACACAAGAAGCCGTATTTGCCATGCATATCAAGCAGCTCACTTCTCCCTAGACACTGGCTGGAAAGAATGATAGAACAAGCAAGCAGTTTGAAAAGATACAAGTTATTGACATGAGCGCTTCGAGAACCCTTTATATCTCCGCCTGATAGGCTGCGTTTGATATTCTCAGATGATTTCAGAAATGTAATTTTGATTCCAATTAATTAATGTCAAGCTATCACGCTGATATTTTTGCATTCAGTAATTTTTAGGTTTTTTGATGTTGCTCTTGTCACCGTCAATAACCAAAAAATGTTCTTGTTCCGAGAGATTACACCATCTTTACAGGTAAGTAGAGTCATATTTATGAATAAGCTTACAAGCTGAAACTTTTTTAAAGTTATATCGACCTGATACGGTAAACGATAGAATTTTTCCAGAGAGACGTTTTTGTTGTTTGCAGCTGAGGCTCAAATCATTTCTCAACTTGTTGTGTAGTACCTTTTTATGAGTAAACAAAGATGATCATCTCTTCGAGACAACGAATGAAACTGCACAACGAAAACTTTTCGGCATGGACAACTCTAAAAACAAACAGGTGTACTTGAAAGAGGAAGTGACTGAAATCAACATTTTTAGAAACGAGCTCCATGATATTAAAAGGCTTTCAATCAGATTGAATATTCAGCTCAGAGAAACAAAGAGACCTCAGTAGGCAAAACTTGAAACAAAACATTTTGTGGATCAAAGCAACCCATGTGGAGAAGATTAATTGTCTGGAAAGATTGATGTAAATTAAGATAAAAACCGAATTTCCGTACATTATTAACCCAGAAAATATTCGAAGATTTGGGAAGAAAGAAATAGAAAGCAGCGAGGAGAGTAATGCACCATCGAAATGTACGTAGTGTTTGATAGAATCTTTCTGATAAGAAACTTAATTCTAGAAGTTAGAAAAGAGCTACGCACTTCTGTAATGCCGGTAATAATTAGAAACTAAGAAGACACGCTATATAATGACCTAATTCGTTCCAACAGATCTGCTGAACTGAAAGAAGAATGCTGTCGCAAAAATTACAAACGATAACGACACCGATTGCAACAATAGTTACGATATGCTTCTCATTCCGTAAAATTTTGCTGAGGTTGTCAAGAAGAGATTATCTTCTAGTTTTTGTCTGGTTCGAATAGATTTAAAATTCTTGCACTACTTAATCCACTACGTAACAAAATTGCGCTCGATAAACCCACCTGATAATGGTTTTTGAAATATTATGCGCAGTGACTTAGAAAGATATGCCCCCGCATTTGCATCTGGCAGATCTTTCTGAGATATAAGAGAAATGGAAGAAGGTTAAGCACACAAATTTATCATTCCTAGCTTTAATGCAATTAAAAATCATTAAAACAGAAACGACGTGTTAACAACAATTATATAGGCTGGTCAAATGATTTGAAACTAAAACCTAAGCTTCTAGTCAAGAATCAATTAGTTTTGTAAAGGACGCGATCAAGAAGGCATAATTGAGAAGGAGGATAAATTTCATAGTCAAAGTGGAAAAGAAATTGCTGTCAATTTCAAGAACGTATTTTGTAGAAGACAGGTCATGAAAGCTGAGATGCTACAGCAGTAACCTAACCTTTATATGGTAGGCAGTGCCCAATGCATAACCACAACAGTGTTGATGAATTTAAATATGCAATATTAAGAGACTAAATATTAATGGACGCTGAACTTCATTACCGGATAATTCTGCTGATTTAATCTGCAGCTTTGGTCCTTCTTTTTTCCCAACTTGAAGTTTATATCTGTATCAAAAGAAGTATAAAATCCTCTCTTTTCTAATATGTACCCCGCTACATGCGACTTTCTGGTGGAAAATAAGTATAGACCAGAAATCGACTCGTCACAAAACCGCGTCGATTCACGCTGAGGTATATCAGAGCCTTGATATTAGACGCCTTCCAACCGAGCCGCCGACCACTGGCACCAATCTTCTTGATCCAGTCAAGGGTTAGTGAAGAATGCGCCTCTTTGCGTAGGCCCAAC
>JAAUYH010037463.1_pt1 | contig 26354 bp, 11 predicted proteins | sample 7278061 | NCBI WGS metagenome assembly JAAUYH01 (sample SAMN14350203, study PRJNA611818) | marine sediment metagenome | isolation source: surface marine sediment (0.6m) | place: French Polynesia: Moorea | collected 2018-08
AGATTCTAAAACGATTTGACTGTTACCCGAATCGGTGATTAATTCGAAGTCAACCCTTATCGTTGCTTACTGCAACGGATGAACATTTATACACTGCATTTACGGTGATGTAGACCTAATTTTAGTAATCAAATGTCCCGTCAGCGCATGCTGAAATGTAGGAAGATTGCGGAGTTCAGAGGATCTTAGTTACAGCAAAGGTATAAAAGTAGTTGCCCGAAAGAGTGAAGCAGAGGCATTGGACTCGAATTGTTTTAAGGATGCCAACATGAAAATAAGGGGTTCGGCGACAGGTGGAAAATATGACGTTGTACAGATATTAGTCAATAAAGTCTCTAAGTTTCGTTCATCGAATGTTTGCTGAAGCAAAAAAGATATTGACGTACGTGGGTAGGCTGAAAGAATATTAAATAAATCCTGTCAATCTACAGAATTTCCGGACCATGACGAGGAACTAGCCAAGATTCTAGTACTACAGCGATACTTTTTAAAATTATCTGCTGTATTTTCCACCATTTATTGCCACTCACTCTCGCAGGGCTGAGAAATGGTGAATTACAAATGAGGTTTTGTTATCATCTTTCAAGAGCGTTTGATTTGTGCTTCGCTATATCGTTTACTTCGGAAAAAAGTGCAAGTTCAATTCAAATGTTGGAAATGTTTGGATCCTAGATTTAATCAATTAATTTTCCAAAATATGAAAAGTCATCTACCTCTATACTCCACGTCGGCTTGTACCATTGCTAGCACTATTGGATTATTCGCACGATCGAAAGTCCACATAAGTTTACGATTTACAAAAACAACAGTATGCTACGCCAGGATCATGGTTATTTCGGTGCGCCCGTTGCTTCTTCGGTCCGTGCGAACGCCCCCAAATGGTTGAAAGGTGCTGTTACCGACTTTGTGCGAGAGTTGCCCCCTTTGTTCTTTGACAACAAGTCCTTCGATGGCGGTTTTTCGAAGTGGGTCGAGTTGTGCTGCTCTCGTGAGTTGTGGCGTCCTAAAGCCGGCTGGCGCAAGCTCGCGCAGACCTGCAAGGAGTCGAACAGAATTCGCGGGATTGCCGCTGCAGCACGCACGCGCGGAGACATATTGTCTCTTGTTGTGAACAATGTTTATCGTGAGGCTGAGGCTGTGTATCGTAAGCGCATTTCTCCGCAGCGCAAACCCGATGAACCAGCGCTTTCAAGCCAAGTTAAAAACATCGTGCATCGCCAGCACTGCCACGAGAGGCGCGTAATAACTTTCAGCTGGTTGCTAAGCTTCTCCTTCATGCTAACCGCATATGTCGACTGCATCTTATGTAGGAGTGCTACCGAAGAGCAGACTCTTGCAAGAGCTCGAGAGCATGTTGAAGTCGAACTAGACTTTCTAAATGAACGTGTTACCTTAGAATCTCTTTCACGATTTGTTCTGCACATGAAGCAACAAATGCAAACAAGAAAATGGTTGCCGTGGTATTATGAAGCACCCGGTTTCAGGAATGGTGTTGTTACCAGAGCTCGCGAGGCTGCCTCTACATTTTGTGTAGATATACCTCCGCTCCAGCTTTTATTCAATGATGTGCATGGGCTCTTCCGGCATAAAGTAGTTGCGCTGACCGCATTGAATGCATGGCTCGTATCACTTCTCAACATCAGGTACTTGAATAAGTGGGAAATGTTAACTGCTATTTTCAAGGAGCTAAGGGAAAGTGCAACTGGCCAGGAAGAACAAGAACAGATACTAGAAGAACTGTCGCGAAAAGTCGTTGATATCGCTATTGAACATCCGATGCAACATTCGGACAAAGTGGACCAGGGACAGATTCTGCTTGCGAAAATTGTCCCGGAAATCTCCAATCGTCAGTCTGTTCGATCTCCCGGAAGACTGACATTTCGGATGGTATTAGAGTTGCATATCTATTTAACCGCATTCCGTTCGCTCTTGACCGAACTTTTCTATTTGAGGGACTTGCCAGGTCCCGGCACGATTCACAAGGCAGTCATGTTATTCGGACAACTCGCCGATCGAATTTCTGAGATTCGTTGCATGGTACGCCCTGAACACAGTATAGTGCTGATGCATTGGATCATGAAATTGATTGAGAATTCGACAGCGGCACCTCAAAATGTCGTCAACTCAGTACCGCAAGAGTGCTTAATGTACAAGAAGGGAGCAATTGGTGCTATACTGGGAAGAGTATTTGTCAAACTTAAAGTTCATTGGCGACCGTTTGAGTTCGAAATGAATAATCAACTTCGGTCCGATCCACTTGTTTACGCTTCGGTCATTGCTGAATGGGACCCGTTGTTGGCGGCGAAAATAATAAATGCAGAAATTCAGATCACACCGGAGCTTAGAAGGCGGTACGAAACTGGTGCGGGCCATGGTGTATCACTGTATATGTACAGACGAATCATCGTTTGTGATACTATATGGAATAGAACCAATGGTGATTGGAAGGTGGCAGGTGCCATACTGGCAAAATTGCACCCTGTGTGGGATGTGGTGGATGGCGACAAAAAAGTAGGCAGTATCACCTCGCAGGGATTGGAATTTATGCGAACAGCAGTTGGGAGAGGAAACGTTGAGGCGGCTACGTTTTATGGATTGTTGGTGTCGAGCTCTGGATGGTCGGAAGTACGCAAATCACTTGGGATAGAAGAATCGACCGAAAATGGAATTCGTCTGATTCTACAAGCACTCGAAAACGGAGACTTTTCAGCGTCGATCGATTTGGCCAACATCATCACTTCAGTGCAAGCTGTGAGACCGACACGACCGTATTCAAAAGTTCTTGTGACGGCCATCATTAGTATGATGCGGAAGATGGCTCATTTTTCGCCGATAGTGTCACTCCATCTTGGTTACGTTTATGCGATTGGTGGGTATGACGTTCCGGCGGATTTCACAGCAGCAATCCAATATTACAAGAAGGTGTTGAAATTTTCCGATGTCACAGCAGCCACACGAGCACATGCGATCAATAATATGGCGATTCTGATCACGATCGGCCCGAAGTATGCTGTTCCAAATGGTTCGAAGGCAGCAGAGTACCTGACTGTGGCGTCGCTGGCAGGTAATTTGAAATCGAAAACGAACTTGGCAGCGATGCGCTGCTTTGGAGTGTCAGGAATTAAGCAGAATTTGAGTTCGGCAGAAGCAATGTATCGTGATTACTTCACGCATACAAAAGGACAGAAGCCAGTGTGCTTGATGCAGAAAAGTAATGATCCGAACTTGGTGCACATTTCACAAGTGCTTGTAGACCCGCGCAGACAAGAAAAGTTTCTGAAAGCTATTGGACAGGGCTGTGCGCCATTGCTGCCGGAAGACTTTGGAGAGGTGTTATACAGTGAAACTATGCCAGTTAGTAGAGTTCTGGGAGCCTGATATGGGCACAGTATGCACGCACTACCGATGCACGAATTGGCCTGTATTGCACAGCGGACCATTGCAGGACAAAAGGATTGTATTCCTCATGCCGTACACCATATGACACGATGTTATTGCCACTATCATCGGTTTGTGATAAAGCAATTTCTTGCTTGCAGGATGAATCTGAGCCATTCGAACTTGCCAGGGATGTACTGTAAATTAATGTTGTTCTAGGCACTATGTGTCACGAGCGGTTGTGGAATTTTCATTAGTGAGAAAATTATTGGTCACGTAAGAGTAATTACGTACTGTACGAAACATCATTTACGGATCTTTAATAAATCGAACCTAGTTCGAACCCTTCCTCGAACGGATGCCTTGATCAAGAAACAAGAATACAAGTATGAGAAAATGATTTTAGAAGAATTAAGAGATGAAAAACGGAATTGCTAGAAGGAGCAAGGCCACACAATAGAGCAACAATCCGTAAGGGTAAGAAACATTCTTTTTCTATTTCTGTTCCTTCTTGCGGTAGATGAAATTATGTAATACGAGAATAAATTCAGCAGTGTTTATTGGGTGGACCGGTAAGAGGCAGCTGTTTACTGTAGTGCTTGAATAATGCGGTGACGCGAACGAAATGAATGAGGCTGATTTATCAACAAATGCACTTTGGATAGAACGATGCACACCATCCATCTTTTTCCACGATAAAACGAGGAACTCCAATTTGAAGTGGATTGAAACGCTGCCTTCTTGATGGTCGACCGTACTTAACAGCAAACACTCCAAATAACTAACATTTTCACGTACGGAGGATAAAAACACTTTGTTTGATTCAGAACCAAAATTAATAACTGAAGCAATGTGAAATATAATACGAAATTAGGCTCCATCCTTGATAACGAAGTGAGATAGTACAAAAAATAATGCAGCAGCTCTGGCCGCATTCGTGTTAAACACGTAGTAGGAATAACGACAAAAATCCGACCAATTGTCCAAATAAATCAAGAGTTCGCAAGTTGCTGAAATCTAAGTGCCACTTCCGATCCTCACAGTCGCTGGCAGACTGCAGGGAATTCTCAATGTTTTTGTTGTGAATATCGCCACAGGACGTAATAAAAAGAAGCATTAGTGGCCTGATAGAAATTCTTGAGTTGGTGCAATGGCAAAAAAATACTTGCGCGGAAGGAAAAATTCATAACTAATAATCGGTAAAGGATAGATCTACGACTCATGCCTGGTCTGCCTTCCATACCACGTTTGAAACAATCCAATTCTTTGCGATTTTCTGCTTTGTCACAATATCTTATTGCGATTTAGTCCATTTATCTTGACAATAGCTGGTTGAGATTGGAATGCGTATAGCGTACCTGTAGTTGCCTTCGGTGCTAAATTAACAGTCAATTGTAGGATTAGTCCCGTATAGAACAAAACAATCTATTTTATTTGTCAGCTAGACATTATTTAATTGCTAGCTGTAATTCTGAGTATTTATACCGTCGTTGTTCGAAATTAATAAAAGTCGAATATTAGCCAAACGCTCACCGTGTTACACCAGTCTGATGTAGAGAAACAGCGACGGCAGCTTGAGCTAGACGTATTCGCAAAGTTAAAAAAATCGTTTCATTCTCACACTGCGACGTACAACGTCGGCTGAACACGATTGATCATAATTACTTTTCTTGCCGTGGAACAACCATACAAGGGCTTGGGCCTTGTCGTTTCACGAAGTAGTTCAGAACTCAAAACTTCGACATTAACTAAGGTTCATTTCTTTGGACGCGTAAATCAGTCTATTTCGGAATTCTTCGAGTACGAATTTCACACCGTTTATCAGTGCTCGGAGCTGTTCAATCATTGTACTCATTATAGCTCCATCTCATACGTGAAGTATAAATCTAACTTTAAGGTTCTACGTAGAGTTCCTTTTGCAATTGGAATGCAGATACTATCGACAGTGCAATCGCATATCGCAGTACAACTCTTCCTGTATTGCTTAACGAATCGTTGTTCCTCATGGCAAACTTCATATAACACGATGTTATTTTTACTCGCATTGGTTTGTAATAAAGCAATTTCTTGCTGACAGGATGTAAGTGAACCGTTAGAACTTATCAGGGATGTCCACAGAACAGATTTGAACTTTCAACTTATCGCGTAGCTCGGGTATACTTTCATTCACTGTGTGTTGCAACCCTTCCTGGTTACCGTCGAGGCCCCAAGTCCTTGCGTGGCTGTAAACAGGGATGACCTGTAGTAGTATGTTGATAGTACAATCTCCAAGGCGATGTAGAGAAGGCTAAATAGATGGATTAGTTATGCAATTGAAGGTGCTTCTGCTACACCCCCATCTCTCGACGCCCGGCTAGTTTAGCAATATTAAGCTTATCCTCCAATTTGTATTGTACTATACTTCAGTCGGCGTCCTTTACAAATGTATCATTAGTCAATGTGATCGTTTATCAATTTAATTGTGATATTATAAATTAATCTATTCGTGAACTACTAATTTGCTTAAATTAAATTTTAGCAATTTGGCCTTAAATGTTTGATGGTTTTCGTGTTGGCTGATAATGAGAATTCGTGCCGTCCTAAAAGAGTTGAGCAATTCGGCGGTCTTCTCACTTTGAGCTTTCTATCCCGAACAGAGACGATGTTGACAACCGAACTCTTTTTGCATGCTTACACATTGCAAAGCCTTCTGTAAAGACCACGACACTGCGCTGATCAGACGCGGATTTGATTTGACGTTGTTCTAGAAATTCATATCACAAGCGCTCCTGGAATTGCCATTTTTGAGAAATTCTTTAGTAACGTAATTGTGCACCTACAGATTCATGACTTCTATTAGTGAATTACGTGCTGTACGAAACTTTATTTATGGATCCTTTCTAAGTCGAACCTAGTTCGGTCAATTTCGAGTATCGAATTTCGCCCAAAAGAAATACAATAACAGTAGTTTGGTCTTCTCTGATTACAGTATGCCGATTATTTGAGTCCCGTTGCTCCAGAATAGTTTCAGGAATCTTCCAGAAAGCGAGATCAGCTCTCATTGTGGAGCACATTAATATTCGAATAAAACCTTATATTAATTCAGATAAATTGATTTGCTACGAAAAATTTCGCTCGTTTTGTCAGAATTGATGCCCTAGCCACTACATCTGACTGTCAGCCAGCAGTATTGCGTATGATTTCAGAACCGGAAGCATCTCTTTTTGTGCCATAGTGAAGGGGGAACTACAAGGATTTCAAAATAACACGTGCTATTGAAACACATCGATTATTGTTCAGAATAACATGCGAACGGATGACTTTGACCAAGAACCATCAATATCGGTAAAGTACAGTGATCAGGAAGATAAAATGGGATGGAAAACGGAATTGCATAGGAAAACACAATCGCACAATAGAGCAACAACCCATAAGGTTCAGAAAACTTCTTCTTCCATTTCTGTTCTATCTTGCAATAGATGAAAAAAAGCAATAAGACGATAAATTTAAACATATTTATGCGGTGGACTAGGTAAAACAGCTGTGCTCTGTAGTGTATGGATAATCCTGTAATGCGAACGAAATAGATTGGAATGATTCATGAACACATGGACTCTGCATAGAACGATACACACCGTTACCCATTTTCTCTGTAAAACTAATCACAACGATTTGAATTGGCGACGTCACGATGATCTACTATGCTCAATGCCGAACACTCTAAATAACTGAAGTTTCAAATGATGAGAATAAAAAAGTTTGTTTGATGTGTAACTAGAATTAATGACTGAAGCAATGCTAAAAATTATACAAAGTTTTGCTCTATCATTGACAACCAAGCAACATGGGAAAATTCCATGGCTGAAAGACATAGTCACTGGCTAAATTCCTAGAGATGCGAGGTGTAAATGAGTAATTGGTCAATTCTTCCATTTAGAAATAAAAAATTGTATCACATGCATTCTCTTATCAAATAGAAAATTGGTGCTAACGTGCATTACGAGCGCACACTGAAAATTCACATTATCCACATCTGAGCCAGAATCCAAATCTTTCATAGCGTCACTTTGTTTTACTGCACAGAAGTCCAATCCGTTAGGCGACTTGTGGATATCAATAAGTACAAACACGGGAAAATTGACCGATCATTCAAAAGACGTTTACGAAAAATTTGGAAATTCGTCCTTACTATTGATGAACTAAAAATTGACCAAACACTACGTGGAAGCGAAGGAAGAGTTCTCAAATGCGTAGAATCGTACTCTAAAAAGCATAGCAGAAGTAAAACACATGTTATATTACAAAGAATCAGATAACCTTCTGGTTAAAGAAGAATTGCTGGAATACGTTCGCAGCTAAGGGAAGAGGCATACTATAACTTGGATTTCTTTGATGAGTTTCGCAAAGCATTGTTCTGTAATCACACGAATACTTTGTGTGTCTGAATACAAAGGATCAGGAAGATCAAAACTTCCTGAACAAAGAAAAATAAATGAATCATTGCGCTTCGGTGCCAAGAAAACGGACACATTACTCTCAGTTCAAGTTAAAGCTTGAAACCTACCAGTTCAGATTAATTCCAATCTAGCTGTTGACGTAAGAGCTGGCAATGTATCTTTCGAGAAAATAGTCAAGTTTACGTTTCAGGAGGAGATCAATTGTAAATCGATTTTTATTGATGGATGTTACATGGTTATTGTATCGCGTCAACCTAACGTGATCTATATTGACACTCTGTCTCTTGCAGTTAAGAACCGACTAAGAACTGTTCCACCTTGCGACTCAAGAACAATTTTTTTCTATCATAACAGTCCCACGAGGTGTAAAAATGACCATTTTTAATCCTAGAACTAAACTGCGAATAGCCCAGTCACCTTATTATCCAGCTTTGCTCTTACAAAATATGTAGTTCAACGACCTACTAAAAGACAGTATTCTGTCCAGAACTTAAGGGAAAAGGAGCAATGCCTACATCTTTATACTTATTCTGTCTGTAGTTAAGTCAGTCCATGGACCATTTTCACTCAAACCTGTTACCAAAGAAGAAACTGTTTTTAAGTCAGACCTTAAATTACTCAGAGAACAGGAAAGATCACAGCGTTTTTCGAGTGAGACAGAGAAAAAAATACGAAAGGAAATATCCGTAAGGAGACATGGCAGCGCAGAACAGACTGAAGGAGCATTTAAAATTGGATTAACTACAATTGGCTATAATCCATTTAGATATAGCCAGAATGCAGTGATGAGAAAGAAGAATAGAGCGGTAGCTTGTGAAAATTTCTTTAACGTCGGTAGAACTGCAAATTCTACCGAAAAAAGCTTGTGTCGAGAAAAGAAGACCGTAAATATATTACGTCCAAAGTTTTATCTAAAAGAGATTCTCGGAGAAATATGATAGGATTGATTTTGCGCAACTTCACGAAAACTGATTATCAGCAGGATTCAAAGGGAATTCGTGCACTTTTTGATGGACAATGTTTACCGATTTAAGCAGTTATTATTGCCTAAGCTTAAATTCATAATACAGGCAAGTTAAATACATGTGTATCCCGTAAACTGATTATACTTATTTCGATCAAAATGGTTGTATTATTCTGATACCTTATAACAAAAATGGAAAGCATTTTCAGGGATTGCAATTCAACGATGCAGGAGAAATAAATAGATTCCGACGTTCTACTAGAAACGTACAGGTTAGACGAATATGAATATAGTGTATAGAAGGACTATATCTATTCAATTATTTAGCTTGAATTCAAGAGACGAATGCCCATTGCGTATTACGAAGTCCAATACTCTGGAGAATCAAAAAATTTCGCTCAATGCACATTTAGGTATCTCCACTACCAATGAAGTCAGTAACAATCAATCATCGCCTCAGAGCTGCCAGTTCGGTATACAAACATTGCCGTTCGTTGTGCAGTGAAAGAATCTGCATATAACTAACAAAGTGGCTAAACAAGGCCACGAAATTCAGGCCACAGGTCATTGATATGCAATTCTTTACTATTCCTTTCTTTGTTATATCCCATGTTATTTCCTTTCCATATCCCCTTTTAATTAGTTTCTGTTTTCATTTTCTTTGTTTCATTTTAGGCTTTTATTCTTTTAAGCTTTTTATTTATGCTTACAGCGAATATCTGTCAGCAGATAATGCTAATATTGATCTGTTGATACCCCAAAGAACTATTGCTTGTATCACCCGTTAGCACAGCAATGCACTGTTCCAAGTATTATTTGCTGACACTGCAATTAGCTATTGCTGACACCAGCAGCAAGCTCTATGCCAGGTGATTAATTATTTTTTCTATCATACCTTTTATTTAGTCTATGTAAACCCAATCGGCTACTGACTTCTCGGTCATAGATTACACCAGCCTGAGCCACACCCCGTGTTTCGCTCAGTCATTCACCCGAATTTTGTAAGGAATCTGCGGATAAAGCTATCCACGACCATGGAACCTCATGTAGTCCGAGAGAGTAGTGCAGAAGACCTTATGTGGTCGACGGTGCACTAGTTCACTCCAGAACAGTCAGAAGAAGCTGACTACAGTTCTGCTCGAGGTCAGCTGAAAGTACTGTGTGACTCAAGAAGCAAGCAAAAAATTCAACCGATGTACCCGTTCGGAAATTAAATCAAGGAGTTCATATGAAGCGAAGAAAAACCTTCCTCAACAATGGAACCGAATTTATGGGAACACGAAGAAGTAATTGTTTGATGAGCAAAGTGAAATAATTAGGAGCAATCTGATAGACTATCATGGAAAGTAAAGGGATCACTGAATTTAAGCAGAGATGTAAATTTACATTTCTTCACACTTATCTGATTATTGAGATAGACGATCATGACTTAGGAAATGATGAATAATTTGTTGCACGAAAATGAATTTAATTTGCTTACCCCTTTTTTGATTGTTTTCGATACATGATTATGTCCCAAGTAATTCAAATTTATTTAATCAACACTGAGTGCCACGGTTGAAAATTCTGCTGACTGAGTTTAATCTAGCTTTACACGCCAAAGCTCAGAGAATCAAAATATCGTACACTCAAGCATGAATATTAATAAGTCCAATGACTATGTAACTTCAACTACTATCCTACAATAAATATACACTCAACGGACGGCACATACAAGAGTGCAAATTAAATTCATCACGGGTAGTTACTTTAGCTCAAACACGGCCTACAAATCACAGAAAGGAGTTAAAATTTGACTTGACACTACAATACCTGCTAAATTACAATATATCACGCTCAATGAAGAGTAATTATAGAGCCAATGGGCGACAAAATCGCTTCATGCTGCCTATTCTTAATTAAAGTGGAATAGACGCGTTACATGAGCATAAATTTGATTTATGACTCAGCTCTGTCATGATTCCTCTCTCAATACTGCCCTGTGCTGAACATGCCTTGTTTTCGGAAGGAAAATGTGCCTGCATCAAAAATTTCGGTCGACAGCGTGAAGCTTGAATCGAGCAAAGAATTCCTGAGTAGGAACACCAATGAAAATGAAAAGCGCGATGTTGCTACATATAAGATCGAGAGAACTATTGAATCTGCCATACCGTTTGAACTCGAGAATTGTGCGAAAAATCGCTTCGTAAAAGACGAAAGCCTTGCATGATCTTCTACTTATCACCTCCTCACTGAGAAATTCGAGGATATTACGTCCTCCATTTCTGATAGCATAGATCGCTGAAGTGACTTCCGCGACGTTCCAAAGGCAGTACAGTTTGAGTGATACTCATGCACCTAGAGTTAATTGCTACGTCGTAAACTTAAACATTTATTCTCATGTTTTCGAAGCAACAAGGGAGTCTCCACGAGGCATGCCTGTTTTTCTCTTCTTTTTAATCTCCTTCTGACATTTCACAGCGATCAAACAGGAGTTTTCCAGATCACAAGGTCCATTGGCTGTGGGTGCTCTTTCTTGTATGAAAACGGAGGAGCAAGTCTTAAAAGACAATCCTATCCAAACCTTTTTTGCTGCTTTCAATGAAAATACAGACCTTCAACCATCTAGTTGATCCTGAGTTTGTTCCTCCAAGCCCTGCTCAAATTCCAGAAGAGAACGAGCTTGAAAAGCATCAAGTTCAAAGTTGCCCGCCATTTTAATCACTACTACTGCTTATTCCGGTATTTCAGTCGGAATCATCTGGTAAGATTGCTTAAAATGACGCTCGCGAAATAGATGACCCACGAGGTATACAAGAAACCACCGTTATTCCCCGAAAGCAGGTAAGTGTAGAATTTACTACGAAGTTACCTTGAGGCATATTGAACGAATAAGCGTCGAACCATCGTTGATTGCGGTTGTGTTCCAACAAAAGGCAAATGTCGATGAAAATCTTGTGCAAGCTTATTAGAAGCGTCGTATTTCTGACACGTACTTCCAATTGAATTTCCGATCCATAGCTCGTATATTTGAAGACAAAATTTGCTTGATTCTATTTATTATCAAGTATACCTTGCTTATTAGTGAGTAAAGAACCAATTATGCTTGAAACTTGTCTCTGAGAAAAATGATTTTGAAATAATTCAGCCAAGTTTTCAATGTATTCCATCTAATGTTTGAGACACGAAAATTGAAAGTCATCCTACGGCTATATTTAACACATCACTTGATTTATACTTCAGTTAAATTATGTTTTGCGTGTAGCACAATTATGTCGTAATCTTACTGAATTTGTTCGACACAGCATGCTACTCTATTAATATGCAGCGTGTACTATTGTTTCATGTGAAAAGTACAAATTTATACCAAACAAATCAATTCTGCTAAATAGTCTTGATATAGTGGAGCTCTTAGCAGACTCCTTCCAGTAGTAATTGAAAACTGGTTTATCATTCTGAAGATTCTTTTTAAATCAAAATCGCGGAATTGTTCGCGTAAAAAACATTCTGTGTTGCATATCACAATTCTTTCCATACATTGTCTATCAGTTTCATATGTGCATGGATTCAGAAAAATCTTAACGGAGAGTTATTTTGCCGGAATGCTTCTTAATACACTAGAAACGAATCACCTGCTACTCAAGCCATTCCGCACTGCTCACTACATCCCATAATATTGTATCAAATTACAGACCTGGCCCACTAAATTGCACAAATAGTAAGAACAAATTTCTTTAACGATATTTCAGCATGCTTCTCTTAAACTTGTTTCAAGCGGAGAGTAAGTTTTGGTTTATTTTGAGTACAAATAACTCTGAAATAAATCTCAGTAATTCAAGAGACTATTAAACGAAGGGAAGCTTCTCTGTTCAATTCAGAATGTTTGCTATGTTGCTGAAGAAGATAACTGATTGTTCCAAGTAAATTTGTCTACTATTTGTGGTTTAGAGTAGTGTAGAGATACCCGATTATTTGGGAAAACACTCAAATTATTTTTTCTCCTATTTAATGCTTGGTTGTATACACAGAGAAGTTGTTGCAAATTCACTTGTGCTCTGACATCGTTGAAAGAATGGGACTGATTGATGCGAACCTAAATAAATGCTGATTAACCTAAATCAACGGGCTCAATATATATAAGTTGAAAGTATCAAACAGTTATGATTCATTTGGCTAACGTTCGACAAAAGCAGCGTAAAGCGCTGAAAAGCAGTTAGATCTTTTCATTTGATAATGGCAACCCTGCAAAATCCAAACATCATGCTGATTTTTTGAACTCAAGGTTAGATTAAATGATGATGGACAAGACGTCTATCTCGTTAAGCATTGACTTTAGGATATTGACCTCATGTACACTTGATTCCTCGATCAAATAAATGAATGTTTGCTGCCAATACACTTTTCGTTATAATTTCTCAAACAAATTTAATGAATTTAAATCAAAGATTGCTTTGATTACTTAGTAAGATTCAAATTCTAACATGAAAGAATAATCATTACTATTATTTCTTTATTATAAGTCAGACGCTAACGTGAAAAGTAACACTATGATTGCTGTGTTTGCTTTTCTGTACTTTAAAATTCATAAAATTTAAAATACTTACTACTATTTTTCATAATTGCATTAAGTAAAGAATTTTTAATCCTTGTCTCGCCAAGTATTTAACAAAGTGAATTGGCCCATACTTAATACTTATTTTGCGAAACAGAGGAAATATAATTTTATGGTTCATGTGATAAATCAATTCACCCGTGGTACTCGCGAATTCGGAGCACATGTTATTTAATGGTGCAACACTAGCTGCATACGTGTGAAAGACATAGAAAAAAACGATTGAAATCCAACTAAACGTGAACAGAAATGAAAGATTGGCCAGTTCCTGAAATCTAAGTGCCGTTTCTTATCCTCAAACGAAGTTTCAATCGCTAGCTGAATGCAGAAGACCCTTAATGCTTTCATCGTAAATATTAAAATGTCATAAAAGTATTTTCCAAGGTAGTAGAATTCATTACCAGTCATGAAAAAGAATTCTCAAGGTATCTCAATGATTCTGAAACAGAAGTAACCAAAACAACAGCTTTTTGTTGAAGCTTAAAGTATTTTATTCAAAATTTCCTAAAATGATTGAATAAGAGCCATATTCAGTAGAAAGCGCCAAAGGTTTGCAACGCAAAATGAGAATGTGGATTAGAGCGTAGTAGAAAGGTTTGTCAGAAATTAGGAACTATTTTAGCCCACTGGAGTTAAAATTTCAGACAAAAATCAGCAAAAAATAGTAAATGAATCTATTCTTTGAGATATATTTTTTGGAGGTCCTCTTCGTGGTAATTACAATCCGGATAGTGGAAAAATTAAATCATCGTTTACTGCATCGTTCTTGGGATTGAGATTAGCGCGTATCCCGTGTTGCTATTACAATTGAATTAAACGCTTCCTGAATTGGGTGCATATGAATTAGTGTGACGGCATAACAACGAATTGCAAGAACAACGTCTGCCTGACTCAACTGACTTCGTCTTCAACGAAAACCCATTTATTCTCTTTATCCATCTTCTATTTACAGGCAAGGACTGTTGTACTCATCAGTCGAATAAAAGACAGCTTAATTCATGCAGCTACGAGTCGCTATGCTGACGTCCTTGTTTTTCTCACACAACAATATACAAGAGATGAAATACTCATTAAAGTTTGCGCAACATTAATCGGCACCTATAAATTGCTGATGACGCCGATATTTTTGATTGTCGACCCATGTGTCGCCAGCTGTTTGAAAAAGGGGGATTGTCCCCAGTTTTTAGGGTTTGAAGGTTTGAAATAGAAAATTCAGAATCATTCAAACTCCTCTTGCGGGTTAATCCCATAAATTATCAAATGAGGATTCGGTAAAAGAGCGTGACTTTCGAAAGCATCTTACTAACCCCAGTAATTCGAAAACGCCATAACCTCGGGTTATATCCACAAACCAATCTTTTTTGAGAAAATTAACGATACTTATCTGATGATATACCACTCTCGGTGCAGCACGGAATCGACAGAAACTATATAACGAAAATATTCACCGCAACCACTTGAGATCGTCAGTTTTCTAGATTTGTAAGAGCATATGCTTTAGCCGAATTCAGCATTTTTTGTTCATCTGAACATGAAATACCACGAATTCCAAGCTGGACTTAACGACTTCTTGGACGACATTCGGACCAAGGTCCTGATGTGAAGAGTAAGGACAGAGGGACTGATCGCGTTGCAAATCGCCTTCAAATCAAAGCAGAAGTATCTTGGCGTCTATTACACGTGTAATTGTTTTGATGGTGTTCGGGGTCTGGGCGGAGCCTAACTCCTCCATTTCAAATCCAGGAATCAGACAACAGTGTGTCGAACTCATATCACAGGGGCAGTAGAAATGTTTTTCGCTGCTCTACTAAGAATTCAGAACCTCTCATTAAACCCTCAACCAGTGTTTGCAATGCTGTACATCTGCTCCCTCTCTACAACTGTGGAGGGTTTCAGGTAAAACGTACCTCTGTCATCGCAAATAATCAACCTCAATTTTCTTCCCATTACTCAATAAGCTAACGCACTGATCGGAAATCCAAATTTCTCCCTCTCTTAGTGCAAGATACTGAGAACCTACCGAAAACCCCCATGCACGTTGTCGGGAAGGAACAAGTGTTTCTCATGTGCACGTTTAGTACATGGTAAGAGTATTCGCAATTTGAACGACAGCCTCATGGAATGATCTGCACCTTACTTCGTATAACATTGAACTTAAAATATCGAGTGTTCGATTTGTGCGGATAGAGATGCTGATTTTACTTAAGCAGTAGCGACTCATTTCGGGGAACACTGCACCAAATAATCCCTAATGAATGATGTCCGCTGTCTACGAAGTGTAAATTAGAAGGCCAACTACATATTTCGTTCTGGTTATTGTTTCACTATATCCCTAGGTGCTTCGAGTATCTTTCCCACGTAATACCTGGTTACTTTGAACTTCGTTCACGATGTTGAAACTTAATTCCTTCCATCAAGATGAAACAAAAGCAATCACTTCCATGGGTTTGCAAACGAAGCAGAAAAGAATGGACGAGCCAGTGAAGAATACTACATCCACTTAACCTGTCGGAAAGAACTTGGGCCTTCTTCACCACTCCAACAGAATTTCCATGAGGCCGACGCATTCAATTTCTTATTTTTCCCCTCATGGCAGTGGATCCTCGTTGATCAGTGGGAAACTGTTCGTCGAAAATGCAGCTACATCTCCTTGCTATCCTAATAGATATTTCTATACCACGGTGGTTGCGGCGTTTTTCAATCAACTTCAAGAAACAGTGCCGTCACTAGCCGCGTTGGAGGCCATGTTTTTCGATATGGAAAATTTCGTTCAGTCGGAATTCAGCTGACATCACGAAGAGAAGAAGAAGGAATGGAACATATTTAAACTATCACTCGAAATGTTTGACCAGATGCATCCTTTCCAGGAGTACATCCATATTCGACACTCAAATGGAGGAATTCAGATTTTGTTCTAGTTTTCGGATAATAATTTGTGGCCGAGTGAAGGCGAAGAGGAAAGGTTGGTAGCAACTGAAAGAAAAAGAGTGATGCTGATTACTAATGATTTTTTATGGCCGACGATGGTGTAAAACACGAAACAATCGTGCTTTTCCCTGGATCGTCAGTGTTCTTATTTCAAGACGGCAATGTCGACCTATACAGTCTCTTCGAATACTTTCCTCCTTCACTGTTCTTTTTCATGGCTCGTCGACTATTTCAGTTTAACAAAGTGGAGTTGGCCTATGATTGTTTTGCCGAGATGGAGAAACATGTTACGGCTGCAAGGAAACATATTCACCGGCATTTGAATCTGTTTGATGGTGTGAAAATCGACCTGCCTCCTATGCTGCTCAGTGTATTTGTGGGACACAGAGTCGGTTACATGGAATCGCTTCCATCCAGGTTCTATGCGTTCGGCATTGATATTCTGGGTTAAGTTGTCATATTTGGGAAAATAGATTCAGGAATCGCTTACCCAGTTGAGCTCCCACAAGTTGATAATCTTACGAATTCGGATGTACAGTTCGAGGTGCTTCGAGAGTATACCGACTATTTTGATGTGTGCATTGGTGGATTAGGCCATTTGGTTAATCTTCGCAAGAAACATCGTGTGGGCCAGGCAAGCTACTCAAAACCAGCGTACAACTTGGCCTATCTACCACAGTTTAAGACATTTTACGAGAAGTACAATCAACAATTTTCTGTTCGTAACCTGAAAGAGCTAGAGGATACGATGAAGGACGGTTTGAATTATGGAACTCATCTGTCCAAGGCTATTCGCAAACGTGTAACTAACCATATAGTAGGAAGGAGATCTGCGAAGAAAGGGTTCTCTTTAGCAGAAGCTCAAAACCTACTATTCAGTACTTGGGCAAGTTGGACCGACACCAATTCGGAATTGTTTCCAGGATGGAGAAACAAAAGGTCAAAAACAAGATGGTCATTGCTACTCCATGAAGATGAATTGTACTTAGTCAAGTCTAAAACGCATCTCTCGAGGCATATATCATTGGGATTCGGCCTGATTCCAATGGGGATGGGGGTTTCATCTTCTGAGCGCTTTTTTATGAACCATGGCAAGGTAACAAATGTGTACGACGCTGTGAGAAAAATTTCTGGAATTGAACACGTGCAGATGAAAAATTTGGAACTTTCTTGTTGCGCACCATCGGCCAAGTCAATGAAAGAAATTTTAGGAGGCCTAGCCTTCGTCTGCACATTTCTCAGTGGTCGTGTAAAAGCAGAACAGGTATTCGCCGGAGCAGCGAATACTCCTCGAAGGGAAAACCCGCAGCTAGTGCAGTTCAACCTCCCGATCTCGCTTGGCATGGCATGTTCTTCAATTTCACTTGAATCACAAGTAGTATCTATTCCTAATTTAAGTTCTGCGTTGCGAGATATCATGATGCTTATGTCTGATTCTGAACTGAAGGTTGACTGTTCGTACGACTACAACTTGCCTTTGATTCTCGGCGGTGATCAGGAAAATGAGAACTTAAGAAAAGCTCTCAAGCAGTCAGTTGACCGTAATTCGCAGGAGTCTGTACCAGGACACGAGCCTTCCAATAATATAACTGTTCGAACATTGTTCGCAGTAAGAGATTCAGCCTAATTAACAAGAGGGTGGAAAATTTTTGGAATCAGTCCCTTTGAAGGGTTTGAACCCAATTAATTTGAACTCCAATTTATTGTAATTAAAAATAAAAACATTAAATTGCAATTGACTTGAATAATCTAACACCCCTTGCATCTTGTAATGAGCCAGATCTTACCTTGTAACTTATACAGGTTCATCATTTTAGGATGTACAATACCATTGTTTCAGCATTTAGAAAATACGAACTGGGGAAGCTTAATAATTGAGCCACCAAAAGAAAGAGAGCAGATGACCACCTTAAGATAGCATCCTATTCGAGAAAGAGAATAACTCCTGCATTTCTGTGATTGAACGAGTATCGAAACAGAAAATGACGCCCAAAGAATCAAACCAATTCAGTAATTTGGACGGTATTGGTGGGACTGTTCTGGATTTCGTTCTTATTTTTAGTGCAGCGAAAATATGATACCACACTACTGTCAGGCAATTGCTCGGAAACTTCCGGAAGCAGTTTCATTTGAAAAGCTTCTCGAAAGGTTGTAGGAAGAAGAACTGTTACACATTACGTTACATAGTTTCGATAGCAACGATAATAAATCTATCACGAGCACTAACAAATCTTTTTTGGAATAGTAAAACTTAAATATAATCTCAATCAAATATTTTAGGCATTATGTTTAGTACAATATTTCGGATTGCAATAAATGGTACTAAATCGGGTAATCATTGAATTACTTGCATTGGGATCCGAACTACAATATCTAGACATATTATTGTTCCAAGCTCTATTCCTGTGCGGACTATTTTATTTCGAGATTTATTCCATTCATGAACATAGATCGTCGTGCATGAAAGGAAATAAAATCCATCAGTGTGGTCTGCAGGTGTAATTTTGTCTTTGGTTTCATCTTCAGCAGAAATATCTCGTGTGGTTTTCATTCCTCGATGATTATTGAGAGAAACCAAATCTGTGTCCGCATTATTTCAAATATTGCTAGATAGGTACAAAATAATCATTATAATGGCAAAAATCGTCTATAGTTTCAGCCTAGCTGACAGGAAGGCTTGCCAACATAAATACCTTTTTGTCGAACGACTTAGGCACCACCGAAGTTACGGCTAGTCGCTCCGCAGGAACCGACTCTGACTTGCTTGAAATGTAGTGAAAATAAGGAAAAAGAGAAGAATACTATATCAATTATAAACGTAGTTCGGCTGTTCAGCCGTGATACTCCATAATAGTTATAGAGTGCACTAATAATTTTTACTGTTTCTAAAGCTTTCACCTTATATGAGTGTGAAATACTTCCAAAATCGTCCATTCTCTAATTTGTAGACCTAATTAGGTACAATAAATTTTCTCTACTCATCAATTAAATGTTCAGTGCTTGATAAATTCTCGGTGCTACAAATTTGTACCTGGTCGTTTTAGTTATACAGGAATTCTAGGAAGTGATATTTTAAAATTCTTCACTTGGCGGCAGTTTGCTTAACGGCAGTTATAAAAGAAAATGTTTTTCAGAAACGCGACTCTTGAAAATTGAAATAATCGAGAGCACATAGCTATTATTTGTCATTTATAAAAAAACTGACGATTGTTTCACTTTCTGGTAAATAGAAAAGAGGAACTGATCGATCCAGAAACCTTCAGCATAGGAAACAGTAATTCAGATTTTTCCATCCTCATTTGTTATTGAGAACTCAGTATTTATCGTTGCCTGAGGAATAACGGAACCGTTTGATAAATTCTCTTGGTAGTTGTGTGCAGTTGATACCGTAAATCAATAAATGAAAGTCATCTAGGCAGAAAGAACTTTCTTTTTGTTTTCTAAAGGTTCTGAGAGACTTTTTCATTAAGAACAGCATGGCAGTATACCAAATATTTGTTCATGAGTCAAATGCCGACTCGAAAATATTTCTTCTGACTTTTAGGTCAAGCAACGTTATTAGGATCGATTTTAAAGTTCATCATTCCGTCAACTCACCAGGTGGCGACATAGCGAAGACTATTCTCTACGTCTAACTTCTAGAATATTAGACCCCATTCGAAAACCAGTGGGCAGCCGAATGTGATATATATAAACCTATGAAGCCTAATAAGTGAGCATCACCGCATCTTTCGCTTCCAAACTCTTAAGTCAAAGCATTCGACAGAATTTCAGGCCGAATCCTCCATAATCCATGTTTTCTTGTCGAATTACTCAAATCCACTATGTTCATCGTGTGCGCAATATTTTCTTGTGCACCAGAAATCAGCTAATATTAACTTTTCCCACGAATCGCAACTAAGCACTCTAATTATGGCCTAAAATCAGTGACTACATGAATTACAGAATCATTAATCGGCTTATACCTAGAAACAGCATCTATGCGTCACAGAATAAACTTCTGTATCAGCGCAACCGTCGAGCAATGGGCAATCAAACTTAGATTCTGGGTTCCGGCTTACCTTTCTTGCGGTACCATTCCAGTTGGAGAAGCTTAGCAACCCTAGATTTTCTAAATCAATGAATGGAGTTCGCATTTGGTTTTAGTGTGAACTCTGTATTTAATTTTTCTACTGAAACATAGCATTTTTTCCCGATTAAGCCTGTTCCTTGCGTTCAGCACTTCCGTGCTTTTTCAATTAACATCAACTTTCGGATGTTCTTCCTTAAAAAATAAAAATGGGCACTATGTTTAAATCGATCACCTTCCACAGTTTTAGGCTTGCAAATAGCATTGGACCTATTGACCTTAGGTACATACGGAAAAAAATTAAGATGAACCACCTCTGATGAAAACATACACCCTTTTCTCCAAAAAAGGCATCTTTATCATAGGAATATGAAGCTATATCGTGCAGTAATAAAGAAAGAAAAATCGAAAAAAATCGGTGGTTTCCAATAAAAATGATTGTAAAATAAAAACTGGAAATTTTCGCTACTGCCCCTTCGCAATGAATCATATTGAAATATATGTTATAGTTCAGGTAATATGCGGTCATAGCAACTAAATTATGTCACATGGGCGCGATAAATGATGTATAAATCCTACAAAGGAATATATGATCATTGCTTTCATATCTCCGTTCACCTAAAAAAGGATGTATCCTTTGCATCTGAACTCCATAATAAAGATTTGTTTCGATTATCAGGTTCACCTGAATTTATAGAAAAATGTGAAACCTTTGAATGATGTTGTATATATGGAAAAATGAAAGTGCTAGCTTAAGCTAAACTCAAGCGCAAGTAACTGATGAAAGTAATTCTCTGAATTCATCAATAGAATTTCAATAGTACACGAAATTTAGAGCTTGCATGCCCTCTCGTCGTTGTGCAAGTAAGTATAATCATGAATATGGGCGAAATTCATCACAGGAGCTTTTGGCTGATCGAACCTTAATTGTCAAAAATCTTCACTACTACAGTAAAACCACATCTTTTGCATAATTATAAAGGAATTTTCAGTAACAAGAAAATCTTAGGAACCCAACTCTTTGTACACGTACATACAGCCAGATTTATTTCGCATCTCATCTTAGATCAGAGAACAGAACTCATCGTTTCCGTGACTACGGAGCCAATTACTTCAATATGCAGCCACTTTCTACGTTTTCTTCATAAACTTATTATGTTAATTTGACTTAGATCATTAATTAAAGCACGCTATATTTCTCATCTTTTGAATTAACTTCTATTCTATAGTTGTGCGCAAGGCGAAAACTGAGGTCGAAGTCATCTGATTCTACGCTCGATCTACTTGCTTATTCGTCAACTGAGCCCGCAGTCAATGGATACCTCTTTTGTACCAGTAAATCCACATTACCAGTGCTCATCAACTAACACCTATCTTCACCGGTGACTGTATCTGGACTCGAGAAGGCTTTTGACCAGCGACCAAATTCCATAGCCATTGGATCGCAAATCGGTTGCTTGTGGATGGAATCAGAGAGCGAAACAGCATTTGCTAGTGAAGCTTCTTAAGGTTCATACTTGATCATACTGTATTTTCTCCTTTTTTAGGCTCCAGGAGAAGATATGACCACCAACACAGATGTTATTGACGCACTCCAGAAGTGCAATGACACGTCACGTCACAGTTTAAAGTTGCCAAGATCGAGACATCCGCTGCATTATCGAACCTCCCGGATCATGACACGAACAGCACCTACTGTTGGTTATCTCCGCGCATTCGGCAGTCACTCTTGTGTGGGGGATCGGTACCGCTAAGCAAGAAACACCACTGGTAGTGTTTACTGTTCAATTCCTGAACGTCGTTCGTGGAACAGATTGGAAGCTCTACCAACTCAAGGTCAGCCATCCGTTATGAGCATAGGCTCCCACAGCGGTTCGAGCTTCGCCATGAGCTACATGCTTACGGTTTTATGTTATCGCATTCCATAGCAGAACCTTCATGAGTACAAAAAGGTAGACAGGCGCTAAATACATAATGCACATTATGAAAGAGAATAAAGTGTTTTGCACTATAATAGAACATAAATTTTGGATAAAAAATTCGTAAAATATCATTTTTGTGTTTTCCTGCATTTCAGTTCTCTTGATGGTGTGGCGAATTTTAAATAAGCGAACGTAATCTAAAAATGATCTGAGAGTGGTCAAATATTACTTATTTATTTATTTATTTTCTTGAGGAAGTTAATAGTAAATTAAATTAAATTTCGTCTTGAAAAATGAGGAAAAAATAATCAAGAGTATCTATAAATTAATCCAGTGTATGTCATTTTAGGTCTAATGAGCCAGTGGCATTTCCATTTGTACTTGTGCCTTTGCGGAAGTTAATTATTGCGGATTCGGTTAAAACGAATCAGTGCAAAGATTTCGCACGAGAAACATTAGAAATGTAACGTTTTCTGTCACATACTGCACCATCAATACTATGACATTTTTTCGAAACTGCTAATCTAAAAAGTGATTGCAATGCAATATCCCTAGATAATTGATTCTATATTCTACGCCATAGTACGGAAACATTTCTATTCTTCTTCGTGGAAGATAGTGATTGAAGACTGCCTGATTCGGGGGCGAGTGACAGCATTCCAATTGAGAAAAGAATTAGAATCGCTTGGTAGAAGGTGATTCTACCGGTTCAACCCATAACCAGAAGAGAAATCTCGAGTTTGATTGAAGCGTAATATAGTTCACAAAGAATGAAATTCATAGGACGTGCCCAAAATAAAATAATTGATCGTTGTGGCCTTCATATAATGAACTCTGACAAATGAGTTCAGATATGCACAATAATTTATTTCCTTAGTCATTTTTACATATTATGACGACTCCGAAATTCGTTTACTGCAACCATGCAGCCTCGTCATCATAATTCCATAAGCTCTTGTTCCTTTTCAAAGTCCTCAGAGGTTCTGGAGACTGTGAGCGGAAATGCCAAAGAAGTCATGCCACTTAGAGCTCGCAATACTCTAACCGAACAGCCTCTCAACCCTGTTTTCTTGTCATCATGATTGAGAAGAGGAGTATTCATCATGAGTAAAGTACAGCAGTTCTCTGCTGGGAAATAAGGCAAGACAAAACCGTTTTCAGGAAGAGCACCGATTAAATGGGGCCTTGAGAAAATAGTAGCGCTGTATGGTAGGTTCCCTGACCAAACGAGAAATCTGCTGAAAAGAATAAGTCCCAATCGCTAGCCAATACATCACTTGGGTGTTCACCTATGACGCATAATTCTTTAAGAGGTTGTAGGCAGTTGACAACGTCTCATGGATACCACCATGAAATCATTGGTGGCAATGTTCGACCTACGGACGAAATAAAAATGTAGTAAAATTGAATCCATATGTGGTGCGGAGGATCCCCTTCCAGAAGAAATCTTGATAAACAGGCGAAAATATGAGACACAATCCTATCGAGGCAACTCTACGAAACCTTACTTCATCGACGCTGTCCCATACATTCGACATCTAGAGCGTTCGACCCCTTCGAACACTGAGCAAGACTATTGCTGGAAATGGCATCCGTTGAGAAGTGGGACATGGCTTGGGGCGCGAATGAGAACCCGATTATGCTAAGAAGCAATTTTGAACTCCGGGTGCTGGAGAAAGGACTCGCCAGGGAAAGCACGCAGCAAACATCTACGCCATCGCAATCGACATCTTTTTCGTCATCGAGACAAGATTCACCAGGGCTGCATCCAGCTCCATCGTTCGACTCGTTCGATTCTGTCAGTGAAGTTAGAGAAATGAAAGAAAACACACAAATCATTGAAGTCAAGAAGGTGAGCAGACGACGAAAGCTTGTGAGCCGAGCTAGTGCGCGCATTAGGCGAATGGCCCGCAACACAGGAGAAATCGGTTTGAAGATAGTAGCCTTGCCTACATTTGTGCTGCTGGATATGCTGAGTTGAAGGTCTATTTCGTATGCATTGTACTAGCTAATACCGAATAAAGGACTAACAGAAAGAATTATGTACATTACTCCTCTCTTCTCCGCGCAGACTCGACGAGATGGATAGGCTTTGAAATGAAAAATGTTTAAGAGGTAAACTTTGGCGAGAATCAGCTATTCCTTTTCACTTGAAGTAATTATCCTGTGCGAATTTTAGAAAGGCTCCGGCAGAATTAGTTGTGCATGCCTGGCCTATTAAAGACGTTCGAAATACTTTCTCCGTTCCGTACTATTTTTCTCCGAAATAGAAGTTCTAATTCTAAAAATACATAGCCGAAATCTATTTAGTGCTATTGGGAAACTGCCTTCCACCTACTATCCGAAAGGAATATTGTCTTATTCACTGCCATCCGAACAAGTACAAAACAGTTCGTACCGCATAATTACTTGTACGTAAGATAATCCTAAAGAAAAGTATGTAGCAGAGCATTTACGCCAGAACAAATTTTACTAGGAGACCAACTGAAAGCACACATGAAATTATACTTGACCGCGCAATACTATTTTCAGCAGATAATCCAGGGAGACATGTATTCAAAAAAAGGTATTTACATTTAGCCTCCATAGAAAGCTGAATCGTAATTGAAGTTCATAAATGGAAAAAGGAGGAACGAATGGAGTATTGAATAGCTTTGGAAACTACATTGATTGATTAGCATGTCAGATCTGTAGCTTTATGGCTTGCCAGCAACACATCTTTCCTTGTACTGATACCGAGGCTGGTTCCAATTCGACAGTGAAAACATATCCAATGAATACGGCAGTATAACTGTCTCATGTCGTACCTGCTCGCATATGACGATTACTGAACTCTTTTATAATCCAGCTGCAAAGCAGTGCAAATACCTTTTTCGCACTTTGCTGAAAGTTCGTTTCATGTACACTCCGTCATCTAAATTTGGAGTTCAGATGGCTTGAATTATATGGCAACAAGTTTGCAATGAGATCTTTAGATTCTCAAAGATGAAGCCTAAGCAATGTTGACGGACATAATTGCACTTCATTTCAAGAACTTGAATCTCTGGCATAGAAACGGAACAACCTATCGGTGCCTATAGACTGCCTTGGACCCATAACCACCACTCAGTTTTCAGCGATACCAGTAAAACACCATAACGGACAATTGTAAATGAATATATTAGTAAGTAAGAACTAACCCACGCAGGTAATATTCCGTATTTCACCTTCTATTCCGACCTCCATCAAGCTTAATTTGATGACAAACACTTAAACTTGCATTTCCGTATGAATCAATGCATAAAGCTGATCCCATTGACGCACGCACCAAACTCATTGATTCTCGGGCTTGCAGTCGAACTTTTACTTTTTACTGCCCCCATAGATCCAAAAGATATTTAAGCTGATTAGTTTTGATAAAGCAGTCAGCCAAGATGATTTCCAGTAACCCTGAGTAGTTCTTACCCATTCGCTCGGGAGGCAGACAGAAAAGTAAAATGTCATGGGAAATAAAAGCTTGGAGCTACTTGCGCACCTCTATGAGAAATATGAGAACAGAAGTGAGAAACTATTGAAATCGATGCAGTCACACAGTTAGATCATTTATATGCTCTAGATTTGCTCTTCAACACTGATCTAGAAAAGAGATAATTAATTTGGTTTGGTTATCTCTCGAAATGCACGCACCCATCGAATAACAGCTCCTCATTTGATTTTCCACAAACTGTAGCAGTACCGGTTATTGTTCGCTGCAGTCTTCATTCGATCTATTCATAGCTAATTCTACTCGTTTTTTGATGGCGCAAAGACTCGTGGCCATGAGTCCTCTTCATTTTACACTTGGGTGTTTCCGTAGCCGTCTATGCCGAACGCACATTCGCTTGCTTCTGGACTGTATAATCGAGATATGACCTATTTTCTAGCTCACTACACTCGTGCAGGACGTTCTCATTACTTTGTGTCCTTCAGTTTATACGGTAAACAAGATTTTCTCTAGTCGTTTTAGTAGGATACGGAAGCGTTCGTCATAGAAAAGAGGTACATTATGTAACCAAGCAGTTTTTAGCAAAGCAAAACATTTTTTTGA
>JAAUYH010119598.1_pt1 | contig 26353 bp, 27 predicted proteins | sample 7278061 | NCBI WGS metagenome assembly JAAUYH01 (sample SAMN14350203, study PRJNA611818) | marine sediment metagenome | isolation source: surface marine sediment (0.6m) | place: French Polynesia: Moorea | collected 2018-08
CGCGCTTGGCATCCGCTTCCGCTTTCTGGGCGGCCATCATTCCGTCGATCTGAGCTATGGTCGCATTTACCGACCAGCCAACTTCACGCTGGGCCAACAGGTTGGCTGGCAGCGGCGCTTTGTGCGTGCCTGTGTCCACAGTAACGATCGTGCCACCGTTGTTGGCCACGGTTCCGATCGGAGCATCGTCATTGCCAAAAACAGTAGCGCCAACTTCTTGGGCATTTGCAGCAAAGGGGAACGCAGCAACAGCGGTGGCCAAGGTGGCCAACTTGACAAACTTCATGGGGAATATCTCTCCAAATAATTCAACATGTCCGTGCTGCATTCGAGAGGCGCAGCCCGGGATGGCACGCAACTGCCATCGTGAAGGCAGGGATTATCCTGTTGGTCGAGTGCGATTTCCCGAAGGGCTCGGACCAACATTCGTGGGGTACGCGCAACCCACCAATGAGCGAGCGGCGCATGCGGTTCCCTACTCAGAAGCAAAATGCGTGACAACCCGGAGATCGTAATCTGTCCCGCCTGAAGACCCGCTTAACGTTAACGTCATGCCTCGAGCACGGATTCTGTAGCAATTTCAGGTTAGTTCTTCGCCTAGAATCTGATCGATTCGTTCTTGGTCAGGGAATCCTTCACTAACCCAACGGCGCTCGACGGCTTGAAGAATCTTCGCAACGCGAGGCCCGGCAGCGACCCCGCGGCTCACAATCGCGCCGCCCTTTAGGGGAAAGGTCGGTGCTTCCCACTCAGCCAGAAAGCTCGCGTCTTTGCCAAGCAGGAGCAATCGATCAATGGCGTACGGTGGCGTCAGCCAATATGCGAGAACGTAAGGATCGTCGGCGTCGGAATCCTGTCGCTCGGCGGAGCTAACCAGCCTCGCTCGCTGCAACTTCGACAAACGCAACCGTGCAGCGACCATTTCCGCAACATCCGGGGAAGGGGGAAGGAGCGCCGACAGCCGTCGAAGCGGATTGGGAGCAAAGCCTTGAGCGTCTTCCCGCGCGATCAGTTCGCGCATCTGTTCGACATTGCGCAGATAGGCCTCGGGAAGGATAACTCTTAGCACGGCGCGGTCGAACATTCGCTCAACCGTTGCACCGGGATCGGGCAGAGCAAGCAGCTTGATCAGTTCGTCGGCAATCCGTTCGCGGCTCAGGCCCTTCAATGTCTCGGCCATGGCCGAACAGGCTTCCTCGGCCTCGTGATCGAGTGCCGAACCGAACCTAGCCTGGAACCTGTAGTAGCGCAGTATCCGTAGGTGATCTTCCGCGATCCGCTCTCGCGGGTTACCGATGAACCGCACTCGTCGCGCTGCGAGATCGTCTAGCCCACCGAAATAGTCGGAAATCTGGAGCGTCTCGGGATGTGCGAAAAGCGCGTTGATGGTGAAATCGCGGCGCGCGGCATCCTCTCTCCATTCGGTCGCGAAGGCGACTGTGGCGCGCCTTCCATCGGTGGAGACGTCTCGGCGCAGAGTTGTCACTTCGACTGGGCCGTTTTCGAGGATCGCCGTGATGGTGCCGTGGTCGATCCCGGTCGGGACGGTCCGAATGCCCATGTCGGCGCAGCGATCGATCACCATGTCGGGCGTGTGAATCGTCGCGCAGTCGATGTCGCTGGCTTCTTGTCCGAGCAAAGTGTCGCGCACTGCGCCGCCGACCCAGCGCAAATTCTCCGGCCCGAGCGCGGCGACAAGTTTCGCCAAATCCGTGCGGCGTGGCCAATCGGCATGAGACAGGTCACGCCACATCGCGCAACCTTTCCGGAGAAATTCGTAACGACAGGTTGGCGATGATTGCGGCAGTGACACCCCAAATGCGGAACCCTTCGTAGTCCATTTCAAGGTAGCGCCGCATCGCCCCGCGCCAGAATACTTCGTTGGTTGTCCAGTTCGATCGAGTCAGCAATAGTTCCAGCGGTGCTTCGAACCACGCTTCAACCTCAACCGGGCTGGCAGCGAGTTCAAGGTCGGGCGGAACGACACCCAGCACCGGCGTAACGCAGAAGCCCGTTCCCGTCTGATATTCGTCGGTGAGCCCAATCACCCGGACAGACTCGCGCGGTAGGGCCAATTCCTCCTCGGCCTCTCGCAATGCCGCAGCGACGGCTTCTTCTCCCGGATCGATCTTGCCTCCCGGAAACGCGACCTGTCCTGGGTGATCGCGCATGTCGCGCGGGCGCTGAGTTAGGATCACGCCCGGATCAGGTCGATCGGTCACGGCAATCAGCACTGCTGCCGGTGTGCTCCTTCCTGCTTCAGCAAAACGTGCATCGCTCAGCAGACCGGTCACATCCCGGGCGTGGCCTTCGACAAAGGCGGCCGACAATTGATTGAAGAGATCGCTCATGCGCTCGCCATGCTCAACCAGAAGAAATGAGGGAGAAGATTGCGCCTTGGCTGGTGACAATCCAATCATCGCCGCTGGTCTCCAGCGCGATTTCGGCGAGCTGAGAGTAAGTCGAACGATTCAACCGCGCTTCGCAGCCGCGCCGAACATGGAGATAAATCGCCGGGGTTTCGGGATCGCCCGCCGCGCGCAGGGCGTGCTCCGGACCCGCCACGGCCAGGTCATCGGTGTTGAGTCGAAACGCGATTTCGCCATCACGCATCACGCAGTCGGTCGCGACGAAGGCGGCATCCTTGACTTCAATGCTGAGTTTTTCGAACGGGGTCACCAGCCAGTGTTGGCCGGCATCGTCGCGGGTGAGAAGGCCCGAAAACGCGCGCACCATCGCTTCGCGCCGGATTGGGTCGCCTTGGTGGTACCAAGTTCCGTCGGCGGCTATCCGCATCTGACTGTCGCCGACCTTTTGCGGCGACCAGCCTTCGACGGGTGGAAGCTTTCGCGCCGCAACTTGCTCGGCGATATCGGCCAAGGTCAGTTCTGCGAGATAAGGAGGCGGTTCGTAAGGCATGTCTCAGCAATGCGATGGCAGAACCGGGCGCTCCGGAAAAGGGGTCAAGGGTTTCCCTCAACCATCCAGGGACCCAGCATCCCCTCGCTCGGCATTGCGGCCAATGCGCTGCCGCGCGCAAGCAAGCGATGGGACTCAAAAGGGCCCGGACAGCGCCAGCCGCCGGTCGCAGCAGCGGAAAATCCCCAGCGACCGTAATACTCAGCATCGCCGATCAGGACCTGCGCGAGCGGCGGCTGGCCATCGGCAACAAGGCGCGCTTCGGTATCGAGCATTGCTGCCATTAGTCCGACCCCAAAGCCTTCGCCTTGCCGCTCGCGAATGACCGCCACCGGCCCGACCATCACCAGTGGAACGGGGCGACCTTCTCCGTCGATCAGTGCAACCGGCCAGCACTGGATCGTGCCGACCAACATGTCGTCTTCGTCAAGCGCCGCGAAGCTCAACGCATCCAGCCAGCTCATCCCGGCGCGTATGCGATAAGCGGTACGTGCATGGCGATCCTCGCCGAAGACGCGGTCAAGCAGTTGCTCGATCATCTCCGGGTCGACGGCGGAGAGCGGGATAAGAGTGGCAGCTTCGTTGGCCATGGCGCGGCGCGCTTAAGGGGTTTGGGGTGCCTTGCCCAGTAAAACCTAGCCGGCGCTTAGTTTCAGGATACGTCCGCCCTCGCCATCTTCTGCGATCCAGACGCTTCCATCGGGACCCTGCTCGATCGAGCGAATGCGTCCGTCAAACTCGTAACGGGCCACCTCGCTCGCGCTGTCGCCATCGATCTCCACTCGGACAATCGCCTGGCTGGAAAGTCCTGCTATCAGGGCGTCCCCTTTCCAGGCTGCGAACATATCGCCGGAATAAAAGATCATATCGCCGGGTGCGATCACCGGTGTCCAGTGCGCCGCGGGTTTTGAAAATCCATCATCCGCAGTGTGATCGGGTATATCGTCCCCATTGTAGTGGTCGCCATTCGAACGCGTGGGCCACCCATAGTTAGCACCGCGCTCGATCAGGTTGAATTCGTCACCTCCTGCCGGGCCGTGTTCGATATCCCACAGCCGTCCTTCGGCATCCCAGTCCATGCCAAGAACGTTGCGGTGGCCGTAGGACCAGATTTGCGACTGTACTTCGCCTTCTTCGGCGAAAGGATTGCCATCGGCCGGCGTCCCGTCGAGACTGAGGCGGACGATAGTGCCGAGATTGTTGGAGTTGTCCTGCGCTGGTTCGAGTTCCTGTCGGTCGCCGCTGGCGATGAACATGAATTGCTCGTCGGGCGAAAATTTGATGCGGTGAGAGTAGTGACCGCGGCGCCCAGTTTTGACCGATTGTCGCCAGATCACTTCGAGACCGGCGACCGCACAATCCTCGCCAGCTTCATCGCAAGACAGCTTGCCACGCCCGACCGCCGCGCCGTAGGTGCCGCCCGATCCGGCTTCGGCCCAACTCAAATATATCGTCCGCCCGTCGAGCGGCATTTCGGCTTCGGATTCAAGGAAAGCGATATCGCCGAGTCCACCCTGACCGGCGAAGGCAACCTCAGGTACGCCCGCAACCATGCTCACAGCGCCGCCAGTCGTATTCATCATCTTGAGCATACCGGGCTTCTCAGTGACAAAGAGAACATCCGTTCCCGGTGCGAATTCGATTGCCCAGGGCCGTTCGAACTCGCCCATTTCGGTGACTTGGTAGGAGACCGGCCTATCCTGATCTGCAGAACCGCCCGTGGCACTGTCCCCGGTTGAGGAGTTGGCACAACTTGCGAGCGCAACGGTGGAAAGGGATAGTGCGAGCGATGCTTTGGACAGGGTCTTCATGTCAGGGGTAACTCCCATTTTCGAATTCGGTGCCGAGAATCTCGTCATAGGCGTCGACGAAGCCGGTAGAGGTCCGCTGGCCGGCCCTGTTGTGGCGGCAGCGGTGATGCTGGGCCGGGACGTACCCGCCGGGCTCGATGATTCCAAGAAGCTTTCCGCCAAACGCCGTGCGGCGCTCGACGAAGAAATCCGCGCAACGTGTAACTGGGCCGTTGCAGTCGTCGAGTCCGAAGAAATCGATCGGCTTAACATCTTTATGGCGACAATGAATGCAATGACCCGATGTGTCGGGGAATTGGTTGGTGAATTGGCGCGATCGCCGACGGAGGTTTTGATCGATGGCAACATAACTCCTGCAGGTCGCTGCGCCGAATGGCGCTGGCCTGCACGCGCGCTAGTTGGAGGGGATGGCATCGAACCATCGATCAGCGCGGCGTCGATTATCGCCAAGGAATGGCGTGACCGCTTGATGATCGCCGCTGCGAACGATCATCCGCAGTACGGATGGGAGCGCAACAAGGGATACGGAACGGCCGAGCACATGGAGGCGTTGCGGATACATGGCCCAACCCGATTGCACCGCCAAAGCTTTGCGCCCGTGGCACAAGCGAGTTTGTTTTAGGGACTGCTTGCCCTAAGCGCGCACCCCAATGCTTGAAGCGATTCTCTACAGTCTGGCCGGTCTCGTCGGTCTTGCCATCGGCGGCGAGCTGCTGGTGCGCGGTGCGGTTGGCATCGCGCAGAAACTGGGCGTTTCGACGCTTTTTACTGGCCTCGTCATCGTCGGTTTCGCGACTTCGATGCCGGAAATGGTGGCGAGCGTGCAGGCCTCGCTGGCTGGTTCGCCTGAGATTGCGTGGGGCAATATCGTTGGATCGAACCTTGCGAACACGCTCCTGATTCTTGGAGTGTCCGCACTCGTGATGCCCATCGCCCTGACAGGCACGGGCCGCCGCGATGCGGTTGTTGCACTCGGAGTGACGCTGCTTCTCTGGGCGCTCGCATGGTCGCAATTGGGCGCGCGGTGGATTGGTTTCGCGCTTTTGGCAGGCATCTTCGTTTATATCGTGTGGCGCTATCGTCATCCTGGGGCTGCACAACTAGAGGAAGACGAAGAAGACGGACCGAGCAATGGCTTGCTCGCCGGTTTCTACTTTGTTCTCGGGCTCGCTATTCTGGTTGCTGGGGGCAACGCGCTGGTGACCGGTGCCATTGACCTGGCGACGATATTCAAGGTGCCAGAGACGGTAATCGGATTGACCGTTGTGGCTGTCGGAACCTCATTGCCCGAGCTTGCCGCGTCCATCGCGGCCGCCTTACGCGGCAAGTCGGGACTGGCGATCGGCAATGTGGTCGGCTCGAACATCTACAACATCCTGCTGATTGGCGGTGCGACGATGAGCATCGCACCGGTTGCACTTCCTAGCGATCTGGTCGGCCTGCAGATGGCATTGCTCACTGCAAGTGCCGTCGGACTGCTCTTGCTTCTGTGGTTTGCAAGGAACATCGGTCGCGCGCTCGGAGCGCTGCTGCTGGCCGCATTCGTCGGCAATGTCGTGCTTGTGTTCGCCTGAGTCTTTTGCGCCACACCCCTCCATGTCGGCCCTCCTAAGGCTGGCGGGACTCAATATCTGGTGGGGTCACCTTTCGTTCCGCATCGCCAGACGCGCATTAACTATTCGCTAACCATAACCCGCGAAAATTCAGTCCTTGACGAGGAGTCCGTTTGGACTCACCCTGTGGATAACTCTGCGAGAGACTGGTTCGGGGAAATGCTGTGGGTGTGATGGAAACTGCAAAATTGCAGGCAAAAGGCGCTGTAAAGACGCCGGAAAATGCGCGCGCAATACTCCCACTTGGTCAGATCCTTTCGGGCGACTGCATTGAAGCTATGCGCTCGTTGCCCGCCAACTCAGTGGACTGTGTCTTCGCCGATCCGCCGTATAATTTGCAGCTCGGCGGCGATCTCAACCGGCCGGACGGCAGTGAAGTGGATGCTGTCACGGATCACTGGGACCAATTCGACAGCTTTCGTGCCTATGACGAATTCACACGAAGCTGGCTGACGGAGGCGCGCCGCGTGCTAAAGCCCGACGGCTCGCTTTGGGTGATCGGTAGCTACCACAACATCTTCCGCTGCGGTGCGATCTTACAGGATCTGGGCTTCTGGATCCTCAACGATATCGTCTGGCGCAAGACCAATCCGATGCCAAATTTCAAGGGTACGCGATTCACCAATGCGCACGAGACGCTGATCTGGGCGAGTATGGGCGAGAAGGCGCGGTATCAGTTTAACTACCGTGCAATGAAGACATTAAACGATGAACTTCAGATGCGTTCTGACTGGGTATTGCCGATTTGTTCGGGGAATGAGCGGCTTAAGGAGAATGGCAAGAAAGCGCATCCAACCCAGAAGCCGGAGGCGCTGCTGTACCGCGTATTGCTGGCGACCACCGAAAAGGGCGATGTCGTGCTCGACCCGTTTTTTGGCACTGGTACGACCGGCGCAGTCGCCAAGCGGCTGGGCCGTGAATGGATTGGGTGCGAACGCGAAGAATTCTATCGGGGTGTTGCCGAGAAGCGCATCGCCAAAGAACTGCCGCTTGACGAAAGCGCTCTCGAGACGATGCAAAGCCGGAAGGCAGCGCCGCGCGTCGCCTTTGGCGCTTTGGTGGAAAACGGTCTGATCCCGCCAGGCACACTGGTTTTCGACAAGAAACGCCGCTGGACTGCGAATGTGCGCGCTGACGGCTCGCTTGAGATCAAAGGCAAGACGGGTTCGATCCATGGCATGGGTAAGGAATTGCAGAACGCGCCCAGCTGCAATGGGTGGACCTTCTGGCACTACGAGAAGGGGGGAGAAGTCCACCCCATCGACGCCGCAAGACAGCTCTATCTGCTCGCCAGCGAAGACTGAACCTCTGCAAATCGCTAACGCCGGTTAACGTGCTGCCTTGGCACTATTTTAACGTGTCTGCCGTAGGGTCCGTACTCAAACTTCCGGGCTTTTGTCGCTGCTTGGGAGTTGTTTGAGGAGCAATGACAATGCGGGTAGCCACCTTGATCGCCGTCGCCGGAGCGCCGCTGGCACTTGCCGCGCCGGGTATCGCCGCTTCGGATGAAGCCGAGCGCTTCACTCTCGAGATGACTATCACCGATAACGGTGAAGTGGTTTCGCAACAGAGCGTCGTCGCCATCGAGGGAGAACCCACCTTCATCGAAGTTCAGCCTGCCCAAGGTCAATCCTATCGCGCACAGTTCGTGATCAGCGAAGCAGATGGAGGCCTGATCAAGACGCGGTCGCATTGGAAAGCCACTTCGCCGACGCTCGGTACGATTTCCTTCAGCCCGATCTTGAAAGTGCAGCCGGGCGAAAGAGCGAAGATCGAGCGAGGATATGAAAGCCGGTATGTCAAGCCGCTTCGCGTTACTTACACGGTACGTCCAGTCGCTGGCTGATCGATTGGATCCAACAAGATGTCTTGCTTTGAGGGCTGCGCTGCATAGCGCGGCCCTTTCTTGTTGAGTTTCGCGATTGCGTCATTGCGGCGATGGCCGCAACGCGGCAATCCGGCCCGCGTCGATCGCTATGAAGGCATTGTGTATGACCGCGTCCGTCTACCTACACCCTATCTCACTGGCATCCAGTCCGCAGGCCGAGGAGGGTGCAGCGATCCGACTTGCAGGTTCGATGACCTATGCCAGCCGATTTGCCCTAGTTGTACGCGAAGGCGGCGTTGTCATTGATCGGCTGCTGTTTGCTGCGCGTGAATTCGACGCAGCGTTGACCGGTCTCGATTCCTCACTGGTCGAGGAAGCGGAGAGGCAATGGGCAAACCTGCAAAAGGTGCACGCCCCCCTCCAGGCTGGAGATCGAACAATTCGCTTCGACCATCCCCAGATCATGGGGATCCTTAATGTAACGCCCGACAGCTTTTCGGATGGGGGCGAATTCCTCGACAAACCAGAGGCAGGCCGGGCACATGCTGCTGCCATGCTCGAAGCCGGGGCGGCGATTATCGACATCGGCGGTGAGAGTACGAGGCCGGGAGCGGCAGCGACTTGGGAGGGCGACGAGAGGGATAGGGTCCTTCCAGCGGTCGAGTATTGCAAAAGCATGGGAGCTGCGATCAGCATCGACAGTCGTCGAGCGGGAGTTCTCGAGGCCGCGCTTCAAGCGGGAGCGCATATTGCCAATGACGTTTCGGCAATGCGCTACGACGAGCGCACTGTCGAACTGGTCGTGAATACCGGCTGCCCGATAATCCTGATGCACGCGCCGGGCGCTGGCGAAAATTTGCACGAGGGCAGCGAATACTCCGATGTCGTCTCCGATGTATTCGACTTTCTCAAGGCTGCACGCGCCGAGGCGATCTCTGCGGGCATTGCCGAGGAAAAGATCGTGCTCGATCCCGGTATCGGTTTCGGAAAATCGCTTGCCGACAATCTCGCGTTGATCAATAGCCTGCCACTGTTTCACGCACTCGGATCGCCTCTCCTGCTCGGGGTTAGTCGCAAGCGAATGATCGGCGCCCTTTCGAACGAAGAAGACGCGGACAAGAGGCTGAGTGGTTCGATCACTCTTGCCCTGAAAGGTCTTGATGCAGGAGTGCATATTCTTCGCGTTCACGACGTTGCCGAGACAGTCCAAGCTCGCAATGTATGGCGTGGACTGCGCGATGCTGCCTTAACGGATTTCGGTCAATTGCCACCGCTGTAAGAAATAGTCTTGCGACTTTGTAACCTTGGGGCCGGAATCCGCGAACCCCAATGCGACTCGCGCCTGCCCCTGACCCCCTTCCCTTGGCGCGAGTCCCCCCTTTTCTTCAGTTCTTTCCCAGAAAGCCGCAGTTTCGTGTGGCACGGCCCATCGACTGGAAAGTCGCAGTCGGTCGATACCATCAAGCCTGTGCGCCAGTTGCGGATTCGGGTTTGTCCAAACGTCGCAAATTCGTCATGGAAAGCGCGCACTGTCGCGTGCACTATCGATTCACGGAGTCATCTATGCGTCGCCCAACCTTCGTTACCGCCTCATTCTTCGCTGTCGCCGCAATCGCCGCACCGACAGTTGGGGCGCAAGAAGTCGCACTCTCATCGGAAGATTTGCTCGACCCGTATTATCAGAAACTGCAGTCCGAAATCGAGCTGCCCGTAGCACCTGAAAATGCCTCGATCGCTCCTGATACTGTAATCACGCGCTTGGCATTTGGAAGTTGCAACCACCAATCCCGCTCGCAGCATATGTGGGCGCAAATCGCGGCGACTGACCCGCAGCTGTTCCTGTTTATCGGAGACAACAATTACGGCGACCAGATGTGGGCGGGCGATGCTTCGCTCGCTACCCTGCGCGAGGCCTATCGCATCCAGGCCGAAACGCCGGAGCTTGCCGATTTCCGTAGCAAGGTCCCGATGATGATCACGTGGGACGATCACGATTTCGGCTTCAACGACGGCGGGGCAAGCTTTGCATATCGCAAATGGGCCGAGACTCTTTTCGAGACATTTTGGACATCGTCTGATGAGGTAAGGTCGCGCCCCGGGATCTACGAAAGCCGGATCTTCGGCGACGAAGGCAGGCGCACGCAGGTGATCATACTCGATACACGATATTTCCGCTCCGACTTGGATCGAATGCCGTATCAGAAGGAGCGTCCGCCGCTTGGTTCCTATGTCCCTAGCGAGGATCCTTCCAAGACTTTGCTAGGCGAGGCGCAGTGGCAGTGGCTCGAGAAGGAGCTCGCGAAGCCAGCCGATCTCCGGATCATCGCCTCATCCATCCAGGTGCTTACCGACGCACACAATTACGAAAGCTGGGAAAACCTGCCGCGCGAACGGGCAAGGCTCTATCGCCTTCTCGCAGGGCGCGAAGACAGTGGGCTCGTGCTGCTTTCAGGGGACCGCCATGCAGGTGGAATCTACACAGACACACCCGCAGCAGCAGCCGGCGAGAAGTTGTGGGAGTTGACCAGTTCTTCGCTCAATTACTCGTTCAGCAGCACCGAGCGGAACACAGCGCGCGAACCGGATCCCAAACGGCTGACCGATTTCATATCGGAGGAGAATTTCGGCCTCGTCGAAGTCGACTGGGACGCAAAGACCTTCACCATGAGTATGCGCGGGAGTCAGGGTGAAACCCGCGTGACCCGCACGGTCGGTTGGTAAAGGCTAGAGCGTAAATCCGCCGTCCGACACCAGCACGTGCCCGGTCAGGTTCGATCCGGCGTCTGACAACAGGTATAGGATATTGTCGGCGATTTCTTTGCTTGAGGCAAAGCGGCCCGACGGCGTCGTGCTGGCCATGGCTTTGAGCGTCTCTTCGCGACCTTGAGCTTCCACTGAGCGAAGGAAGTCTTCCGAGCTGTTCCAGATATTGGTGTCGACTCCGCCCGGCGCGATTGCATTGACTCGAATGCTAGGCGCGCCATCGAGAGCCGCAATTCGCGCCATATGCGCGACGGCGGCTTTGGAAACGCCGTAAGGTCCGATCCCGCCGATGGCTTTCACGCCGGTCGTAGAGGAAGTGATGACGGCACTGCCACCATCCTCCCCCATCGCGCGCATGCTCGCACCCAACGTCAGGAAGGCCCCGTCGAGATTGACGTCCATCACTCTGCGCCAATCCGCGAACGAAAGCTCGCTCAACTTGCCTCCCGCACCGATGCCGGCATTGACCACTGCATGATCGAGACCGCTCATGCGGGGTTCCAGATCTTGCCACAACGCCTCGTCAGCGACGCTCCCGACGATGATTTCGACGTCGCAATCGAGGCGGAGCTCCGCCATTCCGGTTTCGTCGACATCGACGAGGAACAGCCTAGCTACGCCTCTTTCGGCAAGTGCCTTCGCGCAGGCCGCGCCGATCCCCGAAGCTGCACCGGTAACAAGCGCAGAGCGCCCCTCAAAGTCCCTAATTTCCGTCATGCCGAGCGCGCTAGGCGTTGCGGCCAAAGCGATCAAGCGGCGTTGTCGATGCCGAGGTCGGAAAGCTTGCGATAGAGTGTTGAGCGACCGATCCCAAGCCGCCTGGCGACTTCAGTCATGCGTCCGCGATAATGACCGATTGCGAGGCGGATCACGTCGGCTTCGATCTCTTCGAGTGGGCGCAGGTTGCCGTCTTCGGTGTAGAGCATAACGCCAACGCCTTCGTGCGACATTGACGACGAATTGCCTTCGGTTTCACCAATCAGCTCCGAAAGCTGCGGAAAACTGTCGGCAGTCAGCGTGTTGCCTTCGCAATAGACCGCCGAACGGAACAACACGGATTGCAGCTGGCGGACATTGCCTGGCCAGTCGTAAGCGGAAAGCAAACTCAGCGCGCTATCCGATACGGAAAGATGCTTGAGTCCCGGCTGTTCTCCTATCCGGCCGAGAAAATGGCGCGTGAGAGCTGGGATGTCGCCCGTGCGCTCGCGCAGGGGAGGCAGGACGATACGGGTTGCGGAAAGCTTCTCCGCCAGACTCGCGTCGAAATGGCGGCCGTTCACCAGTTGATCTATCGGCAGATTGCTGGCCGATAGTATGCGTACATCGACGCGGAAGCCGTGCGCGGCCCCGACCGGGCGAATGATCCCGGATTCGAGAGCCTCATCCAGTCGCGTTTGCTGTTCCTTGCCGAGCCGGTCGATCTCGTCGAGCACCAGAGTGCCGCCATCGCAATGTTGCAACGCGCCGATCTGACGGTCGAAGGCGCCGGGAAAGGCATTGGGTTCGTGCCCGAACAGAACCGATTCGATCGAGTTGGGCGGAACGCTCGCCAAGTTGATGATCCGCAAAGATGCCTTGCTGCGCGGGCTGGCGGCGTGCATCGCGCGCATCAGCATTTCCTTGCCGGTGCCGCTTTCGCCTTCGATCAAGGTGTGCCCATGGCCTCTCGCGGCTTTCGCCGCCTGTGCGAGAGCGGTACGGAACTTCGGCGCGGTGCCGATCATCGCGTCGAAATCAAGGCTTGCCGACATCTTTTCGGTCAGCGGCGCCAGTTCGTTGCGCGGCGCTTCGCGCGTCGTGACGGTACGCAGAGCTTCCATCAGCCGTTCTGGCGAGATCGGTTTGACGAGATAGTCGCTCGCGCCCGCGCGCATCGCTTCGACAGCGAGCAACGGAGATGCGCTGGTGGTTAGCATAAGGATCGGAAGGGCAGGGCGCCGTTCCTTGAGTTCTGCGATCAGCGTGCAGGCATCGTCGCCGGGAACCCATTGGTCGAGCAGAATTGCGGAAAGCTGCATTCCCTCACGCGTGCCGAGCATGGCGATCGCGGTCTCGGCATCGCTGGCTACCACTGTACGCCAACCTTCGCGCGCTGCGATGGCCGAAATGAGCCGGCTTTGTGCCGGTTCGTCGTCGATCAGCATGACCAAACGCGATTCTTCGCGCGTATCCTGCTCGGACATGATCGTCGCAACATCCTCAAACCGCCCCGGTCGAACCGTTCCGGGGTGAAACGTCGGTCCGGCATAAGGGGTGCGGGTAAAGACGGTGTTAAGGCTGTTCGCGGCTCGTCGCAGCTATGAGTATGTCTGTCCGCAGTCCTGTCACTAGTGCAGGCTTGAAGCGGGCCCACGGCTTCGATACGGCCATCCGGCATTCATTTCTCGGCAACCTTTTGCCGAATTCACCGTTAGACACCTCAAGAGGGGAACAATCACCATGGCTTCGCACGATATGGACAAGGCCGAACAGACCTATGGCGGCTTCATTTCCACGCTCAAATGGTCGGTACCCTTGATCGCGTTGATCACGCTTTTCGTCGTTATGCTCATCGCTGAATAAGGCACGCAAACCACAGTGAAAATTGCCATCCTCAAGGAGCGTGCCGAAGGCGAAACGCGGGTTGCCGCGACGCCCGAAACGGTCAAGAAATTCATCGGTCTCGACAACGAAGTCGCGATTGAAGCTGGGGCCGGAGCGACCGCTTCGATCAGCGATGGTGCTTTCAACGATGCTGGTGCAACGATTGGGGACGCGGCGGCGACCGCGAAGGACGCCGACATAGTCCTTGGCGTGCAGGCACCCGACGTTGCGCTGCTTTCGGCTGCCAAGCCAGGCGCATGGGTTGCTGCCCTGTTCGATCCGTTCAGTCATAAGGATCGCGTGGAGGCCTATGCGGAGGCTGGGCTCGAAGCGCTTTCGATGGAATTCATGCCGCGCATCACCCGTGCACAGTCGATGGACGTTCTGTCGAGCCAGTCGAACCTCGCCGGCTACAAGGCGGTGCTCGCGGCGGCCGATACCTATGGCCGCGCCTTTCCGATGATGATGACGGCTGCAGGCACCGTACAAGCGGCAAAGGCATTCATCATGGGCGTCGGTGTCGCCGGCCTTCAGGCGATAGCCACGGCTCGCCGCTTGGGGGCCCAGGTCTCCGCTACCGATGTAAGGTCGGCCACCAAGGAACAGATTGAAAGCCTTGGTGCAAAGGCGATTTTTGTGGAGGACGTCGCCGGGATCGAAGGCGAAGGTTCGGGCGGCTACGCGACCGAAATGAGCGACGAATACAAGGCTGCACAAGCCAAGCTCGTCTCCGAACACATCGCCAAGCAGGACATCGTTATCACCACCGCTTTGATCCCTGGACGCGCGGCGCCGGTGTTGATCACAGACGCCCAGATCGCGACGATGAAGCCGGGCAGCGTCATTTTCGACCTCGCCGTGGCGCAGGGCGGCAATGTCGAAGGTTCCATGCCCGACGAATTGGTCGAGCGTCATGGCGTCAAGATCATCGGCTACTCGAACACTCCCGCGCACCTTGCCGCCGACGCCTCGGCACTGTTCGCGCGCAACCACTTTAACTTCCTCTCGGCCTTCTGGGACAAGGAGACGGGCAAGCCCGAACTCGACGAAGAAATTGGCGACGCAATCCGCCTGACCAAGGGCGGGAAAGTGGTCAATGAGAGGCTGAAGGGGGCCGAATAATGGATTTCATCAGCATTCTCTCGATCTTCGTGTTGGCGTGTTTCGTCGGTTACTACGTCGTGTGGTCGGTAACCCCGGCGCTGCACACTCCTCTGATGGCGGTGACGAACGCGATCTCCTCGGTGATTATCGTCGGCGCGTTAATCGCTGCCGCCGAGGCGGAGAACCCGATAGCCAAGTATCTCGGGCTGGCCGGGGTGGTTATGGCGAGCATCAATATCTTCGGCGGCTTTGCGGTCACCGAACGCATGCTGGCGATGTACAAGAAGAAGGAGAAGTAAGAGATGACTTCTGCCTTCCGAACCGCAGTAGAGCCAGAGTTCGCGCTCGATACGGCCGCTGACCTCGCGATGAGTCACGGTGATAGCACTCCGGCCTGGGCCATGCTTGCCTATCTCGCGGCTGGCGTATTCTTTATCCTTGCACTGCGTGGACTTTCCAGCCCGGCAACGAGCCGCGCGGGCAACCGCTATGGCATGATCGGCATGGCGGTGGCGCTGGTTACGACGCTCGTTACTCACGAAATCGCCAACATCGTCGAGATCGGGGTCGCAATCTTTCTCGGCGGCATCGTCGGTGTGACGATCGCCCGTCGGATCGCGATGACAGCGATGCCCGAACTGGTCGCAGGCTTCCACTCGCTGGTCGGTATGGCCGCCGTAGTAGTGGGCCTCGCGGCATGGCTGAACCCCGGCGCGTTCGGCATTGTCGACGAGGCGAGCCAGATCCTTATGGTCAGCCGTATCGAGTTGGGCCTCGGGATAGCCATCGGCGCGATCACATTCTCCGGGTCGGTCATCGCCTTCCTGAAGCTCTCCGGACGGATGAGCGGTTCTCCGATCTTGCTGCCATTGCGCCATGTGATCAATCTTGGGACGCTGGTCGCGATCCTCGGGATCATCGGCTTCTACGCGGTCTCGCCAGAAGGTGGAGCGGGCGAGGGTTGGCCGATCATCGCCATCACGCTGTTGGCCTTTGCCATCGGGTTCCTCCTGATTATCCCGATCGGCGGGGCGGATATGCCGGTCGTGGTGTCCATGCTGAACAGCTATTCCGGCTGGGCTGCAGCGGCGATGGGCTTCACGCTGGGCAACACGGCGATGATCATCACCGGCGCGCTGGTCGGTTCTTCCGGCGCGATTCTCAGCTACATCATGTGCCGCGCGATGAACCGCAGCTTCATTAGCGTGATCGCGGGCGGATTCGGCGCGGACGACAGCGGTGGCGGCAGCGGCGAAGCGCGCGAGCAACGCCCCTACAAGCGGGGCAGCGCAGACGACGCCGCGTTCATGCTCGAACAGGCCGAGAAGGTTATCATCATCCCAGGCTACGGCATGGCGGTGGCGCAGGCGCAGCACGTGCTGCGTGAAATGGCCGACGCGCTGAAAGAGAAGGGCGTGGACGTGAAATACGCGATCCATCCTGTCGCAGGCCGGATGCCGGGGCACATGAACGTACTCTTGGCCGAAGCCAATGTTCCCTATGACGAAGTGTTCGAGCTCGAAGACATCAACTCCGAATTCGCGCAGGCGGACGTTGCCTTCATCATCGGTGCGAACGACGTGGTGAACCCGGCAGCCAAGACCGACAAATCTTCGCCGATCTACGGCATGCCGGTGTTCGATGTCGACAAGGCCAAGCAGGTGTTCTTCATCAAACGCTCGATGGGCGGCGTCGGCTATGCCGGGGTCGACAACGACGTGTTCTACATGGACCAGACGATGATGCTGCTAAGCGACGCGAAGAAAATGGTAGAGGAAATCGTCAAGGCTCTCGATTAGACCGGTACTCGATTAGGGCGCTTGTCGATCGTCAGAAGGGGGATTCATGGCTGACACCGAACGCGTACGTCCGTTTCGCTTTGCTGCCATTCTTGTCGCGATTGCCTTGATTGCCGTCGGCGGCTGGTTGGTCTTCCGAGAGGGGGGCTTCCTCAATCAGGTCACTGAGGAACGTGTCGAAGATGCCCTCCTAGCCAAGGGCGTCCCCGTAAGAATGGCTGCCTGCATGGCGCCAAAGCTGACGCAACGGCTCAGCATCACGCAGCTGCAGAAACTGGAACGTCTCGGTCCGGAAGAAGGTGAAAGCAGTCTTCCTGCATCTGCAGGAGAAGCGCTCGAGCGTTTGCGCCGGGTCGACGACGAAGAGGCGGTTGAAGCGCTGGCTGTGGTTGGCACCCGTTGCGGGGTCGACAGTCTGATCGGCAATATCGGACTCTAGTCCGACCAAACCTTGCAATGCTTGGTCTGCTTGCGCAGATTTGCGCGTAGATAACGGAGATACCGATGGCTCTTCCGAAAATTTCTACGCCAATAGCTGCACAATGAAGTGGATCTTGCGCATTGTGCTGACTCTGGCTGCGGTGTTGGTGGCGCTGTTCCTCGCATTTCGAACGCCCGATACCAAGGTGGCCGAGATGCGCGCAAAGTATGGCGCGGCTCCGTCGCAATTCTTGGAGATCGGGGACGGCGTGACCGTTCACTTGCGCGACGAAGGACCGCGAGACGGCCTGCCGATCATCCTTCTGCATGGGTCTAACGCCGACCTTCACACATGGGAACCCTGGGTTGGGGCGCTCGATGATTCTTATCGCGTGATTCGTTTCGATCAGGTCGGACACGGACTCACGGGACCGGACGCCAAGAGCGATTACTCGCTCGAAAATTTCGTCGAAGATATTGATGAAGTTGCCGACGCATTGGAGCTTGAGAAGTTCGTCCTCGGCGGCAATTCGATGGGTGGGAGCCATACGATTGGCTACGCACTCGAACATCCCGAGCGCCTGCACGGAATAGTATTGATCGATGCCGGCGGCGCTCCTGTAAGGGATCAGGGAAGCGGCAACACCGGGTTTTCGATCGCGCGAACGCCAGGCATCAACCAACTGATTAAGCACATCACGCCGCGTTCCCTGGTCGAACGCAGCCTACGTCAGAGCGTAAGCAATCAGTCGATCGTAACTGAGGTGACAGTGGATCGATATTGGGAGTTGCTGCGCTATCCCGGCAATCGGGAGGCGTCCATCACACGGTTTGCGCGCGGATGGACCGGTTTCACCGAAGATCAGATCGCGGGGATCGAGGTGCCGGCCCTGATCATGTGGGGGGACGAGGATCGGCTCATCCCGGCATCGGCAGGCGATTGGTATGATGCGACGCTCCCTGACAGCAATATCGTGATCTATAAAGGCGTAGGTCACCTGCCGCATGAAGAGACACCTAAGACGGCGTCCGACCTCAAAATCTGGCTGGTTGGCCTCGAGTTAACCGACCAAGAGCTTCAGAACGTGGAATAATCTTAGCCCTATAGACTGCACTTCGGATTGGTCGCTACACCGTGCGACCCCTTCCACTTTTTCGGATTCGAGGAAAAGCTGTGCGCAAACTGGGTCTCATCGGCGGCATGAGCTGGGTGTCGACCGGCATGTATTACGACCGGATCAACCGCATCGTGCAGAAGCGCGCAGCCCCTATGGCGAGCGCGCCCATGTTGATCGAAAGCCTCGACTTCTGCCAGCTCTACGGCATTCGTGAGGATAAGGAATGGGAGCGTGCCGCCGAAGTGCTAAGTGAAAGTGCGAAGCGGCTTGAAAGGGCTGGCGCCAAAGCGTTGATCATTGGCGCGAATTCGATGCACAAGCTTTACGACGATGTCGCTTCAGCGGTCGACATTCCGATCTTGCACATCGCTGACTATGTTGGTCTCGCGATCAAACGAGCGGGCCACAAGAGCGCTGCATTGATTGGCACGCGCAATGTGATGACCGAAAGCTTCTATCGCAAGCGACTTGTCGCGCACGGGATCGACCTGCTCCCGCCCAACATGGCCAATGTCCAGGTACTCGACAAGATCATCTACGAAGAGCTCATGGTTGGCAAAGTCACTCGAGATGCGGAACGGGCGATGAAGACGATAATTACCAACAAGGCGCAGGAAGGAGCCGAAGCGATTGTGCTCGCTTCGACCGAGCTTGCGCTCGTGGTTGACGTCGATGCAAACGTGCTTCCGGTTTTCGATTCCACTCGCATTCACTGCCAGGCAGCGGCGGATTGGGTTCTGGAACAGGAACTGGTGAATTAGTCTGCGACTTAACGGCTGTGCGGCACGCTCTGACGCAACGATCCTCCAACTGGGGTGCATTTGAGCAACTCGGTTCTTACGCGCGGATTTGGAATTTGTCATCGAAACGTAACGATCAAGTTCCGGGCCTTCGGGTCGCACCGAATGGCCCCTGGGGCCGCTCTCACCCCACACACCCGGGAGCGGTCCCACTCGATTCTCAAAAATTGTCCGAAAAGCGGATGACGCTTTGTCGCATCTGTCCACCGCTATCGAACCGGATTCGGGCAAGTTGCCGATCTGTTCCTGTTGAGAGCGATAGTGGGCTGACCTAATCAAGCCTCCCATGACCCGCGCCCCTTTTGCCGCCGATCCTGCCCATCACGGAGGTCGAGAATTCGGAGCCCAACGAAGCGGACCGATAGGGGAAAAGCGCGGTCCGCGCACCGATTTCCAGCGCGACCGCGATCGCATCATTCACTCGATGAGCTTTCGAAGGCTGAAGTCCAAGACGCAAGTCTTCATCATGCCGGATGGGGACCATTATCGTACGCGTCTGACGCACAGTCTCGAAGTCGCCCAGATCGGTCGGGTGCTGGCCCGCGCGCTGGGTCTGGATGATGATCTCACCGAGGCTCTCTGCCTAGCTCACGATCTCGGACACCCGCCCTTCGGACACGCGGGGGAAGACGCCCTTTCGAAGGCCATGATCGAACATGGCGGATTCTGCCACAACGCGCAGGCGCTTCGAACGGTGATGCGTCTGGAATCCCCTTATCCCGAACACGAAGGTCTCAATCTGACATGGGACCTGCTCGAAGGTCTGGCGAAACACAACGGCCCAGTCATGGAGCAACCGAACTGGGCTTTGGCCGAGCTCGATGCGGCGTTCGCGCTCGATCTCGGATCCTGGCCCTCGCTGGAGGCGCAGATTGCCGCGGTTTCCGACGATATCGCCTATGACAATCATGACATCGACGACGGTTTGCGCGCAGGGTTTCTGGAGTTGGACGACCTGTTGGAACTGGATTTCCTCGCGCAACAGTGGCGGGCGGTCGAAAAACGCTTTCCCAACGCTCCGCGAGAGCGCCAATTGCGCGAGCTCGTGCGCGATCAGATTGGTCTGATGGTCAACGATGTGCTTGAGCATACGAATGCCCAGGTCGCAGGGTATGGATCGGTCGCCGAAATTCGTTCGGCCGGTCGGCAACTGGCGGGATTCTCGCCAGCCATGACGGAACACGAACGGGCGCTCAAGAAGTTCATGTACGACAAACTCTATTATCATCCCGAACAGGTCTCGGCGGCCAAGCGTGCACGCCAAGTCGTGGCGAGGCTATTCGAGGCCTATGCGCACGACGCCAATTTGATGCCCGACGAATGGCGGGGCCGGCTTCCGGAAAATCAGCCCGAGCGGGCGCGCATGATTGCCGATTTCATCGCCGGAATGAGCGACCGGTTCGCGATCCGATCCTGCGCGCTAATCTTTGGTGAGCATCCCGAAGGACTGACCAATGTCTGATCGTCGCAGAGTGAGGGGCTACGGGGCGCATGCTCAGGCGGAACCGACCGCTGCGCCGGTGAAGCTGGGGCCAGTGCGGATCGGCTTGGTCGGCGCGACCGGACTAATCGGTACGCGAGTGATTGAGATTGCCAGTGCCAGCGATGAAGCGCGGATAGTCGGAATCGCCCGGCGCGAGGCGAAGCTCCCCGACGGTGCAAGGATGGAGATGTTCGTCGCGGAAGCCGAAAAGTGGGGCGAAGTTCTCGAAGCGGTCCAGCCACGGTCGCTGATCTGTGCACTCGGCACCACGATGAGCAAAGCAGGCGGCGACGAAGAGGCTTTTCGCGCCGTCGATCAGGAGCTGGTCCTGGCCACGGCAGAAGCGGCAGTCGCGGCTGGAGTGCCCAACATGGTGCTGATCAGTTCGGCCGGTGCAGATCCCGTGTCCAAGAACTTCTACCTCCGGGTAAAAGGGGAGACCGAAAAGCTGGTTTCGAAGGTCGGGCTGAAGCGGCTTGATGTCCTGCGTCCCGGCCTTCTGCGCGGTCGACGCGAGGACGATTTTCGATTGGTCGAGAAGTTGGCGATGATCGCCAGCCCCATCACCGACCCCCTGCTGCCGCAAAAATGGGCAATGTATCGCTCGATCGATGCCGACCTGGTTGCGGAAGCCGCCCTTGGCCTGGGCATGCGACGAGCAGCGGGTCGGTTCACGCATGACAACGAAGCGATGAAGCGTGCAGCACGGGAATGGCGCAATGCAGTCGCCAAGCATACTGCTGAGCAGAATTGATCGATGGATTGGGGTCTTGTCTTTAGCGCAGTGAACCTGATCGCGCTGGTCTCTTGGGTCTTCCTGATCGCCTTGCCGCGTTGGCCGATTCTGCTCTCGGCGCTGACATATCTGGGCGTAGGGCTGTTGTGCTTGGTCTACGCGCTGGGATTGATCGGGGTGCTTTCGGGAATCCTTCCAGCGGGCGAGGGCGGGGCGGACTTCACCACAATCGAAGGCGTGCGTTCGATCTTTTCCAGCGACGTGGGGGTCACGATCGGGTGGACCCACTACCTCGCCTTCGACCTGTTTGTAGGGATTTGGGTCGCGCGCGACGCGGATGCGAAGTTCTTTTCGCGCTGGGTACAGGCGCCAATCCTGCTCACGACCTTTCTGGCCGGGCCACTCGGCCTTTTGATCTGGCTCGTGGTACGCGAACCGCGCGCGCGATCGCGACGGCTGAGCTAAGCGTCTTTCGTCCTAGCGGAAAAGGGCTTTGAGCCGCCGACATACTTGGCCTAACACACTCCTCGCAAACGCCTTGTGGGAGAGAGCACGGCATGGCGAACAACGCCTATCATGACTTTGTCACCTTCGATGAGATCCTAGACTTCTGGGCAACCGAGCGGCCTGATGGACTGGCGTTCGAACAGGAAGGTCGGATCGCGACCTATGGCGAGCTGGACGATATCACGCGAAGGCTTATCGGGCTTTATCAATCCAAGGGGATTGTCAAAGGCGACCGCATTGCGTGGCTCGGGAAGAACGAAGACATTTATTGTCAGCTCTATCTTGCCGCAGCGCGGATGGGGGCGGTGATGGTTCCGGTCGGTTGGCGGCTCGCCCCGCCTGAAGTGGCCTACATTCTGTCCGATACAGACGCTAAATTGGTGTTTGCGGGCGAGGAATTTGTCGAGACCGCCCGAGAAATCGCCGCCGACCTGTCCGCCAGGCCTGAAGTAGTGAGTGCGGATCAGGCGCGCGCATTCGCACGCTCTCATGATCATCGTGAATATGCTTCGCCGGATGCGGACGAGCCGATTCTGCAACTTTACACGTCAGGGACGACCGGAAACCCCAAAGGCGCGGTCCTTTCAAACGCCAACCTCCTTGGTCTTCGCAATCACGGAAACGCGGCCGGCCTCGCGTGGAATTTCTTCGATCCGGACGATTGCATGCTGATCGCCATGCCTTGCGCACATATTGGCGGCACCGGCCTGATCAATATCGGAATTGCCAATGGCATCCGAAACCTGATCCAGGCCGAGTTCACGCCGGTTGGGGTGCTCGAAGCGATCGAAGGCGGGGCAACGCATCTCTTCATCGTACCTGCAGCATTGCAAATGGTCGTGCAGCATCCGCGCGCGGCGGAAACCGACTTCAGCCACCTCAAATACCTGATGTACGGCGCAGCCCCGATGCCGCTGGAGCTCCTGAAACAGGCAGTGAAGACCATGCCGAATGCCGGGTTTTTGCAAGCCTATGGCATGACCGAGACGAGCGGCACGATCTCGATCCTGCCGCCGGAGGATCACACGCTTGAAGGCAATGAGCGGATGCGCTCGGCCGGAAAGGCGGTGCCCGGAGCAGCGATCGAAGTGCGTGGACCCGAAAACGACGAAGTACCGCGCGGGGAAATTGGCGAAGTCTGCATCAAGTCTCCGTCCAACACAGTGGGTTACTGGAAACTGCCCGAAGCCACTGCAAAGACAATCGACGATGATGGGTGGTTGCATACCGGCGATGCCGGAGTGATGGATTCCGATGGCTACGTCTACATCCAGGACCGGATCAAGGACATGATCATCTCTGGCGGAGAAAACGTTTATCCGGCAGAGGTGGAGAACGCGATCTTCGGTCATCCGGCGATTGCGGAGGTGGCTGTTATCGGTGTCCCTTCGGAGCGCTGGGGCGAGGAAGTGAAGGCCTGCGTCGTTTGCAAGCCGGGCCACGAGATCGAAGAGGGCGAAGTGATCGCCTACACGCGCGAACGCATTGCGGCGTTCAAGGCCCCGAAGAGCGTCGACGTGATACCTGAGATGCCGCGCAATCCTTCGGGCAAGATCCTGCGTCGCCAGCTGCGTGAACCCTACTGGGAAGGGCAGGAACGGCAGGTCAGCTAGGCTTGAAAAAGCACGCGCCAGCAACTTCGCGCAATCGCGAGGCGATCCTTGCGATCCTGCGCCACGAATTGCCCGAATGGGGAGCGGTGCTGGAGGTTGCCAGCGGATCGGGTGAGCATGCCGTCTATTTTGCCGAACATATGCCTGCGCTTGCGTGGCAGCCCAGCGATCCGAGTTCGGAGGCGATTGCCTCGATCGAGGCCTACCGGGCAGAATATGAAGGCGTAAACCTGCGCGAGCCCTTAGTTCTCGATGCCAGCCAAATTGCGAGTTGGCCTATCGAGCGCGCCGACGCGATACTGTGCTGCAATATGGTCCATATCGCTCCATGGGAAGCGACCGTGGGACTGTTTGCTGGTGCTGGGCGATTGCTGGAAGAGGGCGCTCCCTTGGTCCTCTATGGCCCCTATTTCGAGGCAGAAGTCGAGCCTGCACCGTCAAACGTCGATTTCGATGTCGGCCTGCGAGAGCGCAATCCGGATTGGGGGATCAGGACAGTCCGGTCGATCGATGATCTTGCCGGTGCCAGCGGTTTCAACCGCTCTGCACGCCACGAAATGCCCGCCAACAACCTTACGCTGGTCTACCGGCGGCGCTGATCATCATCCGTCAGTTGATCACTTCTTCGCCGGTTTCGCCGACCGATTTGATGTCTTCGCCGAGGCCTTTGACGGTGTTGCAGGCGGCGCTCGATAGCGCGAGAGCGGCGATAATTGCTGAGATCAGGGTTTTGCGGATCATGATGATGGTCTTCCTTTCGGGGTTAGGCGCTAGCTCTGACCAGCTGAACCTGTCTTTTCGCGTGCGAGCAAGCGTTCGCGATATGCGATGAGCAGCCCTGCACCGATGATGAGCGGTGCACCAAGCCACAACGTTGTTGGAGGTGTCTGACCGAATATGGTCGACCCGTAATACGTCGCCCAGAGTATTGCCGTGTAGTCCATGAGCAGAATGACGCCCGCGGAGCCGAACCTCAGGGAAGAAGTGAGCAGTATCTGAGCAAGGGCTCCGCAGAGTGCCATGGCGACGATAACACCCCATGTTTCAAGGTCATGCGGTTCGAACACGAATGGGAGAGCCAGCGCGGCGAGCGGAGTCGTCATCAAAGTGAACCAGAAGATAATGCTCCACGGACTCTCCGTCTTGTTGAGATCCTGGATCTGAAAGCTTATCAACGCCACCAGAAAGGCGGCGAAAAGCCCTATAGCGGCTCCTATCGGATCGATTACGCCGGAACCGGGCTGTGTGAGGATCAGGACGCCGGCAAAGCCCAGCACCACAGCGCCCCAACGATACTTTCCGACGCTTTCTCCAAACAGAACGACCGAAAGCAAAACCGCGAAGAATGGCGCAGTGAAGCCGATCGCGGTCGCTTCCGGAAGAGGCAGTAACATCACCGCTCCATAGACGAAGAACATGCCGGCCAGGCCGTAGATCGCGCGGCGAGCGTGCGCGGCGAACCGAACCGTCTTCACTGTCGCGAGCTTGCCCCATAAGACGAGCAGCGAGATGACGCACAGCAATGTGACTGCTTGTCGCCAAAAGACGAGTTCGGCCAGATTGACACCGCGTTCGCCACCGAGCTTCACCAGCATCGACATGGTTGCCAGCGTTCCCGCCGTAGCGAGACGCAATCCGAGCGCTAGCATCGGGCGGGGATTGGCGATCGAACCGTCCATTGCCGCGGCGCTTGGCGCAGGCGGGGGGATTGCGCAAGCGCCGTCACGTCCTAGATCGCACGGGCGATGGACGTGTTGACCCAGATCGCGCTTTCGAGCGATGCCGCAATCCTTGCGATGGTGGGTGCGGCGTTCATGGCGTTGGCGGCATTGTGCGCTGTGATGGAGCGGCGTCGCAACAAAGGCCGTTCGCTTGCAAGGCTTGAGCGCGTGGGGTGGGTGCCTTGGACGCCGCTATTCGTCGGTTGCATGATCATCGGCGGCGGATGCCTCGCGATGAGCTTGCCCGTGGTATTGGGGAGTCTTTAGTGAGAATGAGCCGCGGACGGATCCGCAGCACTCATTCTTACAGACACGCCTCTAAGAACGCCTGATCGAATCCGTACTGACGGGCTTTCTCGAGCGTGTAGGGACGCAGTCCTGCGGCGCGGAACTCGCCGAGGATCTTTCCGTCTTCGGTTTCGTCGAGATATTCGAATTTGAACAGGTTCTGAGTGACGATCACGTCGCCTTCCATTCCGATCACTTCGGTGATGTCGGTGGTACGGCGCGAGCCGTCGCGCAGACGTTTCACCTGCACGATAAGGTCGACCGATTCCGCGATCTGGCGCGAAATGGCTTCCTTCGGGATTTTGATGTCGCCCATCAAGATCATGTTCTCCATACGGCCGAGGCATTCGCGCGGGCTGTTGGCGTGGAGCGTACACATCGAACCGTCGTGGCCCGTGTTCATGGCGGCGAGAAGGTCGAAGCATTCTGCGCCACGAATCTCACCCAGGATGATCCGGTCGGGCCGCATACGCAGGGCGTTCTTCACGAGGTCGCCGATGGTGATCGCGCCCTGACCCTCGAGGTTCGGCGGACGCGTTTCGAGCGGCAGCCAGTGCGGCTGTTGCAGGCGAAGTTCGGCGGCGTCCTCGATGGTCAGCACGCGCTCTCCCGGGTCGATCATCTTCGACAGGGCGTTGAGCATGGTCGTCTTACCCGAACCCGTACCGCCCGAGATAACGATGTTCATCCGGCATGCGCCCGCGATCTTCAATGCGGTGCACATCTTCTCCGACATCGAACCGAACTCGCGCAGCATGTCGAGCGTGATCGGCTTCTCGGAGAACTTACGAATCGAGATCGCGGTGCCGCGCAGCGACAGTGGCGGTACGATGACGTTCACACGGCTGCCGTCCTTGAGACGGGCGTCAGCGAGCGGGGTGGTCTGGTCGACGCGGCGGCCGACCTGGTTCACGATCCGCTGCGCAATCTGGAACAGGTGCTGCTCGTCGCGGAACTGGATCGGGGCAAGTACCAGCTTGCCCGATTTCTCAATGTAGGTCTGGTCCGGGCCGTTGACCATGATATCGGACACGTCCGGGTCATTGAGCAGTTCTTCGAGCGGACCGAAACCGAGCAGCTCGTCGATCAGGACTTTCTCGAGCGCGAACTGCTCGCGGCGGTTGAGCGTTACCTTGAGCTCTGCCAGCACTTCCATGATGATCGGCCGGAATTCTTCCGACAGTTCTTCCTTGGAGAGCGTTGCAGCTGCTTCAGGATCGACGCGTTCGAGCAAGCGGGGGAGGACC
>JAAUYH010042557.1_pt1 | contig 26349 bp, 19 predicted proteins | sample 7278061 | NCBI WGS metagenome assembly JAAUYH01 (sample SAMN14350203, study PRJNA611818) | marine sediment metagenome | isolation source: surface marine sediment (0.6m) | place: French Polynesia: Moorea | collected 2018-08
AAAAGTAGTCAATAATCTTCTCAATGAAGGAGCTTTAACTATTAATTGGAGTGAAAAGTTCAAAAACAAAGGTAATTTAATTAATGCAATGTAAGTGCGTCTAAGCTTAGTGGACAGTTGTAATCCAGACGCATTAGTATCATCAGCAACTCGCATACATTATCCCAAACCAAAGGAAATTGATACAAGTGCCTTACCTAGTTCGCTCTTAAGAGAAGTACAATTTGTTTACGCTCAGTTAAACGAGTTATCACTGAACTAGAGATTTATAGAAACAACACAACACCACCTGTTTTCCATTTGATCTAGCGGAATTTCCAATCGTTTTTTTTTGTACAACACCCCGAAAAGAGGGATTAGAGCTGGAGTTTAGACTAACTGAATCCCGATGGTCATACTCTGAACAATTCATCATGACTGAGTTTTAAAAGGGTAACGTGACGAGATCTCTAACAACTCTCATTTCTTGCGACAGAACCATATTCCAAATATACTTTTCAGATATATAAGATAATCAAGGCGACAAAAAATACGATGAATGCACCGCCTGCTTTTATTAACGATCGATTTACAGGAAATTTTCTTTCTAAGCGTAAATAACCTAAAAGAAAATAACTCAATAAACTGGCAATTAAAGCAGCAACAATTCTCAGGATACGTCCTTGGTAAACGTAAAACATGAGCTTGATCGAAGTAAGCAAATCGTAGGTGTTATTTTCATAGGTTGGGTTCTTTAAAGGAATGGAAAGCGTTGTCCAAGTATCGCCTCCATCGGTGGATTTAAATACTGCTGCTCCAGCAGCACCGAAGGCATAAATCGTTTTATCAATAGCGTAAGTGGGTGAAAACTGAATTGGCACGCCTGAAGAAGGAACATTATTCATTCTTGCCAATGCCATGGAAGCATTACCTATCTGAGTAAAATCCTCACCACCGTTAACGGTTTTAAATAATCCTTTCCCTCTCACACTAACTAAGAAAGTTTGATCGTTCTGGTAATCTGGAGAAATGGCAAGACCTTCTATATAGCTATCTCCGCCATAAGCGGAGCCGACTAATTTAACCCAACTTTCTCCACTATCTCTGGTCAGAAAAACCCCTTGACCAGTCCCAGCAATAACGGTTTTGTCGGCTTTGTAGTTAGGAGAAATAGCTAACTGGATATTAAAGCTTTTTCTCAAAGCGGTATTTTGGGTTGCAGGTTGCCACGTTTTTCCGCCATCAACGCTTTTATGTACTCCCTCAGGTCCTGAGGTATATAAGGTTTTGTCAGATGCAAAATCTGGTGATATGGCTAGGGAAGGTCCGTCATTACCGAAGACACGTCCTACCTCTCCGACGATAGAGAAGTTTTTACCTCCATCAGTTGAGCGAAAAATAATCCCTCGTTGGTTGCTTAAATAGACAGTTTTATCAGTGGCAAAATTTGGGGAAGGAGCGATTGTAATTCCCCTAACTTCTTTACTCAGAGGAACTATCTTCCAAGAATTCCCTCGATCTGTAGACCTTACAACCTTAGACCACAATACACTGGCAAATATAGTTTTATCTGAACGATAGTTGGGAGAAAAAGCTACATCAAAAAAACGTCGAGGGTCTTGATTAGAATCAATTGGGCGGAAATTACGCTTGAAGCGGGGTATTTCTAAGCCTTTTTCAATATGTCTCCAGCTAGTTCCTCCATCTTGGCTGATATAAGGAAATCCGACATAGGTAACAGCAATTACTGTAGAGTCATTACTATAATCTGGGGATACATCCAGACTGACAATCGCTCCTCCGAATAAAGTATTTATTTCTTGCCAAGCCTGTCCCCCGTTTGTCGATTTAAATAGACCATTGAACCCCCCTAAGAAAATTGTTTGATCCTGGCTAAATGTTGGGGAAACTGCCACTTTATTGAAGTGAGGTTGCTTCAACTGGTCTGCTTGAGAGTCTCTAGTTATTCCTTGGCTGAATTTACGCCAAACCTTGCCATCATCATTAGAGTAGAATAGACCATCGTGCCAAGTAGAAACAAAAAAAGTCTGGTCATTTTTAGAATCAGAGGAAATGACTATATCTGTGATCGATTTATCGGATAAACCCTGATTTGCTTCCGCAAAAGACAAACCATTGTCCGTTGTTTTAAAGATACCGCTTTTTTCCGTCCCCACAATAAATGTTCGATCGACAGCAAAGTTGGGTGAGATTGCTATCGCTGTAATTGCACCACTATTTTTCAGTTGATAACTTTGTTGCCAAGTATCGCCACTATCGCTAGAAACGTATAATATTCCTTGATTGTCGCCAATAATTATCTTTTTTTTATCGTTAGCAGGAAAGGCGATCGCTGTAATTTTATAATTGTTGTCTAGGACTTGATACCAAGTTTGACCATCGTTTTTGGTTTTGTATAATCCTTGCTCCGATCCAGCAGCTAAGACAATCTCAGGAGACCCAGAAGAAATAGAAACTAAGCCAATATTCAAGTTGTCTAATCCGTTATTGACTGTAGACCAAGAAAGACCTTCATCTTGTGATTGATAAATACCACCGTCGAGGGAAGATAAAAAAAGGACTTGTTTGTTGCTAGGAGAGATCGATAGAGAAGAAAATCTCGTTCCTCCATCCAAGCCATTGACTATTCTTTGCCAAGCATTTCCCCCATCAATAGATTTGAATAAGTTTCCTCGCACAACAATGAATAAAGTCCGATCTTGCTGATAGTCTGGAGATATCGTTACTTCAGAGACGACATCATGAGGTCTATGAGCAAAAGCAGTATTGTAATCTAAGAACAAGTAGTTAAAAACAAATAGAAAGGAAGTAATCATAATACTTCCGAACAGAACCAAGAGTTTACTCATTCTGAGTTTATAAGCTTTTTTCATGGTCTCAAATAATTTGGAGTTATTTCTGTACGAAAGCTTGAGGATTAAACAAAGTCAAGGAAAATCAGCACTTATGCCAATTTAATCATCTTAAGTATATCCCTTTACCTAACGTTTAAATCATGATGAGTATCAAGAGGTTCAAAAAACTGGAATTATCTTGAGAAGGACATTATTTGATAATTAGGTTTGAAAAATCAAATTGATATAATTCAATAGTTAGAAAATCGACGCAATTATTAACCAATAAAAAAATAGTCACTATTAGCTAACTAGATATTATGGTACTTCCTAGTTGTTCTCTCTGGATTTTAGTCGCTAGAACTGACATACCTTTCATGATGCATACCATCCCTCATTTAGTGAGGATGAGTAATTATCCTTTTCAAGAAAAAGTATTAGCTATAGATACGGCTCCTTTATCAGGAGATAAAGTAAATCGTCCGGGAGTGGGAACTCTAGAAGAATTAAAGACTCTTACTCGACAGTTATTAGATGCAGGAATAGTCGATCGAATTGTTAACATTAACTACGATCCAAACTATAGAAAGAAAGTTTATCAAAAACACTTTGATTTTCCCTTACGCCAGACTCACAACTATAAAGGCTATCCTATTCTAGGAACGATATTTACAATCGAGGAAGCTCAAAGTGAATATATGCTGCACTTTGATAGCGATATGCTCCTTTATCAACAACCAGACTATAGTTGGATTCAAGAGGCAATACAGTTAATGGAGCAAAATCCTGAAATTATGTCTTTGCGTCCCTTGACAGGTCCTCCTACCCAGGATGGTACTATGTCCCAACAGAAATCATATCAGTATGATCCCGCTGGTTTTTATAAGTTTAAGTTTTTTGGTAGTAGAGCTTATTTAATCAATAAACTAACTTTTAACAAATTGCTACCTTTGCCAATTATTTGGCGACCTTACCGACAAAAAAATATCGCTCAACTTCCCCTGAAAGTACAGACACTATTGAACTATACTTTTCATAAAGGGAAATTAGACTCCTGGGAAATAATGATGTCAAAAAAATTAGAAAGCTCTGAATATTTTCGAGGAGTTTTAGCTAGTAAAAAGGCTTGGACATTACATCCTAAAGACCGTAGCTCCGAGTTCATCAAAGCTCTACCAGAAATTATTAATCGCATAGAAACAGGTGACTATCCATCTGAGCAAGCTGGTCATTATGATTTAATTTCCGAATTATGGTTATGAACTACTAGAACTTGCATAGCAAGTTCTAGTGTCAAGAAAAATTATCTGTAGGAGTGGTTGGCAAAACGATGCGCTACAGGAATGAGCACCAAGACAACCCTCCTAACAATGACCCTGGTGAGCATAGGTTCAAGCCCTGCCCTTCAGTTGTTAGTTTTTAGTTCTTGCTCCGTCCTTACTAATAACTAGAATCGACCCCCTGAAAGGGCGAAGAGAGCCAACAATCATTTCTTAATGAGAAGCAATATTGCTACTTTGCTACAATAAGGAGTACTACAGCTTTAACACTAGATGTCTCAAAAATATAAATTACAATTAGGCTTTCTAAAAAATACTTTATTGTCTGTTAGTGTAGTTTACTTTGGTTGCTGTTTATTTCTATATTTACAACAAGATGATTTAATTTTTACGCCAAGTAAAAATATATATTCTCATCCAAAAGATAAAGATTTTAATTTTAGCTATAAAAATGTGTGGATTACTGTCCCTAATTCTCAAGATAAGATCCATGGCTGGTGGTTTTCTGCATCAGCTAATAATAAAACAATGAAACTAATTCCTAATGAGCCTCATAATGTTGTACAGAATCAAACCATATTATATCTTTGTGGTCGAGGGGGGAATAAAAGCTATTATAATAACTTAGCTAGAGTTCAAGGATTATTACAATTAGGATTTAATGTATTGGCGATCGATTATCGTGGCTATGGTCAAAGTCAGGGAAATAATCCCACAGAATTAAAACTCTATCAAGATAGTCAAGCTGCTTGGAAATATTTAACTAAAGAAAAAAAGATTGCCCCTGAAACAATTACAATTTATGGAGAATCATTAGGGGGAGCAGTAGCAATAGATTTAGCCTTAAAAAAACCTCAAGCAAAAGCCCTAATTGTGCAAAGTTCTTTTACTAGTATGACCGAACGAGTACTGGAAATAAATAGACTAAGATTGTTTCCTATAGAAATAATTTTGAATCAAAAGTTTGATTCTATAACTAAAATAAAATCATTACAAATGCCAGTTTTGTTTTTACATAGTACTGGAGATAATGTAGTGAGCTATCAACATAGTCAGAAATTATATAAAGCTGCACCTCAACCTAAAAAATTATTTTTAATTCCTAAAGGAAATCATTTTAATATTTATCGACCTAATAATGACTCTTATCTAAAAGCTATCACAAACTTTATGAAGAGCGATCGCTTTTAGATTAGATTTTAGTCCAGAGCGATCGCCTGGTAGGGGCGGTTCGCGAACCGCTCTTACTAACTACTACAGATTCCCTGTTTCCTGCATATACTCTGTTAACAAAGAAGCAGGAGGGCGATCGTATTGCCAAGCAAAGGCATGACGAAAAGATGCTTCTTGACAAGCTTGTAGTTGCCTAAAATCAATTACATCTTGAGTCAGCAAATTTTCGTATTCAAAAGGTAAACGGACATTATGTAAACCAGCATTATCCGTACAGATAGCAATATCAACTCCCGCATCAAAACAACGTTCAAATACTACTTTGAGTTGAGATAGATCTTCTAGAGTTCCTGTCTTTAAATAGGTAGTAGGACAAACTTCTAAACACTGTTTGCGCTGGGCTATTTCGGGCAATAATTCTGGATATTGCAAAGGAATCTGAATACCATGACCAATTCGCATTAAATAGGGTAATAATTCTGGATAATTGCCTTCGGTAGTTTCATAAACATGACCAGTAGTTTTTAAACCCAAGGCGAGAGCGTATTTATATAGATCAACAAATTCATCCAAACGCTCCCGATAATGAGCATCTCCTCCAGCTAAATCGATCGCACAGACATATTCTGGGGAACTTGCAGCTACATCAACGATCGCTTTATTAACTTCATAGGGTAGCCGAGAGTGCATACACAATATCTGACTAGTAACAATAGGATGCTCTTTAACCTGACTTGCCTTACCCACAATCTCCACAATCTTCGCCATTTGTTCAATTCGTTTAGATTGGCTTAAAGTCTCGTCAGTACGAAGATACGGAGTATAGCGCAATTCCAAATAAGCTAAATTTTCAAAAATATACGCACCTCGAATGAGGCGATAGATAAAGTATGGTAAAGTCCCTTCTGTTTGCACACTTTCTACCAGAGTATGCAATTCTAAATATTCATCGAGAGTATTGCGCGATCGAGTATAAAACTCTTCAAATTCTGGATAATCAGGAAACTTTTCTGCCAAGTCCGCATCATGACGTTGGCAATATCTCCACAGAATCCTTGGCACAACTGCGCCACCAAGATGGCGATGTAAATCAGCGTGTAAAGCCACTTCTAACTCCTTCCTTTATCAGGATTCTGAATAATTTTCAATTAATTAGTATTCTAAATACTCTAATAAATTTATTAGCTAATAGCCAACGGCTATTAAATTCTTGAAGACCATTCTTACTAAATATAGACTTATTTCTAGAAAGCTAATATTTTTTTTGTCTTATGGAAAAAATAGAGTTAAATTTTGGTTGGTCATCTTTGACTACTGTAGGAGTAATTGTTTTAGGGCTATTGACTATCTTTTGCCCCAATCCTCTTCAAGCAGCAGAATTACCAGATAACGAAAATACTGCCCAAGTATTAGAAGTAGAAGCAAAGGGTAAACCAGGAGCTTACAATTTTGCTGTCACTATCAGTAGTCCTGATACTGGATGCGATCTCTATGCTAATTGGTGGGAAGTTATTAATGAAGAAGGCGAGTTACTTTACCGCAGAATCTTAGCCCATTCCCATGTAGATGAACAGCCATTTACTAGAAGTGGGGGTTCTATCCCTCTTGAAGCCAATCAAGTAGCGATCGTACGAGTTCATATGCACCCTACAGGCTACAGTACTCAAGTACAAAAAGGTACTGTTAAGAATGGCTTTAAAGCAGTTACTCTCGAATCAGAATTTGCTCTAGAGTTGGCACAGCAAGAACCTTTACCCACAGGTTGCGCTTTCTAGTTGTTGGTTATTAGTCGTTAGTTCTTATCAGCAAGCTCTGGTTAAACTCTATCAAAAATCGATTAATAAACACTCAAGAAAAATTCAAACTAGCCATCTAGATAAATCTTGCTGAATTAAATCTTGCAACTTACGAATATCTTCTTGATATTCTGTCATTAATTGCTGACGCATTTCATTAGTAAGACTTGGTTTAAAAAGATTTTTTTCTTTAGCTTCTTGTTTTAAATTTTGCCTAAATTGTAAGGGTAAAAAAGGTTTAACTATTGACTTGAGCGGATTGGGTTTGTCTAGAAACTGATGCCAGGATTTATTTCGAGGAATAAGAGAAGTATTGTGTTTACGAGACATATCAGGAGTGAAATTATCATCTATCTCTAAAAATCGAAAAAGATCTTGCATCACCTTTACTGGTTCAGCAACAAAGCTTTCATAGAGATAAATTTTAATTTGTTCTCGTTCAAAAAGCTCATAATAAGGATTAAGTTGATGATAGTAAAAACCTTGATTTTTATAGTGCCACTTTGGTCCCCAATTTTCTTTAATTCTTTCTTCTTCCGCTGCTAAAGCATCCTGAAAATTAGTCAAGTTTTCAGCGCGATCGCGCACTGCCCAAACATAATTAGAAAAAGCTCTATCTACAGGATTTCTTAAAATAGCAATCAATTTAATATTAGGTACGTGCTTATGAATTGTAGCAGCACTTTTTGGGTAGTAAATATAGTATGGAGAAGCTTCACCAATCGCTTTTTCTCCATTATGACCGAGAAACAGTTTTTGATAAGATTCTAAATCTGTTACAACCCATTTATCTACCCATTTTTGCGCTCCAGGACCATTAAGAGTTGGTTTTTCTCCTTCAAAAGCAAAAAATCCAGGTTCTTTGAAAGAACTCATAAAAACATCTGGATGCTGTTCTAAATATTTATAAATAGAAGTTGTCCCTGACTTAGCTGCACCAAAGACAATAAAGTTAGGCATTACCATAGATTAATTTATCAATTCAATCAAATTTAGTCATACTAAAATATTAATTTAGCATTTAACTATTTAATTAGCTAGTTTTACGGTTATTAATATTTTTTTAACAGTGTTAGCATCGTGTCAAATAAATGGCTTTTAATGCTCGATATAATATGCATAATTACTTTCAAGAAATCTCCTGTATTAATATAGAAGAATAATTAGGAAAATGGAAACAATTCAAGAATGAATCAATCAAAAATAATCTTGATTGGAAAATAAAAAGATTCGGAGCAATTAAAAATAAAGTTAGAGGCAAGGGAGCTTCTTTATCTCATTTAGAATTAATCAAAATAGCCCATACAAATAAATTTGAACACATTTTTATTTTTGAAGATGATACTAAATTTATTGACTGGAATTTAAACTATTTAGAAGATGCAATAAATCATTTACCTTCAGACTGGCAAATATTTAATATTGGTTATAATATTTGTGCTAACGAAAATCAACTAAAATACCAGCAAATATCTAAAAATTTAATTAAAGTTGAAAAAGGATGTGATCTTAGAAGTAATAATGCCTATGCTATTAATAATAATGCTTTTGAATATATAATTAGAGAATATAGCCGATTTTTTGAACAGTGGAAAGAACATAAATTTAAATGGCATTTAGATTTGTGGTTTGCTCAAAACTTCGATCGCTACTGTCTAGTGCCACTCATGTGCGTTCAAAATCAGGGAGATAAACCACAAAGATTTATAGACAACTTTTCGGTGCATAGAATCATGCCTATTCTCTCCCAGTAACAAGACAATGAAATCATTAAGATAAATAATAATTTTTTTGTTATGTAGACTATATTTTTTCGCGAAATTTACCTGTAGAATATACCTTGATTAGTTTAAAGCAATAATTCAAGCTGAACTATTTAAGAAAGGGAAAATGAAACTAATATCTACAGGTAGAGCCAGGACTAAGTCACCAATATACTTTACTTTATATAATGTCGATCAAAAGAGAGTCGGATTTACAGATATACTCATGCGTTGGTCTACATTGTATAAACTTGGTGCTTCTCTTGGCTATACATATGTACATCAACCCATTAGATGTCAAAATACTACTGATATATACAATTTTTTAGGCTTTAATGACAGCTTTAAGCTTAAACTAGGTGATTTTCTTAACTTAAATCAGGTTACTAATAAAAAGGCATATAGCTTCCGAGAATTTGACTATTCTTCAATTGTCAATTCTCCTTATTCACCTAGAACCTTAATTAATAAATGTAAAAATCTTATCATTGACAAATTTTTTTTTAGTCATTATCAACTGGTAGATATCGTTATTAATGAAGCCTTATTTCAAAAATATAATATTTTCGATCTCAACGATTTGCAAAAATACATCAAAAACATAGCCGATCGGCAAATTAATTCTCACAAAAGAACAATATTATTTAGATTTCAACTTAGTGGAGCTAGAAAAAAATTCTATCATTTAATTAACTCTCAAATTGCTGATTTTCCCGATCAACTCAATTTACGTTACAGGTATTTTCAAGCTAAAGATAAACAACCAATAGAATCACATTTTTTACCTAATAAACTCAAATTATTAGTTCATATTCGACAAGGAGATACGGCATTTATAGAAACTCCTTGGAAAACCTTTATTCCCGTGTACGGTAAAAATTCATTTACTGAATTAAATCATCCAAGTGAAGGTGGATATGCTGATTTAATTGATGTTGATGATTATTATCATTTTGTTAAAAAATTTACTGAGTATTGGGATAAAGAGAATATTTCTATGGTAGTTTCTTCTGATGGTTATAGCAAAGCTTTTTCTCTATTAAATGAAAACTTGAGTAAATTTAATTTTGATGACAAGAAAATAAATCAGTTGAGAAAAGTTGAAAAATTATACCAAAAAAAATTTGATATATTTGTTGATAATTTCTCTAATAGTAGTTATCTTATCGGCGAAACTAATGAAAATCTTTATAGTCTAATTCATTCTACTCTGGAAGCCGATGTTATTATCATGGGGTTTCGCAATACTTTAGGTATGCTACTTAAAATTATAGCTCACTACTATGATATTGATAATCCTCCTGTCATTATAGAACTTTATAAAAAGAGAAAACCATTTGATAGTAAATCGTTGTTAGGTCTAGATTCTCGAAAAGCAGAAATTATTCAAGTTAAATTGGATGATTGTAACTGGGAAGATTTGATGTTGAGAGTGAATAAAGTCCTTAAATTTAGAGCATCTGACCAAAAAATCAATAGCTAATTTTGAGATAATGATTACGATTAACAACTATAATTGTCAAATCAACGATGCTTCAAATCTTAACAATAACTAATCTTGAAGAATTTGACGATATATGTCAACATATTTTTGGGCTTGCTTTTCTAGAGAAAATTCTTCTATTGCTATTTCACGGCAATTCTGACTAAAACGTTCACGCAGAGATTTATCCTCTAGCAATGCTATAATCCCTTTACTAAAATCGTCAATATTTTCCGACTTAGCTAGATAGCCAGTAGCCTCTGGACGCACTAAATCACTAACTCCTCCAATATTAAAAGAAACCATTGGGGTACCACAAGCCATACTTTCTTGTAACATTAACGGTAAATTGTCAGCCCGAGTAGGGAAGAGAAATAAATCGACAGCAGAATAGACGAGGGCTTTAATACGCTCGCTTTCTATGTAACCTAGATTAATAGTGTCTATCTCAACAGCTTTGCTAATTTCTTCGCCTTTACGACCCATAGTTATTAGTACACTATCTGCTTTTAAGGATGCTGGTAGACTAGATAATGCTTTTTGTAATAAGTCACCTCCTTTCCGATAATCTTTTAAATTATTAGCACCTAACATTAAGACATTTTGATTTTTAGAAATACCTAGAATAACTTTACAATATTCAGAATCTAAAGGTTGATAGATTTCTGTATCAATACCATTAGAAATATGATGAATAGAAAAGCGATTCAGCATACTTTCTTTGGCTCGTTCAGCTAACCATTTACTAGGAGCTACAATAGTTAAGTTAGCGGAATTATAAGCCCAATTTTTGAGTTTCCATTCTAATCTTGTGTTATCTCTCTTGATTGCTGGATAGCTATTAGGATAAGGACATTTTCCACAACCAATTTTCCAGCGATCGCAATCATAGCTATAGGCGCAATGTCCCGTAAAAGCCCATTGATCGTGTAGCGTCCAAACAGCAGGTTTGTATTTAGTTAGAGTAGGTAAACTAAGATAGCTAAAGTATCCTGTATGTAAATTATGAAAATTAAGGATATCTGCTTCTTGAAAAGAAGATATCTTAGGAATATCAAAACTACCAATATACTGAAGGTAATTGAGTCCTAAAAACTTAGTTAGAGGAGAAATTCTGCTTTCTAGATTAGTTTTACGAGGTATATTAGCTACTAATTTATCCTGAGTTTGTTTTCTACTAACTAGTAATCGAGAATCTACGGAAAGCCTCCTCAATCCTTGATGAAGTCGATAAGCAGCAATACCTGCACCACCAATCGTATCAGAATGGTTGATTTGTAAAATTTTTAATTTATTGGCATCTGAATAATTCATTAATCTAGAAATATGTTTACTATCTAATTATCGTTGATTAAAATATGCCTAAATTTACACAACTGTCATAAAGTTTTTGATAAATTAACAATTAGTATAAATTACGTCTAAACCATGTTTAATGAGATCAAACGACTAGGTAAATTAGCTATTCAAGATTTTAGAACTAAGCAGCTTAGTAAAATTTTTCCGTTAAAACCAACTGTACTTAATTTATTAGTCAACGATGTCTGCAATTCACGCTGCCAAATGTGTTTGATCTGGAAAAATAAAAAAGAGCAGGAATTTAGTCCAGATGAACTAGCTCATATTCTTGATGATGATTTATTCAGTGATTTAAAATACGTTGGGGTTAGTGGAGGAGAACCCACATTAAGAAACGATCTGCCAGAAATTTTTGAAGTAATATGCTCTAAAAAACCACGTATTCAATATACAGGAATTATTACCAATGCCATCATAGAAGATGTTGTTAAAAAGAGGGTTCTAGATTGCGCTGCGATTTGTAAAGCTCATAATGTGAAGTTTTATGTCATGATTTCTTTAGATGGTTTAGAGGAAGTTCATGATACAGTGAGAGGCCGCAAAAATAACTTTGACTCAGCTATAAAGTTGTTAAATTACTTTCACAAAGAGACAAATATTCCTACTTCTTTTGGATGTACGATTACTAATTCTAACGCTTTATATGTCGATGAGCTATTAGATTATGCGAAATCTGTAGGCTTATACGGTAGATTTAGAGTTGCTGAGTTCATAAACCGTCTCTACAATGAAGAACAGACAGAATTTATTAAAAATTTTGATAACAAAACTTTGTATCATCTAGGACTCTTTTTTTTCCGTGCAGAACATCATTTTGAAAAGAGGAAAATTTATCAAAAGACTTATAGAAATATCAGAGGTATGCTTGTAGAGGGAAAAACAAGACAAATAGGTTGTCCCTATCAAACTAAATCAGTAGTTTTAACATCTCGTGGTGACTTACTTTACTGTTCTCCAAAATCTCCAATTTTAGGAAACACTCTGCAATATGCTCCTAGGAAACTCTACTTTTCTAACATTGCTAAAAGACAAGAAATAATCAAAAAAGATTGTGATAACTGTATTCATGATTATCATGAACCGATTACGTTTAAAGAACAATTATCTTCTGCTTTAGAGTGCCGAAGAAAGAATAAAATATATAATTGTGCTGTACTGACTGAAATAGCATCTAAATTAGTTAAACAAAAAAGATCTACAACAGACTTATCAAGTCTCAGGTCAAAAAAAGTTCTGATTGTTGGATGGTATGGTACTGAAACTGTAGGTGATAAAGCTATTCTATGGACAGTTATTAAAAATCTTCGTTCTCGTTCTAATCCACCGAAACAAATTTATCTTTCTAGTCTTTATCCCTTTGTTTCTTTGTGGACTGTTAAGGAAATGGAGTTAGGTGATATTGATGTTGTAGAGACCTACTCTAAAGAATTTGAAAAAGTATGTAATGAAGTGGACGAGGTAGTTATTGGTGGGGGTCCTTTGATGGATATAGAACCACTAAATCATATCCTATATGCGTTTATTAGAGCTGCAAAGTCTAAAGCTTTTGCTAGAGTAGAAGGATGTGGGATTGGTCCATTAGTATCTCCTCGCTACGTCAAGGTCGTTAATCAAATTATAAGACTTTCAGATCATATTACTCTAAGAGATCGAGTTTCTACTGAACGCTGCATCAAAGAATTTTCCCTCTCTCAAGTAAGTACAGTTTCTGATCCTGCTGCTGATTATGTTCTTTCTATCAAAAATCAACCAGAGTTTTTGCAAGATAAAGTACCTCCTCTTGGTAAAGTTAGAAACGTTTCATGTTTTTTGAGAAAATGGACTAGAAAATATTCGGGAAACTTAAATAAAGCCGAATATCAGTCTATGAAATGTAACTTTGAAAAACAATTAACGAAATTAGTAATATTTATAGGTCAATCAAAAGAACTAGATATTCATCTTTTACCTATGCATACTTTTCATGTTGGAGGAGATGACAGAGTTTTTAATAGAGATATAGCTAGGCAAATTTCACATTTAATAGTAGAACAAGGGTTTAAACCTTCAGTGGATTTTGCCAGAGAACCTATTTCGCCTTTAGAGATTCTTCAAAGTATGTATCATGCAGAGTTGAATATTTGTATGAGGTTTCATTCAGTTCTGTTTGCTGAAACACTAGATGTACCTTACATAGCTATAGATTATACAGGAGGAGGAAAGATAAAAGCATTTTTAGAAAGGAAAGGAAAGCTTGATAGACTTATTTCTCTTCAGGATATTGCTGCAGGAAAATGGGAACACAAAATAGCAAGGTTATTGTAATAATAAAAAAAATTATAGCTGTTAGCAGATGAATTAATAGGAGTTTTAATTCCACAAGTAGGAGATACTCTTGGGTTTAAAGGTATCATCAACATAACTCATAATTTTCTCCATTCTACTTTCCCAAGAAAACTGACGAGAAAACTCTATTTGTTCTGTATAACCCTCAACTTTCCTAGGATAACTTTCTAAAGCTTGTATTAAACAGTGAGCAAATTTATCAGGATTATCTGGTTCACACCAAGTAATAGGTATATCAGCAGTTTTAAAATCCAGCAAAGGGAGAATTTCTGTTGCTATAATCGGTGTTCCAGACGAAAGATACTCGAAGAATTTCAAAGGAGAAGTAAAGGTTGACGCTTCTCCTAAACAATGGGGATGAGCTAGTATATCGGCAGCTTGCAGTAAACTAGGCAAATCTTGATGAGCAATATACCCTAAAAAAAATGCATTGTCAACTTTTTTTTCTTTCGCTAACTGTCGATAGGCTGTCACCTGAGATTTTTTACCTCCAGCAAAAGCAAACTGAATCTGAGGTAATTTTTTAGCAACATCAATTAATAGATCGACACCTTTAAACTTATATAATCCCCCAGAATAAACCACTAAATTCTGTCTTCCATTAGATAATAATTTTTCACGCCATTGCCTGGCTTTTTCTGGTTCTCTTACTAAAAAAGATTGATTAAAACTCAGAGGTAACTTGACAATTTTTTCTGGTGGCATGCCATTATAAATCATATTATCCCTTACTGAATCAGCTACTGTAACAGCTACTTGAAATAGAGGACTGTTAACAATTTCTGGTTCGTATTTATTTTTTTGATAATGTTCTCTTTCATAAATAACAGGGATACCGGATTTAATTGCTACTTTAACTAAATTCCAATCTAAAGTATGGAGAATTTTAGTATGAGGAAATATATGTATAGGGAAATAATATTTACAAATAATTGTGCTTGTATTATTCCATTTGCCTCCTCGATCGCTAATAGGAAAAGGCATAGCTAACGGAAGGACTTTAAGTTTATCTTGGATATTATAATATTTGATTAATTCTGCTGATGGCTTTTGCGGGCGAAAAGGATACAACCAATCTAGGGGATTATAAGATTTATTAGTTTGGTTAGGATAAACTAAAATCGAAGAATATGCCAAATTAGCCACAGCATTAGCTGTATTAACATCATGAACTATATGGGCTTCTGGTTGAGGAAGAGTGTTTCTAGTAAAGAAGACATAATGTTTAGACATTACTTATTACCTATTACCTATTACCTAATAATCAACTTCCTTCTGCTAATTTATGTTCGTATAGTTTAAGAATATCGAGTATATTTCTAGCTGATTGATAAGATTCTTCAATTATTTGCTCTTTCTCTTCTTCTTCAATTAAATCTTCAGTTACTAAGCGTAAAGAGCCAAGCATAGAGTTAAGATGATTACGCATTTGATAGGAAAAATGAAGTTTATTTTGTGTGTTTAAAGAAGTATCTACAGAAAATTCTAATTCTGATTTGGGATCATCTTTAAATTGCATGGCATAAAGACGGGCGTAATAGCCATTTTTAGCTAGTAATTCCTCATGGTTACCTATTTCTACTGCTTTGCCTTGATCTAAAACTACAATTTGATCCGCTTTTTGTACTGTAGATAGCCTATGAGCTATGACTAGAGTAGTTCGATCGCGACATAATTCATCAATTGCTTCTTGTACTAGTCTTTCAGAAACAGTATCTAAAGCACTGGTAGCTTCGTCTAAGATAAGAATATCTGGATTGCGAAGTAAAGCACGAGCGATCGCCATTCTTTGTCTTTGTCCTCCAGAAAGCATTACCCCTCTTTCGCCAATTTCTGTATCAAATCCTTGGGGTAGTTGAGTAATAAACTCGTAGGCATTAGCTCTTTTTGCTGCTGTGATAATTTTTTCTTCACTAACTCCCTTCAATCCATAACAAATGTTGTAGCGTACAGAGTTGCTAAATAAGAAGGTTTCTTGGCTCACTATTCCCATAGAGCGTCGAACACTTTTAACATTATATTCTCGTAGATCTTTACCGTCTATGGTGATGCGACCCTTGATCGGATCGTAAAATCTAGGTAATAAATCGGCTATAGTCGATTTTCCTGCTCCAGAAGCACCTACTAAAGCAATAGTTTTTCCTTTCGGAATCCATAAATCTATTTCTTTAAGCACTAATTTTTGATGGTCTGGATAAGCAAAACTGACTCCTTCAAAGCGAATTCCTTTTGTTAGTTTAGTATAATCTTGTTTACCTGATTTAATAAATAATTTGTTATCACGACGTAAAAATTCAATTACTATTTCAGTACTAGGAATATTATTAGCAAGTTGAGTACGACCACTATTAAACTTACCAACGATTGGTAATAAACGAAATAAAATAACTACATAGGAAATAAGTACAACTGGAGGCAATTGCTCGACAAATATGTAATTTCCCAACCACACTAACCCTAAAACAAGTATGATACCTGATATTTCATTAATAGGACCAATAAGTCCTGTAACTGATTGAGCTTCTAGTTGTGCCTGTTCTCTTTCTTTAATAAACTTTTTGATAATTCTATATTCTTCGTCTTCACTACTAACAGTTTTTATCAGGCGAATTCCTGTAAGAATCTCATGTATTTTTTGAGAATATTCTCTAGATTTTTGAGATAAATATCTACCTAATCTTTTCGAGTAAAGAACAAAGTATTGATTGCCAAGAACAATTAATCCCAGTAATGCTGTAGCTACAATTGTCAATTGCCAAGAAATTACCAGCAAAATATAAACAAAAGTTAAAATATTAATACAGCTAACAAATATTTTGATCACACTACGAATTGAGGCTGCTGCTCTTTCTATTTCCCTATTAATACGACTAGCTATATCTCCTATTTTATTTTTATTATGAAAATCTAAACTGACATCTAAGATTAACTGAACTCCTGATAATCTCATACGATTAACTAAATACTTAGAATAGTAATTACCAATCAGCAAATTAACATAGTTTGTGGCATTCTTGAGTATTATTGCTGCTAATACTAGTCCAACCATCATTATTAATTTTTGTTCTCCTTCAAAAGCATCAAATAAGGAGAAAAAATTCTTAATTATTTCTGGTTTATTAGGAACTTTTAACTCTCCTGCTTCTCCTAAAAAAACTGCCAAAATTGGTATAAGTAAAGCAGTACTAACACCATTAAAGATAGAACCACTAAAACTAAAAAGAACAATCAGTAAAACCATCAAAGGTCTCTCTCTGATTGTCTTGAGAATAAATTTGCTAGAATTCATAGGGGATTACTTTAGAGAAAATAAAATAACTTATTTTAATTTAAACTTATTCATTGTGCGATCGAGTATTTGTGCCATTGTCTCGATACTATAGGATTGAATACATCTTTTCCTTGCCTCTATTCCTTTGGTTTTAGCTGTATCTAAATCTGCAAAAATTGCTTGAATTGCATCGGCTATTTGTTCGGGACAACTAGGAGCAACTAAATATCCAGTATCGTCTAAAATTCTGGGTATGTCTCCTACCTCAGTCGCCAAAATCGGTTTTGCCATTGCCATGCCATCGGTTAATTTTAAAGGAAATTGAGCTTGTGCAGAAGGGGTATCTCTTTGGGGAACAACAATGATATCGGCTGCTGCTACAATTTCAGGCATGATATTCACAGGAGAACGAGGAAGTTGAATAATCCATTTACCCCACTTTTCTTTTAATTGTCGATCGTAGTCATCGTAGGGACTACCACCAACGATCGCGAGTCTTAAATCCGATTGTCCCAGTTTATCTAAAGCGATCAGTACATCTTCTACTCCTTTATAAGGTCTGGGTGCGCCAGGAAACATTAATATTTTATAATCAGCTAAATTATACTTAATCCGGCTAGCTTGATAATCATATTTAGCTGGGTCAAAAAGATCGGTGTCTTTGCCATTAGGAATATAAGTACCTCCAAAACGCTTTTGTAAAAATTGGTTATGGATAGTAATAATATCTGCGCGATGATAAAAGTTTTCAACCCATTTTAGATAAAGAGGATGATCTGGATGTTTTAATGCTCCTTCTGCGCTAAATATATCCCTGATAAATTGCTTGCTACCAGGACGATATTGCCATTTTTCACCACCATGCCAACTTAATTCCCAATCATCAATATCTAACATCAAAGGACGATGACTTAAAAACTTTTTAGCTAAGGCAATACCAAAACTAGTAGGCTTTAGTTTAACTGCATAAATAATATCGCCATCAATTTTTTTCAATACTTGAGACGCTGCTGAAAAAAAACCAGAATGATACTGACAAGGAACAGCAAATATTGGTATTTCGCTATTATCGATCGCCTTTGCCTTCTCGCCAAAAGCAACACCGACCATTTCTACTTGATAATCTAGTTTACGCAGAGCTTGAGCTAAAAGAAAGGGACGAACACCCCCACCCCATCTACCCGCACCACTACTAGATAGATCGCTGACTACTAGAGAAACTTTAAGTTTGTGATTGTCTGCTGGCACAGTTATCAGTTATCTTTTGACTACTTTTTTCTAATGATGGTCTATTCGTAGCTGAATCGTCGAGAGGTAGATAAAAAATAAGAGAGACAAGGGGGAAATTTCTTCCCACACTTTTCTGTCCCTCTCAATTGATGATTGCTATCAATTACACTTAAGTCTCTTGTTGTTGATAGAGGTAATAATAACGTCCTTTTAATTCCATCAACTCTTCATGAGTTCCCTGCTCTACTACTGAACCCGAATCCATCATGACGATCGTATCAGCATTTTTGATTGTACCTAGACGGTGGGTAATAAAGAAGACAGAACGGTCATGGAAGGCTTCTTTCAGGTTACGAGATACTTGCTGTTCGGTAAAATAATCCAAGGCACTAGTTGCTTCATCCAATACCAGTAAAGCTGGCTGTTGCAGAACAGTACGAGCGATCGCGATTCTTTGTCTTTGTCCCCCAGATAAAGATGAACCACGCTCTCCCACTCTAGTATTGTAGCCATTGGGCAGAGTCATAATAAATTCGTGAGCAGCAGCAATTTGAGCAGCAGCAATAATTTCTTCAGTAGTAGCATCAGGATTAGTTAGAGCAATATTATCCTGAATGGTTCCTTCAAATAAGAGCGTGTCTTGAGGTACAACCCCAATTTGACGACGTAGAGAGTAGAGTTCTACTTTATGGATATCATACCCATCAATTAAAATTCTGCCTGCTTCTGGCTCATAAAGGCGAGAAATCAACTTAGTTAGAGTACTCTTACCTGCACCACTTCCTCCTACCAGCCCGACAAATTGCCCTGGAGCAAAATCGAGATTGATGTTAGAAAGCTGCAAAGGACCAGTTTTTTTGAAGCGGAAACAGACACCGTCGTATTTAACCCTACCCTGAATTGCTGGCATAGGAATATTCTGACGATCTGCTTCTGCTTCTTCTGGATGATCGACAATATCAGCTAATCTTTCTAAGGATAAGGCTGTTTCTTGGAAGTTTTGCCATAATTGTGCCAACCGCATAATCGGCGAAGTAACATAACCAGAAATAATTCTAAAAGCAATTAATTGACCTAAAGTAAGTTGCCCATCGAGTACTAAATAAGCTCCTACTCCAATAATTAGAACACGGGATAGTTTATTGAGGAAGTTACTGGCAGAACTAGCTATAGTGGAAGTAATTACGGTTTTAAACCCAGTAGAAACATAACGAGCGTAACGTTCTTGCCATTGCCAGCGAGAACGCAACTCAATATTTTGCGCTTTTACTGTTTGAATCCCTGTTAGTATCTCTACCAGATAAGATTGAGTCTCTGCATTGCGCTCTGCTTTAGTCCGTAGCTGTCTTCTAATTGTGGGCGAGAAAATCAGAGTTAAAGCGATAAATACAGGAATAATTGCCAAAGAAACCGCCGTTAATAGAGGACTGTAAATAAGCATAACGATTATATACAGTACAGAAAAAATCGCATCCAAAACGACCGTTAATGCTGTTCCTGTCAAAAACTGACGAATTCTTTCTAGTTCGTTTACCCTAGTAGAAATTTCTCCTACTGGTCTTTTTTCAAAGTAACGTAGTGGTAAACGCAAGAGGTGGTCAATAATTTCTGAGCCTAGAGTCATGTCGATCCGATTGGTGGTATCAACAAACAAATACGTCCTTAGAGTAGTCAGTAAAGCTTCAAAAACATTGATAACAATTAGAAAAACAACTAATGGACCAAGGGTGTCTGGACTATTTTGACTAATAACTTTATCGATGATGGTCTGAATCATCAAAGGATTAGCCAGATTAAATAGCTGGACAAAGAAAGAAGCAATAAATACTTCAATTAGTACCCGTTTGTACTTGATAATTGAAGGTAAAAACCAACCCAGACCAAATCTTTCTTGAGGAGTTTCCTTAGTTTTTTGGAGTAGTAGTACTTCTCCTGCATCACCCCAGGTCTCAAAAAAGTCTTCAGGAGCGCGTTTGAGTAATCCTAATTCGGGAACACCAATTACAATCGATTTATCACTAATTTCGTAGATTACAGCTAGACTATCTTGCCAACGTACTAAGCAGGGGGTTTCTAAACGCACAAATGCCTTGGCTGGAGCATTAATCAACTGAGGATTTAACCCCATCAATTCAGAGACAGCACCACACAAAGGTAAAGACAAATGACCCGTTCGTTGAAGTTGCTCATCCAAAACACGCTGAATTACTTCTCGCCTAAAAGGCATATTGAAATATCTACTAATCATCTGGAAGCAGGCAACACCAACTTCTAGAGGAGTATTTCCTCGAAAAATAGGATAATCTCTCGGCTCTAATTTACCCTTATTGTCTCTTTCATCGAATTCACTCTCAACGTGTTCTATTTTGTCTGGTGCGTACTCAATTTCTCCACCCCAATCAACAGAGTTTCCTTCTCCACTATGAGTAACAATACTAGAAATACCTAAAGCACCGTTATCAAGTTCTTCCCCTTCTTCATAGTCAAACCATTTGTTGCGAGGAACAGCAATCAGACGCGCAGGACGAGAGCCTGTCACTTTAAGAAACTGGCGGTCTTTAGTAAATTCGAGACGATCGCCCACTGCAAAGTCTTCGATCGCTCCGCCTCCACTAACGAGCCAAATTTTGCGAGGATCGAGTAAAGGACGAATTAGGTCTGAACTCAGGGGATGCTCTCCTGAGGGCAAATAATAAATTTCTGTTTCTTCTGCTGCTTTTTCGGCTAGCTTTTTAATGTCTAAATCACCTTGAGCTTCTTTTTCAATTTGGATGCCCAATATATCAAATATTTCGACTAAACTAGGTTTATTGCTAAATTCTTGTTTAAGTTGAGGATATTGTTCTAATAAATTATAAAATTCTTGATTGCCTAAAGTCAGACAAACAACTTCTGTAGAAGCCATTGCTGTCTCACAAGGTATCCCTCTTGCTAAATTAACCCAGCCAATGATTTGTCCTGGTTTGATTAATTCTAGGGTTACAGGCATTTTAGTGCGGGGATCGTAACCAAGCATCCTCGCTTGTCCCTCACAGATGATGGCTATCTGCCCTTGCATTTTTTCCCTCATAACCATCACTTGCCCCATGCGATAGCGTAATGGCTTGAGTTTTTTGGCTAAATTAGCGATTTCCTCTGGAGGAAGTTGGTTAAATTGAGGAACCAGAGAAAGAAATTGTTCAATTACTGTAATTGTATAGCTCATATATTACGTCAGCTTAACTAGTGACTGGGCTAGGTAAAAAAGATACTTTCTGGCTAATTTCTCCATTTAGCCATTCTTTAAACATAGAATCAAGCATTCTTTGTCTCATTGATGCATCTAGCTCGGCAGAAAGGTAATTTTCTAAGCGAATAATCACTATCCATTCACCTATGCGAGTAGGTGGTACTATTTGACCAGGTTTCATTGTAGAAAGAAGTTGAGCAATTTTAGGATGAGGGGCATTAATTTCTACTGGTCCAATTAAACCTCCTGTTTGCGCTTCCGATCCTTGAGAATATTCCATTGCTAATTCTCGAAAACTATTTTCTTTCTCTTGAATCCGAAAATAAAGTTCTTGAGCAATCTCTGCTTTATTAGTCCTAATCAAAGAATAAACTACTCGGTCTAACTGAGTTTTGCGCTGTGCAAAGTAGGATTCTACTTCATCTCCCCAAGTAGACTCTTTAAATTTATCAAGTCTTAGTTTTTTCAGCAGCATTTTTTCTAGCTGCTGTTCTGTCATTCCTTGTTGTTGTAGCCAGCTTTGCACCTGTTCTTCGGTAATGAGTTGATGTTGTTGATAAAATTGATTGTGTACCAAAGTTTTTTCTTCTGGAGAACATTCAACTTTGGCGATCGCTTCATCTATAATTATTTCCTGAGCTAATTTCGGCAAAATTTGATACTCAGATAATAGAGGAATCAAATCTTCTGAAGTATATACTCGTTCACCAATTTCTAAAACAACGCTCATAAGGATCAAATTAGTTAAATTAGGCTACGTACAAACGACTAAATAAGCAGAACCGAATACATGAATATACTTACAATACACTTATCATAAATATTACTGTTAGGTATAGCAATTTATCTATAATTTTGTTCTGCTACTTATATTTCAACAAGTTGCTTTTTTTCGATCTCAATTTAACTTACTTTCAACTGAATGGCATCTTCTCTACTACTTTTCTTTTCAATTAGCTGTAGCTTTGTTTACTAGAAAATAAAAGAACTACTGCATAGGCGCAAATGCCTTCTTCTCTGCCTACAGGTCCTAATTTTTCATTAGTTGTAGCTTTGATGCCTATTTGTTCTGGTTTGAGAGATAGGGTTTGTGCCAGGCGATCGCGCATAGGTTTAAGATGAGGTTTGAGCTTGGGACGTTCTGCTACTATAGTTGAATCAATATTACCTATATACCAGCCTTGTGCTTGAATTAATCGATGCACTTGTTCTAAAAGAGTCAGGCTATTTGCCCCTGCCCATTGTGGATCGCTAGGGGGAAAGTAATGACCAATATCCCCTAAACTTAACGCCCCTAACATAGCATCCATAATGGCATGAGTCAGTACATCGGCATCACTATGTCCGAGTAAACCCAGAGAGTGGGGTATTTCTACTCCACCAAGAATTAAATTTCTTCCTTCTACCAGTCGATGAATATCGTAGCCGTTACCAATGCGAATGTTCATATTTCAGTAAACAGTAAACAGTAAACAGTAAACAGTTTATAGTCCTGCTGTCTGTTTTACTATGAGTTTGATTTATGTTTAGTTAAAAAATTAGCTATGGTTTGATTAAATATTTCTGGTTCAACCAAAAAAGCCCAATGATTACCAGGAACTTCTCTAATTTCTAAATTTTGCAAGTAGGTACGATAAGGCTTAAGTTGCCAAGCGGTACGATTTAGTCCTGTTTCTGGTTTGATCAAAAGAGTAGGAATAGTTAATTGTTGTGTCAATCCATCTACTTTCATTACATCTTCAAAAATTGCATCTCTTGCAGATAAAGTAAATTTACTCCCCCAAGTTCCATCCGTCTTTTGTTCAATACTTTCTTGAAAAGATTTTTGTTGTAGCGGACTCCAACCTCGATATTGTTTTAAGTTTTTGGCTAAATTTTCTGCTGCTTCATAATTAGCAAAAGGACCCATCCCCTGCAAAAAAGGTAATACTCGATACAAAAGGGGAAAAGTAATCTTGAGCCACGCAGGTAGTTTGCCAATAAAAAAAGGATCGACTAGGATTAGACTGCGAAAACGTTCGGGATGATTAGTTGCCCAAATAGCTGCTACCTTAGCACCCCAAGAATGTCCCAAAATATGGGCATTGCTCCAACCAAGAGAATCCATTAATGCTTCTAGATCGGCAATAATTTCTGTAGAGCTATAACCTGTTTCTGGTTTACTACTTTCTCCATGACCACGCAAATCAGGAGCAATAATATGATAACTACCTGCTAGATAGTCTCCTAAACTTGCCCATACCCAAGCAGAATCTGCTAAACCATGTAATAAAATTAGAGGCTCTTTTCCGTGATGCCATTCGAGATAAGAAAGTTCAAGTTCTGGTTGGATCAAACTTTGGCGTGTAGACATGATTTTCAGTAAAAGCTGTAAGCTCCAAGCTATAGGCTTTTTACTTAGTTGTTGATAACTATTTGATAAGTTACCAAAAAAGTAAACAAAAAGTATATAAATGAAAAATAAGTTTTTATCTAATCTAGCTAGAGTAAGTGCATCTGTTGGCTTAATAGCTACTGTATTTTTAACTGCTCATCAGCCAGTTTCTAGTCAAATTATGCCTCAAGCTTGGGTATCTCTAGGGGGAAAAGATGGAGATTTTTCCTATGCTGGAGGCATAAAATTTTTTGGGTTTGGTTTAGAAGTGGGTACAGGCGCGGAAGGGGCAACGGGAGGAGATTTATTAAAATTTATTAATTTACCCTTCGTATCTCCCTATGTAGGATTGGGTGTTTATTCTGGCGACGACACTGTAGCTTATTCGGGAGGGTTACAGTTTAATCCTAGTGGTAACTTTTTTGTCGGGGGAGGATATCATTCAATTCGCGGTTTTAATGGACAAATAGGCATAAAATTTTGATAACTTATGCTTATCATTACTTATGATTAATTTTGCTCTAATCTAGCTAAAGTGACTATAGCAATCCTCAATTATTCGTCACCAATAATGACGAAAGACACCAGAAGTGTTTACAGATCAAACAGGATTGCAGTATCACTTTTGGTTTGATGGCTAGATATGAAACCTAAATTTAAAACTAGACTAGCTTGGGAACAAGCCCAAGCATTGATGCAACCAGCTTTAATCAGAATTATAGATAATTTACGCAAGCAATTAGAAGAATCGGAGTGGGAAGGTACCTATAAAGAAGTTACTGATCCGTTCCCTGGTTATCATCTTTGTTTAACTCGTCAAAAGCGATCGCTCGAAATAGATATTTGGCAATTATGTTATCAAGTTTGTTTTAATAATTATGTTCCTTTGCCTGAGAATATGTTTAGTCAGGATGATCAATCTACCCAGGAAGTAGATGTAGATACTCGCTTACTAGATGAAATGGGAGAAGTAGACTGGCAACTAATAGAAGCTAAAGCACAACAATCCGTAAGAGAGCTTTTTGCTAATTTGCCTCAGTAAAATTTACCAAGACAAATTGTACATAGATTTCTCTATATGTCAGCATCCCTATATTTCTGTCTACTTAAGCAATCAGAAAAACATCATCACTAGCTGCCATCAGATCGCTAGCATCAATGCCACTAATAATTGCTAAAGTTTCGTCGTTAAAATTAAGTGCAGTATTGCTGCCAATTTGGTCAATAGATATATTTTCCGTAGTAATACCAGCGTAAAGCACTATGGTGTCCAAATCAAGTTCCAAGTCAGTAATAATGTCTGTGCCTTCAGTAGGAGCTAAAACAAAAGTATCTGCGCCTTCATCTCCTGTAAGTATGTCGTAACCCAAACTACCTCTTAGCAGATCGTCTCCTCCTCCACCCACAATGATATCGTCTTCTGTACCACCGAATAATCTGTCATTGCCAGCGTAACCGTAAATCAGATCATTTCCTGGTCCTCCATAAACCATGTCATTGCCACCTTCAGAGGAGTTGTCATCATCTCCTTTTAACAAATCGTTGCCATGACTACCCCATATTGAATCGTCACCAAGTCCGCCAAAAACTAAATCGTCACCATCAAACCCATTAATTCGATCATCTTCATCAGTACCGAACAACTGTTCTCCTTCATCTGTTCCTGTAATTAAAGGAGCACTATCCCCTTGATGACCATGGTGGTCTTGATCGTGTCCACCATGAGCTCCAAGTTCTTCTGGTGCATAAATACTGACATCAGGATGAGTATTGGCAAAAGTTCCTGCTGGATTTAACGAATGAAACCATCCGTGTAACATCCAAAACTTGGGACTATAGCCTTGATCTGATTCTGGGAATAATTGAAAATCACTCTGTTGTAAGCGCGAGACAATAGTTTCTAAAGGTACATCTTCTTCAAAGTAGACAGACTCAGAATTTAAGCTGCCAATACCTGTAATCCATGCATTTTGGTGAGTGTGCCAATCCTCAGATGTTAAAGTATCGAATGAAGAGGGGAAAAAGTCATCTTCTGGGTCAACTAAAAACTCTGCCAAGGGATTTTCTGGTGTTGCTTCCTGGGTTTCAGGAAAACGGAGGTAGAACACAGCTAAGAGATTTAAAATGTGACTTTGGAGATCAGCGTTTAACCAAGAAACAGAAAAAGAAAAAACAAGCGGAAGCTAGAAAACGTCCGATTGAACAAAAAGAATCTTATAAATGGATAGAAGC